>Ga0307380_10004799_pt1 | contig 18091 bp, 18 predicted proteins | sample UN3MG_FD_202239 | JGI IMG/M metagenome (GOLD analysis project Ga0307380, IMG submission 202239) | Soil microbial communities from Risofladan, Vaasa, Finland - UN-3 | ecosystem: Environmental > Terrestrial > Soil > Coastal area > Acid sulfate soil | place: Finland: Risofladan, Vaasa | collected...
ACCAACTGATCTAGTGCCCTGGCAAGCGCCGATTTGCCAAGCTTGGCCCCTAGGTCGTCCACAACCCGGTACGCCACCGGGAACTCAAACGTGCTGGCATTAGCTACGTCACCTGGAATACAAGGGACGTGAGCATTCAAGAGAAGGATGCCTATGGTGGTGCTGTAGGATACGCGATGAGGGTTAGGGTCGACGTGATAGACCGGCATTGCAGTACCCTTTGCTGTACAACCTGCAATCCGTGTGAGTCCAGTTGATCAGGTCACTTAGAATTGCGTTAGGGATCAATCGGAAAGTGGGATGAATCTGTCGGGTTCATGCCTCAGCGTAAACTACGAGCCGCTATGCTGATCAAGCACTGCAAACTCTCGATCATCCACAGGATGCAATTTGCAGCGCTCGCACGGCCTGCTCCCTGCAAGGAAGCTCCGGAGGCACTTCACTCTCCCTGCCATCACCGTGGCAAAAGCTCCTTTCTGTGGCCAGAACTTGACATTTTGGTGGCCTTCTGGTATAGTAGCGATGGTCTTTCAGATCAATTGCCACTAATCAGCATCTACCGCTGATTTCACCGGGGGGCCTAGTGGCTGGGTTTGTATCGATTTGGCAGGTTTGACCTTGGGTACAAGAAGGCAGGGTGAGATACGCCTCGCCCACACACCAAATTTCGATATCGACGAGGAGGCTTTGCCCGTAGGGGTGGCGCTCTTGGCCCAGAGTGTACTCAGGTATCTGACCTCGGCTGTCGCTTGACTAGCTTGAAGCCTTTGATTATGGTGCGTTCAGATGGTTGAAGGTGCTGGGTGTGAACTCGTAGACTTGCAGTTACGAAGGGGGAGATATGCTTGACGAGCTAGACTTCGCCCTAATCGCCCAACTGCAGGAAAACGCCCGTAAGCCCGTGACGCAGCTAGCAAGAGAACTGAAGCGGCCTACGGCTACCGTTCGAGAGAGGCTAAGTCGCCTCGAAGATTGTGGGGTCGTCCAGGGCTACACCGCAGCCCTCGATGTAGCCAAGATTGGCTTCCCAATCAAAGCCCTGGTTCACATTTCCACATCAGGGCAGGCCGTTGACCCGGATGGATTTCTCCACGGCCTAGGGCAGATACCGGAGGTAGCTAGCGCCGATCTCTTGACAGGAGACTTTGAGGCTGTCGTGACCGTCCATGTGCGAGACATCGAGCATCTGTCCCGAATACTCTACAAAGACTTGCGTGAGGTTCCTGAGGTTACAGGGACAACCACGTCCGTAGTGCTTCTTGGTCGCCAGTGGAAGATTCCACGCTGAATAGATTCGCGGCCTGCGTGCCCGGTATGGTCTTTCTGAGTCCGTAGAGATGCAGAAGTTGGCTAAACGGGAGAAATCCCTCAGCTACGGCTACACGCTGAACACTACGGTAGCCACGAGTGAGTGCGCTTACCGCACCTTGTCACCCAGCGTACAATACCTGCTGACCGAAGCCATGGAAGAGACTGGCGCACACTGCACTCAACTGGCCGCCCAACAGACGCTTCTTCACCTCCACAATCTGTCGGAGGAATACCGAGTTCCTGTTGTCCATCCACCTCAAGGAGCCTGGCGCGATAGCTTCACCACGGCCATTCGCCAGATATGCGACGGAGGACTGCTCGCCCGCGAGTTGTACGAGGAGTTGCAAAGCTTATAGCCGTGCTTGATCTCCAAGACGGTAGACTTTGGAGAAAGGAGGTGCCTATGAGCCGTTGACGGAGGGTAGACCGCTGTAGCATCGGATGGAGTTTGCCCTCACGACTGTCCGACTTGGCCGAGACACTTCTGTTTGCACTCAGATGACTGTGAAACGAAAGAAGGAGGATAGAATGTCAGGCAAACAATCTCTTACGTTGGTTATGACCTTGGTGATGGTTCTCGCCGTGGTTGTTGGGGGCTGTGCCACACCAGCGCCGCCGCCGGCTGAGCCCACTGCCCCGCCGCCGGCTGAGCCCACTGCCCCGCCGCCGCCAGAGGAAGCGGCGCCGATTATCATCGGCGGGGTGTTCAACCAGACCGGCTGGATGGCAACCTACGATGACCCGCCGCGCCACGGAGCGCGCGCCGCGGTGGCGAAGCTGAATGATGCAGGCGGTATCCTGGGGCGACCGGTCGAGTTAGTCGAGATCGATGGCAAGACAGATCCCGCGGTTGTGGCCAATGCTGCAATCCAGTTGATGCAGCAAGGCGCGGAGTTCATCATGGCCCCATGTGACTTTGACATAGGCGCCCCTGCGTGCATTGAGGCCCAGAAGCAGGGCGTGGCTTGTATGTCCACCTGTGCTTCTTCACCTCTCTTCAACGAGACAGTCATCGGCGACCTGGCATTCACCTTCTCCGAGGGTAGCCATGGCATAGGGGCGGTCACCGCGCAGATGGCCTGGGAGTTCGGTTGGAGGAAAGCCTACGTAATCACCGATCTAGGATGGGAGTACACCCGTTCACTCGGTGACGCTTTCAAGTGGTCATGGGACAAATTGGGTGGGGAGCTCGTTGGCGAGGATACCTACCAGCCCGGCGACGAAGACTTCTCTGCCCAGATAGCTCGCGTGAAGGGACTGGAGGCGCCTCCCGATGTGATCATGGTTGCCTGCGTGATGCCAGAGGGGGCTACCATCATCCGGCAGTTCCGATTGGCGGGGATCGAGGTGCCCATGATTGCCGATGATGGCATAGATGACCCCGAGATCATCCCAGCGATCGGTCCGGAGAACGTATACAACATCTGGTACACCACCCACGCTTGGTACACGGAGGACGCCGGTCCTGAGTATCCTGAGTACATCAGGTACCACGAGGAGGAGTGGGGCATCCCGCCAAATACTGGTTTGGCTGCCACCGGCTGGGACGTGGTCATGTTGTTCTCCAAGGCCGCGGAGCGGGCAGGGACGACCGAGGGGAAGGCGGTCGCGCAGCAATACGAGCAAATGACCAAGGAGCCGTGCCTCGGCGGCTACGTTACCTGGACGGCCGAGGATCACGTGCCCACGAAGCCCATGGTTGCGATTCAGGTCGAGGGCGAAGAATTCACGTTCCTGCGGTGGATCGAGCCTCCATTCATGCCACCACGGGACATGTTCACTCAGTAAGTCTACCTGGTCCTCGTGGGGTGCGCGGGCATCCCACGAGGATCATCTCTGAAATCAACCTGGAGCCAGGTGTGGAACAAGCCCATACCTGGTGCCCTCTGAATAAGGGGGCGAGACTCGCCTCGGTGGAAAAGCGGCGGGGCTGGATGGGTAGGGAGTTGCAGGTATGATGTCCTCTCTAGAAGGCAAGTCTGATGCAGGCACGCTCACGGTCCAGAGAGTCACCAAAGACTTCGATGGGCTTCGGGCGGTCGATGGCGTCAGCCTTGAGGTCACCCACGGGGAGATCCTCGGGCTCATAGGCCCCAATGGGTCAGGTAAGACCACACTCCTCAATCTAATCAGCGGGCTGTTGCCGCTGTCCGAGGGACGTGTTCTCATAGGCGAGGTTGATATCACCGGCTGGGCAGCTCATCGCATCGCCGCCAAGGGGATCGGACGAACCTTTCAGACGGTACATCTCTTCGGCGCTCTTACCGTTCTTGAGAACGTCGAGGTCGCCGCGGTGGGCGTGGGAATGTCACGCCGACGAGCGGGGGAGCGGGCTCGGGCACTGCTTGAGGAGTTCGAGATGGAGGAAGTGGCAGGCCTTCCAGCCGGCACCCTGGCTTTCGGCCAGCAACGGCGGGTAGAGGTGGCAAGGGCTCTGGCGATGGCGCCTCGCTTCATGCTGCTGGACGAGCCTGCGGCAGGGTTGAACGAGGGTGAATCCGACGAACTGCTGGGTCTGCTGGCTTCCATCCGCGACAAGATTGCGTGCAGCATGTTAGTCGTTGACCACGACATGCGACTGATCATGCGCCTCTGCGATCGTGTCCACGTGCTCAACTATGGCCGGACGATCGCTGAAGGAACGTGCGAGGAGGTTAGCCAGGACCCCGGGGTGATCGAGGCCTATTTGGGATCTGCCGAAGAGGAGGGTGAAGTTGCTGGTCTTCAGTGACGTGCACGCGAGCTATGGCTCGGTCGTAGCCCTCTGGGGCGTTTCGATCAGCGTGGATGAAGGCGAGATTGTGGGCCTAATCGGTGCGAACGGGGCCGGGAAGACGACTGTGCTCTCCACCATCGCCGGCGTGCTTAGACCCACACAGGGTACCGTCACCTTTAATGATGAGTCTATTGTCGGCCAGTCGCCGGAGGCGATCGTGCGCAAGGGCATCGCCCTGGTACCAGAAGGGCGGCGGATCTTCCCAGGTCTAACGGTGGAAGAGAACCTGCGCCTGGGCGCGTCCACCCGCTCCGACCGGGCCGGTATCCAGAAAGACGTAGGTGAAATGTGCCAGCGTTTCCCCATCATCGGTGAGCGACTTCATTCGTCGGGCGGCACTCTGTCCGGCGGCGAGCAGCAGCAGCTGGCTATTGCGCGGGCGCTCATGTGTCGCCCCAAGCTCCTGATGTTGGATGAACCGTCTCTTGGCCTCGCCCCGAAGCTGGTGGGAGAGATATTCAACCTCGTGGCCCAGTTACGAGACATGGGGGTCACGATTCTCCTTGTCGAGCAGAACGTGGCCAAGACGCTGCAGGTCGTTGACCGCGCGTATCTCCTCAGGACAGGTCGAATTGTAGCTGAGGGCCCAGCTAACGAACTGCGGGAAGTTGTAGATATCAAGAGCGCCTATCTGGGCGGCAGAATGGTGGAGTAAGAAAGGGGTGAGGTCGTGAAGTGGGCAGAGATCGCCGAGCTCGCTATCGCCGCCGTGAGCCTGGGCAGCATCTATGCACTGATGGCTTTGGGCCTGGTGCTCGTGTTTGGGATATTGCGGCTCATCAACTTTGCCTACGGCGAGTTCATCATGATCGGCGGCTACGTGATGTGGCGCCTTCAGAGGATGAGCATCGGGATCCCCTGGGTCTTGGAGGTATTGCTGGCCGTCGTGATGGTTGTCATCACCGCCCTAGTGTTGGAGCGTGTAGCCTTCCGGCAGGTCCGGAGAAGCCACGGTCCCCCTATTAACCTCCTACTCACCTCTTTTGCCTGCAGCGCAGTTCTTCAGAGCTTGGTCATGGTTCTAATCTCCCCGCGATCCAAAGGCATACAGTACCCTCCCCTCGTCAGTGCTGATCTCACTCTGGGCCCGCTTCGGATCGCGGCTTTCGACGTCATGGCTATGATCGTTGGCGCCATGGCACTGGTGGGGCTGACCATTCTTCTGCGCAAGACCTTCCTCGGCATTTGCCTTCGCGCCGCCGCCGATGACTTCACCATGACTCGTCTGCTGGGTGTCCAGGCTAATAGGGTGATAGCCAGTGCCTTCGCCATAAGTGGCGCCTTGGCCGGCATCTCCTCGGTGCTATACCTGGCGCGCATCGGACTGGTCAAACCTGACATAGGGTTGGGTCCAGTCATCATTGCCTTCTTTGCGTCGGTCGTGGGGGGGATGGAGAGCCTGGCTGGAGCCGTGGTTGGGGGGTTCCTCTTGGGGTTCCTTACGGTCGGATTGCAGGTCGTCCTGCCGGCATCCTTGCTTGCGTACCGCGAGGCTTTCACATTCCTGATCATCATAGTAGTTCTGCTCTTCCGGCCCCAGGGACTAGTTCCCGGACGGCACATGCGGGAGGTTCGATGAAGTCAAGAGCTGCTCAACTGCTGAGAAGGGTACCTTGGGCAGGGAGTGCCCTAATGCTCATTGTGCCGCTCTTGGTCCTCGCCACGGCGATCGATCTCTATGACGATCTCATGCTGGAACGGATCGTCATCAACATGTTCGTCAGCGTCATACTTGTGGTGGGACTTCAGTTGTTCACTGGCAACTCCGGCGTGGTATCCTTCGGGCACATCAGCTTCATGGCTATAGGCGCTTACGCCTCAGTGCTCTTGATCATGTCTCCCGATAAGAAGGCCTACACCTTACCCTACCTGACAGGCCCCCTGTCTGAAATCGCGCTTCCCTTCATCCCCGGTATTCTGCTGGCGGCGCTGTTCACAGCCGTGCTAGCGGCCCTGGTCGGCTTCCCGCTGATGCGCCTTTCAGGCTCCGCCGCCACGATGGCTACTTTCGCTTTGCTGATCATCACCCATGTCATTCTGATCAACGCAGAGACGTATACGCGCGGGACTCGCACCATGTACGGCCTGGACAACTACACCACGTTGTGGGTGAGTGTTTTCTGGGGCATCATCGCCATCATCGGTGGCTTCCTCTTCAAGGAATCCAGGGTGGGGCTCATGCTTAGAGCCTCTCGGGAGCAGGGGGAAGCCGCTGCAGCGATCGGCGTGAACATAGTCAGGGTGCGCTGGGTGGCCTTCATCGTTAGCGCCTTCATCTGTGCGTTGGGCGGGGCTGTCTGGGCGCACTTCATATGTTCTATCTCGCCCTACACGATGTATATGCATACCACCTTCCTGACGGTGGCGATGCTTATCGTGGGCGGCACGGGCAGCGTTTCTGGGGCGGTGGTAGGTGCCGTTGCTATCACCGGTCTCTTCGAAGGACTACGCGCCATGGAGATCTGGATCTCCACGTTGAGAATTGCGGGGCAGACAGCTGCCGGCTTCACCGAAGTCTTCCTCGGCGCAGCCATGGTCTTGCTCATGGTGCTGAGACCGTACGGACTCATGATAGGGCGGGAGGTCCGCTTGCCGGCTCGATGGAGACGAAAGCTCGGGCCAGCAACTGGGAAGTCAGCCGGATAGGACGGGGGAGCCAGGACCGTGGCAAAGTCGATGGTCGAGAAGTTCTATGATCGAGACACCAAGCTCATCGCGGACGCCATCAAGCTGCGCTTCTATCCCTTCGCTCTGGAAAGTGGCGAGGGGTGCCGGCTGCGTGATGTCGAGGGCAAGCAATACCTTGACTTCACGGCGGGTTGGGCACTGGCCAATACGGGCTACAGCCATCCCCGTCTGAAGCGGGCGGTGATTGAGCAACTCAATCGCACGACCTTTGCCAGCCTGATCTCCGGCATGCATGAACCAGCGCTGCGACTGGCCGAGAAGTTGGTGGAGCTCGTACCAGGCGACTTTCCCAAGAAGGTCTGGTTTGGCCTGTGTGGTTCTGACGCAAGCGAAACCGTGGGGCGGCTCTTGCCTTTGGCAACCGGCAAGCGGCGTATGGTCTCCTTCATTGGCGGCTATCACGGTTCGACCGCTGCCTCCATGGCCATGTCGGCCCACGCCGCACAGACACAATTCATCGGGGGCGGTCATGTGGTGAAGGTGCCGTATCCGAATCCTTACCGCTGCCCCTTCGGCGATGAGGTGGCCGACTGCGCGGAAAAGGCCATTCGATTCCTGGAAGACTACATCTTCAAGACGATATGCCCGCCCGACGACGTTGCCGGCGTCATCGTCGAGGCCGTGCAAAGCGATGGTGGAGATGTCGTGCCTCCTCCTCAGTTTCTGCCCATGCTGGAGGACGTGTGCAGGCGGCACGGCATCTATCTGGTCGTGGACGACGTGAAGATCGGCATGGGGCGCACAGGTGAGATGTTCTCCTTCCAACACTTCAACGTTACTCCCGATGCTGTGATCCTGGGCAAATCGCTGGGCGGTGGCCTGCCTTTGAGCGCCGTGGTGGCCCGCCAGGAGATCCTGGACGTAGGCCCAGCTCTCGCAATCTTTACGTCCGCGGGGAATGGTCTGAGTTGTGCGGCTGGCCTGGCCACCGTGCAAATCATCGAAGAAGAGGGCCTGGTGCAAAACGCTCGCCAGGTAGGCGCCTATCTGCACGACAAGCTACGCTCTCTTCAGGACAAGCACCCGCTCATCGGCGACGTGCGAGGCCTGGGCATGATCCAAGGGGTGGAACTGGTCAAGGACCGGGACACCAAGGAGCCCGCTTCCACGGAAGCGGCCAAGGTCGTCTACAGGGCCTTTGAACTGGGCTTGTTGGTCTTCTATGTGGGCATGTTCTCCAATGTCCTAGAGATCACGCCTCCCCTCATCTTGACCGAGGCTGAAGCCGATGAAGGGGTTGCCATTCTGGATCAGGCTTTGTCGGACGTCGAAGCAGGCAAGGTGAGCGACGAAGCAATCGCGCGCTATGCCGGATGGTAGCCGCCATGTCCGAGCCAATTGTGCGCTTTTTGGCAAAGAAGCTTGACGCCTATGTGAATGATCTCCGAACCTTGGTGAGCATTGATTCCGGCAGCCTGGACAAGGCTGGGGTCGATGCCGTCAACGACTGGCTTCAGGAGCGCCTGACAAAGCTGGGCTTCATCGTCGAACGGCATCCCCAGGCCGAATTCGGCGATGATCTCCTGGCCACGCTGCACGGCAGGGGCCGCGATCGGATCCTCTTGCTGGGCCACGCCGATACGGTTTTTCCCACCGGGACGGCGGCGCAACGTCCGATGACGGCCCAAGGCGACAGGATCCTTGGTCCGGGCACTTGCGACATGAAAGCGGGTCTGCTCGCCGGGCTCTATGCAGTTGAGGCGCTGCAGGAGGTCGGCTTCCACGACTACGAGACTATCGCTTATCTGTGTGTCTCAGACGAAGAGTGTAGCCAGCGCAGTTCCATCCCCTTGGTTCGCTCAGAGAGTCGCAAAGCCGATGCCGTTCTCACCCTAGAGGCCGCTCGTGACAACGGCGACATCGTCACCGCCCGTAAGGCCATGCGCTGGTACACGGTGGAAGCCTTCGGTCACGGCGCTCATGCCGGAGTAGAGCCTGAGAAAGGGCGGAGCGCGATTCTGGCGCTAGCTCATCACATTCTGGCGCTCGACAGGCTTAACGGCCTACGACCCGGCGCCACCCTTAACACAGGCCGTGTCGAAGGAGGCTCAGGGCCTAATGTCGTACCCGATTACGCCAAGATTCGGCTAGACCTGCGTGCCTTCACAGACGATGACATCCAAGCCCTCGACGATGCCGTACACGCGCAACTCAATAAACCTACGGTGCCTGGCGTGAAGGTCGTCATCACATTGGAGCAAGGCTCCGTCGTTCCGGCGATGAAGCGGACGCCCGCCATAGCGGAACTGGAGAAGCTAGCACAGAAAGCTGCGCGGGAGCTGGGTTTTGAGGTTAAGGGTGCCAGCACAGGCGGCGGCTCTGATGCCAACTATGCGGCGGCCGAAGGCGCACCCGTCCTAGATGGTCTCGGTCCCGTAGGCGGGCTGGATCACGGTCCAGACGAGTATGTCCAGTTGAGTAGCATTGTGCCGCGTACTGCGCTGCTGGCCAGACTGATGATGGCTATTGTACAAAGAGGAAAGGAGCGATAATGGCGGACGCACATGAGGTGTTAAGCCGTCTCGACAGCGAAGGTATCGAGCATCTGTGGGTGATCTTCCACGATTACAGCGGGAGGTCGTGCACCAAGACGGTCCCCAAAGACAAGTTCGCAGACATCTTCAAGAACGGGGTGGTTTTCGCGCGAGCCGACCTAGACTTCAACCTAGAAGACCATATGGCGCCTGGCTCCATGTTCACCGCCGACACGGGCGACTTCCTCGCCGTCCCGGACCCAAACAGCTATGCCGTGATCCCCTATCGGGAGAGGACTGCCCTGATGTATGCGTTCATGCGAGACGACGATGGCGCACCCTGGGAAGCTTGCCCACGCACACAGTTGGAGCGTATGGTGGAGGTGTACGCCACGGAAGGGCTCAGCGTACGGGCAGCGTTTGAGTCAGAGTTCATCCTCTTTGAACCTACTGACGATGGTGAGTACCGTCCTGCCGCGACGGATGGCATGTTCACCGTCGCCGGGCTGGACCGTCATTACTCGTTGTGCAAGCTCATCATCGAAAGCCTGCACGGGATGAGCGTTTCCGTGGAGCAACTCGGCAAGGAGTACGGCCCAGGGCAATACGAAGCCACGACCCACTATGATGAACCGACGAAGGCGGCTGACGACTTCTGCACCTTCAAGGAAGTGGTCCGAGCTCTGGCACGCGACGCGGGGTGGGTGGCTAGCTTCATGCCCAAGCCCTACGTCGATATGCCCGGCAGCGGCCTTCACGTGCATCTGAGCGTGTGGGACGCAGAAGGCAGGCGCGAATTGAGCATGGGCGAGGGTGAAGAGGACCCACTATCGCCACTGGGACGGAACTTCCTCGGTGGGCTGCTGGCTCACGCGGCAGCACTGACGGCGATAGGCGCACCGCTGGTGAACTCCTACAAACGACTCCTTCCCGGCACGTGGGCTCCAGCGCACATTTGCTGGGGCGTTGGCAATCGGGCGGCGCTCGTGCGCATACCCAGCATGTCGCGCCGGCGGCACATGGAGTTCCGCTCTGCTGACTGCGCGTGTAACCCCTTCATCTTCCTGACCGCGCTCATGGCCGCTGGCTTAGACGGCATCCGTAGTCAGATCGAGCCGCCGCCACCCGTTGACTATGACGTCGGCAGCATCAGCACCAGAGAAGAGGCCGAGGCGCGAGCCATAGAATTCCTCCCACGCTCGCTGCCCGAGGCCTTGCAAGCGCTTGAGGCAGACGAGGTTGTGGCAAGAGCCTTAGGGTCTATCGTTCTCTCCGAGTTTCTCAAGGTGAAGCGGTCTGAGCTGGCAGCCTACAATCTGCACGTCCACCCCTGGGAACGCAAGATGTATCTGGAGGCCATTTGATGATTGACACATCGGCACTGCCGGTGGTTGATGTACATTGTCATCCCTTCGTGAAGCAGGGCGAGCTGGCTGCCGAAGAGTTCACCAATCTTGTGTCGTTTCCCGGTGGCTCGGTGGAGTATATGGCCGAGGGCGGGGTCGCTGCGGGTGACGACTTGATCTACGAGATACAGAGAGTCAGGCAAGACGTCGTTTACTTTCGGTACCTGGTGCATCGACTGGCTGAGTTCCTCGACTGTAAGCCGGACCTGGACTCGGTCGTCGACGCACGGAACAGAGCAATACAGGACTACGCAGGCTACGTCAAGCGCCTCTTCGACGATTGCAGCCTCACCGCTTTGGTGACCGATTTTGGGTATCCAAGACCGCCGCCGGACAGAGCGCAATTCACTGAGGACATGCCCGTGGAGGTGGTGCCCATCTATCGTATCGAGCCGCTCATCGCGGAGCTGCTCAAAGAAGACATTGATTGGGGCGAGTTTCGGCAGCGCTACGATGATGTGCTTGCGCGCGCCATGGAGCAGGAAGGGTACCGTGGGCTCAAGTCAATCATCGCTTACCGCACCGGGCTGGACATTTCGCCGCTCAGCCGCACGCCGGATCAGGGCTTACAGTCGTGGGATGCGATCCAGAGGGGCATTGGCGGTGAGGCGATGAAGAAACTACGGGATCACCTTTTCTGCCGGGCCTTGGAGCTTTGCATGGAGTACGAGGTGCCCATGCAGATTCACACCGGCATCGGTGACCACGAAGTGAACCTCACTCTCTGCCGTCCGGCTTTGCTGATGGACGTGCTGCGGTTCCCGACCTTCCGCGCATGCAGGGTCTTGCTGGTTCACAGCGGGTATCCCTACAGCTCAGAAGCGGGTTACATGGCCAACGTTCTGCCGAGAGTGTACTGCGACGTCTCCGAAGGAGTGCCTTTCGCCGCCAGTGCTGGTCACCGCATCTATGCTCAAGTGCTGGAGATGGCACCCCTCTCCAAGGTCATGTATGGCTCCGACGGGTTCAATCTGCCCGAAATCAACTACATAGGCGCCAAGCTGGGCAAATCAGCGCTTGCGCGAGCCCTTGAAGACCTGGTTGACGGGGACCTGCTTTCGCAAGCTGAAGCACAACATGCCGCAGGGCTCATTCTGGCGGGGAATGCGCGGCGCCTCTATGGGCTTGACGACTGACTCTTGCTCTCCTATGGAGCTACGTTCGTCTCCCGTGCGGTTTCGCCCACCACAGCTGCCCCAGGCGAGAAAGGACGGCTACATCTACACCCGCAATACCAATCCCACCGTCCACGCTTTCGAAGAGAAGGTGCGCCTCCTCGAAGGCGCCGAGGCGTCTACCAGTTTCTCCACCGGCATGGCCGCGATCAGCAACACTCTCTTCACCCTCCTCTCACCGGGAAATCGTGTCGTCTCCCTCAAGGATACCTACGGCGGCACCTCCAAGATCTTCATGGAGTTCCTGCCCCGCTTCCAGGTGCAGGTCACCCTGTGCGATACAACGGATCACGAGGCCATCGAGGCCACAATGCCAGAAGGATGTCAGCTACTCTATCTGGAAAGCCCCACCAACCCCACGCTCAAGGTCATCGACTTGGCTCGCCTCGCCGCGGCGGGTCGCAAGGTGGGTGCTATCGTGGTCGTAGACAACACCTTTGCCACTCCCATCAATCAGAGTCCCCTGGACTTGGGCGCCCACCTGGTCATCCACAGCGCCACCAAGTTCCTCGGTGGGCACGCCGATGCCCTGGGGGGCGTGGTCTGCGGGGCGGAGGACCTTGTGGAGCGAATCTTCCACTTCGGGGAGATCAACGGCGCCTCGCTGGATCCCATGGCGGCGTACCTCTTGCTGCGCGGCATGAAAACCCTGCACTTGCGCATCCGGCAGCAGAACGAGAGCGCGCTGAAGATCGCCCGATACCTTGAGAAGCACCCCTTCGTATAACGCGTCTTCTACCCCGGGCTGGAGTCGCACGAGAACCACGATATCGCTCGCAGGCAGATGAGGGGCTACGGAGGCGTCCTCAGCTTCAGACTGAAGGGCGGGTTCGGGGCTGTCAGGGTCTTCTTGCCCAGACTGAAGTACGCCCACCTAGCCGCAAATCTCGGCGCGGTAGATACCATAGCGGGTCCCCCGGCCACTACAAGTCACGTGGAGTGCACCGCAGAGGAACGCGAGGCCCTGGGTATACCGGAGAGCCTGGTTCGCTACTCGGTGGGCATCGAGGACACGGAGGATCTCATCGCCGATCTGGAACAGGCGCTCAACTACACCGCGGAGACGATGGGGTAGCCGGACTGTCGGGCAACGAGTATCTCGTATCTCAAGAGGAGGCCTTGGTCGTCCAGTCTGGTGGGTTGCATGACACCGAGAAGCCACATGCCGTACGGATCCTTGCCGTTCTCCGGAGCGAAGCCACCGCCGTCGGTGAGGAACTCTCCTCCCGATCTTGTACCGCTCCCTTTGGCCCCTGATGTACTCAGGCTTGGCTTTCATAGCCACCCATCCCGCTTTGCTCTTGTCCTTCTTCTCTGTACGGTAATCGTTCAAACGAATGGCTGAGTGTACCCCTCGCACTTTCAACATGTAGTGGTTACGCGTGTCGTCGTAGGCTCGATCCGCTGCCACTATCTCCACCGGCAAACCTAAAGCCAGGTCTCGATCAAAGACGCTAGGAAACTGACGGCCATCATGGGCATTGCCTGGTGTGACCATTGCGCTGGTGATCAATCCCGTGCGGGCATTCAGACTGACATGCCCCTTGTAGCCGTAGAAGTACACCTTCTGCGTGATGCTCTTCCCCTCAGCATCCTTCATCCGTCGACTGTGCTTCACCCCCCATTGAGCACCCGGGTCTCGTGGTGGCTTCCCATCCCTCCGCCGCTTATCGTCCTTCTCCACGTTCACATCAGCCACTGTGTGTACACTGTCTACCACCTGAAGGGTACCGAACTCTATCCCTTGCTCACCGGCAAGGCTCACGATCTCCACCAGCAACTCCTCGAAAGCGTCTAGCCTCCCATTATCCAACAACCGCCTCTTGAACGCCGTCAGCGTGGAGTGGTCTGGTGGCAACTCGTCCGCTCCTAGCCCCAGGAAGTACTTCACTGGCAGATTGAACCTCGCCATCTCCTCCACCTGCCGCTCCGATAGGTCATACAGATAGGCCACCAACAGCATCTTCAACAGTAGCGCAGGGTCATACGGAGGCCGTCCTACCCGGGCTCTGCCCCGATAGTACTGCACGAGCTTCTTGGTGAACCGCTCCCAAGGTATGATCCGGTTCAGCGTCCTGAAGAAGTGGTCCTCAGGCACGATCCGATCATACACCAACCGCCCAAAGAAGGAATCAGTCCCCTGCACCTTGAACCGCTGCCGAGCCATCTCCCTACCTCCAAGCCCCCATCACCCTCTCACATCGCTACTCTCACCGTATCCCATCTCAACCTTCTGTGCCAGTCCCTGACCTCCGTTTTTCAACACCCTCCAACGAGCGGTTGAACGAGATCCTGGACACCGACGAAGGTGCGCGCTACATTGGGGAATTCGCTCTCGGTCTCAATCCCTTCATCCTGCACCCCAGCAGGGATGTCCTGTTCACGGAGAAGATCGCCGGCTCCTTCCATCTGGCCGCCGGCAACTGCTACGACGATGCGTCCAACGGGAATCGGTCTGCCATACACTGGGACCTGGTGCAGATCCAGCGGAAGGAGTACGGTGGCGGGGAGATCTACTTCGACGGCGAGCTCATTCGAAAAGATGGAGTGTTCGCCGACGAGGAGCTGGAGCGGTCATTCTCGGCGGAGGCGCTGAAGGGGGTGTAGGCGGATCAGCGCTGGGATGGGCGAGGCATTCCACGGCAGGTGTGTGGCGTCGCGTCTACCAAGCTTGATGTGAATCCTGCCACCTCGGGCTGGGCATTCATGACCCTGTTTGGGATGGAGGGACCCTGCCTCTGCACGCCTCCAAGGCCTCCTCGCGTGCTTTCCCGAGCTTGTCGCGGCTCAGGAAGGGGATGTCCCGTTCCGGCAGTTCGCGACAGAAGATGATACCTTCCTCGATGAGCCTCGCTTTGTCCTCTGGGCCAAGGGACTGGAGACAGGTCACAGGGAGCAGGCCGCTCTCTTCTACCATCAACCTCAGACTGGCTCTGGAGGGATTATCCCAGCTCGTCACCCGCATGTCGGCGCATTTGGCGTCCTCCCTCACCTTCGAAGTGACCTTGGTGTTGGTGATGAGCCAGGCTTTGTGCAGGTGAGCCCGATGGCCGGCGATCTCCACCCAGGCCTGCTCGACGTCCAGAAACCTGGCGTAGGTGTACAGTGCATCTTTGATGTCTGACTTGAGGCCGGGCTGGTTGTGGAACTTGGCCTCAATCATATAGTGTCTGGAACCCTTCTGGGCGATGATGTCTACCTCGTGGTCGACGCACTTGCCCTGGACTGTCTGCCCCACCGCCACGCTGAATCCCTGGGCCTCGAGGACGCCGGCGACGAAAATCTCGAAGGGGAACCCGGAGGGTCCTAGTTCCATGATCGATCTCTTCAAATCATACCTGGAGACCAGTGTGCTCTGGAGTTCTCTGAGCAGGCCGAAGACGTGGACATAGATCTCCCTGGTGGAGATGCCGTCGTAGAGCTCTCCCTCGACCCGGCTGACAATGGTATCGATGAGTGCATCGTCAGCACCGGCCCTCTTTAGGGAGGTTCGAACCTTTCTTTCCGAAAAGGGCTTGTGCTCCCCTGAGCGCTTCACGACCATGATCTTCTCGGTGCTCATGACCTCCTTTCCTGCGCAGGATGCACAGTCAGGCTGTAGCTTGCTCCAGCTTCCGTATCGTATCGAGGACCTCTTGCGGGGAAGTGACGACGTAGTAGATGCGGAACTCATCCTCCCGCATGTACATGTACTCCCTAAGGCACCTGGTGATCTCCTCCCAGAACTCTCCGAAGAGGAGCAGGGGGACGCTGTGGCCCAGGTGAATCCTGGACAGGGCCCAGCTCATGCCGAACTCACTGATGGTGCCCGTCCCGCCCCTGAACACTATGTGGACATCTCCCATCTCCAAGAGAGTCTGAGTGCGCTCGAAATAGTCGGTCGTCACCACCTCTTCATCGAAATGGTTGAGGGAATCCCTGCCTTCGTAAGTGGCGTGTTCATACTTGGGGTAGTAGGTGACTCCTACGGCGCGGCCGCCGCCTGCATGGGCTCCCTCGGTTGCAGCTCGCATCACACCCGGGCCGCCACCGTTCAACACCGTGATGCCGTTCTGCGCCAGAAGTCTGGCGGTCTCGAAAACGTCTTTGTAGGTCTGATCGCCTGACTGGAAGTCGGCCCCTCCCATGAATGATGCCTTCTCGATACGCATGATGCCCTCCTGCCCTCCTGGCTAGGCGCGTCAGGGACCCGCTTGATGCCGGGGGTCCTGTGCTCGCCGCCCGCCCTGCCACACCCCGCACTGGTTCCTCGGAGCATGCCCTGCGGGCGTGGTGCGCTGTCTCCTAGCTGACTAAATGATACGCTGAGGAGCACAAGCGGGCAAGAGTGGCGTACATCGCTTGCCAGGGGGCACATCGCAGCAGTTGGGCCGTCAGGCGGGCCGACTGCTTGTCCGTTTTTGCGCCTTGGCAATACAATCGGGTGAGTCGTCGGATGGCGTGGAGACTTTCATGGTCAGAATAGGGGGATGGCAGGATGTCTGAGGACGTGGATTTCGAGCGGGCCTGGTTGACGAAACTCTCGACTCTTCTAGAAGCGGTCGCGGGGGAGGAGATTCGAGGGGAGGTGAGGCGGGGGAGCGCATCGCTATCGGTGGCCTCCTGCAGCGATGAGGTGATCCAGTGGACCCAGGGAGCCATGGAGCGACTGGACTCGCTGGTAGATGGGGCGACAGGCAGGGCAATTCTGGCAGGCTGTGCGTGCCAATACCCAGCGGCTGCCCTGCAAGGGGCGAGGAAGGCGTACGAGGAGAGCGGAGACATCGATTTGGCCCATCGGATACTGCAAGAGCGGTTTGAGTCCTTCCTCAGGGAGGCCCTGGAGTTGGACGAAGAGCTCGTCGAAGAGGTAGTGAATAGGGGGTGGGGCTCAGCCGGTGTCAAGAAAGGCAGCAGCATCATAGCGACCAAGATACCCAAGAGCGGCTACCTGATCGAGTATCTGAGGGAGGAAGACCCTGCGAGGAAGCGACAGCTGTACTGTCATTGCCCAAGGGTCCGGGATGCGTTGCAGTCATCCGTGAGCATTTCTCCCACGTACTGCTACTGTGGGGGCGGCTTCTACAAGGGCATCTGGGAGGAGATTCTGCAGCAGCCCGTCGAAGTGGAGCTGCTGGAGAGCGTGCTTCAGGGCGACGAGGCCTGCAAGTTCGCCGTGCGTCTTCCCTCAGGCCGGTGATCTCGGCTACTCTTGGGCAGTTGTGGCGCGTCGTTGGAGAGTGGTTCACATCATAGAGGAGGGTTCGGCAATGCACAGACAGAAGCTGGCGATGCTGGTCATCATCCTCGTGGGTGGCACCGCGGTGCTGGCCAGCTATATCTACCCCGTCATGACCCAACCCCAATACGTGGAACCTGCCTGGGGCGGCGTGACGCCGGAGATCCGTCGCTTCTACGTGCCCAGCATGCTGCTGGCTGCGTCGGGGTACTTCTTCTTCACTTACTTCCTGCTGTTTCGGGTGGACCCTGAGGAAGCGCGCGTCGCTGGGCGGTTCGGCTTCACCGTGCTTAATGTTCTGTACTTGGCGATCCTTGTTGGCTCCGCCCTGTATATGCCCCTCACTTTCGCCATGGTCGCGCAGCCCAGCATGCCTCTCTGGTGGACGATCCGCGGGGTACTGGCGGTGGTGGGGCTGGCTTCACTGGGTCTGATTGGGTCTCTGCTGGCCGTCCGACCCAGGCGGCCATCGTGGGCCTACTGGCTGGCCGTGGCTGGGAGCGTGACCTTCAGCTTCCAGACAGCGTTTCTCGATATGCTGGTGTGGCCGGCCTTGTATCCCCTGTAAGGTCTCGCACGCGGCAGCCGTGGCTGGGTAGACTGGCAAGACGCCGCTCGTGGGCACGCGTCGAAACCCTCCTGCGCTTGGCGTACGTAGTTCTCCTCCTTGAGCCTGTTCCTCAGCCCTGGCTCGCCAGTTCCTCCACCTTCTCCTCAAGCTGGCGCACGCGCTCCTCGAGCAGCCCCGTCTGCTCACTCACCATCTCCCACCCCTGCCAGAGGAGACCGACCTGGGAGATCGCCAACCAGATGAGCAGGAAGTATAGAGAGATTACGGTGATGCGTATCCAATTGGGGAAACTCTCCCGGAGATTGCTGACCCTGAGGGTCAGTTGTTCGATCGTATCGCTGTAGATTTCCACACTCGACTGGGCTTCCGACAGAACTGCCTGGCTCTCAGTCAGCGGGCCGGTCAGCTCCGTGAATGTGGTTTGCAGGTCATCGAGATTCCCTTGAGCTGCGTTCAGATTCCCATCAAGTTC
>Ga0307380_10004804_pt1 | contig 18087 bp, 15 predicted proteins | sample UN3MG_FD_202239 | JGI IMG/M metagenome (GOLD analysis project Ga0307380, IMG submission 202239) | Soil microbial communities from Risofladan, Vaasa, Finland - UN-3 | ecosystem: Environmental > Terrestrial > Soil > Coastal area > Acid sulfate soil | place: Finland: Risofladan, Vaasa | collected...
GCGGCGAAAGGATGATGCAAGGCAGACCTGCCCTCGCTGCGTAGGCCGCGGTGGCTGCACCGTGGTTCCCCGTAGAGCTGGCGATCACAGCCTTGGCCCTGGCCTCGATTGCTGCACCGATGGTCAGATAGGCGAAGCGGTCCTTGTGGGACCAGGTGGGGTTGCGTGATTCGTCTTTGATGTACAGCTCGCCCTCCAGGCCCGCCCAGACAGCCAGGTGGGGCGCGGGAATGAGTGGCGTGCCTCCTTCGCCCAGTGATAGTTCCTCTGCCAGAGGGGGCAGCAGCGGCGCGTAGCGCGCCAGTCCCGGGAGGGGAGCTTCGGGCAGGACGTCTTCAAGCGACTTGGGATAGTCGTAAGTGACGTCCAGAGGCGCCTGGAACTGCTCCGTCATGCAGGCGGTACAGCCCACGAATAGCTTGGGGTCGAGGGGGAAGGTCTCGCCGCAGGACAAGCATCGGAGTCCCTTAGCCAGAGATCCGCCGTTGGCCATGTGCCCTCCTTTTGCGGGGCAGACTACGAAAGCAATAGTATCGCGACCACGCGAGGATGTCAAGGTTCTGTCCCCCTGGGGCACTTCAGAGGTGAAGAGGAGATATTGACGCTTCCTGAACCCAACGTAGTGTGAGTCGGAGCCGTCAGGGAATCAGGAGACGGGCCGCGTCCAGTGCAAGAGGACGATGGAGCCACTGGCGACGACAAGGCACCCCTCGACGCACGGTCTGGCGGCGTCTGGCTGCGACGAAGAGGGGGTCGTGAAGTGAGCGCGACGGACACCAGGGCAAATGGATCGAGGCCGCTGGGTGGGGAGCAGGATCCGTTGCCCCTGCCTAGGTGATGTACCTTTCGGTGGTCAGGTAGCGGTCTCTGCTATCGGTGAGGATGGCGACGACGGTCTTTCCCCTGCCCAGCCTTTGGGCTACCTGGAGGGCCGCAAAGACGTTCGCTCCTGCTGACATGCCGCAGAACAGTCCCTCTTCGCGGGCCAGGCGTCGAGCCATCTGCACTGCGTCTTCGTCGTTGACCCAGATGATCTCGTCGGGCACACCCTGGTCCAGGATATCGAAGAGCAGCCCATCGGTGATGCCTTCGATGAAAGGTATCGCTTCCTTGCCTCTGCCGATCCACGGCGCGCCGGCGGGCTCCACGGCGATCATCTCGGTCTCTGGGCGCACGGGCTTGATGGCCTGCGCCACGCCCATCAGCGTGCCGCCGGTGCCGATGGAGGCCACGAAGGCATCTATCTGGCCTGCCGTCTGCTCGAGGATCTCCTTGCCTGTCGTCTCCCGGTGCGCCGCCACGTTGTCGGGGTTGCTGAACTGCCTGGCCCACCAGATGTGGGGGTCGGCAGCCTCCACCTCCTTGCACTTCTGCCGCGGCACGATCTCGATCACGCCGCCGTGGACGCTCGGATCCAGAGAGGTGTCGAGGTCTTCGGTGCCCACCAACTCGATCTCGGCACCGAAGCTCTCCATCATCCGCTTTCTCTCTTCGCTGGCCACGGCCTTGGGCATGTAGACAGTCATGGGATAGCCCTTGACGGCGGCCACGAAGGATAGGGCGATACCCGTATTGCCCGTACTGGCTTCCACGATCCTGTAGCCTGGCTTGAGGTCTCCCCTCTTCTCGGCGTTCTCGATCATGTAGAGGGCGATGCGGTCCTTGATGCTGCCGCTCGGGTTAAGGTACTCCAGTTTGCCCAGGATCTGGCAGTCCAGCCCCTCGCCGATCCTGCTGAGGCGCACCAGAGGGGTGTTGCCGATGAGGTCCAGCACCCCAAGGGCCACCGTCTTCGAGAATCTACTCTGCATTTGGAACACTCCTCGCTGACGATGTCCGCTGGATCGCTGCTGCACAAAGGCTGTGGAAGCGATCGTTGCTGTTGGTCTGAGCAACGGGTCGAATAGTACGGTATCCTGCGGAGGTTGTCAAGCGCATCATTCGCTTGGGGTGGGTTCGATGTGCCCTCCCTGAGAAACCCAAAGCCATGGAGCAACGTGCAGGGGTCGCCGGTCGCCATTGACAGGTTGCGTTGCTGGTGATAAAATGCAAGTGCGGGCCACAGCTCGACCCGTAGTGTGGCTGTAGGGGGTGGAGGAATGAGCAGACAGATCCGCTGTGTGGTGATCTTGGCGGCGGTGGCAACCCTGTTCTTGGGGTCGATCTCCCCCCTCTGGGGATCCCCGGAGACCCAGGGCACCCGTGTCCACGTCGTGTTATGGGGGGAGACCCTGGGCATCATCGCCCCACGATACGGCGTCACCGTCAGCGCCATCGTGCAGGCCAACGGTTTGTCCAACCCCAACTACATCTATGCCGGGCAGACGCTCCTTATCCCTGGCGGTGCTGCGCCGTCGCCTCCCTCGTCACCAGGTGCGGCGACGACCTACGTGGTGCAACGGGGCGACACCCTGGGGGTCATCGCCGCCCGCCACGGCACCACCGTCAATGACCTGGTGGCGCTCAACGGCATCTTCAACCCCAACCTGATCTACGTGGGCCAGGTGCTGAGCATCGCTGGCCCGGGCACCTTGCCTGCCCCGTCTCCCTCCAACCGCTGTCTCTACATCGTCAAGCCCGGCGATACCCTGACCGGGATCTCCCTCCAGTATGGGATGTCGATGTGGGCGCTGGCCATCGCCAACAACCTGGCCAACCCCTCCTTCATCTACGTGGGACAGCAATTGATCATCCCCGAGTGCGGACCGGCGGCGCCTCCCACGCCGACCTGCCCGCCTTTGGCCACCGCTACACCCACCACGACACCGGGGGCAGCGACGTTCACGGCAACGAAAAAGCCGGCCACACCTACCGCGACCCAGCCGGCAGCGGCCTATGAATTCCAGCTGGTCCGGCAACCGGACAAGGACCCCTGCCACCCGGGGTTCTGCGTGCCCGAGATCAGCGGCGTAGTGCAGGACGCCGGAGGCAACCCCCTCAGCAACATGACGCCGGTGTGGATCAAGCTGGTCTCGGAGCACCAGGGTACGATGTACTGCCGCACGGGGGAGCCCAGCCTGTATCTCCAGGAGGGGTTGTTCAAGTTCATTTCCGAGGCTGGGGACGTCTTCGGGGAGTACACCCTGACCGTGGTGCGCAGCCAGGCGGATCCCACGCCGCTCTCGCCGACGTACGGGCTGAAGATGAACTCTTACGTGGCCGCAGGTCAGCAGTCGAACATCATCTTCAAGAGGAACTACTAGGCTGCCAGACCTCCGGGCTCGGCCCTCGCGAGGGTGGACCGGATCGCGAAGGGGCGAAAGGCGCGAAGCACGCGAAGGGTTGCCCTCCCCTGTCATTCTGAGCGCAGCGAAGAATCTCTGATCCCGAACGCTTGCGAAGAAGGACTGGATCGCGAAGGGGCGAAGGAGGCGAAGGGCGCGAAGGGTTGCCCTCCCCTGTCACTGTGAGCGCAGCGAAGGATCTCTGATCCCGAATGCCTGCGAAGGAGGACCGGATCGCGAGGGGGCGAAAGGGACGAGGGGCGCGAAGGGTTGCCCTCCCCCGTCACTGTGAGCGCAGCGAAGGATCTCTGATCCCGAATGCCTGCGAAGGAGGACCGGATCGCGAGGGGGCGAAAGGGACGAAGGGCGCGAAGGGTTGCCCTCCCCTGTCATTCTGAGCGCAGCGAAGAATCTCTCGATCCCCAACGGTTGCGAAGGAGGGGTTGGGTCGCGAAGGGGCGAAGGGGACGAAGGGCGCGAAGGCTTGGGCGGAAGCGATGTAGGGACATACCTACCGGCGAGCGCTGGTCATTGCGCATTGACTATCGGCACCGGGTTGTGCTATAATGGGATCGCAACTCGCAGGGGGAGCCCCCTGCCACGGTCTCTACTTCGACGAGGCTCGCCTTGCATCCGCAGGCGGGCCTTTTTTCATGGCAACAGTGGCACTCAGTGACAGGTCTCTCCACAGGCAGGGAGGGGCGACGTACACACTGGGGGATCATCCCATCGCAAACGAACTGCGGTCGCTGGACGTGGGCGACAAGGCGGTGCAGTACATCTATGCGCCACAGCTACAGAGTTTGCTCTACCCGGGGGAGACGCGTTTGCCCAGGTAGACATCGGCGAACCGGTGCGGACAGTTCGTCGAGTCATACATTGCTGAAGACCGCGCCGTTGTCGCTCATCTGCTATGGAAGCAGCTGACATGCGTCCGGCCTGGTCGCCTGACGGGAGCAGATTCGCGTTCTGCTCTGACCCCGAGGGAGATCAGGAGATCTATCTCATGGATGCCAGCGGACAGAAGGTGACGCAGCTAACGGACAACGACAGGGATGACTTCGCACCTGCCTGGTCACCTGATGGCCGTCACATAGCATTCACTTCTGACCACAGCGGGAACTGTGAGGTATGGGTAGTGAACGCCGATGGCACGGGCCTGGCGAGGCTGACAGAGCACCCAATCGACGATTTTGGGCCGTCCTACGCACAATATAGGGGCACGAGCACGGGTTTGGAGGAGCCATCGAGAGCTGAGAGGCACTGCGACACCGGGATGAACCGCGATGCTCGAAGGCAGCGCCGTGGCCAGGAGTGATGGAGAGGTGATACTGCACCTGAGGGCAACCATGGTTGCGGCGGCCTTGTCGTTGCTCTTTCGACGGGCTACATGAAGTTGGGGGCCAACCACATGGTGAGTACTACAGGGAGGCGAAAGTGACAGATCTGACAGACAGAGTCGCCGTGATAACTGGGGCAAGCTACGGCATAGGCAGAGCAATCTCAATCGGCCTAGCTGGCAAGGGATGCCGGACCATACTAGTGGCGCGAAGTATAGAGAATCTGACCAAGACTAAGGAGCTGATCGACGAACGTGACGGCTGTGCCGCCTGCTTCGCTGCGGATATTGGTGTTGCGGGTGACGTAGAAAGCCTTAAAGAGTATCTCATGGCCAACTTCCATGGAGTTGACTTCCTGATCAACAACGCTTCTGCTTGGATTTCTGGCCCTCTGCTCAAATCCGGTGACAGGGCCCTCGAGGAGCTGTTTCGCACAACCGTCTACGGCACAGCGCTTGTCACGAAGAAGCTGCTCCCACTAATGATAGAAAAGGGCGGCAACATCATATTCATCGGTTCGACTGCTGGCACCATGCATCGATACAGTCTACACACTGCTTACGTCGCTGCGAAGAGTGCAGTAGCGGGATTCTCGCGCTGCCTGAGGAACGAAGTCAGTAGCTTCAATGTGAGAGTGACGACCATACACCTGGGTCAGGTATACGAGAGTTATCCATACGATAGCGAAGAGATTGACGCCAAGAGCGCTGAGAACAGGCTATCAGTGCATGACATAGTTGATGCCGTGGTATTTGTCGTCTCCAGACGTGAGAGCGCTAGCGTAGACGAGATTGTTATGACACCGGCAAAGAAGGAGTATTAGTGGGAGGTGAGTTGATGCCAGACTATGTAGCGCTTGGTGAACCTTGCTTGGTCCTGGGGTACGACTGGGAAAGGAGTGAGGACATAGAGCTTGAACTAGAGAGCTTTCGGATAGTCTCTAGTGTTCATCTGGAACATGATGTCCCACTGACCCTATTCGTGCTGGGCGAACTGCTCGAGTCCGGCGAGATATGCGGTCTTGTGAGGCAGTATTTACAGATCGAGCAGTTCAGAAGGCTTGTTGATATCGCACAACACTCATACTCTCACACCGAATTCAAGAGGCTGAGACCTGATGTCTGTCCGCTAGATGTTGCGGAAGTCAGAACGGAGGTCCGCAAAGTCAACGAGTTAATCCTTCGAGAGTTTGAGGTCGATTGTCACGGGATAAGAGCACCTCAAGGGCACTACAGAGGGTTTCAAGGTGATGACGATATCCTCTCTGTGCTATGTCAAGAAGGCCTGCACTATGTCAGTTCGGATCTGAGGAACGAGCATGGCACGTTTCCCAGCGAGTGGACGGACGCCAGTGGCAGGTATCGACAGCCCTATTTCTACGATAGAGACAAATTTCCGGGGCTGCTAGAAATCCCCACTCAAGGCTGGAACGATAACGCACTGAAGGGAATGTCCAGGACTACTGACGTCAAAGCACATTCTCTCGAAGAAGAAATCGAGATCTACCAGGGCTATGCGAACTTTGCCCTGCAGCGAGGACTCGCATATGCACCCTTGTTCCACCCGTGGGCAATTGCCATGACTGACAAGCGGGGTTACGTGCTGAAGAGTCTGATCCTCTACGCGAGGGAGCACGGAATGCAGATTTTGAACTACCGACAGCTGTATGACTGGGTAATTGGGAGCGCCTAGCAGGATGAGGGTACTGTTGACGAGCGGGAATAGCACAGTCTTCAGCGGAGGATCGGTCCAGATGCTGTCAGCTGCGAGATTCCTGCAGGCGCAGGGCCATTGCGTAAGAACCGTGTTCGTATACTCCAACAAGCGACTAGCCAGGTCGATTGACAAGTTCGCTGGGGTTCCTGTTGACAAGACACCGTGGAGCGACCAGGGCTTGCGAACCATGAGGAGTATCATTGAGAGCGGCTTCGACCTCATCCACGCATTCAGTGAATCGCACCCATTTGTGCTAGAGGCTACGAGTGGCATAGCGACAGGGTCGCACATAATCATCAACGTAGGTCATTCAAGGGCTACCTCCAAGGCGGACGAAGGCTATTATCGAGATCAGCGTGTGAAGAGACTTGTCTGTGTATGTAGGACCATAGCTGACGGCCTATCAAGAGAGATGCCTGACGTCGCCACAAAGTTGGCTGTATGCTATGGCGGCGTGGACACACGGAAGTTCGCGCCCAGGCAACCAGATGGTGAGCTCATGAATGAACTGAGTCTGCAAGGAAGGACAGTAATCGGCCTTGTGGCAAGCGCCCGAAGGTACAAAGGACTCCAGTACTTCATCTCTGCTGCAGCTAGGATACTCGAACGACACCGTACCTACGCATTCGTGATAGTTGGTCATACTGACGGTTGGATTCACAGAGAGCTGAAGGCGCTGATCAGAGAAAAGGAGCAGAGGCATGGGATCCAGCTGAGCGAAGCAGTAAGGTTCACTGGCCCACGAAGTGACGTGGACAGATTCATGTCACTCTTTGACGTGTGTGTCAGCTCTTCCACGTCGTATGAAGGCATCAGTGGTTCTATACGAGAAGCGATGGCGATGAGAATCCCGGTTGTGTGCACAGATGTCGGCGGCAACCGAGAATTGGTGATCGACGGCGAGACCGGCTTTCTCGTCGAACCTAGAGATTCCGATGGCCTAGCCGAGAGAGTGGTGTACGCCGCAGAGAACAGAACGCAAGTAGATCGTATGGTGAACAATGCACATGCTTTGATTGTCGATAGATTCAGAGACTCCGACAGATGTGAGAGATTGACCAAGATCTACGAGGAGGTGCTTGATGGACAGTGAGTCGTTGAAACTCGATGATGTCCTAGCCCAGAATCCCCTCTTGCATCAGCTCTTTCATTCCAGGCTGTGGTGGGATAGCTATCCCGAGTATGTGGAGCTGCAATCCAACATCAAGATGATATCTCGAGAACTCATCCGCCACACCGACCTTGACAATACTGTTGAGGTAGAAGGCAATGTAACGTTCAAGGGGCCAGTAGTGATCTTGAGACATTCCACGATCCTATCAGGCGCTTACATTATCGGGCCTGTGTTGATCGGCGAGGGATGCACTGTAGGGCCCAACTGCTTCATAAACGGTCACTGTATCCTCGGCAACAATGTGAATGTTGGGCACGCTGCCGAGCTCAAGTGTTCAATACTCATGGACGGCTGCAAGGTGTTTCACTTCTCCTATGTCGGCCATTCCATACTTGGCAGAAACGTGAACGTTGGCGCCGGTGTGGTGACCGCCGTAAGGCGATTTGACAACAGATCGATCACAGTAAGACACGACAGCGGACAGATAGATACAGGGAGAGGCAAGTTTGGCGCAATCATCGGTGACGATTCGCAGATCGGCATCGGCGTGAGAATCCTGGAAGGTAGAGTCATCAGGCCACAGTCCAATGTGCATCCCGGCACGTTGGTGACCAATAACATCACGTAGGCGCCCAGATTTCCTATCGTATCGAGGAGGCATCGAATGGGGCCCGAGGATGGAAACCAGGACACACATGAAGATCCTTGCTCCGATTCTAGATATGAGAATGTTGAGAAATGGAAGACACTGATGGAAGCCTGGGACAATGAAGCGGATAGATTCTGGGCACGCAACAACATCTTTCTAATCATGATCGGCAGCATTCTCACCATCATTGTTGCGTTCTCAGACAACTACTTCATCAATGTCTGTATTTCTCTTTTCGGAATAGTATTCGTGATCATCTGGATAAGAGTCAACCTGATGGGCAAGTATTACCTGGATAGGTGGAAAGTAATCCTCAAGGAGTTCGAACAAGACGCACCGATAAAGGTATTCGCAAGATTGGAGGAAATCGAAGAGAGAGATCCTGTTGCGAGCAAGTACGAGGCGTCCAGTACTTACATGGTGTATGTACTATGGTTATTGTGCGGGATATGGACGATTGTCCTGCTTGTCAACGCATATCAGCTGCTCATGGTCTTGAGCGGAGACCCCTAGCCGGCAATCTTGGAGCGATTGAAGCATTTAGGCATAGGAGTATCTCCGAGCTGTCTGGCTCTGACCATGACTCAATCAGAGGACTCTTTGGCAGAATGCTCGAAGCCCTCCAGATCACCACCGGCAAGAACCGAGGAAGAAGAAGTCCAGTCGCCACGGCCAAGGCTTTGCATCTATGCGCCACAGCTACAGAGTTTGCTCTACCCGGGGGAGACGCGTTTGCCCAGGTAGGCACCGGCGAACCCCGATGGACGGTTCGTCGAGTCGTACCGTGGTGACGGTGAGACCGCTGTCGTTCACCCGCTGGCGTCAGGCCTCGGACGTAGTGCAGAGCCGGGGAGATCGGACACTGCGCTCGTCGGCGTATTCGTTCGTCGCGAGCTCGGATGCGAGCAGAGGACGCTGGTAGAATGTACTATGCAAGACGCGTTGACGCTAGGCGCGTGGTTACCGCAAAGGGGACCGTTCAGGTTAACGGCAGGCGCGGAGCAAACGTGAGGTGCACAAGAAGCCTGAGCAACTGACGATGTTTGGAGTGTCTGGCAAGCGCGAGGTAGCATTCAACGTCTACCATGACGAGAGCGGGACGTATGCGCCACCCGGGGGTGACAGGTGGTTACTGCACGGGGTGCTCTTCGTCCCGGAGGCTAGGCAGGGACAGTTCTTCCAGGAACTGCAAGATATCCGCGATGATGTGAAGTACTATCATGAAGTACACTTCCGAACGCTTGGCAAGTCGGCGAGGGGACCAAAGGGTCGATGCTGTGCGGGCTGGCTGAGCCTCTACGCCGCCCGGTTCTCAGAGTCGTGCTTCTACCATTGCCTGGGTGTCGATACTAAGTCTCCGGCCTTCAGGGCTGACAGGTTCGGGGAGCAGCACCATGCATACAACTACTTCGCAAGGACTGCCGTCGTAGGCGGAATAGCGTGGTGCCTGAGGGAGTACCCGGAGGTGACGCTGAGATTTCACTCTGACTCAAGGACACGATCAGAGGCTGACAACTTCGAAGAATACATTCCGCGCGAGGTCGGCAGTGCGATCGAGATCAAGCGTCAAGACAAGCCAAGTGCCTATCCCCAGCTGCGCCAGCTGCCTGATCGGGTCATACTCGTAGAGTCTGATCCGACCAAAGTGGACGGCAGCATGCGTGTGGAGTGCGAGTTCACGCAGCTAGTGGATTTGATCACATCGAGCATCATGCAGGCGCTGACGGCCGAGTCAGGGCGGGAGGGCAAGATCGCGCTGGGCGAACTTGTCGGCACATGGATGATGGACACACGGAAGCCACCTTGGCTGCAGGAGAGGGAGTTGCATAGGAGGTTCTCTGTATCTTGTTTTCCGACACCCAGCGGTGGCTACTACAATCCCGTGTCCCATGTTGCCGCGAGGCAGCAAATGCGCCTTTGTTAGATATGGGAGTGAGTGGATCCAACTGAGTACGAGCCCTGGATATGGCGCAGCGTGTTCGATGCCAGAAGGGAGATAGCTACGGGAGTGAACGCCAGCATGGACCAGCCGCCATTGCCTGAAATCGAACCCTACATCAACCGAAACCTCTTCTCTGACCATTTCCTCAAGGAGTTGCTGCCTCAGGATGAGTCGTGGAAGGTCGATGAGGACAAGCTCAAGCTGGCTATGCAGGCCGCCACGAACCTCTACGCTGGTAGGGAGGAAGAGTGGGCCCAAAGCAACGAGCCCCAGCTCGAGAACAGGCTGGTCCGACCCATGCTACAGGCCCTCGACCATAAGTTCGAGGTACAGCCCTCTCTGCCCACGCCGGAGGCCGTCCGCAGACCTGACTACGCTTTCTTTGCCACAGATGAAGAGAGGCTGAGGGCAAAGCGAGAGCACAACGGCGAGACCGCCTACTTCACAAACGCCATCGCTATCGGGGATGCCAAACGGTGGGATCGTTCCCTGGACAAGAAGGAGCGCTCTGGCCGAGATAGCTTCGACATGCTGAGTCCTTCCTGGCAGATCGACTACTATCTGCGGATGAGCGGTGTCAAGTGGGGGATACTGACCAATGGTCGTCTCTGGCGCCTCTACAACCAGGAGACGAGTTTCCGCCTCGACATTTGCTATGAGATCGACCTCCCCAGGCTTCTGGCCGCGCAGGACCTGGAAGCGTTCAAGTACTTTTACCTGTTCTTCAGGCGGGAGGCCTTCGTCGCCGATGCTGAAGGCCTCTGCTTCCTGGACAGGGTATATCAGGGGAGCTTGGAGTACGCTCAAGCGGTCGGTGACGATCTCAAAGAGAACGTATACAAGGCACTTCGCTTGCTCGCCGAGGGGTTTCTGCGTACACGGGGCAACGACCTCGATCCCGTGCGCGGTTTGGATGAGATACACGCCAACTCGCTAGTACTACTCTACCGTCTCCTGTTCATCAACTACGCGGAGGACCGCGGCCTCCTGCCGCGTGACAATGCACTGTACAAAGAGAGCTACGGTTTGGTTTCCATGGAGCGGGAGATCGCCAGCAGGCTCCAGCGCGGGGACTCGCTTTCGCCGCTGCACACGACGTATTGGGGAAAGTTGAAGACGCTTTTCGAGCTCATCAGCCGAGGCACAGAGGGCCTGGGAGTCGAGGCAGAGACCATGGACGTTCCGCCCTACAACGGCGGTCTGTTTGACCCCAAGAAGCATCCCTTCCTCGAACAGCACCAAGTCGCAGACAAGTGGGTGAGCCAGGTGGCTGACCTACTGGCGCGCTCCCAAGGCAAAGGGTTGGGAAGAGGTTTTGTTGACTACTCCAGCCTGGATGTAAGGCATCTGGGGTCCATCTACGAGGGGTTGCTGGAGTACAAGCTACGGGTGGCCGATGAGGAAATGGTGGCGGTCAAGCGTGGCGGCAAGGAGCAGTGGATACCTGCGACTGAGACGGGTAGCAGCCGGGTCCTCGAGCGGGTCCAGCCCGGGTCTGTCTACCTGACCACGGATCGCGGAGAGCGCAAGGCCACGGGCTCCTACTACACACCCGACTACATCGTCAAGTACATCGTGGAGCACACCGTGGGTCCTCTCATCGAAGAAAAGATGAAGGATGATGATCCCATCGAAGGCATCCTTTCCTTGAAGGTTCTGGATCCCGCGATGGGGTCCGGGCACTTTCTGGTGGAGGCGACGGACCGGCTGGCTCATGCCCTGGTGCAGGCCCTGGGCGTGACCGAGCAGGAGCCAGAAGAGGAGGACATTCGTTGGGCCAGGCGAGAGGTGGTCGAGCGCTGCATCTACGGCGTGGACCTGAACCCTCTGGCGGTGGAGTTGGCAAAGCTGGGCCTCTGGTTGCACACCGTGGCTCAGGGAAAGCCTCTCAACTTCCTAGATCATCACCTCAAGGTGGGAAACAGCCTCATCGGCGCGTGGGTCGATGACCTTGGCAGCCTACCGGCGGTGAAGAAGGGGCGGGTGACGAAGGCAAGCACCAGTGAAGCCCGGCAGATGAATATCTTCGAGATACGGCTGAATAGTCTACTCCCTACAATGCTCAGCAAGATGCTGGAGATATTCCGGCGTCGGAGCGAAACCCTGGACGACATCAAGGCCAAGGCTGGGGCGGACGAGGCCATTAAGAAACTTAGGGCGCCCTTCAAGGCCGTGGCAGATCTGTGGGTTAGCACTTACTTCGGCAATGAGGTCAGGCAAGCAGAGTATCAGGAGGCGCTGGAACATATTGGCCGGCGAGACGAACTGTTTGCCTTGCCTTGTGTCATGAGAGCCAGGGAGATCGTCCAGAACCAGGCGTTCTTCCATTGGGAACTGCAGTTCCCGGAGCTGTTCTACGAGGATTCTTCCAGACGGGATAACGCGGGGTTTGATGCCGTCGTAGGCAATCCCCCATACCTGGGTACCCGCGAGATGTCAAGAAGGGGGCTGGAACAGGAGAAGCAGTACTTCCGGCTTCGGTTTGCTGCGGCGCACAAAGGCTTCGACCTGTACATACCCTTCATGGAGCGAGGCCTAGCACTTACGGCCGTAGGGGGGCGATTCGGCTTCATAGTCCCCAACAAGTTCTGGGTAACGGACTACGGTGAGAGAATGGTATCCCTTCTGACCACCAAGTACGCACTGCTTCTCGTGGCAGACGTGTCCTCTCTGCCTGTGTTTCCTGACGCTGCCGTCTACCCGCATGTCGTCATAGCGAGGCGGAGGATCGACAAGGATATAGCGCCGGAGGTGCTGCTTAGGAGAGGCTTCCAGGACCCTTCGGAACTCGCGCGTGACGGGCGCAGCACGGTGGTCCGCGAGGAGAACCTTGTCTCGTCACTTCATGGCGGGATACGGATGGCTTCTAAGACCCCTACGTTTCCTTTGGGAGAGGTGTCACGCGTGCGCGCGGGCACCACAGGATTTCTCGCATCTGCCATGGCAGGCTGCCTTCAGGACGGGAAGCCAAGTGATGTCACCCGTTGCGTGCCTTTCATCGTTACTGGCAACATTGACCGGTACGAAATCGTCGACAGGCCGGTACGCTATATGGGCCGCACCTATCAGTCCCCCTCCTGCGTCTTCAGCCCAGCGGTCATCAGCGATGCCAAGTGGCGACTCTTCTGCTCGCCGAAACTGATAGTTGCTGGGATGACCACTCGGCTCGAATCGGCATATGATGCGACGGGAGTCGCACTAGGGGTCAATGTCTACGCCATTACTGAGTGGGCAGTATCAGCACAATACCTCCTCGCCATACTTAACTCCGCGTATGCCAGCTACCTTTACAGAAGCATGTTCGAATCGAAGCACCTGGCCGGAGGCTACCTTGCCATTAACAAGGGCCAGCTTGAAAAGGTTCCTATTCGCGCCATCGTGTTCACCACCCCCAAGGAGGAGCGAGCCCAACTGCGTGAGCAAGCTGGCGTTCTCTATGAAGCAGCTGACCAGGCTGCGCTGCTAGCCTTCACGGATGGGCTCCTGGCTTCGAAGCCGGAGCAGGGGGATGCTGTCCATGACCTGCTGGGCTACCTGGCCCAGGAGATGATGGAGATGAACGAGAAGAAGCAGGAGGAGAGAGCGGGGTTCCTGGACTGGCTGGAAGACTACACGTGCCTGCCTGTCGAGGAATGGCGGCTGAAGACCGTCGTAGGGGCCTACTGGGAGCAAGGTTGGGATGAATTCCAGCGGGCGCTGCGCCAGAACCGCAAGGCCCTCGAGCAAGCCAGCGGCCGCAACGTGGAGAGTCGAGAAGCCAAAGAATCAATCAGAGGGGAGTTCGACAAGTCCACAGCCAAGCTCGACCCACTGCTGAAGCGCATAGCCTCGACGGACCGGCTAATTGACTTGATCGTCTATCGCCTGTACGGGCTAACGGAGGAAGAGGTGGCCATTGTGGAAGAGAGTGCCACCACATGAGCGCACCGCGCCGCTTCGCAGGTGGTTTTGCGAGAGTCCAGGGAGGCGTGTTATGACCTTTCTTGACGCAGCTTACGAAATCCTCAAGCAGGCCGGCGAGCCCTTGCACTACACCCTAATCGCTCAGCGCGCGCTCGCAGCTGGTCTGGTCGACACGAGAGGGCAGACGCCCGAAGCCACGATGGCGTCTCGCCTCTACGTGGATACCAAGCGGCCGGACTCTCGGTTTCGCCGGGAGCGCCGGGGCATCTTTGCGCTGGTTGAGCCCCAACCCAGAGACATTGCGCAGCGCATTGACGCCCTCAACAGAGGGGTACGCGCTGAGCTGCGCAAGCGCCTTCTGCGAATGCCGCCTGACCGTTTCGAAGCGCTTATCGGGGAACTCCTCATCGCCTTGGGCTTCGATGAGGCTACGGTAGAAGTGACTAGCCATAGTGGCGATGCCGGGATTGACGTACGCGGGGTACTGCGTGCCAGTGGCATAACTGAGGTAAACGCGGCGGTGCAGGTTAAGCGTTGGAAGCGCAACGTTCAGGCTGGCGCCGTGAGGGCCCTCCGTGGCTCCCTCACCGTCCACCAGCAGGGGATCTTCATCACCACCAGCGACTATTCCAAGGGCACCCAGAAAGAAGCCCAGGAACAGGGCAAGACCCCCATCAGTCTGGTGAACGGGGATCAACTGCTCGGCCTACTCATCAAGCACGGCATCGGAGTTAGTGAACAGCAACATCTGCTCCTCTCGCTTGACGAGGAGTGGTGGGGTGAAGTGCTGGGAGAAGGGCCCCCAACATCCACACCCCCGCCAGCGGTCGGCCCAGCCGCGACTGCCATTGCGTATCCCTTGCCTGTCAGGGCAATGGTTCGCAGACAGGCCCTTGATGCGGAGTTGCTTGACGCCAGCGGCCGGATCCGCTACAGCGAGATCGAGTATGGTTCGCCTTCGGCCGCGGGCCAGGACGCCACTGGTTGGAAGTCCTGCAACGGCTGGACCTTCTGGCGCTATCGAGACGCAGAAACGGGGGTCTGGCGGGCTATCAATGACTTACGACGGGCAGCGGCGGCTCCGCCATAGCCTAATGGTCGCTGTACCTGGTGATACCGACGTGTGGGTTGACCAGCTGGCCTGACCAACTCGTGGCTGATTGACATTCTGCTCCGTCAAGGGTATTGAGCTCTGTGGAACCGATGTCGGTGTTGCGCTAAACCGTTCTGCGGACGTCGCAGCTAGATCCCGACTGCAAGAGGGGGTGCGGCCTGCAATGAACAACGCAAGCGAACTGCTGCGGGAAGGAATAGCCGCTGCCAGGGCGAAGAAAAATGACGAGGCGCTTCGTCTGCTCAGGCGTGTGACGGAAATGGAGCCGCTCAACGAGTTGGCGTGGCTTTGGTTAATTCAGGTGGTAGATACCGATGAGCAGCGAGCGGTATGTCTAGAGAATCTGCAGGCCATCAGTCCTGGCAGCGAAGCTGCCGACAGAGGGGTCAGAATCCTCACAGGTTCGGTGCTTCCACGAAAGCCTCTGCCGAAGCGAGAGAAGCAGGTCTGCAAGTCGGGCGGTCCATTTGGCCTGAGCGAGATAGTGCCCGACGGTGCTACCCTCCGCATGTTCAGTTCCGTCAATCCTGAGCGGCCCTTGACTGTCGATCAAGCGCTCGAGGAGATGGACAGTCGTAGAGAAAACCCAGAGTGGCTCAACGAGGACTTTTTGGGCTTCATCAACGATCAGGAAGAGGTGGTCCAGTTCGTAGCTTTTGATTTCGAGGGAGACGCCTGTCACCTAGACATCCCACTGACGGTTGAGGGAAGACTGTCGTTTGCCCTGGGCGCGACGGTGACTGCCTCCGAAGCACTGTCGATCGTCCGGTCGTTCTATGCTGGCGCATCGGCCCGATCGATCGGACGCGCGTTTCTGACAGCGCCTAGAGAGAGACTATCGGTAGCTGACGAGACTGCGGCGTTGCCACGGCATCCACCGAGCGAGTCGTACTGTTTCCTACTGGATGGGGACGAGCGGGTTGTGTGTCATGTCGATCCGATCGGCCACACGACACGCGCAGATATTCTCGCGTCGGGCATCATAGAAGGCCTACCGTTGAGACTGGTGAGTGTTACGGAACTCATCACGGAAGGCAGGCAAAGTGAGAATCGGGGAGGAGTACCAATGGACGACGGAAGCAGAAGCAAGCCCTCCAGCAGACTGACACAATGTGTAGACTGCGGTGGACAGATCTCTATTTCCGCTGCAGCCTGTCCGCATTGCGGAAGACCCCGTGGCGAGCCGGATGCCCAGCTAACCACGCCCAGGTGCCCGACCTGCAATTCCCCACAAATCGAGAAGATCTCTGCCAGCGACAAGGCAGGCTCAGCCCTGCTCTTGGGCATCTTCTCTATCGGCCAGATCTCGAAGACATTCAGATGCAGGAATTGCGGCTATAAGTGGTAGCCGCCAGCCCCTGCACCGCAGAGGCGCGGGGCCTGCACAGGCTCCGGCCCTAGCCGCTGGATAGCCCTTCAGCCGAGGTAGCGGAGGACTGGCAGGCCATCGACGAGTTGCGGCGGGCAGCGGCAAGTGGATGATAGATCGCTGGTCGCTGCACCTTTCGCTCGCCAGCGATGGGTGAGGCAACGGTAGCTACACACGCCGTTCGCGATGGCAAAGCTACAACCAGAAGGCTCCCGAGGGCATATGCACCAATGGAGATCAACAAGAGCTCAAGACACCAAAAGGTAATCGGGGATTTCGGCGAGAACCTGATCTGCAACTGGCTGTCTCGTTCCGGCTTCGAGGTGAGTATAGTTGACCATACCGGGATTGACATCATCGCCTACAACTCTTCGACGGGTGAGCGGTTAGGTATCACTGTCAAGTCAAGAACTAGGAACAGACGAAAGGAAGAGGAAAAGGTCAATTTGCTCTACTACAAGAGGGCAGACGTGGATGATCGTCAGAAGGTGCTCGATGCCTGCGACTCCTTTGCCTGTACGCCCTGGATTGGAGTCTACGTAGAGACTACCGACTTCGCTGACGTCTATCTAACCAGCCTGGAGAACTACGACAAGAACTACCGGGGCAGAGAAGGAAAAGCCATTGAGGACTGGAAAATGGCAAAGAAATACCGAGACCAGTATGCTGATGATCCCGACGTCAAACACATTCGTATCGAGTTTCAGGCAGGGAACTGGTGGGAGTGACACTGCGGGCCAGAGGCTTTGGTTTCGTATTTGTGTTGACCCTCGTCTTGATCTTGGTGGTCTCCAGTTTGGGCTGCGCGGCTGCGCATCTCCCGACACCTACTCCCAGGGGCCTGGTGATCGAGCTCGCAGAGGCAGAGGAGACAGGGCTGCTAGAAGCTGACATCCTCGGCAAGGATCTCGACTGGATCGACCTGGTGCTGGAATCGCTAGCCCCCGACCCTTTGGAGGTAACCATACCCCTAGGCACCCTCTTTGAAGCTCAGGCTTCGGGCACGCAGGACATGGTGGTCATAGAAGAGAGCAGCGTATTCCTGGAGATGGAAGGGAGCAGGGAACCTGTTGTCCTTCGTGTCGCGTGCGCCAACATGGAGCTTCATATACCCGACGAGGAGGATCAGTTCACCATCAGCAGGGAACCTGTGCCCGATGATCTCCTCCAGCTCCTGAAGCTCCCCGCCTTCCAGGAAGCAGGCGGCTTCGTCAAGCAGTTCGCCATCTGGACCATCACCGACAACCCGCCTCGTGACGGCTACCGCGGCCTCGGCTACTTCGGGGTGGGCTATCCCCCTGATGAGGATGACCTGGAGGCCATCCGTGCGCTGTTCGAAGAGGCTGGGATCCCCACGGAGAACTATCAGGCCCTGCGGTGAGGGAAGGGACGTCGGCATCGTTGACCAGCTGGCGCTCCCCGGGCTTCTGCTCCGCAACGCGGTGGGAAAGAGCCATTGATAAGGACGAAAAACCGCGGTAGAATGACAGCACGGTAGGTAGTAGTCAGGGATTGTTGTCCGGAAGCTGAGACCGGCAGTCTTGACATAGGAGCCCATTGGCATGCCAGGCACTCGAGCAGGTTGGGACTCCATTCTCTACAGGGTTTACATCATCGGCGGCATCCTGGTCATCGTCGCCATCGCCGTGGTGGTGGGCTTCCTGGATCCAGCGGGCCAGGGACCCTATTGGATACCCCTGATCTTTGGGCCCATTA
>Ga0307380_10004805_pt1 | contig 18087 bp, 19 predicted proteins | sample UN3MG_FD_202239 | JGI IMG/M metagenome (GOLD analysis project Ga0307380, IMG submission 202239) | Soil microbial communities from Risofladan, Vaasa, Finland - UN-3 | ecosystem: Environmental > Terrestrial > Soil > Coastal area > Acid sulfate soil | place: Finland: Risofladan, Vaasa | collected...
GGCAAGGGGCAAACCGGAGATCGAGGCCATGCTGGGTGGGGAACGCGTGATGGTGGTCGGCGGCCCTGACGGCTGGTGGCGATTGGCGTGGTCACTGCGGCGGCGGCGCTTCGACCAGGCGCTCATATTCGCCCGCCATCCGGCGCGTTCGTCGCCGCGGGCCTGGCCGGCGCACGCGCTGGCTCTGGTTGCACCTGCGGCCGAGCGGCGCCTGGTAACGCCTGAGCTGGCGCGCCGCTTCGGGTGGGGCTGCTTCCTGATGGACGTCGCGCTGGCGCCATTGGTGACGGCGGGCGCGCTGTTGCTGTGGCTGGCATCGCTGGCGCTGGTCGCGGTGGTGCTGGGAGCGGACGCCCTGCGCGGCGTCGCGGGCAGCGGGCGAGGAGCACATGGCGGCGACTGAAACGCGGCGGTCGGTGCTGTTGGTGACCCCGGGGTACCCCCCGAACTCGATCGGCGGCACGGAGCTGCATGTACGCGGGCTGGTGGAGGCACTGTCGGGCCGGTATGCCATGCGCGTCCTGAGCCGCGATGCCCGGGGACCCGAGCCGGAATGGGAAGACCCTGTGCTGCGGGCGCCGCGCGGGCCGCTGATGGGCTCGGTGGACGAGTTGGTGGCCCGCAGCGATCCCGCTTTCGAGAGCGCGGCCCTGGAGGCGGTCGAGGACTTCCGACCTGGACTGGTCCACCTTCACCACTGGATTCACCTATCCAACTCCCTGGTGGAGCTGTTGGCGCGGCAGCGGATGCCGGTGGTCGCGACCCTGCACGACCACTATCCCATTTGCGCACGCACTGACCTGCTGCGGCGGGGGGAAGTCCCGTGCCCCGGCCCCGAGGGTGGCCATGCCTGCGCGGACTGCCTGCCGCCTCCGGGGGCGGTGTTCGCCGGTGAATCGAAGGCACACCGCGTGGGACGCATCGCCGGCTCGCGTCTCGGCCTTGGCAGGCTAACCAAGCGTTGGGTTCATGCCCGCGCGCAAGGCGTGTTCCGCGCCCGCCTCGAACTCCTGCGCGGCGAACTGCGGCGCGCGTCGGCGGTCATCTGCCCGTCCGCGGCGCTCAAGCGCGAGATCGCCTCGGTGTGGCCGGAACTGGAGCCACAGCTCACCGTGCTTGCTCACGGCGTGGACACCGCCTGGGGTCGTCAGGTGAGACGCAAGCCGTCCGTGCGCGTGCGCTTCGCCTACATCGGCGCCGTCACTCCGCACAAGGGCATCCAGACGCTGCTTGACGCCTTTGCAGAGGTGGGTCCGCGCGGGGCTGAGCTTGCGATATACGGCGAGATCCCGGACGCGTCCTTTCAGCGCCAGGTGTCCGCCCGCGCCGCCCGGATCGGCGCGACCATGCATGGCCGGTATGAGCCCGACCACCTGCCGGAGATCTACAGCCGCGTGGACGTGGCGGTGGTGCCCTCGATCTGCAAAGAGAACGCGCCGCTGGCGGCGCTCGAGGCGCAGGTTGGCGGAGCGCCGGTTATCGCCTCCGACCTCGGCGGCCTGCCCGAAGTGGTCGAGGATGAGACAGACGGCCTGCTGTTCCGCGCCGGCGACGCCCGCGACCTGGCGGAAAAGATACGGGCGGTGGCAGGGGACGCGCAACTCCTGGCGCGGCTGCGGGCGAACGTACGGCGCCCCAAGTCCATGCCCGAGTACGCGCGGGAAATCACATCCATCTACGAGGCCGCCATCAGCACTATCACCGAGGAGAGACCATGACCGAGCACCCGACCCCGCCTGCGCACACTCACCGCGTCCTGAATCTGCTTGCCCCGCAACTGGCCTCCGAGTTGGACCAGTTTCGCATGCGCCTATCGGCCATCAGCGCCGGCTACCCGGTGGTGACCGACTGGCACCCGGTGCTGCCGGAGGGATGGGGGCAGTTCCCGCCGGCGCCGGTGGACCGCGCGACCGTCTACCGCGGCAACGCCGACACCTTTGCCTACAGTCACCACCAGGCCATCGCCAAGCTCGGGGAGCGCTATGTCGCGGCGTGGTCGAACGGCTTCGCCCACGAGGACTACGTCGGGCAGGAGGTGCACGGCGCGTGGTCCACGGACGGCCTGCGCTGGAGCGAACCGTTCGTCATCGCGCCGACGCCGGTGGAGTCGGGGCTGGTGCGGCACAACGCCGGTCTCCATGCGGCGGATGGTCAGTTCTACTGCTACGTCGGCGTGGCGGAGGACCCGAGGCGCGAGGCGGCGCCGCCGGGCATGTTCTCGCTCAGCGAGCCGCGCATCCACCTGGACGTTTACGAGACCCGCGACCTCGAGTACTGGACCCACCACGAGCGCGTGTGCGAACACATTGACCTCTACGAAGGGCCGCGGCGGACGCGCGGCGGCAAGCTGCTGTGCTGTGGTTTCGATGTCCGCGACCACCACGCGATGGTCCTGATCTGGGACGCCTCGACCTCTCCGACGGCGCGGCCGCGGGTGGTGGACGTGCCCCTCTCGGCTGAGGGCTTGCGCCCCGAACAGGGCACGTGGTACCAGACCGATGACGGTCGCATCTGGATGTACCAGCGCGAATCCACCCAGGACTGCCGCCTCGCCCTGACCTGGAGCGATGACGAAGGCGAAACCTGGAGCGACCTCGTGCGCACCGATTTCCCCAACACCTACTCCCGCGCCTTCGCGGGGCGACTCCCCGACGGGCGCTGCTATATCGTCGGCAATAACTACGGCATCTTCCTCGAGCGCCGCCACCTGTTGATCGCCCTCAGCGACGACGGCATCACGTTCGACCGCCAATACACCCTGGTCGCGGGCGACACCACCCGCCGCGTCAACGGGCGCCACAAGGAGGACGGCTACCACTACCCGAACTGCCTGGCTGATGGCGACTATCTGTACATCATATACTCGGTCAACAAGGAGGACATCGAGGTCGTGCGCCTGGACACCGGCGGCATCGAATAGCCCGCCCTGGCATGGAGGACCATCGTAGAATGAGCACAGCAACCATTCGCGACCGCTGCTGGCTGTGGGGGATGAAGGTCAACGCCCTGCAGGAGACCGCCAACTATGACAGCCTCTGCCTCCCGCCCTCGACCATGACTGTCGAGAACGCGATTCAGCGCACCGGCATCACCAACGTCATCATCGCCGGTCATCTGCCCATCAGCCGCGAGTCGCTGCAAGCTATGCCCTCGGCCACGCGCATCATCTGCAAGTGGAGTCTGCACCAACCGGCCAGTGATCTCCAGGTGCCGGCGGTGGAGGCCTGCCGGGAACGCCTGATGGCGGCCAAGGAGCTTGCCGCCGCCGACCGACGTATCGAGGGTTTCCTGGTGGACGACTTCAGCACCGGCAGCCTGGACGCCGGGATTGGGCCCGCGCACCTCGCGCGCTTCCAATTCGCCAACGCCCTGCATCCCCCCCAACTCCCGCTGCTGGCGAGCGTCTATACCTTGTCCCTGGGGCGCGCGGAGCTGCCGCCGACCCTTCCCTTCTTCGCCCAGTACGTGGTGCCGTTGTGGCACGCCGCGCGGATTGACGATGTGCCCGCGGATCTGGAGCGCCTGGCGGCCCTCAGCGGCGGCAAGCCGGTGCTGTTTACGCTGTACCTCTTCGATTTCGGCGATCAGAAACCCATCCCGCGGGAGCTCATGCAGCGCCACCTGGAGATGGCCGAACGCCTGCTGGCGCAGGAGCGCATCGCCGGCCTGGTCATGCTCGGCACCTGCATGATGGATCTCGATTGGGAGGCCAACCACTGCTTCTACGACTGGCTGTCACGGGTCGGCGAGCGGGCGATCTGAAGGTCGTAGGCACAACGCACGCTGCGCCCCTACCCGCCGTTGCCCCCAGCGACCGGCGTCACCGTGACCACGGTGTTGGCGGGAGCGTCGAACGCCAAGACGCCGTCCTCTCCCGCCGTCATCGTGCGCACCTGCAGGCCCCGGCCCAGCAGGCCGCGGATCGCGATCTCGTGGCGGCTGCCCCGGCGCACCCGGTAATCGCCGCTGGAGATGCGCACATGCGCCGTCGCCTCGCCTCCCGCCGCCACCGCCAGCTCCGACCCCGGCCGCGGCGCCAGGCGCGAGGCTGGTCCGTAGAGCGCCAAGGACACCGCTCCATCGGCGTAGGCCGCCACCGCCACCGTCACCCGCAGGGCCTCGGTCGAGATCTCGATCGGCAGCGGATCGGCCGCCTGCAGCCCGGCGTGGCCGAATATCAACAGCGAGTTCGGAGACGCGCCCGCCGGCCGTATCTCCTGCATCCCGCCCCGGATCCGGTACACCCGCCCCTCGGGATTGCGCAGCAGCACCTCGGTCGGAGCCGACGAGCGTTTCAGCACCATCACGCTGCCGTCCTGGTAGAGGCCGACCGCGTCTTGCGGGATCAGCCCGGGCGGGCGCTTCACCGCGATCGGGCTGTCCAGACCCAGCAGATCGCTGTGGAAAGCATCAAACACCGCGTCACCGGGAAGCCAGTTCTGCCACAACCGCGTGGTGGCGTACAGCGCCCATCCCCGGCCCGCCTGCCGCCCGATTATGCCCGCAAACGCCGTTGCGCTCGCCCACTGGCACAGCACCGGGGCTGCGCCGCCGGAGAGGGTCACGGAGTAGATCGGCAGATCGAAAGAGCCCTGCCCCGAACCGCCCGCAGCCATCTCGCTCGTCAGCGACGGGAAGCGAGGATGAGGCATGGTGAGGGCGGCAGCCTGCAGCATGCGGGCTATCCCTCCTGCTCCGCTCGGGACAGGGGGGCTCCCCGGCGCTTCCGTACCCTGCGCGGCCGGGGCCACGCCGAAAAGCTCGGCCAAATCCGGGGGCAGCACCTCGAGGCTGTGCGATTGGGCGAATCCCGCGCCCAGGTCCGCTATCAGCGTGCCCCCGCTGGCGACGTAGCGCGCGAGCGCCGCCTGCTCGGCGCCAGTCAGCGACACCGCCAGCGGCGCGATAATGACCTGGTAGCGGTCGAGGGCCGCGCCCGCCACCCCCGACTCCGCCAGATAGTCAACCTGGCCGAAGCCAGTGCCGCGGGCCAGCACCCGCAGCAGTCTCCCCGGCTCGCTGATCGAGGCCCCGGTCAGCCATCCGTACAGGGGCCTGCCTGAGGCGAATCCTCCAGCGGCGAACGGCTCGTATAGCACTGCTGCCGTCGGCGTAGGCACACGCGGGCACAGCCGGGCTTCGCGTATCCCCGCCAGAGCGGCCCGGGCATCACTGCGCAGCGCCTCGTTGTCGCGCAAGTCCTTCCAGTCCGCGAAGCCGATCCCCGCCGCGCCGTGGAGCACCGCCAGCTCAATCCAACTCGCCAGCTCGGCACCCGAGCGCGCCGCCGTGACCTTGAGCACCGGCAGCGCCGCGAATTGATTGCCCCGGCGCGCGAGGTCCACCCCGTGGACATTATGCGTGGTCACGTCGTCCTCCGCGACCCCCGGGTAGAGGCCCAGCAGCATGCCATCGTAGCCGTCGGGCACGCTGATGGCGGCCCGGTAGCTATGCTGGCGACCCGCCAACACGACATGGTGGCGGTCACGGGCCCGGATCTCCTGCGCCCAGACGTTGAGGAGGCCGCGGTAGAGGTCGCTGCGATAGCGCGCCAGGTCAACGGAAGCTTGCCCCAGGCCCAGCGGTTTGTGCGAGTCCACGGCGCCAACGAAGCTCTCGGTCAGAGCGTCCGCTTCGCTGATGGGCACTCCCCACGCGGCCGCAATCCCTTGCCGGGTGCCGTAGCGACGCACCAGGTAGTCGCGAAAAAGCTCCTCGTTGAAGTCGAGGGTATCCGCCCCTACGCCTTCCACCACCCACCCGACGAGACCGGGCAAGCCCAATCCGCGCTCGACGACAGGCTTCAGATATTCGCGCACCGCCGCGCGGTAGGCGTCGTCCCAGGGGTTGGCCGCCGCGGGGTTCAACGCCTCCGGCGCGGGGGGGATCGTGGCCAAGACGTGGAGCCCCCGCGCCGCCGCGGCCTGCGCCAGGCCCTCCGCCACCTTCCACCCGTCATCGGTGGGCGCGCCGATAACGACCTCGACGGTGTTGAAGCCGAGCTGTGAGTACGCGTCCAGCTCCGCCGGGTCGGACACGCCCACTGCCCACAACAGCGGAGTCGGTTCGCCGTCAACCACGATCTGGTTGCGGGCGCGCCAAACGGCGCGCCGGAGAGCTCTATCATCGGCACGCGCCTGCGCCCCGGCGACGGTGGCGGCCAACAGCAGCCACGCGGCCAACGGCGCCCAGCGGCGACAGCGGCTAGGGAGTGCTCTGAGCATCATCGGTCGGTTGTCGGGCCTGAGCTCGCGCGCGCCCGGCGGTCAGTGATGCGCGCGTACCAGATGGTACCCTCGTAGAGGACCAGCATCGGCACGGCGAGTATGGCCAGAGTGAGAACGTCGAAGGTGGGGGTGACCACCGCGGCGATGATCAAGATCGCGATCACCGCCTCCCGGCGCCGCGCAGCCAGGAACTCGGGAGACACGATGCCGGCCTTGATGAGGAATATGAGAACGATAGGCAACTGAAAACACAGGCCGAAGGCGAACAGCAACTTCGCCAGGAACCCCACCTGCCGCTGCAAATCGAAGAACTTCTCCACCCCCGCGGGCACGAACGCCGAGGACAGCATGAAGCTGACGAAGCGGGGGATGATGACGTAGCCCAGCGCCACGCCGACGGCGAACAGGGCGCTGGCGGCGGGGAGCAGCGGCGCCGCCGCGCGGCGCTCGTCGCGGGTCATGCCCGGCGCCACGAAGCCCCACAGCTCGAACAGGATGCCGGGCAGGGCAATGACGACGCCGGCGATGGCGCTGATCTGAAACCGGAGCATGAAGCCCTCGGTCAACATGCCGATGCGCAGGCGCCCGCCGGCCGCGCGAATGGGGTCGGCCAGCGGCGCCATCAGCACCGCGTAGATGCCCGGATAGAGCACCCAGCCGGCGGCAACGCCGGCGACGACGTAGATGAGGCTGCGGATGATGCGCGCGCGCAGCTCCTCCAGGTGCGTCACCAACTCGATCGGTTCGTCTTCCTTGACCATCGCTTGCGGGTTCCGCCGCCGCTAGATCAGCGCCTGCTCGGTCTCGGCATCGAAGACATGCGCCTTGTCCATGTCGAACACGACGTCGAGGTGCTGGCCATCGCGGGCGGCGCTATCGCCGTCGAGCGCCGCGACCAGGCGGTGGCGGCCGCTGGTGAGATAGGCGTAAACGATCGCGCCCATGGGCTCGATCACGTCCACCGTCGTCCGCACCGAGTTGCCGACGGTCGCGGTCACCGGCCCCGGCAGAGAGCGGTCATAGATGTCTTCCGGCCGCACGCCAAGGATGACCTGGTGCCCCACGTGCTCGCGCACACACCCCACATGGGCGGCGGGCAGACGCAGCCGAAAATCCCCTGCATCTATGACGCACCCGCCGTCCTGCGCGACGATCACGGCGGCGATGAAGTTCATCGCCGGACTGCCGATGAAGCCCGCCACGAATAGATTGGCAGGATGGTGATAGACCTGCATCGGGGTGTCCACCTGCTGCAGCACCCCGTCCTTGAGCACGGCGATGCGGTCGCCCATGGTCATCGCCTCGACCTGGTCGTGAGTAACGTAGACGGTGGTGATGCCGAGGCGGCGATGGAGCTTGCTCAGTTCGGCTCGCGTCTGGACGCGCAGCTTGGCGTCCAGGTTGGAGAGCGGCTCGTCCATGAGGAAAACCTTGGGCTCGCGCACGATCGCACGCCCCAGCGCCACGCGCTGGCGCTGGCCGCCCGAGAGCTCCTTGGGGCGGCGCCTCAGCAGGTCGCTGAGGCCCAACATCTGCGCCGACTCGCGCACGCGGCGTGCGATCTCGGTCCGCGACAAGCGCCGCAGCTTGAGGCCGAAGGCCATGTTGTCGTAAACCGTCATGTGGGGGTAGAGGGCGTAGTTCTGGAAGACCATGGCGATGTCGCGGTCCTTGGGCGAGATGTCGTTGACCAGCCGCTCGCCGATATAGATCTCGCCCGCGGTCGCCTGCTCCAGGCCCGCGAGCATTCGCAGCGCGGTCGTCTTGCCGCAGCCCGAGGGCCCGACCAGCACTAGGAACTCCCGGTCGCTGATCTCCAGGGTGAGGTTCGCGACGGCGACGACCTGGCCGAAGCGCTTGGTAAGATTGTGCAGCCTGACTGCCGCCATCAGTGGCGAGTTCTCCCCTTGGGCTGGCCCAAGCGCATCCCCGCTCATCGCACGCACCGGCCCGCGCGCGACCGCGGCGATTATAGCAGACGCCGGTAGCCCGCAGCAACCGTCGGGGGCGCGACTCCGCGGTGGGCCCCCCGCGGTGGTCTCGTTTGACAATCCTCGATGCGCTCTGCTATACTGCCGGGAGCGCCAAGCTGGAGGCGGCGATCGCCCCTATCCCGGACGGGTGTTCAGGCGAAGGCATACCGCACCACCGCTACTCTGCGGAGTGGCGACGTTTTCCGCTCCGAGCCTCGTCCGCCGAAGTGGCTTCGGCTGCGAAGCGTGGATGCACGAGGCGAGCGCAGGCACCGGCATTTGGCGCAGGTTTTTTGTGTTCCGGCGGAGCCCCGCCCTCCCATGTTCGATAGCCTCACCGACAAACTGCAAGCGGTCTTCGAGCGACTGACCCGCAAGGGGCGCCTATCCGAGGAGGATGTCGTCGCCGCCTGCCGGGAGATTCGCCTGGCGCTGCTCGAGGCCGACGTCAACTTCAAGGTCGTCAAGGGCTTCGTGGAGCGCGTGCGTCAGCGCGCGGCGGGCCAAGAGGTGATGAGCAGCCTGACCCCGGGGCAGCAGGTGATAAAGGTTGTCAAGGAAGAGCTGACCGACCTGCTGGGCGGCGGCGAAGTGGCGCTGGCACGCAGCCCCCAGCCGCCGACGGTGTACATGCTGGTGGGCCTCCAGGGCGGCGGCAAGACCACGACCTCGGGCAAACTGGCGCGCCTGGAGAAGAAGGCCGGTCGCAATCCGCTGCTGGTTGCCACCGACGTCCGCCGGCCGGCGGCGATCGAGCAACTGCGCATTGTCGGCGAGCAAGTGGGGGTGCCCGTCTTCGACCTCGGCGCCCGCGAGGACCCCATCGTCATCGCGCGGGCAGCGGTGGCGCACGCCCGGCGGGGGGGGCTGGACCCGGTGATCCTCGATACCCAGGGGCGGCTGCACGTGGACGAGGCGCTCATGGGCGAGCTGCAGCGCATGCGTCAGGAGGTCGCGCCGCAGGAGGTGCTGTTGGTGCTGGATGCGATGACCGGCCAGGACGCGGTGCGCGTGGCGGAGCAGTTCGATGCGGCGCTCGACCTCAGCGGCTTCATTCTGACCAAGCTCGACGGCGACGCGCGCGGCGGCGCCGCGGTATCAATTCGGGCGGTCACCGGCAAGCCGGTCAAGCTCGCCGGCATGGGGGAGAAGCTCGACGCGCTAGAGCCGTTCCGCCCCGACCGCATGGTATCACGCATCCTGGGCATGGGCGACGTCTTGACCCTGATCGAGCGCGCCGAGTCGGCGCTGGACGAGAAGCAGGCGGCGACCCTGGAGCGTAAGCTGCGCACCCGCAGCTTCGACCTCAACGATTTCCGGGATCAGCTCGACCAGATGTCGAAGATGGGCCCGCTCGACCAGTTGCTCGAGCTGATCCCAGGCTTTCGCCAGCTGCGGCTGCCGCGGGAGGTGGAGATTGACCCGTCGCGCATCAAGCAGCTCAAGGCGATTATTCAGTCCATGACCCCCTACGAGCGGGCGCATCCGGAGCTGGTCAAGGGAGGCAGGCGGCGGCGCATCGCCCAGGGCAGCGGCACCTCCCCGCAGGCGGTCAACCAGCTTCTCAACCAGTTCCGCCAGCTCAAGGATACGTACCATCGTTTCGCCGAAATGGAGAGGCGCGGCAAGCTGCCGCGGATAGCCTTTCCGGGCTCGTAGCCGCGGGCTGCGAACGACGAATCAGAGAGCGCGCAGCGCCCATTAGTCAACTGATCGCGAGAGAGGTAGCAACCCATGGCCGTTAAGATTCGCCTGCGCAGAACCGGAGCCAGGAACCAGCCTCGCTACCGCGTGGTGGTGGCGGACTCGCGATTTCCGCGTGATGGACGCTTCATCGAGGTCATAGGTTACTACAACCCCACGCGCCAGCCCCACGAGTTCGAGATCGACGCGGAGCTCGCCCTCAAGTGGCTCGGGCGGGGCGCGCAGCCGACGGAAACGGTGGGCGACCTGCTGGTGCAGCGGGGGATCATGAGCAAGTTCTACGAATCCCAGGGCAAGCCGGTGCCGCCGGAGATGGCGGCCAGGCACGAGCCTGCGGCGACCACCCCGGAGGCCGCCGCGCCCGCGCCGCAGGCGGCGGCAACAGCCCCCGAGCCGGCAGCGGAACCGCCCGCAGATGCCGGCGCCGCCACGACCGGGGAGTCCGCCGGCGCCGCCGAACCCGAGACCGATCAGACGCAAGCATAGCCTGACACATACTGCCACGTCCCCGGCGCGGGCTCCGTGAGTGCCCCATGCCCCGCGTTGCCGATAGCGCCTATCGCGGCACAGCCAGGTCCGGATGGTGGAGGTGGTGACGGTGAAAGAGCTGATCGAGATGATCGTCAGGGCGCTGGTGGATGAGCCCGACCGCGTGGTGGTGACGCAGGTGGAAGGGGAGCGCAGCGTCATCTTCGAGGTGCGCGTCGCGGACGATGACATGGGCCGCGTCATCGGCAAGGGCGGTCGCATAGCCAATTCGCTGCGCGCCGTGGTCAAGGCCGCGGGCGCGCGGCAGAACAAGAACATCTGGGTGGATATCAATAAGCACGCGGAGGACTGAGCGCCTTCGCTCCGTTCACGACCGAGACCGCGTGGGAGCCCGATTCCCGGGCTGGGCGCCAACGCTGTTGGCGTCGGGAGGCAATTGATGGCGAGCCTGACGATCACGCGCCCGATCCTGCTGCACGTCATCGTGACCGAGCAGTTCAAGCAGGAGATGGAGGCCGAGCTGCAAGGCGCAGCCGACACCACCCAGCAGCGCCTGGACCAGATTGATTTCCAGGCGCGGCGCATCTTGGCCGATCTGCAGCGCACCGACCTCACTCAGGCGATGCAGGTGCGCCAGCAGATCGAGGCCGAGAAGGGCCGCCACCAGTCCGCCAAGGAAGAGTTGCTGGAGCGGATCAAGGAGGTGCGCGAGCTGGCGCTCGGCTCCGAGTTCTCCCGCGGCACGCTCGAGGGCATCGTCGAGATCAAAGAGGGTGACCATCTCTACGACAAGCTCGGCAGGACCGAGATCGTGGTCAAGGACGGCGTTGTCGTCGAAATTCGCGAGCCCGGGGGATGATGCGCAGCGCGCGCACGCGGGCGCGCGCTGCGACCTGGCGGTGGGGCGGATCGGCGCGCCGCACGGCGTGCGCGGTCAAGTGCGAGTGGAGCCGCTGACCGACTACCCGGAGCGATTCGCGCGGCTGGGCGAGGTGTGCCTGGAGCTGAGCGATGGCCGCCGGCGTCGGGCGGTGGTCGAGGGGGGGTCACCCGGGGCGCGCGGGCGCGTGGTGCTGAAGTTCAAGGGCTGCGATGACCGCGCTGCGGTCGAGGATCTGCGCGGCGCCTATGTGCTGATCCCGCGCGCGGAGGCGGTTGAGCTGCCGTCGGGCCACTACTTTGTGGATGACATTGTGGGGCTGGAGGTGGTGACCACCAGCGGCGAGCGGCTGGGCGCGGTGCGGGAGGTGATACGCACCGGCGCCAACGATGTTTACGTGACCGACCGCGGGATGGTGCCGGCGACGCGCGAGGTGGTGCGCCGGATAGATCTCGCGGCGGGGGCGATGGTGGTGGAGCTGCCGGAGGAGATATGAACGCGGGCGGCGGCGGGCCGACGACGGCGATGCGGATTGACGTGCTGACGCTGTTTCCGGGGATGTTCGCGGGCCCGCTCGACGACAGCATCGTTGGGCGCGCGCGTGAGCGGCGCCTGGTCGAGATCCGCTTGCTCAATATCCGCGACTACAGCACGGAGCGCCAGCACATCGTTGACGACTACCCCTACGGCGGCGGGGGCGGCATGGTGATGAAGCCGGAGCCGGTTTTCGCCGCCGTCGCCGCCGCGCGCTGCGCGGGCGAGTGCCGCGAGCGCGTGGTGCTGATGTCGCCGCAGGGGCGGCGGCTGGATCAGGCCGCGGTCGCCGCGCTCGTCGCCTACGAGCACCTGATCATCGTCTGCGGCCACTACGAAGGCGTGGACGAGCGCGTGCGCGAGCACCTGGTGGACGAGGAGATATCCATCGGCGACTACGTTGTCACCGGGGGTGAGCTGCCGGCGATGGTGGTCATGGACGCCGTCGTGCGCATGCTGCCCGGGGCGCTGGGGGCGGAGCATGGAGCGGCGAGCGATTCATTTGCTGGCGGACTGCTGGAGCATCCGCATTACACGCGTCCCGCGGGATTCCGCGGCTGGAAGGTGCCCGAGGTTCTGCTGTCGGGCAACCACGAAGCGATCCGCCGCTGGCGTCGCGAAATGAGCCTGCGCCGAACTCATGCGCGCCGGCCCGATCTGCTGGAGAGCGCCGAGCTGAGCGCAGAGGATCGCGAATTGCTGGAGATGATCGAGGGCGAGTGGCACCTGGGAGCGCCGTCCGAGGAGACCTGAGATGGGCCATCCGATAATCGCGGAACTGGAGAAGGAGCAACTCAAGGCCGACGTGCCCGAGTTCGGCCCCGGCGATACCGTGCGCGTGCATCTGCGCATCACCGAGGGCGGTCGCGAGCGCACACAGGCATTCGAGGGCACGGTCATCCGCCGCGGCAACGCGGGAATCAACGAGCGTTTCACCGTGCGCCGTGTCGCCCATGGCGTGGGGGTGGAGCGCACCTTCCCCGTGCACTCGCCGCGGGTGGAGCGCATCGAGGTGCTGCGGCGCGGCAAGGTGCGCCGGGCCCGACTCTACTACCTGCGCCGGAAGATCGGCCGCGCCGGTCGTATCAAGGAGGCCCGCTGACCTGGATGACCCCGCCTGCGCCCCCGACGCCGGTTGCGCGCGAGCTGGGGCGGGGCGGCTCGGTCCAGCGCCGTGCGCAACGGTGGAGCAGGCATGGCTGCGCGCGGGTCACGAGCATAGGGGAGTGAAGCGGCATGCTGAACCTGGATTCCCCATGGCAGATCGTCGCCATCGTCGCCGCAGTGGGACTGTTGCGCGTGATGTACACGGTGTGGAAGGACGCCCCCTCCCGCGCACTCATGCTGGAGCTGGCGGACTCGCTGCTGATCGCCTTCGCGCTGGTGTTCTTCCTCGTCAAGCCGTTCGTGGTGGCGGCGTTCTACATCCCCTCCGAGTCCATGCTGCCGACGCTGCGCCCCAATGACCGCGTGCTGGTCAACAAGTTCATCCTTCACCTGACCGCGCCGCGCCGCCAGGACATCATCGTCTTCGAGGCCCCGCGCGAGGCGGTGGGCGACGGCGTGCAGAAGGACTTCATCAAGCGCTTGATCGGCCTGCCCGGCGATACGGTCGAGGTGCGCAGCTACGATGGAGTGTATGTCAACGGCGTCAAGCTGGACGAGCCTTACATTGATGCGCTGCACATGGCGGATTATGACTTCCCAGTAGATAAAGAGGGGCGGCGTCTGCCGCCGCACAAGGTGCCGCTCGGGCACTACCTCGTCATGGGCGACAACCGCAACGACAGCAATGACAGCCACCGCTGGGGCGACCTTCCCGCGCAGAACGTTCTGGGCAAGGCGATGGTGATCTTCTGGCCGCCGGGGAGGACCCGGCTTGCCCGCTGACACGGCCGAGAGTGCGGTCCGGGACGGCGCGCAATCCGCCGCGCGCAGGCGCTCCCGGGCCGCGCGCAAGGCGGCGCGCACCCGCGCCGAGAATGCGCGCCTGGCGGCGCTGTGGCGCTACGAGCGCGAGCTGTGGAGCGCCGGGCATCGGTTCATCGCCGGCGTGGATGAATCTGGAGTGGGCCCCCTGGCGGGGCCGGTGGTGGCGGCGGCGGTGATTTTGCCGCCGGATTTCCGGGCGCCAGGCCTGTGGGAGTGCAAGCGACTCGCCGCTGACAAACGCCCGCAGTTCCACGCGCTGATCGTCCAGCGCGCTCTCGCCGTGGGAGTCGCCGTGGTGGACGTGGACGAACTCGACCGCATCAACATCCATCAGGCCGGGCTCAAGGCCATGCGCGCGGCGCTGGACCAACTCGAGGCGGCGCCCGACTGCGCGCTGGTTGACGGGTTCGCGATCCCCGGCCTCGCCTTTTTCCAGCGGCCCATCATTGACGGCGACGCCTCCAGCATGTCCATCGCGGCGGCCTCGGTCGTCGCCAAGGTTACCCGCGACCGCATCATGGAGCGCCTCGATCGCCTCTACCCGGGATATGCGTTCGCCCGCCACAAGGGCTACGCCACGCGTGAGCACCGCGAGGCGCTCGCACGGCTGGGGCCGTGTCCGGTGCACCGGCGATCCTTCGGCCCGGTGCGGGAATGGATGGCGGGCTAGTCGGCTGGGGAAGCCTGGTGCCGCCGGGTCAGCCTCCGCCGGCGATTGTCACAAGTTCACAGGGTTGTGAACAGTTGTGGAGAAGCGACAAGAGCTGTGTGACCTCGGCAGCGGGTGCACACACACTGTAGGATTGCCGAACGCCGCCGCGAGCCCCCGAATACACAGAGCTGCGGCGGTCCGGAGATCGGTATGTCTGAAGCGGCGATTAGGGATATAAACACCGTTTTCGGCTTCTGGACGAGTCGCCCGGTGGACGTGTCCCTGGAGACCTTGTGCGGCATATTGGACAAGCACAAGGTCACCCGCGCGGCGACGTTATCCACAGTAGGTGTTTTCGTGGACTCGCGCCGTGGAAACGACCGCACCTGGCAGGCGGCGCAGGAGCATCCGCAGTTGCTGCCCGTGGCCACGTTCGACCCACGGGGCGGCATCGGGTGCCTGGGTGAGATGGCGGAGCGCGCCGAGCAGGGCTTCCGCATCTTCGCGCTGTTCCCGGAGACGCAGGGATGGTCGCTTGATCACGCCTGCTGCGCGGAAGTGCTGCGCCTTGCCGGCGAGACGGGAATCCCCGTGATGGCCGAGGCCGCCAGCCCCGGCGCGCCGACGCGCATCGGCCGGCTCGCGGAGCAGTACGGCGTGCGCGTCATCCTCTCGCAGGTCAGCCTTCGCAACCTGGGCGAGACCATGATGGTCATGAAGAGCACCCCCAACGTATTCGTGGAGACGCACATACTCGCCTCCAGCGACGGCATCGAGCTGGTGGTGGATGAGATCGGCAGCGACCGCTTGCTGTTCGGGTCGGGCGCCCCGCTGCAGTACTTCTCCAGCGCATATCTGCGCTTGCGCTTTGCCGACCTGACCGCGAGCGACAAGGCGGCGGTGCTGGGCGCGAACTTCGCCCGCCTGCTGGAGCAGACATGACCACCACCCGCACCACTCGGTTGCGCGCCCTGCCCGCGCGGGTTCCCGCGGAAGGTCTTGCCCGCGGTCGTGACCGGGCGCAGTGAGGAGCCGATGTGCCGATCATTGATATCCACGCGCACTACGGGAACTGGGTGTGGCCGGTGCGGGCGCAAGCGCTGGACGAGATGCGCGCACAGATGAAACGGTTCGCCATCACCCGCGCGTGCGTCGCCAGCTCGGTGGCGATCATGGGCGAACTGGCGGAGGGCAACGCCGCGGTGGCGGAGGCGGTGGCGGAGTGCGAAGACCTGCGCGCCTGGTGCGTGATCAACCCCAACTTCCTCGAGCTGTCGCTGGAGCAAATCCAGAAATACGTGCGGCAGGACCGTTGTGTCGGCGCGAAAATGCATGCCGCCTACCACATGCAGCCGCTGCACTCGCCGCTGACGGAGCAGTTGGTCAAGGCGATGCTGCGCTATGACAAACCGCTGCTGGTGCAGGTGCGCGGTGAAGCGGATCTGGCGGGGCTGGACGCCCTCGCCGCGCAGTTCCCGAGCTGTCGCATGATCATCGGCAACATGGCGGGCCCGCACTGGCAGATCGCGGCCCGCTTGGCGCGCACGCGCACCAACCTCGTGCTCGACTGCGGCGGCCCCTGCGCCGACCGCGACAAGATCGCCTACGCCATGGAGCAGGCGGGCCCCAACCGCGTCGTCTTCGGCACCGACCAGCCACTCGCTCACCCGGTTTTTTCCATCGGCGCCGTGCGCGACGCGGCGCTGTCGCCCGCGCAAAAGGACGCCATACTCCAGGGCAATGCTCAGCGGCTCTTCGGCCTATGACCGAACTCCACCCCGAGGCGCGGCACGCGCTGGACGCCTTCCTCGACCACCTCGCCCTCGAGCGCGGGCTGGCCCACAACACCATCGCCGCCTACCGTCGCGACCTCGAGGGGCATCTCGGCTTCCTGGCGGACATCGGCGTCAGCGACCCCCGGGCGGCCGGCGAGTCCCACCTGCTGCGTTATCTCGGCCGGTTGCGCCGGGCCGGGGCCGCGCCGGCGACGGTAGTGCGCAAGCTGTCGGCCATGAGGTCCTTCTACCGCCACCTGGCGCAGGAGAAGACGATCGCCTCCGATCCCACCGCCGGTCTCGAATCGCACCGCCTGGAAGCGCGGCTGCCCGCAGTGCTATCGCTCGACCAGGTCGAGGCGATACTGTCCAAGCCCGACACCGCGACTCCGCGCGGGCTGCGGGACCGGGCGCTGCTCGAGCTGCTCTATGCCTGCGGCCTGCGCGCGTCCGAACTGGTGGAGCTGGAGGTGGGGGATCTCAACCTCAAGCTCGGCTTCGTGCGCTGCATGGGCAAGGGCTCGAAGGAGCGCATCATCCCGCTGGGGAGCAAGGCCATCCAGGCTCTCGAATCCTATCTCGGTGCGCGCAAGACCGATTCGACCGCCCTCTTCCCGGGTCGCCGGCGCGGCAAGCTGACGCGCGTAGCATGCTGGCAGATCGTCAAGCGCTACGCCGCCCGGGCCGGGGTGACCACCCCCGTGTCGCCCCACACGCTGCGCCATTCCTTTGCCACTCACCTGCTGGAGCGGGGGGCGGATCTGCGCGCGATCCAGGAGATGCTCGGCCACGCCGACATCTCCACCACCGAGATCTACACCCACGTCTCCTCCGATTACCTGCGGGAGGTTTACCAGTCAACCCACCCGCGGGCATAGGGGATTTCACCGCGGAGACGCAGAGGGGAATGTAGGGGCACAGCATGCTGTGCCCGAATCCGGAGGGCGCGGCATGCCGCCCCCTTCAGTCTGCGCAATCTGTGCAACGGCTAGGCAGCCTTGCTGCCGCCGTGGCGGCCCGAAGGGTGGCTAGGGCCGACGAATCGGCCCGCCACGGCGGCCCCTTTGGCTTAGCCGCTTAGCCATCTGCGGATTCACTCTCTTGTGAGGTTAGCACGTGAGCAAACCCGAGAGCCAAGACCAACTGAAGATGGAACGCATCGTTTCGCTGTGCAAGCGGCGGGGGTTCATCTATCCCTCGTCCGAGATCTACGGGGGCACGGGCTCGGTTTGGGACTACGGCCCGGTCGGGGTGCTGCTCAAGCACAACGTCAAGCAGGAGTGGTGGCAGGCGGTGGTGCAGCGGCGCGACGACATGGTGGGCCTCGATGCCGCCATCCTCATGCACCCGCGGGTGTGGGAGGCCTCCGGGCACGTCAGCGGGTTCACCGATCCGCTGGTGGATTGCCTGCAGTGCAAGCAGCGCTTTCGCGCCGACGATCTTGCGGGCGACCGCTGCCCCGCCTGCGGCGGCGAACTGACCGCGGCGCGCCCCTTCAACCTCATGTTCAAGACCTTCATGGGCCCGGTCGAGAGCGAAGCGGCGGTCACCTACCTGCGACCGGAAACCTGTCAGGGCATCTTCGTCAACTTCAAGAACGTGCTGACCTCGGCACGCAAGAAGCCTCCCTTCGGCATCGCCCAAATCGGCAAGTCCTTCCGCAACGAGATCACCACCGGCAACTTCACCTTCCGCAGCCGTGAGTTCGAGCAGTACGAGATCGAGTACTTCGTCCCGCCCGAGCAAGCCGATCAGTGGTTCGACTACTGGGTTGACGAGCGCCTGCGCTGGTACACCGGCCTCGGCATCGCCCAGGACCATCTGCGCCTGCGCCCGCACGCCGTGGACGAGCTCGCGCATTACGCCGCGCGGTGCACCGACGTCGAGTACCACTTCCCCTTCGGCTGGTCGGAGCTGGAGG
>Ga0307380_10004806_pt1 | contig 18086 bp, 17 predicted proteins | sample UN3MG_FD_202239 | JGI IMG/M metagenome (GOLD analysis project Ga0307380, IMG submission 202239) | Soil microbial communities from Risofladan, Vaasa, Finland - UN-3 | ecosystem: Environmental > Terrestrial > Soil > Coastal area > Acid sulfate soil | place: Finland: Risofladan, Vaasa | collected...
AGCAAGGGGTCAAGGGAAATATGGATATAAAAGGTTTCGCTTTTTTTATTTAGGTCATTTGAGGTTAAAGGCTTATCGGGTTTTATTTCAATGATGATTTTATATTTTTTAGTCTGAATCAGGCTTACTATCTTTCCCTCTTTAAATTTATCCAGAAGCTCTTTTCTCATTGCTGCTAAGGTGATGCTGTCCAGGGACATATTAATCTCCTTGTTAAGATTTATAAAACTATAAAATATCTTTATTTAAATATAATCTATTAGAGGGGTATAATCAAGATAAATGAAAAAGTAGACTTACCTCAAGAATAAAAATAAGAGCAAAAGTATATTTGACAAAAATGTTATAATGTTATAACATAATAACATCTAAACTATTATAGTTATAAATTTAATATTAGTTTAGTTTTTTAAAATTTAATTATTTTATTTATCGCGATTACACTTCAATCATAGTTATCTATTTTATACTAGCATGACCTTTTATTAATGTTTTTCTAAAATATAAATATTTAATAATATTTTCATATTGTTTAAAAGTTAAAAGGTAATTTTTCATTTAGTAGTTTTTAATTCTTTTTAAAAAATGATTTTTTGATTGTTAGGGTATCTTATTCGTAAAAGTGCTAAGAATTTATTACGCCTAAAATCTATACGTAAATACGGCCGAAGGAAGGTGATGAATGAATAGGCCATTTTATCTAATAAAATAAAAATAAGTAAATTTTTGGGAGGTAAAAAAATGATTCTTAAAAATTACACAAAAATTCTTACAATAATTCTAATTTTAGTAACAATTATGAGTTGTATCGTCTTTTATTCTTTGGCTATAGAGGTGAATATTCCACAAGGTTTTAAATTTGGAACATATACTCAGAAACCATTTGAAGGCGTGACCATTCATGTAGCCATGGTGGCGGAACCACGTAATGAGGCAATAAAAAAGCTGACTCCTGAATTTGAGAAATTAACTGGCATAAAAGTGGTTTTTGATATTCTTGCCTATCCCACTCTACAGGAAAAACAAATGATATCCCTTACTCAAGGGGCAGGTGTGTATGATATTGTAGATGTTGATTGTGTATGGGTTGGTCAATATGCGGGTGAAGGATGGACTATACCTGTAGAGGAATTTATACTGAGAACAGATCACAATATCTTAGCTTTAGATGATTTTATTCCTGCTGTGGTATCAGAACAGGGAATGTGGGAAGATAGAATTTTTGGATTACCTTGTATACAAGCAGTATTTGGGTTATACTATCGTAAAGATATTTTTGATAAGTATGGAATAGAAATTCCACAAACTTGGGAAGAGCTTGCAAAAACAGCTAAAGAACTAAATTTAAAAGAGCCAGGCGTGTATGGGATTACTTTTATGGGAAGGAGAGGTGTTCAACTACAATGTACTTATGACAATATAATCTGGTCCTTCGGAGGAGACTGGTATGATGAAAATTATCAACCTACTATTAATAGTCCAGCTGCCGTAGAAGCGTTAGATTATTTTAAATCTCTTATTCCTTTTGCTCCTCCAGGAGTGTTGACTTATGATTGGGACGAGAATGCTCATGCCTTTGCTCAGGGGAATGCTGCAATGACTATTCAGTGGCAGAATGCTGCTCCTACTTTCTATGATCCTGAGAAATCTAAAATTGTAGGCAAATTTGAATTTACTTTAATTCCCGGGAAAAAACAACCTGACGGAAGCATAAAAAGGACTCCTACTTTTGGAGGTTGGAGTTTGGAAATTCCTAAAGACTCTAAACACAAAGAGGCTGCTTGGGAATTTATGGTTTGGGCTTCTTCACCGGATTTAGATCCTCGCTTAGCTTATAGTCAACCTGGTTCACGTTTTTCAGGTTTACTAGATCCAGAAATGCAAGCAAAATATATTGAATACCCTGGAATGTTAGCTTCTTTGCCTATAGCAAAAGGTCGTCCTAGGATTGCTGCTTATTCAGAACTTGCAGATACTTTGGAAGTGGCTATATCAGAAGCTATGACTGGATCTAAAACTTCACAGAAAGCTTTAGATGAAGCTAATGTTAAATTCGGTACCATATTGAAAACATGGGGTTATTTGAAATAGTTTAAAGAAAAAATCGTAACAGAGAGGGGTTAAGCAGATTGCTTAACCCCTTAGATTAAAATAATAAATGAAAGACAAATAAATATTATGAAAAAAGTAACTCTATTTTTTACCCCACAAAGACATAAGTATGTTTGGTTTTTATTACTTGCTCCTGCACTTCTATCTCTTATTTTTATAGTGATTTATCCAATGATTTTTTCACTTAGTTTAAGTTTCCATCAATGGAATATAATTAGACCTGGTGGATGGACACTGGTAGGTCTTAGCAATTATATAGAAATTCTTTTCCATGATTCTTATTTTTATTCTTCTCTTAAGACTACTCTTATTTATTTGTTGGGTACTGTACCCATACAATTCGGTTTAGGTCTTCTAATTGCCTTAATTTTACAAAATGTAACTCAAAAAATAAGTGGCTTTTTACGTACTACTTTAATTATTCCTACCATTATGACTCCTATTGTGGTGGGAATAATATGGAGATTAATGTATAACCCAGATATGGGTACATTAAATTATTTTCTCGATTTATTTCATTTAGCTCCTATTAACTGGGTAGGAATGCCAAATACAGCTCTATTATCTGTAATGGTAGCTGATATTTGGGAATGGACCCCTTTTATGGCTTTAATATTATTAGCAGGACTTCAATCTTTGCCAACAGAACCCTTTGAAGCTGCTTTAGTTGATGGAGCTTCTTTCTTGCAGATGTTTCGTTTTATTACTTTACCTCTCTTAATTCCAACTATGTTAGTAGCGCTCCTTATCAGAATAATTGATTCCTTTAAAACTTTTGATATTATATTTGTCCTTACTGAAGGGGGACCAGGCAGGGTAACTGAAACTATGAATTATTTTACTTATCGTTATGGTTTTAAATTTTTTCATATGGGATATACTTCTGCTTTATCTTGGATACTTCTTATGATAGTAACCATAATTTCTATGTTGCTAATTAAAATATTTTTTATTAGAAGAGTTATAGAGAGGTAATAAAACATGGTGAATATTAATTTTAAATCTAAAATAAAGAAAATAATGTTTACAATAGCTGTGGTAGTTATCTTTGGAGTAATTCTTTTTCCTCCACTAGTTTTATTTTTAACTTCCCTTAAGACTGAAGTAGATGCTCTAAGTTTTCCTCCTAAATGGATTTTTAAACCTACAATAAAGAATTATATTGATATTTTTGGCGATTTTGCTCTAATTAAAAATTTATTAAACAGTATTATAGTTGCTATTTCAAATACTGTAATATCTCTTTTATTTGGATCTATGGCTGCCTACAGCTTAGCTCGATTTAAATTTAAAGGATCTGATAATATAGCTTTTTGGATGCTTTCTATAAGAATGATGCCACCAGTGGTAGCCATTATTCCTATTTATATTATTATGAGAAATTTACATTTGTTAGATACCAACTGGGCTCTAATAATAGCCTACCTAACTATTAATTTACCCTTTGTAGTATGGATGATGAAAGGTTTTTTTGAGGATATTCCTAAGGAAATAGAAGAAAGTGCCTTAGTAGACGGATGTTCTGTTTTTGATGTATTTAGAAAAATAGCCATACCTTTAGTAGCGCCAGGATTAGCAGCAACAGGAATATTAACTTTTATTTTTGCTTGGAATGAGTTCTTGATGGCCCTAATTCTTACTGGAACTAAATCAGCAACTTTACCAGTAGGTCTTATCGGTTGCATGAGAGAAACCGGAATTAATTGGGGTTATATGACTTCTGGTGGAGTAATAGCCTTAATTCCGGTATTAATATTTGCTTTATTCGCTCAAAAAAATATAGTAAAAGGTTTAACTATGGGTGCTATAAAATGAATATGATTTTAAAATAGTTATTTTAATTGAGAGGAAAGCTTATAAAAAAATTACATTCTATCTATAAAAAAGAAAATTGAGGTTAATTAAAATGGCAAACGTAATTCTAAAGAATCTTACTAAAAATTTTAAAGAAGTAATTGCAGTAGATAATGTAAGCATAGAGATAAAGGATAAGGAATTTGCAGTCTTGGTCGGTCCGTCTGGTTGTGGGAAGACACAACTTTATTATTAAAAAATATTTATGGATTATTTAAAATAAGAAGGGGTTAATTTGTTAGACAAATCTAATAAAATACCATTGTATTTTCAATTGAAAAGAATATTCTTAGATAGAATTAGAAAAAAAATATATAAAATAGGTGAAGTAATACCTTCAGAAATAGAAATTCAAAAAAAATTTAATGTAAGTAGAATTACAGTACGTAGAGCAATAATGGAGTTGGAGAACGAAGGTTATCTCACTAGAAAGCCTGGAAAAGGAACATTTGTAGCTAAATATAATATTGATAAAGTTATTCAGAAGCTTGATGATATCTCAAGTTGGACTGAAACTTTGAAAGAAAGAGGTATAAAACCTGGAACAATTAAGAAAGAAATAATTCAAATAATTCCTCCAAGAGAAGTTGCAGTTGCTTTAGGATTAGGACTAAATGAGAAACTAACAAAAATTAAAAGATGGCGTACAGGAAATAATAAACCCTTTTGCATAATGACAAATTATATTTTGAGTCATTTTGTTCCTAATATAGATAAAATTAAGTGGGGATCTGAGTCATTATATAAGGTTTATGAAGAGAAATATAACATAGAATTTGGTATGGCTAAAGAGATAGTTGAAGCTAGACCTGCAACTAAAGAGGAGAGTAATTTCTTTGAAATTAGCCCAAAATATCCTGTACTAGCCATAACAAGAATAACTTGTGATTCTAATGGACGCCCTTTTGAAGTAGTTAAATCGGCTAATTATGCAGATTTATATAAATATGTTGTATCGCTTAAAGGAAGACCAAAACATCAAAAATAATTATAATCAAAATAAGTAAACTTCTAATTGATTTATAATATGAAAATGAAAAATGGAGATATAAATGAGTTACTATATAATTGGGATTGACATTGGTACAGAGAGTAGTAGGGTTATATTATTTGAGGAAAATGGGAAGGTTTTGTCTTCATCCTCGAGTAGCTATCCCACATATTATCAACAAAAGAATTATGTAGAACAAAACCCAAATGATTGGTGGAAATCAGTGTTTTATAATTTAAAGGAAATATTAAATAATTATCAAATAGCAAAAGAAAATATTATAGGATTAGGAGTTTGTGGTCAAATGCATGCTGTTGTTCCTATTGGGAAAGATGGTAAATTATTATCAGATAGAGTGCCGATTTGGTGTGACAAGAGAAGTGATGTTTCTAATTTTCATGATAAAGATTTAAATATAATAACCGGGAATCCAGCTATGCCTACGTGGACTGGATTTAAAATTAGATGGCTTAAAGATCATAATCAAGAGCTATATAATAAAACTTATAAATTTTTATCATGCAAAGATTTTATTAATTATATGTTAACAGGGCAAATATATACAGACTTTTCTGAAGCATCAGGAACTTATTTATTCGATATTAAGAAAAATAATTGGTCTACGGAGTTGTGTAATTTATTAGAAATAGATTATGATAAATTACCTACAATAAAAAAGAGTGCAGAAATAATTGGAAAAATAAAAAAATCTTTATTGAAAGATTTTAATTTAAATAAAGAAATAAAGGTTGTATGTGGCGGCGGAGATATGATGTGCTTGCTTTTAGGTTCTGGCATGATTCAACAAGGAATAGGTTGTGACGTAACTGGAACTGCATCTGATGTTTCCGTATGCACAATTTCTCCCTTAATTGATTCCAGAATAATGAATCTACACCATGTAGTAAATGATTTATGGGTATCTTTTGGAATATTAGATAGTGGGGGTGGAAGTTTACAGTGGTTTAAAAATAATTTTGGAAGTAAGGAATGTGAGATAGCTAAAGAGAAAGACATATCAGTTTATAAAATATTTGATCAAGAAGCTTTATCTATACCTCCAGGTAGCGGAGGACTATTATTTTTTCCTTACTTAAACGGAGAAAGAACATTGGGGAGTAAAAATTCTCGTGGTGTATTTTTTGGAATTGATAGTACTCATCAAAAAAATCATTTTATTAGAGCCATAATGGAAGGCGTAGCTTATGATTTAAGACAAAGTTTAGATATAATTAGAGAAAAAGTTAATATTTCAGAACTTCGTGCCATTGGTGGAGGAGCCAAGAGTAAGATATGGATACAAATTAAATCAAATATTTATAATATACCTGTGGTAACTTTGAGGAATTTTGAAGGAGGAACGATTGGAGCTGCAATTCTTGCTGGTGTAGGAGTAAAATTATTTAAGGACGAAAAAGAAGCCGTAAAAAGGATGATAAAAAAAGATAATAAGATTTTTCCCTCAAATAGGGAAGTAGTACTTTACAAGCAATACTATGATTTATATAAAAAATTACATGATGAGTTTCAAAGATTTTATGATGATTTATCTAAAATATCAAAGGAATATATAAAATAATTAATTTAGTTAATTGGATTTACAAAGGAGGAAAAAGTTATATTGATTAAAGGATTTAATGGTAAAATATTATTAATTGATCTTTACAATAGAACATTTAAAGAAGAAATTCTATCGGAAGATAAAATTATCAAATTTTTAGGAGGAAGAGGTTTAGCTGCTGAATATTATAGACAGTTAATTGGTAAAGACATAGATCCACTTTCAGATGAAAATAAACTTATTTTTATGACTGGAATATTAACTGGCTTATTGGTACCATCTTCAGCTAAAATATCTTGTGCAACTAAATCTCCAGAAACAGGACATTATTTATGTTCAAATGTAGGAGGTTTTTTTGGGGCAAATTTAAAAAAAGCAGGTTATGATGGTTTAATTATTTCTGGGAAATCTAAAAACCCAGTTTGTTTAATTATTATTGATAGTAAGATAATTTTTAAAGATGTAGATAATTATTGGGGACTGATAGTTTCTGAATTTGAAAAAGAAATTAAAAAATCAGTTAATGTTAAAAATCTTAGTGTAGCAAGCATAGGACCTGCTGCCGAACAAGGAGTTGTTTTTTCTTCAATTCAAGTTGAGGGTAGAAGTTTCGGAAGGGCAGGAGCGGGTGCTGTTATGGCTTCAAAGAATTTAAAAGGAATAGTAATTAAAGGAACAAAAAAAATTCCTATTGCTAATGAAAATAATATTAAAGAAAAAATAAAAGTTCTTATTAAGGAATCTTATGAAAGCAAAAAAGATATGAATTGTTATGGAACTTTGCAAACTTTGGAATTAATTAATCATTTTGGATTTTTACCTACAAAGAACTTTCAAGAGGGAACATTCAAAGATGCCTCTATGATTGATGCCCATAAGATGAAAAAAGAATTTTTTGTAAAAAACAGAGGCTGCTATAATTGTGCGATAAAATGTGAACAAGATTGTGAGGTAAAGAAAGGTAAATATAAGGGAACTATAGTAGATCCAGATTACGAAACAGTTGCCCTTCTAGGGTCAAATTGTGAAATTAATAATTTCGCTACCATTTTAAAAGCTAATAAGTTATGTGATGAATATTCTATGGATACTATCTCTACAGGTTGTGTAATTGGTTTGGCGATGGAACTTTTTGAAAGAAAGATTATAAATAAAGACGATACAGAGGGAATTGAATTGAATTTTGGTAATGACGATGCATTAATAGAAATAATACATAAGATCGCCTATAGAAAGGGCATTGGGGAACTGTTATCTAAAGGAATAAAAGCTATTATTCATAAAATACCTCAAGCAAGAAAATATGCTCTTCACGTAAAGGGATTGCCTTTCCCTGGTTACGATCCCAGAGGGATACCAAGTATGGGTTTAGCATATGGTACTTCAAGTAGAGGAGCATGCCATAATGTTGGAGGATATACTATAAGTGACGAATTAAGTTCTGAAAAAAATAATAGATTTGCCTTTGAGAATAAAGGAAAACTTGTTAAAGAGGCGCAAGATGTAAGAGCTTATTTAGATAGTACAGGTGTATGCACACAAGTGAGAAAAGTCTTGGGTTTTACCAATACTCCTCAGGATGTTATTTTAAAAGATATTACTGGTTATGATTTTAATTCTACTCTTATGGAAATCGGATCCCGAATTTATTCTTTAGAAAGAATGATATTGGTTAGAGAAGGTATTACCAGGGAAGATGACTATCTACCTCCTCGCATGGAAGAACCTCTTGGAGGCAAAGGTGCTTCTGCCGGACATGCTATCACTAAAAAAAATTACGATTTAATGTTAGATGAATATTACCGAGAACGTGAGTGGGACGAAAATGGTATTCCGACCATAGAATGTTTATCTAATTTAAAAATTAACCGACCGTAAAAAAATTGTAGGGGAAGGTATAATATAAAATGAAATATAAAAAAGAAAATTTTAATAAAATGAAAAAAGATTATGGAGATAACTCATTTAGTAATTCATTAAATAAAAAAAATAATAAAGTTTTAAGAGATACATATATTTTGCTTGATCCCAAGTCTTCTGAGACAGAAAGAATGACAGCTGGTTATACTATGGTTTATCCAGGATGCAATACTAATGGGCATAAACATTGTGAATATGAAGAGATATATTACATTACGAAAGGTAAGGGAGTTATTCAAATTGTTGAGGAAAAATATGATATTGAAACTGGTGATTGTTTTCACATTCCTTTTGGAATATTCCACAAAACATTTAACCCTAACAATGAAAACTTAGAATATTTTTGGGTCTTTTGTTCTAAATAGTTAGTAGATATATTTATTATAAAAAAGAGTTAATAAAATGGTGTACGATATTTTTATTGCCTCAAGATCATTTAGTAAGTTTAGTGAAGAACCATTAGAATACTTAAAAGAAAATGGTTGCATTATAGATTGGAATGAACAAGATAGACCTTTTCAAGAAGATGATTTAATTAAGATTATTTCAAAATATAATGGAATAATTGTTGGCGTTGATAAAGTTACTAAAAAGGTTATACAATACGGAAAAAAGTTGAAAGTAATTGCAAAAAATGGGATAGGAGTGGATAATATTGATTTAGATGCTGCTAGCCAAGCGGGAATTTATGTAATAAATGCTCCTGGTACTAATAGTAACTCGGTAGCTGATCTTGTATTAGCTCTAATGTTGGCTCTAAGCCGGAAGCTTATAATTATTGATCAGATGACAAAAAGTGGTATGTGGAAACGGAAAATCGGTCATGAACTATGGGGAAAAAAGGTTGGTATTATTGGGACTGGTAGAATTGGCCAAGGAGTAGCAAAGAGAGTTATAGGTTTTAATTGTGATATATTAGCTTATGATATTCAAGAAGATAAAAATTTTGCTAAAAAATATAAAATAAAATATTATGATTTAGATTACGTCCTTAAAAATGCTGATTGTGTGACACTTCATATACCTTTTAATAAAAATACTAAAGATTTAATTAGTACCAGAGAATTTAAATTAATGAAAAATAGCAGTTTTCTGATAAATGCTGCTAGAGGCGGAATAATAAATGAAGAAGCATTATATGAAGCATTAAAGAATGGATTAATTGCAGGTGCTGCTTGTGATGTTTTTTTAGAAGAACCCCCTCAAAAAAGTCCCTTATTTGAATTGGATAATTTTATTGCCACCTCTCATATTGGAGCTTATACATATGAATCAAATTATAACACTGGAATAACGATAGCTAAAGACCTGATTAATGTTTTAAAAGGGAATAAACCTATAAATTTTGTTAACAAAATTTATAGGTAATATTTTTATGATAATTATATTTTAGAAAGATTAGGTGATTTTTATGTCTAATAAATTAGAAATAATTTCTGCGATTAAAAAATATAAAGTTTGTGCAATAATAAGAGGAGCCGAGGCTGAAAAGGCTGTTAAAATAGCACAATCATTATTTGATGGTGGAATAAAATTAATTGAGGTTACATTTAACACTGATAAGGCTATAGAAATGATTGAAGCCATAAAGAGGACAATGGGAGATAAAATGTATGTTGGGGCAGGTACTGTATTAGATCAGGAGACCGCAATATTAGCTATAAACGCTGGTGCTGAATTTATCTTAAGCCCGGAGCGAGCATTTCAGAAGGAATGATCAAAGTCTGCAATAGGTATGGTAAGGTTGCAATCCCTGGTATTATGACTCCCAGTGAAGCTGTTAGAGCGATGGAGCTAGGTGCAGATATTCTGAAGCTCTTTCCTGCAGGTGAATTAGGCCCAGGATATTTGAAAAGTATAAGAAGTCCATTAAATCATATAGAGTTTATTGCTGTTGGAGGTATTAATTTAGATAATGCAAAAAGCTTTATGAAATCGGGGGCCATTGGTCTAGGCATCGGTGATTCTCTTGTTGATAATAGCCTTGTCATTAATTCTAAATTTACAGAATTAAAAAAAAGAGCTAATAATTTTGTACAGCTATTAAATTATTAAAATCAAAGTATATTTTACAAAATAAATATTATAGTTTGGTAAAATAGAAAAAACATCATATTTTGCAAGTATTAATTTTTTAATCATTAGGAAAGAAGTGATAAAAATATATAATATTTGGACAATGGGCGAGATGTTAGTTGAGATAATGAGACCCCATCCCAATATGCCATTTAATAAAGGAGGAGAATTTTTGGGACCTTTTCCAAGTGGTGCACCAGCAATATTTGCTGATACTGTTGCAAAGCTTGGTCACTCAGCTGGAATTATTGGAAGTATTGGCGCAGACGGCTTTGGAGAAAATATTCTTAAAAGGTTAAAACAGGATGGTGTGAATTGTGAGAATGTTTTAGTTGTTCCTGAAAAGCCCACTGCTGTAGCTTTTGTAACTTATTTTAAGGATGGATCAAGAAAATATATATTCTATATTGATGGAACTTCTGCAACAAAGACAAAGGTCATTACAAAAGAACTTATACCTGAAGCTGATTTTTTTCATATTATGGGATGTTCGCTTATGATAAGTGAGGATTTTAGAGTAGATATAATTAAGAATGCTAAGGCTTTTTGGGAGAAGGGAGCTCAAATAACCTTCGATCCAAATATTAGAAAAGAACTTCTCAAGAGTAAAAATATTAGAGAAATTATTAAACCAATTATTGAGCATTGTTCAATTATATTTCCGGGAATTGAAGAGCTTAATATTATAACAGGTAAGGACAGCATTGAAGCCGGAGTTAATGAATTGTTTAAAAATGATTTAATGAAATTGATTATTTTAAAAAAAGGTAAAAAAGGTTGTACAATTTTTTTAAGAGGGAAGAAAATAAATATTCCGACGTTCTCTATAGAGGAAATTGATCCAACTGGTGCAGGAGATTGTTTTGATGCTGGATTTCTCTGTGGGATTGCTGAAGGTAAATCAATGTATGAATGCGGAAGAATGGCTTCAGCAGCAGGGGCTCTCAATACCGCAATGTTTGGACCGATGGAAGGAAAAATTAATAAAAGTCTTATAAAAAAATTGTTAAATCAAAATGAATAATTTTAAACATCCTCTTAATAATATAATAAAAAGTCAAAAAAACGGAGTTCCAAAAGGGATATATTCAATTTGTAGCGCTAATGAATATGTTATTGAAGTTGTATTGAAATATGCATTGCAAAAAAAAATAAATGTTCTTATTGAATCTACATGTAACCAAGTTAATCAATTTGGTGGTTATACCGGGATGAAGCCTCTCGATTTTGCTAATTTTATATTTTCTATTGCAAGTAGAGTAAAATTTCCCAAAAATAAGATTATTCTTGGAGGGGATCATCTTGGACCAAACCCTTGGAAGAAAGAAACTTCCCAAAATGCCATGGGAAAAGCATGTTCTATGGTAAAAGAATATGCATTGGCAGGATATTCTAAATTCCACCTGGATGCTAGTATGTGTCTTACGGATGATCCAAAAGGAAAATACGGAACTCTTAACTCAGAAATTATTGCAGAACGAGAAGCAAAACTTTGCTTTGAAGCCGAAAAAGCTTATAAAAATATTTTTGATAGTGATAAGTTATTACCAGTATATGTAATTGGAAGTGAAGTTCCAGCTCCGGGTGGCATAAAAGAAGCTAAAGAAAATAACAAAATAACTGGTTCGTTTAATTTAAAAAATACAATTGAATTAACAAAAAAGGCTTTTTATGATTTAAATTTAGAAAGTGCCTGGGAAAGAGTTATTGCAGTTGTAGTTAATTTAGGAATAGAATTTAACAATAAAAAGATATTTGAGTATAACAGAGAAAGCGTTCAAGGACTTTTTAGGGTAATAAAACAATATCCTGATCTTGCTATTGAAGCTCATTCAGCTGACTACCAGCCAAGAAGTGCTCTTAAGAATATGGTTAAAGATGGTGTAGCTATTTTAAAAGTAGGGCCTGCTCTAACTTTTGCGTTTAGAGAAGCTCTTTTTGCTTTATGGCATATAGAGAAGGAGCTTTTTTTTAATACTCCAGAAGTACAATCTAATTTGATAGAAGTTATGGAAGAGGCAATGCTTGAAAACCCCAAATATTGGGTAGATTATTATGAAGGAACTGACGAAGAAAAGAGATTAATGCGAAAATATAGCTTTTTAGATCGATCAAGATATTATTGGAATGTATCTAAAGTAAAAAAAGCTGTAGAAATATTATTTGAAAATCTAAAGAAAAAAAAGATTCCACTTACACTTGTTAGTCAATTTATGCCAATCCAATACCAAAAAATTAGAGATGGCATTGTTAAAAACGATCCCGAAGAATTAGTTAAGGATAATATTGTGCATGTATTGGATAAATATTACTCTGCAATCTAACTTATTCTTATCTAATTATAATTTTTATAACTCCTTATATGTAATTCTATTATATTTGAAATAGGTAAATTAAAAATATTAAAGAGAGAATGTAAAGTAAGAAATAATAATAACTTATGCAAAGAGTATAAAATTTTGAAATACCATTCACAAGTAAATAATAATTTATAAAATATAATTTTTACTAAATTATTATAATTAGAGATAGTTTTTTAATATTAATGATTGTTGTGATTTTTAAATATATAAATAGTAAGGAGGATATATGATGTATGGATATTGGGGTAAAGTGTTAAGGGTCAATTTAACCACCAAAAATTATATAATTGAAGAAGTACCTTTAGAAGTCTGGAAAAAATTTATTGGTGGTTCAGGTTTTGGTGCTAAGATTATTTTGGAGGAAACGCCTCCCAAGGTCAATCCTCTATCTCCGGAAAATAAAATTATCTTTGCAGTAGGGGCCTGGCAGTCAGTGAGAACTCCAGGAAGTGCTAAATGGAGCCTGGTTACTAAATCTCCTTTAACTAAAACTTTTCTTGATTCAGCCGGTGCCGGGCATTGGGCTCCGCTCTTTAAAAAAGCTGGTTATGATGCATTAATAATAGAAGGAAAGAGTGAATTCCCAGTATATCTTTATATTACAGAAGATGGAGTTAAATTTAGAGATGCCTCTCATATTTGGGGAAAAGATACTATTGAAACTACAAAGATTATTAAGCAAGAAATAGGTAATACTCAGGTTAGCATGTTAAACATAGGCCCAGCAGGTGAGATTTGTAATCCAATTGCTTGTATTACTTGTGATGGTCATAGTTTTGCTGGACGTGGTGGTGCAGGAGCAGTTTTAGGCTCAAAAAATTTAAAAGCCATTGTTGCCTTTGGAATAAAACAGGTTCCTGTTTATGATTTAGAGGTTGCCAAGAAGAAATCGATTGAATTAATGAAGATCTTGGTAAAACAAGGAGCTGGTGGTACTAAGCATGGTACTCCACAAGTTGTAGCTCCAGCGGAAGAGAAAGGCGATTTACCAATTAAATATTGGACTCAAGATAAATGGGCAGAGGCACCAAAGATTAGTGCACCAAGTTACACTACTACTCTAAACGCAAAACCACTATATTGTGCAAATTGCCCAATTGGTTGCCATAGACATATTAAGATAAAAAAACCTGGAGAATTTATATTTGAAGGAAATGGTCCTGAATATGAAACATTGGGTATGATGGGAGGAAGTTTTCTTTGTTCTGATTTGATTGCTATCTGTAAGGCAAATTATATTTGTAATAGTATGGGTATTGATACAGTATCAACCGGAGCCTGGATTAGTTTTTTAGCAGAGTGTTGGGAGATGGGCCTTATTAATGAAAAGGATACCAATGGTCTTAAGATTGAATGGGGAGATGGTGAAGTATTAGTTAAACTTACCGAAAAAATTGCAAAATTAGAAGGGATAGGAAAATGGTTTGAAGAAGGCATTCAGGGAGCATCTAAGATTATTGGACCAAAATCAGAAGATTTAATTGTACATGTTAAGAATATGGATTATGCGGCACATGATCCCAGATGTAGTTTAAGTTTTGGGGTAAATTATGCTACTGGTACCAGAGGTGCCTGTCATATACGTGGTGCTGTAGGGGATCTTTATTATAATATGTTTCCTGAATTAGGTATAAAGGAAGAAGAAGCACTTGATTCTATGGATAAGGCAGCGGAACGTACCTTTATCGTTCAAAATATCAATAGTTTTTTTAATCAACTTACAATTTGCTATTTTATGTTTGCATTTGCGGGCATGACTCTAACTCAAATGCTTGAAATATTTAATTCTGTGACAGGTTGGAATTGGACAGTCGATGAAATAATTGCTGCTGGTAGAAGAGCTTTTACTATTCAACGATTGATTAATGTTAGAGATGGAATTACTAGAAAGGATGATATATTACCTAAGAAAATGACTATAGCAGCCAAGGAAGGGGGGCGAAAAGGTAAAGTGCCTCTTCCCCATGATAAAGCTTTAGACGAGTATTATAGATTAAGAGCATGGGATAAAAATGGTATTCCTACAGAAGAAGCTCTAACAAGACTTGGTTTAGATGAATATATTAAATATTTAGTTTAAAGTATAAAATTTTTATTATTATTTTGCTTAATATTATTTTTAGTTCTAAAATTTGTCGAAGGAAAAGATAAAGTTAGTATTTTTATTAATTTGGTAAAAATATTTAATTTAATAGTTCTATTTAAGAAAAATATCTTCATAATGTTTTTTATGTTCAGGATAATATTTTATTTTCAATTTTATGGGGAAGCAAGGGAGGTTTTTTATGTTAAACCTTAAAGAGAAAAGAATGCAAAATTTATTTAATGCGGAAACAGGTAGAACTCTTATGGCTTCAATTGATCACGGATTATATATGGGCGCAGTAAAGGGCATAGAACATCCAGTAGAAGTTATCAAAGAATTTATTGAATGTGATTTAGATGGGATCTTAATTAGTTTAGGACTAAATAAAATATCAACAGAGTTATTTAAACAAAAATTTTTTTTATCTAAAATATTAACCTTAGATTATATTTTAATGTCCAAAATTCCTGGAGTAGTAGAAGAAATATTTGCAAATTGTGCTTATTTTTCAGTTGAACAAGCGGTTAATTGGGGGTTTGATGCAGTAAAAGTATTATCAGCCTGGGGGACAGATAAAGAAACTCAAATTGAGTCAATTCGGTATATAGCAAAAATAGCCCAAGCATGTGATAAATTACAGATGCCTTTAATGATAAAACCTTTTTTAGACAATAAATATATACCAAAAGATAAAAGGAAAGACCCTAAAGTGATAATTAATGCTTCTAGAATTGCAGTTGAAATGGGAGCGGATATTATTAAAATTCCATATACGGGAGACAAGGAAAGTTTTGCTGAAATTGTAGATAATTCCTACGTTCCAGTTGTAATTTATGGAGCTCCAGAAATAGGCACAATTAAGGATTTACTTCAAGCTACCAAAGATTCCATAGATGTTGGAGGTAAGGGGATTGTGTTTGGTATGGATGTCTGGCAAAACACTAATAGAAAAAAAATAATTCATGCTTTGAGAGATATTATTCATAAAAATAATGGAATAGATGAGGTAATAAATAAATATAATATAAATTGATTTATTTAATTAAAGTCAGGATAGAAAGGCTGAATTTATAAAAGTTGAGAAAGATAAATATAAAATAAATTATAATTATTCTATCGTTCATAAATGGAGTTTTAAAATGGAATTACAAAATTATGAGAAAAAAGACTTAGATATTAGAAAAAAATTTTTTAGCCTAAAAGAAATAAACAAAAATAAAAAATTGAAATTTTCTTGGAGCAATTGGGGATTTGGCTTAGAACCAATAGAGCTATCACTAAAAAGACTAAAAAAATATAATGTAAATTATATTGAACTTCATGGTAATTTATATGGGAGTGATATTGGTTACCAAACAAAGGAATTAAAAAAATTGCTTTCTGATCATGATATAAAAGTTTCTGGTATCTGTGGTATGGTGAGCAAAGAATCAGAATTTTCTTCAAATAGTCCTTTTGTTAGACAAAGATGCATCGACTATTTTAAAAGAAACATAGAATTTTGCCGCGAATTAAGAGGAGAGTACATTTTATTTTCTCCTGGAGCTATAGGAAGACCAGAAAAATATGACGATTTTGAATTTGAAAGAGCAGTTGATACGTTGAGAATATTGGGAGATATTTTTATTAAAGAAAATGTAAAAGGTGCTATAGAGCCGGTTAGAACAGATGAAGTTAGCATATGTCATACTTTTAAAGATGCTTTAAAAATGATAAAAGCAATAAATTCCAATGGGATTAAACATATTGCGGGTGATATATATCATATGTACCATGAAGAAGAACATATTGGAGAAGTAATATTAAAATATAGCGATTATTTAATAAACCTTCATATGGCTGATACAAATAGAAGGGCTTTAGGGAGTGGAATGATGAACTTAGATGTTATTATCATGGTTTTATATTTAATAAATTATAACGAAAAAAAAGCTTTTTGTACAGCGGAGCCTTTAGGGCCAGGATCAAATCCATACTATCAAATGAATGGAATAAGTGATCCAGAAATTTTTGATGACCTTGTTGAAAAAAGTGCTACTTATTTTTATAAAAGAGAATCGTTACTTTTAAAGGAAATAATAAAAAATAACTAAAGTTTAATTACTAAAGCATTTATTCAAATAGGTGAGGTCTTAAAATAAATAAAAGATGCAAACACTCATAACTGATTGTAATCATTTTTTTGGAAAAGAGTAAGAGATTTTAAAAAAAATAATTTAAAAGAGGCCTTAAAAGAAGGTAAGAATGTTTTCGGTCCTTCAATGAAGAGACCATGATTATTGCTCACATAGAAGGAGTTGAAGGTATAAATAACCTGAATGAAATATTATCAGTTTCCGGTATAGATGTTATTTTTATCGGACCCTATGACCTTTCTCAATCCTTAGGTATTCCTGGAGAGGTTAACCATCCTTTAGTAACAGAAAAGATTAAAGAGGTAGTGACTAAATGTCGGAAAAATAATATAGCGGTGGGTACTTTTGCTGATGATATTCAGACTGCAAAAAAGTGGATTTCTTTGGGAGTACAATATATGTCTTTTTCCGTTGACGTGGGCATTCTTTATGAAGTGAGTAAACAAATTGTAGAGAAATTAAAGAAATAATAGGAAATGAAGAAAAATATTAATATTGTATAGCCGATTGATGATATCTATAATAAATTTTTCAATTCTTTTATCTATCTAATAGTCATAATAGAAACTTAATTACATTAAGATTAATACAAAAAGGAGGACACTTAGGTGAATAAAATTCTTGAGAAAATCGGTGAGCTGGGTATTGTCCCGGTGGTTAAAATCGAAAAAGCCGAAGATGCTCTTCCCCTGGGTAGGGCACTTATGGATGGTGATCTCCCCATTGCTGAGATTACCTTCAGAACTTCTGCTGCAGAGGAGTCAATTAAAATCTTACACAGAGAACTTCCCAAACTTTTAGTGGGAGCAGGAACAGTATTAACCGTTGAACAAGCAAAAAAGGCAGTTTCTGCCGGTGCTAAATTTATTGTTTCCCCAGGTTTTAATCCAAAAGTAGTGGATTATTGTATAGAAAATAGTATTCCAGTTACTCCTGGTATAAATAACCCAACCCAGATTGAGATGGCTCTGGAGAGAGGAATTGAGGT
>Ga0307380_10004810_pt1 | contig 18074 bp, 13 predicted proteins | sample UN3MG_FD_202239 | JGI IMG/M metagenome (GOLD analysis project Ga0307380, IMG submission 202239) | Soil microbial communities from Risofladan, Vaasa, Finland - UN-3 | ecosystem: Environmental > Terrestrial > Soil > Coastal area > Acid sulfate soil | place: Finland: Risofladan, Vaasa | collected...
ACGGTCATCGCGGATGAGTACATCCGGTCACCTCCACAATGAAATGGCAAGACACAACCGTGCCCGCTACGTCTTCCGTACCACCAGCGGCAAGTAGATTCGAAAGCCCTGCGGTGGAACCACCATCCCTGGCCCGCACCAATAGCCGGCACACAGTACATAGGAGCCCATTCTGAGAGCGCCGGCCACAGGCTCGCCGAAAGTGCCATTGACCACATAGTCACCCTTCTCGGCGTGTACTGCCCCCCCACCCACAACCCACCGGTGCACAGACCACGTACTGCGCGCCAGGGCCACGCTCGCCAGCAGGAGAAGGATGACCAGGGCCAGGGTGCCGCGAAGGCCAGGAACCTTCGCGGCAGCCCTGCCAAGGTCCAGGTGCACGCGCCTCACTGCCCACCTCCCTTCCTCAGGCCAAAGGCCCCACTCCGCCGTGCCACCCACACCAGACCCAGGCCGGCCAGCAAGGCCCCCGCACCCGGCAACAGACTGCCCGGCAGAGACCGGGCCGGGGCAGTACCACCGTGACCGGCTTCCAGCGCTGCCACCCGTTCCTCCAGATCATCGAGTTGCTGTTGCAGGGTTTCGTTCTCCGCCTTCAGCGCCTGGTTCTGGACGTAGAGCCCCTGGATAGCGGCCAGCGCTACGCCGCTGGCATCCAGCGGGGCGACGTGGCGATTGTCCTCCCCCAGGCCAAAAGCGGCGTAAAAGTCCTGGGCGACAGGCCCCATGTGGTGGACGGATGGATCCTGGGCCTTGTAATTCCAGGTGGCGATGGCAAGTCCGGCCACGCGGGCCAGCACGTCCCCGGCGTCCACCGGAACAAGGTTCTCTTTCAGATCGCGGTCGGAAGCGTCACTCCAGACACCGCCGGTAGAAAGGTAGGCCCCGGTGGAGGTACTGATAAAGACACCTGGACCGATGGTGGGAATGACATCGGCAGTGGCAGCGCCAAGCCAGATGCCCCCGTTGGCTCGCACGATGAACTGATCGTTGGCACTGGAACCAATGCGGGCGTCGGTCGAGTCGCCCCACACGAACGCACCCGCGTGGTCGGCACCGGCCCGGCGGCCGGCGGCGAGGCTATAGGAGCCAATCGCGACACTGTCGAGGCCTCCGGGCACAGTGGCGTACGCCCCATACGCACCGTTCCCCTGCCCCCCACCGACGGTAGCGTGACTGCCAGCAGCAACGTTGTCCTCTCCTCCGCTGACAGTTGCGCAGGACGCATTCGCACCGGGACCGCTCGGATCCCCTGCCACGTTGCCACGTCCTCCTCCCACTGTGCCATAATCATCGGTTACCAGGTTGGGCTGATCGCTCGCCCCGCCTCCACCGATGGCAGCACCCATCACGCCGGCAACGACACTGTTGCTGGCCGCGCCGGCGACCAGGTTGGGGCTGGTAGGATGCGGCTCCAGCCGCAGGGCGCGGGCGTTGTTCACCCGCAGTTCCAGGGGCTGACCGTCGGTCGTGCCCAGGAAGTTGCTGCTGGTGATGCCGCTATTGCCGGTGACGGACCAGTACCGCCTATCGGCGTAGGCGGTGTCTGCCGAAAAGACCGTCCCTGTCAAGACCAGCCCTGTCCCAGCAGTGTAGGTCGTGCCGTTGTCTACACGATCCGCGAAACCGGCCGGCACGTCGGTCAGATTGTCCCAATCCCGATAGTAAGCACCATCCTGCCCGTCCAGCAGGTCGGCGTCCAGGCCACTGCCCACGCCGTCGTCGTCCGCGAGTTCAGCCAGCACTGCACCATCCTGCAGGTCGCCGGCTCTCATCGTTCCGTTCACGATCATCCCCGAAGTGACACTGTCGGGCTGGCCTTCGTTGACGTACGTAGTATCGTGATTGTGGTCAGAGCGAGCCACGGTGACAGCCGTGCCGGTACCGGTGAACGATACGGTCAGCGTGACCGCCCCGGTCTGCCCGCCGCCGGCCAGTCCCGCGCCGGCGTACACAGAGGTAATGTCGCCTGCGCCGATGTCCACCTGTTCACAGGTCACCGTGCCATCGGCGTTGACCACCTGGATTGCACTGCCGGCGGCGCAGGTACCGCTCACCCGTCGTTGCACATAGGTGGTGTCTACCGAAAAGTTCGTCCCCGTCAGAATCAAGCCCGCTCGGGCAGAATAGGTCGTGTCATTGTCCCTGTCATCGGCAAAACCTGCGGGCACGTCCGACAGCCCCCACCATGGGGCGTGGAGGGCATAGCCACTATACGGCGTGAGTCTCAGGAATTGGCGAGGCGCGAGTGTAGTGTATTCGCCAGAACTGTCCCCGGGCCGCACACTTATCTGCACCCACAGCGCCGTGCGCCTGAAGACATCTCCAAAGTCAAGCGCAACGCTAAAGTAACCGGCGCTCACAAAAACGTTTTCCCTGACGAGCGTCATCCCTACCTGACCTCCCCCTTCCAGGGCGTTGAAGAGCCGGAACCGCAAGTCGTAGATTCCGGTGGCAGGGGACTCCCCGTCCGTCAGGTGGCCTTGGAAGGTGAACTCGGTACTCAGCGGTACGTCCGAACTGACAGTTTCTTGCGGGCCGGGTCGTTGGGCCAAGCCGGGCCCCACTACCAGTACCATAAGCGTCAATGTGAGCCCAATGGTCAGCAACCGTTTCGTTGTCATTCCACACCTCCTCCGTAACAGGATACTGATTCTCCGCAGCCTACCCATCTAGGGTCACCACCTCACCCACTTCGAGGCACGCCAACTCGGATGGCCGGCCCTCAGACATAATCCACTGAGGGCCCCTCATCGGCATGGTGGAAGATATGACCTTGGCACTGATAATATAGCGCATTTCCTCCGCCAGGTCAACAGGCTCGTCATTTGTGATCAGTAGAACCACTGCCATCAGACGCGACAGTGCGACGCACCTGTACAGTGCGTCGCACTTGGTGTAAGTCGAGGCAAGATTACATTCTGCCCTGTTACGCGCTCCGCAGCACTAACGGTAGGTAAGTCCGGAAATCCTGCGGGGGAACCGGCGCCCCTGGGCCACACCAGAAGCCTGCGCAAAGTCCATACGGAGTATTGGCAGTTGCCCCCACCACAGTCTGACCGATTGTGCCGTCCAGCGTGTAGTGGCCGTCTTCTCCATGCCCACCCCCGCCGCCGATGCCCCACCGCTCCACCGAAGGCATCCCCTGGGCCAGTACGGCGCCGGCCAACAAGAGGAGCACAGTCAAGACCACGATGGACCTGCCAGCCTTGCGAAGGTTGAGAACCTTCGCAAGGCTTGCCTGTACTTGCGTCATCGCTCGCCTCCCTTCGGGAGGTTCAGGAGACCGCCCCGCCGGGCCACCCACACCAGGCCCAGGCCCACCAGCAATACACCCGCTCCGGGCAGTAGCCCACTCTCAAGAGGCCCGGCCGGTGCACCGCCGCCGGCAGCCGCCTCCAGTGCCGCCACCCGCGCCTCCAGGTCTTCCAACTGCCCTTGCAGCGCAGCGTTCCCTGCTTCCAACTCCTGGATGCGGACGAATTGCTCCTGAGAGCGCTGATAAAGGGCCTGGATGGCGGTCAACGCCACGCCGCTGGCGTCCAGTGGGGCGATGTGGCGCTCGTCCTCGCCCAGGCCGAAGGCGGCGTAAAAGTCCTGGGCCGTGGGTCCCACGTGGCGGACGGACGGATCCTGGGCCTTGTAGTTCCAGGTGGTGATGGGGAGTTCAGCAAGGCGGGCCAACACCTCCTGGCCATCCACCAGGGCAAAGTTCTCCTTCAGGTTCTGATCCGATGCGTCGGTCCAGGCGCCGCCGGTGGAGAGATAGCCACCGGTGGAGGTGCTGATAAAGACACCGGAGCCGATGGTGGGAGTGAAGTCGGTGGTCACAGCGCCGAACCAGATACCCCCGTTAGCCCGGACAATGAATTGGTTCGCTCCACCAGAATTGATGTCAGCGTCTGTCGAGTCCCCCCAGACGAAGGTTCCCTGGTGGTTGGCCCTGGCCCGGCGACCCGCGGCGAAACTAGAGTAACCAGCAGCATTATTATTGTAGCCCCCCGGCACAGTGGCGCCTAAGCCACTGGCGGCATTGTCGGAGCCGCCACCAATGGTAGCGTGGTCACCAATGGCAGTGTTACGCAAACCTCCACCAATAGCGGCAATGTTGCCACTGGCAACGTTGCTGGAGCCCCCACTAACGACGGCGTAGTCACCATTGGAGGTGCTACCCCCACCTCCGCCTATGGTAGCATAGGAACCGCTGGCAGTGTTGCTAGAACCCCCACCGACAGCGGTATACGAGCCTATGGCTTCATTCTCATGCCCTCCGTCGACGGTGGCATAGTTGCCGCTAGCCGCATTGAAGGAGCCTCCACTGACTGTGGCAGCATAGAGGCTAGCCTCATTGTAGTACCCCCCACCGACCGTAGTGAAGCTGAAACTGGCCTCATTGTAGTAACCTCCACCGACGGTAGCATTATCACCGCTGGCAGTGTTCTGAGCACCCCCACCGACAGCAGCATCCCAGCCACTAGCGGTGTTAGCCCTGCCTCCACTGACGACAGCACGGGCACCGCTGGCGATATTGTGGTACCCTCCACCAACAGTAGCAGCAAAACCACTGGCCTCGCTGTGATTTCCCCCACTTACAGTAGTGTATGAGTAAACTGCGGTGTTGTAGGAGCCTCCACCAATAGTAGCATATGTATCACTGGCAGTGTTATCAGCCCCCCCGCCAATGGTAGCACCTGTACCGCTAGCAGCATTGCCCCAACCCCCACCGATAGTGGCCCAACCCTCACTGGCAGTATTCCCCGTACCTCCGCCGACACTGGCAGCCTCGCCACTGGCAGCATTGGAAGTTCCCCCGCTGACAGCAGCATAATAGCCGCTGGCCTCGTTGGCATACCCCCCCGCGACATTGGCGTAGTCACGGCTGGCAGTGTTGCTATCACCTCCGCTGACAGTAGTCCAATCAGCACTAGCTGTGTTGTGGTCACCCCCGCCAACGACACTCCAATCAGCACTAGCTGTGTTGTGGTCACCCCCGCCAACGACACTCCAATCCCCACTGGCAGTGTTGGCAGGGGGACTATCATAAGGATGGCCACCGCCACTGACAACAGAAGCATAGCCGCTGGCAGTGTTATGACCGCCCCCGCCGACAGTAGCAGCCTCGCCACTGGCGGTGTTGAGCTGGCCTCCGCTGATAGTGGCAAGCCTACCGCTGGCAGCATTGCTATATCCCCCGCCGATAATGACAAGGTCACCACTGGCAACATTGCCTGAGCCACCACTAATAGCAGCAACGCCACCGCTAGCGGTGTTACCAGAACCTCCACAGATACTGGCACTACCACCGCTGGCCACATTTTCGAACCCTCCACCAATGGTAGTGTAGCGACCGCTGGCCTCGTTTTTCCAACCCCCACCGATAGTAGCACCGGGGCTGTCCGAAGTTGTACCTGTATCATCACCTGCTTGGTTTCTTCCACCCCCACCTACTGTGCCATAGTCGTCAGACACACGATTAGGGTAAAGGTAACGACTGGCTCCACCTCCGCTGATAGTGGCCCCTTCCACGCCCATCGTGACACTATTGCCACTGTAGCCACCAATGAGGTTGGGTGTGAAACCAGTGGGCTCCAGGCGTAGGGCACGGGTATTGTTCACCCGCAACTCCAGGGACTGGTTGTCAGTGGTGCCCAGAAAATTCGTGCCAGGGGAGGTACCAGCATTGCCGGTCAACGACCAGTTAGCACCACCACCGGGCATGGGTTCGCAGGTCACCGTACCGTCGGCATTGACCACCCGGATAGCGTTGCCTGCCGTGCAGGCGCCACTCACCCGCCGCTGGAGATAGGTTGTGTTTGCGGAGAACGTCGTGCCTGCCAGCGTCAGCCCTGCCCCTGCACTGTATGCAGTATCATTGTCCACGCCATCGGCAAAGCCTGCCGGGATACCAGTCAGGTTGGTCCAACTCAGGTAATAGGTGCCGCTTTGACCATCTAACAGGTCGGCATCCAGGCCACTCCCTGCGCCATCGTCGTCAGTAATCTCAGTCAGAGCAGTGCCGTCCTGCATATCGTTGGCGGTCACTGTTCCATTCACGAGCATCGCTGAGGTGATACTATCTGCCTGTCCCTCGTTGACGTAGGCAGCATCGTGCTGGTGATCAGATCGGGTCACGGTAGTAGCCGTGCCACTCCCGGCAAACGCGACCGTCAACGTGACCGGGCCACTCTCCCCACCCCCCGTCAGCCCTGTCCCGGCATACACAGCGGTGACGTCACCACTGCCCGCCGGTTCACAGGCAACCGTGCCATCGGCGTTGACCACCCGTATAGCATTGCCTGCAGCACATGTGCCAACCACTCGCCGCTGAAGGTACGTGGTGTCCGCCGAGAATGTCGTGCCCGCCAGCGCCAGCCCTGTCCCAGCACTGTAGGTGGTGTCGTTGTCCACTGCGTCAGCAAAGCCGGCCGGTACGCCCGTCAGGTTGTTCCAGTACACGTGACCACCCCCACCGCTGGTGCTGAGTTCCGCCTCGGTATAGTAGCGGTCGTCGTGCGTGTGGCCGACCGGGGCATACGTGCTCCCGTGGTCGTGGTCAGAACGGGCCACAGTAGCAGCCGCTCCACTGCCAGCAAAGTTCACGCTGAACTGAGCGCCATCCAAGAGCAGCCCTGCCCCAGCCGTGTAAGTCGCACCGTCGTCAGCCTCGCACACTACCGTCCCGTCGGCGTTGGCCTGGCGGATGGCGTAGCCGGTCCCGCAGACACCACTTACCCGCTGTTGGATAGTGCTCGTGACCACATTGAGCGTCACAGACCCAGTCTCGCCGCCCCCACTCAGACCGTATCCGGCGTAAACGGCCGTGATGTCCCCACCTCCGCCGTCAGAACCGACATCGTCATCGCCGCAGACCCACGACGAGCCGTTCCATTCGGCGATCTGCCCGTTGCCACAAGATTGGGGCAGACGATAGCTGCTACCCAGCCTGAACGCCCCACCCTCCAGGGAAAGACCCGTCCCGGCACTGTAGGTGGTGTCGTTGTCCACCCCATCGGCAAAGCCACCGGGCACCCCTACTAGCCCTGACCAGGGAGCGTGCAGCGCATAGCCGCTGTAGGGTGTGAGCGTCAATTGCTGGCGAGGAGAGAGCACGGTGAAATCACCGGTGCTGTCCCCTGCCCGCACCCCCACCTCCAACCACAGTGCCTTGCCATCGAAAACGTCCCCAAAGTCCAACGACACAGTGAAGTAGCCGCCGCCCACGTTGACGTCCTCCCGGACGACGGTGCCCCCCACCGGGTTGCCTCCACCGCTGGCGTCGTAGAGCCGGAACTGGAAGTCGTAAGTACCGGCAGCCGGAGCGTCTCCGTCGGTCAGGTAGCCTTGATAGGTGAAGGCCGTGCCCAACGTCGCCTGTGGCCCCGGCCCCTGGGCCAGGCCCGGCACTACCGCCAGTGCCACCAGCACCAGGGTCAGAACAACACCCAGTAGATGTTTCCCTTTCATCGCGCACCTCCATCACCTCAAACGGTAGGCCACCCTCAGCACTGCCGCAACGGCATTTCGGCGGATGCAGTAGCCATCTCAGCTGTCTCCCGTTATCCGCTACTTTGGTTGTTAACACGAGTTTCCTATGGCAAGAACCTCAGTTCATCAACTGCCAGGAAAATAGAATTGTGAGGCTGGCCAACGGTCTGCCACTGGATGCCAAAGACATCTGTGCCTGTCCACGGCACAGGCGCACCAAATCCCCCCTGCCTAAGATCGGCGAAAAGTATAGTGACCTGTGTCCATCCTTGCGGCGCAACAAACACTGTGCCGTAATAGTCGAAATCCTGAATGCTCGCCTGAGGAAAGGAGATGCGGTATGCCTTGCCATCCCCCTTGGCCCAGAAGCTGATCCCACGATACCCACTGATGTCCCGCGGGGCTCTGGGCTCGGCAAAGTTCGTGCCCATTCCAATGAAACCGTACTGATATGCAGTAGTTACACGCCCTGTCATCTGCGCGCTGAACCCAGTCCCCTGTGCTCCGCCGGCTGTGCAGTAGAACTCACCGCCGGCTGGCGGAACCACCTCAGATGTTCCACCGCTCCCCCTGTCATCGTAAGTAAACCAATATCCTCCGAGCAGGTTCCGGTTGTTGCCATCTTCACAGTTGTCGATCAACAGAGGATCAGGCAGTGGAGGAGGTGGTGAAGGAGGCACTGGGGTGTCCGTCGGAGGAGGTGGTGGAGGAGGCACTGGGGTGTCTGTGGGAGGAGGTGGTGGAGGAGGCACTGGGGTGTCTGTGGGAGAAGGCGACGGAATGGGCGTTGGGAAGGGCGTTGGAGTATTTGTTGGAGTAGGCACTGGAGTGTCCGAGGAAGCAGGTGTTGGAGAAGGCTTTGGGGTATTCGTTGGAGTAGGCACTACAGTATCCGGGGGAGCAGGTGGCGGTAATGGCATACATCCCAATGCAAGGACAAGCAATGCAACAAGTCCAATCAGTGTTCTAACGATACCTTTCATGATATTTCCTCCTTATGCTCAACATACCGATCAGACGACCTATGCAACGATGGTACAAATGACATAAAGAAAAGCAGGCCTACTGATCACTCTTCCTTGCCACTATGTGCACAGAGGGCGATCTAGCTATATGACTTGGAAGACTGGTCTGTAAGCTACCTGGCTCCAGTGTTTGCTCTGCAACGATAACCACGAGTTCATATTCCTGGTCAGGGCCATCTGCACCTCCTAAGGTCACATATCCAATAGTACACGTGTTGTCGGGGCCTGGCAGGCATGCTCCTCCTGATACCCACCATGCATCCCCACCTTCCTCTCTGACTAACACCCGCACTGTCGCCGATTCTGGAATTACCCCGGTGATGCTGACGTCTACAGTTATTGCACATTGACCATCGGTAGTGACGTACTCGCACCTAACTTGATCATTGCTTGTGGGTCTAGTTACCGTCAACATCTGAGGAGAGGGTGTTGTCGGCGACGGGCCTTCCGACAGGGTGATAACGCAAGTGGCCTGAGCAAGAGGCGGCCCCACCATGAGAACAAACCCCACCATCGCCAGGATGCAGCGGCTTCCACGTCCCAACGAGTTGCTGACAAGAGTGATCTTTTTTCCGACTCCGAGCCTCTTTATCGGCAAAATACCAAGCAAGAATAAGACCAGGCCGCCGACAAAGATCGCAACGCCAAGGGGGGTCTTGACAACGATCTCAATTACCTCTACCATTATTACGTTTATCTCCTTGTATATAATACCTTCACTCTACCTGTCCTATTTAGAGATGAGGGCTTTGGAGGTTTTTCCTCACGTGATGTATCGAGAGTCCGCCAGCCATGTTTTTTCTTCACAATAGTGCCTCCAACCGCTCCTCCGCCTCCTCGAGAATCGGCTCACCATGGCCGAAGCAGACGACCTCGAGTGGCAGCGCGGCCAGCCTCCGCGCCGACTCCCGCACCTGGGCCATGTTCAAGGTGAAGAGTGGGAGGGAGAGCTGCAACCCCTCCTTGCCCGTCATTGGGTTCTTGTTGAAGAAGATGTCACCGCAGAAGAGGATACGCCGCTCCGGTTGGTATAGCGCGATACTGCCGGGAGTATGGCCGGGCGTGTGGAGCACCTGCATCCCACCCAGCGCTTCGATCACGTCCCCGTCCTGCAAAGACCGGTCCACTTTGCACGGAGATCGCTTCAGGATCGTCCTGTCACCCAGCCAGTTCATCAGTCCCTGGAAGGGCGACGCGCCTGGCATAGTCTTTGCCTGCTCGATGTAAGGTATCTCGTCCTGGTGAGCCAGGACCTGAGCGCCGGAGCGGCGGGCTAACTCCGCCACGCTGCCCATGTGGTCGCCGTGCGCGTGCGTCAGCACGATGGCCCGCAGTTCGGAGGTGGCATAGCCTGCCTCCTGCAACTGGGCCTCGATCTGGTCGGCTGCACCGGCCAGCCCGCTGTCCACCAACGTCAACCCCTCCTCCGAGACCAGCAGGTAGACGTTGCCGCTGTCGCTGCGCAAGCCCTCGATCAGATAGACATCCGGTACGATCTGACGCATTTTTCACCTCCGTATGTGTTGGTGTTTCATGTTGCGTGTTCCGTGTTCCGCGCTGCGCGTTACGTGCTCACGTCCTGCACCTGGATTTCCAGAGATTGCCAGTGGAGATATCCCGATGCTCCCCAGCGTTGGGCCAGGGGGGTGTACGTCCCTGAAGGGCTGTCACCTACCAGCCACACCTCCGCCTGGGGCCAGATCTCGACGACGCGGTGCACCACCTCCATGGCCCCGACGATTGGCGAATCCAGCCACACCAATACCAGGTCGGGGTAGGTCTCCTGTACCAGGGCCGTGGCTGCCCGCTCCGCCGGGACGCTGACCACGACCTGGTAATCCCCCTCAGTCTCCATCCGCCTGGTCAAACTCTCTCGCTGGAACCTGGTGCCACCCACCACTGCCACTCGCCGTCGTTTCTCCATCAGGTATTCCACCGCCTGAAAAAACAAAACTGCCGTCTTACTTTGACGGCAGTCTACCACAGAGGTGTTGCAGAAACGCATCAAGAACGTCACAAACCAAGCATTTCCTGCTGGACCCGCTCTATATCCGGCCTGGCCCACAGCTCTTCGAAATGGCTCAACGCCTCCTGGTAGTGTTGCCAGGCCCGTTCGCGGTCGCCGCTCTCTCCCCGCCGCCGGTACAGGCGGGCCAGGTCCACTAACGTGCGCCCCGCCTCCCAACGGCAGCCCATGCCCTGGAACAGGGCCAGTGCCTCCCTCAAGCAGGCCTCGGCCTGCTCATACCTCCCCTGCTCCGTGTACACCAGCCCTCGTGCCCGCAGAGCTGGCGCCAGCCACGACTTGCTTCCACCTCGCCGGGCCACCTCCTCGGCCAGGGCAGCGTAGCGCAGTGCCGTCTCTCCGTCCCCCGTCCGTGCTGCGCACTCCGCCAGGCAGGGATGGAAAAAATGGTCGGCGGCAATGCTGGGTGCAGCGATAGCAATACCTTCCTCGAGCACACGCCGCCCCGTGGCGAAATCCCCCTCGGCCATGCTAATCTGGGCCGAGAGATAGCTGAGCATACGAGCGTCCACGTCATCTCTCTCCTCCAGTGCCTCGAGACGCCGCTTCTCTACTCCTTCCGCATCCCCCCACGCAGCATGTACCCAGGCCAATAACAGGGGAGCAAACCAGGGGCCCAGCCCATGTTCCCGCCGCAGATCAATTGTCTGGGTCCCGCTCTGAAAGGCTTCCGGCCAACGACCCCACTGCACGTAGACCCAGGTGATGGAGATCAGGCACGCACTGAGCAGCCGGACGTGCCCTATCCGTCGGAACCCGTCCCCGGCTAACCCCAGGTACTTGACAGCCTGAGCATACTCACCCATGAACCACAACGTCCGCCCCAATTGACGATAGAACTCAGCCCTCCTCTGGAGGTCGGCTTTCTGTTCAACCTCCTCCAGGTGGCTGCAGAACACGTCCCTGGCTTGACGTAATTCTCCCTGCCAGAGATAGATCTCCCCTAGAAGGCTCAGCGCAGCGACCCATTCATCAGTGACTCCCAACTGTTGCGCCAGGGCCACTGCCTCCTGGGCTCGCTGCCAGGCAGTTTCATAGTCCTGGCCCAGGCGATACCGATAGGCGTTTGTGCTCCAGGCGATCAGCAGCCGGACCCTTTCCACACAGCGCGACTCATTCCCCAACAACTCCAATCCGGCCTCAACCAGGGCCTGGGTATGCTTCCAGTCGTAAGGCAGGCCCAGCGTACCAGCCCAGAAGGCGGTCAGTTCGGCCAGCGTGCAGTACAGCCGCGCTCCAGCGATCTTGTCCCCCTCTATCTCCCGCCACAGTGCCAGCGCCTCCTCGTACAGGGCCACCGCCTCTCGGACCTCTAAAGTGGCATATACGTCGGCCAGTCGCTCCAGGACCTCTAGCCGACGAGGTTCTTGCCCGGGTCCGCGCAGCATACTCAGCGCCCGGCGATAGTGACGCACCGCCTCCTGGTTGGCGTAGATGGCCGCGGCCCGCTCCGCTGCCAGCAGCGAATAGCGCAGCGCTTCTTCCTGGCCTTCTTCCCCTCGCGCCCCCTGGAAGAAGTGGTAGGCTAACTGCTCGGCATGGGCGGACAGGTCTCCGGCGTACACCGATTCCATGATCCGCCCGATGCGTCGGTGCAGCAGCGCCTGGCGGCGCGAACTCATCCGCTCGTACAGCGCGCGGGCGATCAGCGCGTGGCGGAAGCGGTACATCTCCCCCTGTTCCAGGCGCACCTCGTCCACCAGCCCGGCCATCAGCGCCTCGTCCAGCAGGTTCAGCAACTCCTCGTCGTCCAGGCTCACCAGCGCTTTCAACACGTCAAAGTCAAACTCCTGGCCCATGGCGCTGGCCTGGACCAACGCGTGCCGGCAATTCTTAGAGAGCCGATCCAACCGCCGGTTCAGCACCGCCTGGATGGTGCCCGGTACAGTCAGCACTCCGCTCCGCGGCCGTTCCCATCCCCCAGCGGTCAGCCGGATTCCCCCTTCCTCCCACAGCGCCTTCACCACCTCTTCTACGAAGAAGGGATTCCCCGCCGTCTCCCGGTGAAGGGTAGCGGCCAGGTCAGGGCTGACTTGCTGGTCCCCCAACAGGGCTTCCGCCAGCCCTTTCACGCCCGCCAGGTTCAGCCTGGCCAATTCCAGCGTGAAGGTACGATGCGCCTGCCATATCCGCTGCTGTACTTCTGGCAAAGAATGTTCCGGTCCCACTTCCTCGCTTCGATAGGCCCCCAGGAACAAGATGCGCCCCTCTTCTTCCGTCCGCGCGAAAACGTGTTCCAGGAGTTGCAGGCTGGCCGCGTCAGCCCAGTGCAGGTCGTCCAGGAACAGGCACATCGGCGTCCGCCGGGAGAGGCGCAGCAGGAAACCGGCTACCTGGTCAAAGAGGCGCAACCGCTCAGCCTGAAAACTCAAGGGGGATAATGGGTTCGGCGGAACTGGAAGCCACTCCCGCAACTCGGGCACCAACCGCACCAATCCTGCCCCCTCTGCTCCAGCAATCTCGGCGACCTCTGCGCCGGGGAGCGTCTCCATAAAGCCCCGCAGGGCCTCGGCCCACGGCGCATAGGGGACCTCCATCAACGGCTCACGGCAACTCCCTTGCAGGACCACGGCTCCGCCAGGCTGCTTCTGCACATGAGACATAAATTCCCGAGCCAGGCGAGTCTTGCCGATGCCCGCTTCGCCACACAGGAACACCAGGGGGCTTCCCCCCTCCAGAGCCTGCTGCCAATGGTGCTCCAGCCTGCCCCACTCCTCTTCCCGGCCCACCAGCCGAGATGGGGTGACCTCTGCCGGAACGGTCACCGTGGGAGAAGACACTCCCTGCCTGAACAACTCTTCCAGCGCTTCCCGCACCGCAGCCGCGGAAGGGAAACGGGCTTCAGGGGACTTGGCCAGCAGTTTGAGAATGATGCGCTCCAGCACCGGGGGCACGGCAGGATTCACGAACCGGGGAGAAGGAGGAAGATCCTCCAGGTGGGCGCGCACAACCGCCCATCCTTCCCTCTCAAAAGGGAGCCGGCCAGTGACCAGTTCGTAGAGCATCACTCCCAGTGAATACAGGTCCGCGCGGTAGTCTACAATCCCGCCCCGGGCCTGCTCCGGAGATATGTACAGTGGCGACCCAATCAGTTCTCCACTGCTGGTGACACTCGATTGCCCCAAGACGCGGGCCAGACCGAAATCGAGCACTTTGACCAGCCCGTCATGGGTGATCATGACGTTCTCCGGGCGGATGTCCCGGTGGACCACCCCTTGCTGGTGGGCGTGTTCCAGCGCGGCGCACATTTGTACCGCGATCTCGACAGCGTGGGGAATGTCTGGGGGCGAGGCCTGGTGCAGGTTCTTTCCCTCCACCAATTCCATGACGATACACGGAACACCCTGCCGCTTCCCGATCTCGTACAGCGTGACGATGTTGGGATGTTTCAGGCGGGCCAGCGCCCTGGATTCCCTGCGGAAGCGAGCCAGGGCCTCTTTATCCAACCCGGCCTCCGAGAGCACTTTCAGTGCCACCTCCCGCTCCAGGATGGCGTCCCAGGCCCGGTACACCACTCCCATGCGCCCTTTCCCCAACTCTGCCCGCAGTTCGTAGCGCTCCCGCTTGCGAGAGAGCGCCTGCCCCTGCTGGATGCGCTGAAAGAGGGCCTGTGTCTCCGGGCTGATCGGCATGTTCTCCCGCGCCAGGACCTGCTGGCAGGCCTTGTACTGCCGCATGGCGGCGGCCCGGTCACCGTCCAGGCTGTAGAGACCCATGAGCCAGCGGTGGAAATCCTCGTTCCAGTCATCTATCTGCACCAGGCGAGCCACACAAGCCACTGCCTGCCGGTACGCCCCTCGGCTCTCGTGGTAGTGGCCCAACGTTTCACATGCTTCGACGAGGAGATTCTGCAACCGCTGATGTTCGTAGCTCACCCAATCCTGAAACGCCAGGCACTCCGGCAACACGAACCCCTCCAGGAAATCTCCCTGGCACAGAGCGACCCCTTCTTCCAATTGGGCACAGGTGGCAGGAAGAAGCATGCCCTGCTCCCGCACTTCCTTCAAGGCTGCAGCGACCAGACGCTCAAACACAGCCACATCCAGGTGGTAGTCCACAGCCGTGTTGAAGCACAGCGTATCGCCCTCAGCCAGGATGTAGTCCCGCCCCTGTGGGGAAATGCCCAGGACACTGCGCAGTGTGGCGATGGCGTTGCTGAGATTCCTGCGGGCGCGCGCGTCGTCACACTCTTCCCAGAGCAAGGTGGCCAGTTTGTCCCGGGCGTGGGCGCGCTGGTCGGAGATCAGATAGTAGAGCAGGGCCTGGGCCTTGCGGCGGGGAATGCTCACCGCCTTCCCCCGCTGCCAGACCACCGGCGGCCCCAGCAGGTGAACTTCCAGGTCTGGTCTGGTTTCTTCCATCAACGATCGCTCAAGATGCTATTGAGGTCTTGCCGCCCTGGCCGCGTCATGCGATAGGAGAAGATGAACAGCGTGGGATTCGATCGGTGTTCGGGCAGAGCACCCCCTGCCCATCTCGACGGCCAATCATCCTACGATCACGTGCTTTCCAAGAGAAATGTTACCGTCGCTGCAGTGCCCCACAAACAAAATTATAACACATTCTCCTGCAAAGTCAAGGCTTTCACCACTTGTGTGATAGCGCCAACCGGCTATAATCATAATCTCTCTGAGCCTTCGGGAAGCAGCAAGTACCCAGCAAGGAGGCACCCGTGACCACCATCCAGGCAGCAGGGCTGACCAAGACCTTCGTCACCAAAGAGAAGCAACCCGGCCTGCGGGGGAGCATGCGCGCCCTCTTCCGCCCACTCCGCCGTGAGACCTGCGCCGTGAAAGACATCACCTTCGCCGTGGAGGAGGGAGAGCGGGTGGCCTTCATCGGCCCCAACGGCGCCGGCAAGTCTACCACCATCAAGATGCTGGTCGGCATCCTCCACCCCACTGCCGGCCAGGCCCTGGTGCTGGGCAAGGTCCCCTGGCGGGAGCGCGCCCGCCTGGCCTACGAGATCGGCGCCGTCTTCGGCCAGAAATCCCAACTCTGGTACCACCTCCCTCCGGCCGACTCCTTCGACCTGCTGGCCCGCATCTACGAAGTGGAGCGGGCCACTTACCGGCAGCGCTTGGACCACCTGGTCGAGTTGTTCGAGATCGGAGATCATCTACAGGTGCCGGTGCGGAAACTCTCGTTGGGAGAGCGCATGCGCTGCGAGATCGCCGCCTCGCTGCTGCACCACCCGCGCATCCTCTTCCTCGACGAGCCCACCATCGGCCTGGACGTGGTCGTCAAGCAGCGCATCCGCGACCTGATCCTGGAACTCAACCAGCAGGAGGGCGTCACCATCTTCCTCACCTCCCACGACGCGGGGGACGTCGAGGTGCTCTGTAAGCGGGCCATGGTGATCAACCACGGGGAGGTGATCTACGACGGGCGGGTTTCCACGCTGAAGCGGGACTATATCCACGCCAAGACCGTCTCGCTGAAATTGGGCGAGCCCTGGCAGGGGTTCGACGGCCCCGGCGTGGAGGTGTTGAAGCACAAGGGGTACGGGGTCAAACTGAAGGTAGACACCGCCGTCGCGCCGATCGAGGAAGTGGTGGGGCGGCTGCTGGCGCGGTACACCATCGCGGATATCACCGTAGACAACCCGCCGATGGAGGAGATCATCGCCCGTATTTACACCAGGCGTAATGCGTAATCCGTAATTCGTAATGCGTGATGCGTGATGCGTGAAACGCGACCCTACGCATTGCGAAAACCTTTCACGTTTCACGTTTCACGGATCACTGTGGAGCAAGCAAAATCCATGATTCGTTATGGCTTCGTTCTCTGGACTTCCGCCCGGCAGCAGTGGGTGTACCGGGCCGAACTGGGGCTGCGATGCATCTCGATGGTCCTCTTCATGGGCGTCTTCATGGCACTCTGGTCAACCGCCTTCGGCGTTAGCGGGCGGACGGAACTGGCAGGCTACCGGCTGGCGGAGATGGTCTGGTACCTGGCGATGACCGAGACGATCGTCCTGTCTACCTCGCGCGTCTTCGTCGAGATCAGCGAGGCGGTCAAGGCGGGCGACCTGGCCTACACGCTGGCGCGCCCGCTGAGTTATCCCTTCTACCAACTGGCCAACTCGCTGGGCAATTCCGCCCCGCGCTTCCTGCTCAACCTGCTGACGGCGGCGGTCGTGGTGACGCTGGGGATACGACAGGTAGCAGGAAGCCCGGCTGGGCTGGTCGCCTTCCTTGGGATGGCCACACTGGCCCTGCTGTTGGATAGCCTGATCGCCGTCCTGATCGGCCTGTCGGCCTTCTGGATCGAGGAAGTGATGCCGGCCTTTTGGATCTATCAGAAACTGCTGTTCACCGTGGGTGGGATGTTCCTGCCGCTGGAGATGTTCCCGCAGTGGCTGCGCCGGATAGCCGGGTGGCTGCCGTTCCAGTTCATCACCTATGCCCCAGCGCGGGCCTTCGTCGCCTTCGAGCCCAGGTTCGTAATGCGCTCCATGGCCGGCCAGGTCATGTATGCCGTTGTGCTGGTGGTACTGATCACGGTCGTCTGGCAGCGGGCACAGCGGCGGCTGGTGGTGCATGGCGGATAGCAAATCGGCAAATCAGCAAATCGGCAAATCGCAAATCGCAGTTACGGATTACGGATCACGCAACACGCAACACGTTTCACGTTTCACGTTTCACGTTTCACGTTTCACGTTTCACGTTTCACGATTGACACATGAAAACACTACGGTTAGTCTGGGGGTATCTGCGGCACAATCTGATGTCGGCGATGGCGTACCGGGGAGCGTTCGTGCTCCAGGTGGCCGGCATGGTGCTCAACGACGTGATGCTGCTGTTTTTCTGGTGGGTGCTCTTTAACCGGCTGCCGACGCTGCGCGGGTGGAACCTGGCGGGGGTGATGACGCTATATGGGGTCGTGGCCTTCGGCTTTGGCGCGGCGACGGCATTCTGTGGCAACGCCTTCCTGGTGGCACGCGTCATCGTCAGCGGCGACCTGGATTATTACCTGGCCCTCCCGGCCGACCCGCTGGTGCACCTGCTGGTCTCACGGATGTCGCTCTCGTCGTGGGGCGACGTGCTGTTTGGCCTGCTGGTCTTCCTGGTCGCCGCGCCGGGCCGGTGGGTGGGCCTGCCGCTGTTTCTCCTGCTGGGAGGATTTGCCGGCCTGATCCTGGTCGCTTTCAGTGTGCTGGTGGGGTCGCTGGCTTTCTGGGTGGGCAACGCCGACAACCTGGCGACCCAGGCGATCAACGCGCTGATCACCTTCGGCACGTACCCGGTAGAGATCTTTCCCGGCGTGGTGCGGGTGCTGCTCTACACGCTGATCCCGGCCGCCTTCGTCGGCTCTGTACCAGCCAGGCTACTGAGCGACTTCCAGTGGGAGCAGATGGGGATGCTGGTCGCCTTCACCGCCGGGCTTGCGCTAGCGGCGCGCGGGGTCTTCTACTGGGGGCTGCGACGGTATGAGTCCGGCAACCTGGTCACGATGCGGGGATGAGGCAGGAACACCGCATCGGACAAGACCTCTTGGGTATAGTGCAGTTCGCCAGGAGTCAGCCCATAGGC
>Ga0307380_10004814_pt1 | contig 18065 bp, 25 predicted proteins | sample UN3MG_FD_202239 | JGI IMG/M metagenome (GOLD analysis project Ga0307380, IMG submission 202239) | Soil microbial communities from Risofladan, Vaasa, Finland - UN-3 | ecosystem: Environmental > Terrestrial > Soil > Coastal area > Acid sulfate soil | place: Finland: Risofladan, Vaasa | collected...
GGTGGAGTGTTGGGAAAAGTGGCTAATAGTTGTACTATTTCAGACTGGAAAAACAGCCCGGAGTTGGTTGAAATAGCCGAACAGTTACGCAAGTATTTCCATAATCTTACTAATCCTGATGAAGGAGAATGGGAATCTGTGTCATTTGAGCAGAATCAGAGCTTACCAGTTAGCGCATATTAACCCTGTATGGTACATAGTCCGGGCTCGCTTCCCAGACAGGGTACAAGTTAAACTAAATCAATGAGTTATGAAAGAGAATCTATTTGACAGGAGAAGCCATATTCAGGGTTGGATAATATTCGCCGTTGTTATGGTTGTAATAGTAGGGTTCGCCCTATTAATGGGAGCATGCTAAATGAATGCTCCCTTATTCGCCAGTACTGAGCTGCAAGAGCTACAGGCTGAGGTAATTGAGTTAACCGATTATATTACTAGTTATGACCATACTGGAATATGTGAAGCAGAACTACCGGAAGGTGGAATTGCACTTTATGCGGAGTGAGCGTAAACACGTTCTGTATGCATGGAAGGGTGATCAGATACAGCTACCTAATCTATGGAAGGAAAAAGGTATGGCTCGTCTGTACACCCCAATGAATGCATATACGCAGGCGGGTTACATTGATCTGGTTAGAGAGATGTACTGTATTAATGCTTCTCTTTCGCCTGATGACAAGATCAGGGCGGAGCTAATACTGGCTAATGGATTACAATGGCTTAAAGAACAGGCAGCTAAATGATAGCATCCGGGATCATGCCCCGGACTGCCGCTAATATTCACTAAAACCAATGAGATATGAAGTACAAGAAATTTATTGTTGGAAATGCTGACTTAACAGCAGCTGATTTTAAGTTCATTGAAGAACATATAGAAGCAGCAATACCTGATAATAATATTCAGGTAGTAAATCCATTTACTAATGAGGAGCGCACGGCTAGTCCTCTGACTGGAACATTGATTAATATGGTACAAGACCTTGCTTATAATGATTTCAAGGGCGCAGTACTGGATAAGTGGAAAGTCAAGAGTACTAACGTAGTACAGAAATTTGACAGGGCTAGGAATATCATGCGTAAGCTTGATATGAACCTGTATTATGCCCTGTTAGATTGAGAGAACAACATGTCAATGAACCTGTCTCTAAATTAGGTAAAATAAGTGACATTTGCAAGCTTTTTAACACTTAATTTGACCTGTAAATTGCGTTGTATCTGGTTCGTAACCAGACAGGTCAGCTAGTACTAATTAAAACAATTGAGATATGAAAAATGAAGAGATTATTGAAGCTAAAGCTGCAGAAATCAGGAGACTTCATGCAGTAATCCGTGACATGAGAGATAAACAAACCAAAGTCTTTCCTGAAGCGGTTACAGGTACGTGGGATGATGCAGTGTATTACCCTGTACATGGAACCGGATACTTTGAAACGCAGGGAGATAAATGCGGATCGGAGCTTATGGAACAATGTGAACCAGAAGAGGCCGAATTTTGGAGTGTGTATTTGCATTTGGTTGGGGCGGGTCTAACCTGTGTAGCTGATGTGCCTACAGAAGAGGAAGCTAGAAAGCTTACTTTAATGTTTCAAAAATCTGCCGAGAACCACATCCCGGATGAATTTATCCGTGCTTACCAGCATTTCTTATTCTACATTAATTCCAAACATTTATTTGAGAATGTAGGATGGGATAATCACATGCGTAAGCATTTTAGAGAGAAGTTAGATGGACTTATCCATAGGGATGAAGTTGGTTATATTAGTATGGGTGCTGTAAGTAAGTGGGTGCGGGAAATATCCCATAACTACCAGCGTGACCTGTTCGAGTATATCTGTAAATTTCACTGGAAAAAATGGTAAGAAAAATGGCTAGGATCAAGAAAACGCCAGCAGAGCTAGGTTATAGCATACCTGTCCAGAGGCAAATTGCTGAAGGAAGGTATGCTCCGGCCTATGCCAAGACCCTTGAGCCTGATAAAAATGGTAACATTAAAGTCAGGACTGACAAGGGTAGGAACCTATCATGGAGAGCTGAATCAGTGATCCATGTTCCTCAAGGATTTAAACTCAGGGAGGATTCGCCATGCTTATAACACAAATTACAAATATTGACCAGTACATAGATATCATGGATGAGGTAAAATCCTCTAAGTCTGATGTCTATATAAATAATGTAAAGAGGGATAGGCGAAGGGTATTCTCTAAGAATGCTCAAGAAGATATGGAAGATATTCTTGATAGTAATGTAAAGGTAGTTTATAGCTGGACTAAAGGTATTTTCTGCTTATCTTATTAATAACAATTCCCGGCTCAGTTACAGCTGTGACCTTCGATGGTAGCCGGGAGCTAGTACTAACTAAAATTGAGAAATCATGAATGAATTTAAAATTGGACAAAAAGTAAAAAGAATTTCACCCAAAAATGACTATACTTATGGGCGTGAGGGTGAAATAGTGGGCATTATGCATCCAAGAATTAGGGTACGATGGATATATGAGCCGGACGGTTCCTTCTTGACTACCGGAAATGTAATTGCCGGAAATGAAATGAGAACATGGGTTAATCATAAGAACCTTAAAGCGATTGATAGGTTTACATGTGATGATTCGTTAACCACAATTGCGCCTGTAACAAAACCTCGTATATTTGAGGCAGAACGTCCGGGGTTTGATGGAAGCTCTGATAGCACAGATGACAAAATCATATGGATCAGGGCCAAAATCATATGGATCAGGGCAAAGAATATCCAAGATGTTAAAATCTATCTGGAAAAAGAAGGTATATCTTATTCCAATCTCGTAGAAACTGACCTTGATCCAGATAAGGTATATTGTTATGATTACGATATTTCCTAACCCGGTATGGTACAGGGATGGTTCGATTCCATCCCCGGGTACACGGCAATAGTGCCTTTATTAAATTAATAAAATCATGAAAACAAAAATTACGTACAAAGATTTAAAGGTAATGAATCCCTGCTACCATCCCAAAGACATAGGGATAAAGAGCAATTATTCAGCTACCATTCCTGAGTTCATTAAAGAATATCGGAATAAGGTAAAAAACAAAGAAGATATTATCTGGGTACTTTGCCGCAATGATTATATGAGCGAAAGGGATTTGAGGCTCTTTGCTGTATGGTGTGCTAGAGAGGCTTTGAAATTAATAGACAAACCCGATCAGCGAAGCATTAATGCTTGTGACATAGCTGAAAAGTTTGCTAATGGTAATGCTACAAGCAAAGAATTGGCTGCTGCTTGGGCTGCTGCTTGGGATGCTGCTGTTGCTGCTAGTGATGCTAGGGATGCTAGGGCTGCTGTTGCTGCTAGTGATGCTGCTTGGGATGCTAGTGATGCTGCTAGGGATGCTGCTTGGGATGCTGCTAGGGATGCTGCTTGGGATGCTGCTTGGGCTGCTGCTAGGGCTGCTAGGGCTGCTGCTGCTAGGGATGCTAGGGATGCTAGGGCTGCTGCTAGGGATGCTAGGGATGCTAGGGATGCTAGGGCTGCTCAAATAGATAAGCTATTAACTTACTTTATTAAGAAAGGAGAATCATATGAGTGACTTAAATTATTCAGGAACCAAATTGTATCCGTCAGCCGACCATAAAAAAGCGGCTGATCTCATGAGGACAGCTATCAGTGTTGATCATTGGAACCGGCTCCGTCAAGCGGTTAAAAGTACTTATCCTATTGAGATATTGTACTGGATCGACCAATCGGGCTTAATCATGGAGGTGGTGTAATGGACTTAAATGCGAGCGAAATGAGAAGAGCCGTCAGACAATATTTGAATGACGGTGCAGAGCTGGTGCAGGTAGATTTTCATACCTCTGAAGGCATTAAGACATTGTACCAGATTGATAACTCCATGTATTTTCTATCGGAAGATACGCTGCAATTGCATAGCCTGACATATGTGGACTCCTATCTGGGCGGTAAAATTCTCCCAGGGACAATGATATGGGAAAAGTCTCATATAGTGAGGATAGAGAAAACCTACTCTCTGGAACAGATTGAAGAATGGCATACTGCAATACTATGTAAACCCGTACCGGCTCCGGCAGGTACGAGGTTTTACATAGACAATAAATTGATCGCACAAGATGTACCTTTCATGAAAGATAGAAGGCTAAGAAATAAAATCCTCAGAGCCCGTAAGGAGGGGAAGATGCCGAAGTTCTTCGAGCTGAAAATTCTGGATTCAGGAAATAAGGAAACATCATTCCAATTTCCACGATCTTAATCTAATTGGTTAGTTCAAAACCCGGACATTTTGCTTGCTACAGGCAAAGTGATCCGGGTTTTTTTATTTAAAATTTATTTTTATCTAATTTTAAACTAATCTCTTACGTAAAAATAACCCTTTTTCGACTCCCCGGTATAGGATTATTAATTATTAATTATTACATTTGCATTATGAGTAACAAAACATCCATAGCAGAGCAAATTACCATTAATACTTCAGTTATTAAGACAATTGAAGACCAGATTACGGCATTAACCGCATATGCTCAGACCGTACTGGATCGTGGTACATTCAGGCTGGAAGTAATACTGGAAGAGATTCCTAATAACGGAAATATTCCTGTAGTCAGCCCTATTTTTGACCCTAGAACCCTGCCGGGAGCTGCGCCTATGATAGTATACCATTTAGAAGGAGATGAGACCCCTGCTCCGCCAAAAGCACCAGTACAGATTGGTTACAGCAAATATTTTCCAGATATTAATAACGTAGAGGTTATTGATTCTGTGGGTGTTAATGTTCAAACCAAAATTGGGTTGGGGGTAATTGATTACATGATTAAGTCCCTTAAGAATCAGCGGGCTACTCTGGTAGCACAAAATGATACTCTTATTAAATAAACCCCTCAACTTAAAGGGGTGTAAACTATTATAAGGTTCTTTGATGGTCGAGTACATGCAGTGTACAGTATCCGGTTCTTCTCGTAAGTATTTCGATGAGAATCCATGTCATACTCCAATACAACAGCCTGCTGATATGTGCTGCCCTGTGATTTATGGGCTGTAATCGCATAGTTGTACTTAACCCTATGCCATTCATTCATAAATCCATAATACTCTATCCAAGCTGATTTAGCTTGAAAGGTTCCCTGCTTGTATGATTTTGCTAAGGCTTTGAGCCGATCAAGAATCATATTATAAAGAGCTTCGGATTCCTCATGAACCACACGAATATTGTATTTGTTATAGATAGTCTCAGCCCGCTGTACTCGAACCACACAATCATAATATTTCATTTGCCAATCCTCTCCATAATCATGCTCACCAACACCAGTCTGAATAACTTCCATCTCTTCGTTGGTGCTGATCATGATTTTATCTCTATCCATTAATGGCGCATCTGCTATTAATTTATCCCCCTCAACAATCTTAGGTAATATTCCCTCATTCTTATTGAAAATGTGCCCACGGATGCAATCATTAAACCAATTCACTGTTTTATTAGTCCAGGCTATTACTTTTATATGATCCGGGTCTTTATTGAACTCCTCACTATCAAATATTGGTAAGATTTCCTCCAGGACATCATTTATCTGAGCTCTCTTAACAAATCTCACGTTCCCCAAGGGTGTCATGACATCATCCCGGTTAACTAGCGCAATCGGCCTTAAAATAGCTTTTCTGATCCTAAAAGACAAATCAATAATAGGATTACCCTGCTCTTGCCGTATAATCTCCTTTAAACTAGATACTCCTATGTTGTATTCAAGCCGGGTATCTTTGTCCATAGGTAAGCTGTTCTTCTGGCTTACCGGAGGAATCTGCATAGAATCACCCACAAATAGAATCTTAATACCCAAATCTAACATGGGTACCAACTCCATAAACAGGTCATCAGCCAGCATAGAGCATTCATCCACTACAATAAACCTGTAACTCAATGCCGGGGCTGTCCTATGTTGATGCTTTTTGAATGTCTGATTACCAAAACCATCAATGTGCTCTGTCATAGCCAGGGCTGAGTGTGTGGTACTCATCTCTGCCCCGGTTACGAATTGGCGCAGTACTTTTACAGCTTTATTTGTTGGGGCTGTGACAATAACTTTACCCTGGGAGACCGTATGCAGGTAATCAACCAGCTCTCCCAGCAAGAAAGTTTTACCTGTATTACCTGTTAGAAATACATAATTATTTCTTCTGGCTACCCAAAAAGTAGAAGGCACTGCAAAACAATACTTGTGATCCATATGGGTCTCAGTGATATGCTTACGATTAAGTTGTTTATACTGTTGAGTTGTTTGGTTGACTGTGTATTCTATAGACTTATGGTGTGCTACATCCCGCCTATCCTGCTTGTTAATAGATACTATAGTATCTCCTTGTGTAAGTAGTACATACTGAATAAAATCTATTGATTCCTTATCTGTGCTGAAAAACTTACGCTGCTCGGTTCGGCGATCTAAACACCCATCCCAATACCTAAATTCATCATATATAACACCTAGTTGATGGCGTGAGGCCCCCCAATAATTCTTAAACGATTTATCTCTCTTAGGAGCGTCAAATGTGAATATATGAAACCCACTATCTTCAACCCTCATCTTAGGGATAATATTACAAGCAGCTAAAAGTAACTCCAATCGCTCGATCTTTCTCTTCTTTTTCAGTCGTATAATACACCTATTAGTAGCTGATTGGAAATGGCCATCAGCTATAACCGCTACCATTAATCTAAGTTCATTAATCGCTAAATTTATCCCACCATTCATCGGATCGTTAAAGTTAGACCTTACCTTGCCATATAGAGCTGTCTTACTGTTAGAGTATACCATCTCGGCAGCACTTGCTTCAAAAGGTAAATCTGTTTTAGGACTATATAGTAACATTCGATGTTCTGGTGTAAGCATCATATCTGTTGTGCTTACACCTCCGGTAAAATGATATGCCTTATGCATTCCCGGTATGTTTATATAGGCCTCAGGCCCTACAAAAGATGTATTATAGGTAGCTGGGTCTACTTGTAATACCTTATCTCCTTTAGTATAGTCAGATATCTTCTTCCATCCTGTAGGGGTTAGAAATTCTGTTTCTCTATCTACACACCCCGCATAGCCTTCAAGCAGGTGCATGCTTCCCCCGGCCATGTTGTAAAATAGTTTTATCTGCTCAAAAGCAACTGGTTGATCCCCTCTTAGCTCTCTCATTACTGTTATTTTATTGCAAGACAATCACCGTTAGTATTATAATTATCAAATGCATATTCACATTCAAACTTATCTTCGCAATCAAAACAGGTATACTTTGAATCATTAATTATTTCACGTACCTCATCGCCGGTCAGCCCATCTGGCAATCCGTTAGGATATACAAGTTCATCTTTCTTTTCTATAGCAAACATATTTTTATCTACTTCCACCATTTTATGTGCTTTGTACTTACCCTGTTGGTTATAAAGCAGTGGTCTAAAACCTCTCTCAAAACTGAAATAAGGATTCCCGTGCTTAGAAGCAGCATCTGCAATTAGCATATATGGGTGCTCCCGGGGCGTCCAATTGATATGAACCAGGGTATTTTTACATAGCTGCTTACGCAGAAGAATGATAATATCGTATAATTTCTGCAGCTCGGGATTATGTACATCATTCATACCCATAACCTGCCTTACCACCACCTGACTATCGCTGTACAGGTTAATGCGATGAATCAACCCATTAATCACAGGCTTGTATAAGCATGCGAAATTGAAGGCTTGTATCATAGCCTGATATTCTCCCTGATTATTAGTTCCCCTTAAACCCGTATCAATAGCTCTGATAAAGGTGAACTTTTCGTTAAAGTATGTTAACTGCACATCTTCAGGTGATGAAGAATCAATAACTACAAATCCAACCCCGATACTATTGTGTTCGGGATGATTGTAACAAGAGGCATCACAGAATATATTCAGTATGCGCTCTTCTGGGTTTCGTACAACAGCTGGGTCGCTCATGATCCGTTAGCTTCAGGGTAAATCTCCTTGAGCCTAATAGTGTTAAGACTCTTAGATACTGTAGTAAGATTCATCATGATAGTTTTATATTCAGGTAGGTCTTTGTACTCGTCCATTAGATACATAGCCTCCTGGATAGTTTTCTGCAGTCTGGCCGCTGTGGTTTCTTTTGGTTCGCTCATTTCATTATAAATTTAAGGGTTTCTGTAACTAACACCACAATAGCAGCTCCCTCTGCTCTGTACCAGTTGGGACGCTTGTGAAAGGGTGGTTTACTTTGAATAATTGTATTCTGCATCCCGGTAACGGTAACAAATGGGTTTAAGTCCTCAGATATTACTACTGATGCGGGCTTCCTAAAGTATCCCCGGGATTGGTAACCTAAATAGTATGTAGGCTCAATTCTAGTAACTTTTTTATCTATAAGTACATTCTCTAATTGAACCGTTCCCCATATATCATCCCACTTATCGTGAAATTCAAACTTTTGAGGCACTTTAAGCCATCCCTCTACCGGGGTCTCGCTGGTTACATATACTATTTCAGTATCTGCAGGCTGGACATAATTTGCCACTAAGTTCAATCTTTCAATTTCTTTGGTCATGCGAATAATTGTAACATCCTTTTTAAGGTCTCGGGCTTTCAGCTCCTCTATGGTTACCCGGCCAGCTGTTACCGCATTCTCCAAATTAGTTACAACCTGAGCCTGGGTATTAATCTTTTGATCCTTATCAATGATTGTAGTCTCATATTGATTAATAGAATTATCCAACAGCTTTTCCAAGGTCTTATAATCACTATTCACTGTTCTTAACATAGATAGACTCGTAGTAAACGCCAATCCTAAGATTAACACTAGTATAATAACTAGCTTTTCTGTAATATTTTTCATGGTACAAGATTTAAGGTGCACACTTTGGCGTGTGCGTTACGAAATAGTGTTGCAATCCTGTAAATGATATACGGATCACACATATTCCGAGCTTGTTCCGGATTAGAATAAAATCCGGTCTCGGTAAGAATGGCAGGCATATTTGTATCTGTTAAGATAGTAAATTTAGCCTCTTTGTCAGGGTCGTTCTGCAAATCTTCGTTAAACCCGGCTCTCATATTCCAGCCTAACTTGGTCAGCTCTTCAAAATAAATGGTAGCTATTGGATCTGAAGGTGTATATCCTGGAGAGGTGTATACCTCAACCCCATTCACACTCCTCAACCCAAAATAATTACCATGAATGGAATGAAGGTAAACTTTAGCACCATTCAAGATTGGGTTTTTAGCCAACATATTAGCTCGATTTACTCTTACGCGCAATGATATATCTAGATTACCCGGTACCAGGATTGCGTACTTTCTACGATCCAGAAAGAGAAGGTATGCAAAATACCAGGCCAGGGCCCGGTTATAAAGCCCCTCCCAAAACTCCCAACCATCATGGATAGCCATCTTGTTAGGTGCGGTTACATACTTACCATCTATAACTCCTCCGTGTCCCGGATCAATTAGAACAGCATATTTATCTGTCCCTTCACAATATTCCGGCGGGGTGTTATTCATGGTAGACTTCAGTGTTTTCAATAAATCTTTCATTTCATTAATTTTTTATAAGGTATTTTCATTACATCGGAAAGTCGATAACCAATTAAATAATAATCATCAGAACTAACTACAATATTGTGAGTAAGATCGTTACGCAGTAGGGCAAGATGCAAATCATTCCCGGGAGTTTTGATAAATAGTATATACTCATTTTTAGGCATATCATTATGTCTGATTATAAGTATGGGTTTTTTACCAGAACGTGAAGCGTCTACATCAGCTTGCTTAAAAATACTTAGTATTACAGAATTAGATCGAAGCCTAAATAAAGAGCAATTCAAAGTATCTTTATAGTTAAACCCCAGGCTCTTCAAATGCTTAGTCTCTACGTTATAAGGAAAATCGAAGAGGGGGTCGGTGGAAATCACATCTCCACATATATTCGCCGTGTTCTTCCAGCGCAGGCCCCCGGATCTAGGTACTCTGACAAACTCATGTCCCGTCCACTCTGTTAATAGCTTTGTAAGCATTAACTCATTCCTATTACCCTTCTGCTTCTGATTGATCGGCTGCTTCATTTTTCCACCGAACAGGTCCTCTTCGATTGTTCTTTTCATTTCGGAAATTTCTTTTTAATATCTCTCCAAATCAGGGCGTATAATATAAGCTGAGCTACAACTATACCGCCAATTGTAATAATCCATGCTAGTGCATCCATTATTCCTGGTATATATGTTTACGATAATACCTGTTCCACTTAGCAAAGTAATACTTCTTGATAAAGACTGAGAACAGCCAGTATAGAGCCCAGCGTACAGGGAACATCTTGTAGAGCCTGTGCTTGTTAGTTTTTACCCAATGGGCTGCAATAGATTCCTCAGCTTTACGCCGAGCCGCAGCAATTTGACTTTTCTCCAGCTGAACGAAGTAGTCCACCTTCTCATTGAAAGCTTCGGGCAATAGGACAAACGGATGTCCATGCCCCGGAGTGTGGTGATCTTTTAATGCCACCCCTTTCCTGGGTGCGTAGCCTTTTCTTCCTTTACTGTTGAAGATGGTTACATGCCTGCGCCAATCATACTCCAGTTCGTTACGCTTAACTGTAATCTCAATACTGTCTTTCTCCAGGTTACGTAACATACGGAACTGGAAGAACTGGTTAATAAGATTATCCAGAAAAGCTACCTGGCGATTCTTCAGTCTCTGATTAAACCTGGATTCTTTTTCCGGGCCCGATCCTAGATTTTGGACAACAAGATCTTGGTGAGTTTTTGCGGGGATTTGCCCCACAGCCGCTTTCCTGGCAGCTTCAATCTCTTTTTGTAGAATTTCACTGTACTCTGACATAGCTAATTAATTATAGTTGAGCCGCCACTATCGGCGGTTACAGTATTAACGTATTTAAAAGTTATACCACAAGTTTGCGCTCTTATACCTTTTAATACTTGACACACATTTCCTTGTGACACGGAATATTCTCTAACTGCATGATTTATAGATTCGTGTTGGGATAGTAAAGTTCCTGTTGCCATATCAAAAGCATAAATAGGTACCTTTGGTCTACCCGCCTTAGGATTAGCTTTCCTCAACCCAATCTTAAAAGCATGATGTATATTTTCTCTTCCTGTTACCCATTCAAGGTTACCTTCGATATTGTTGCTCTTATCTCCATCCTTATGATTAACTTCAGGCTTATTTTCAGGATTGTTTATAAAAGCTATTGCTACTAATCGTGCTATAGCCCTATAATATCTCTTACCTTCAATATATAAAGCTACCATATGATACCCCTTACGGGTAATCATAGGTTTTAAAATTTTATCTGATTTGATGCTATACACCCAACCACCTGGATGTATCATATAATTCTTAAATCCTTTTATATACTTAGTCTGAGTTATCATTATACAAATATATGAAATATTTATGATATAGTATACATATTATGTAATAATCGTGTTACCGTCAGCATCATGTGCAGCAGTGATGGTGCTAGTATAAAGAGAATCTACTACAGAAGAATGGGTAATGATGTATACAGACATTCCTTCTTCCGCCTTTAATCTAACTAGATCAAATACAGATGATTCACCTTCTTCATCAAGACCCTCTAGGATCTCATCCATGATTAGTACATTCATATCAGCCTGCTGCGAGATCAGATCATGCATGGCAAATACCAGTACAATATCCAGCCTCTGTTTTTCTCCTCCTGAGAATTCTTCATAGCCTTTATCCCTAACTTCTCCCAGAGAACAAACAGTTGTGAATGGTTTACTGGCCTTAGTTAGATCGATACTAAACTCCAGGCTTACGCCCAGACGTTGACCGTATTTCTTTGTAAATTCATTCAGTTGACCCAGCATAGCTTTGAATACGTAGGCCCGGAGACCTGAAGAGCTCAATACTTTCTTATTCCACCAGTCTAATCTGGCAAGCTTATCTTCCATCTTAGCAAGGGCTTCAATATTCTCAGCCGCTACCTTATTATTTTGAGTAAGATCCTCATTTGCTTTTTTCAATTTATCAGCATAATCTGGTTGTGCCTCTTCCTGGACAGCAGTATATCTCTTATTTGCTTGAGTAAGAACGCCTTCCTTCTGTCCTAGTAAAGCAGTCTTAACAGCGACATCATTATTGTCAGTATCATAAGCATTCTTTTTCTTATCCCAGACAGAGATGCCTTCAGATAATGGCTTGATAGCTGCTTCAGCCTCAGCATAAACTTTTTCAGTCTCATCTCTTGCAGCTATTAGTCCTGCAGTTAAAGCTTCAGCCTCTTTCAATTTAATCTCTTCACGTTTAACTAAGCTCTCCTTAACTTCCAGAGCTCCCTTAGATACTTCTTGCTTCTTAGTATCCTCATAAGCCTCTTTCAATCTATCAAGATTAATATACATACTACTCAGAACTTTATCAAAGGCTGCTTGATCCTTAATAGGCTGGCCGCATGTCTCACAATCTGTAGCAGCTTCTGGTCCTTGCGCTTTAACAGTTGCGATATCTGTTTTGTAATCATCATATATTTTCTTACGACTGGCTATCCTTTCCTTACGCTCGTCTTCTGCATTCTTAAGCCTATTAACCTCTTCCTCAACATCTTTAGCATACCCCTGCATATTTAGATTGAGCTCCTGGATAAGTTCAGCATTCTCTTCTATTTTTAGTTTGGCTTCATCATAAGCTGTACCAGCTCTAAGTCCATTCTGCTCAGCCTCACTGAATTCTTTATCAGCTTTCTCAAACCCCTCCTTATCGAATTCATTCATACGCTCCTTCAGAACCTGGATTTCAACTTTAATAGTATCTACTGAAAGCTGCTCGGTTCCTACATCTTCTTTAGCAATTTGTAGTCGACTGTTATGCTTTTCCTGCCAATCTGCAGCAGCTTCTTTATAATGGGTTATTGTACTATTTAGACCAACTATGCGCTCTTCCAGTACGTTTTTCTTGGATATTAGACCATTTAAGTCTGCTTCGCACTCATTATGGGCCTCTACCATACGTTTATTCATACCATCCACCCAGTAAGTATCAAATAACTCCTCAAACAGCTTACGCTTGTCAGTATTATCTGACTCAATGAGTTTAGCCATACGCTGGCCGAATAGAATAGAGTTAACAAACGTCCTGGAATCAACCCCCAGAAGCTCGTCAATAGTGAGCTGCATATCTTTTATATGGAGATCTTTTCCCTGAAGCACACCATCCTTGAATATGAAGAGCTTATCATTACCCTGAAGCCCTTCGATATCCCCCTTATAGCCTTTATTCCGGGATATTTTGTACTTGATATCGCCAATTGCAACATCAACTGTTACAGAAGTACCTCTAAATACTGAACTGCGTTTCTCCGGCCAGGTTACAACCTTATCATTAGTAGTATCCTTCAAATTAATACCATACAAACACCATACTAATGCTTCAAACAAGGTAGTCTTACCGGCTCCGTTCACCCCCTTCAAGAGGTTTAGCCCGGGTCTATGCAAATTGAACTGTAGTGGTTTTACTATAGATCGAAATCCTTCTACTGCTATCGAATCAAAATGAATAATTCCATTCGATACCGATTGAATACTGTCCGATGCGCCTTCAGATGAGAAGTATTTAAGACCAAAGTTGAGTAACTCCCCTTTAGTTTTTAGGTTCAAATTAATAAGATCTTCCTCAGTAGCTACAGTATCAATAAAATTCTTTAGCAATTCCGGAGGTTTGACAGTTGTATTAAAATTCTCAACTATCGCAGCTTCTTCAACTGTCTCAGCATATGTCTGGGGAACCCAGATCACATACTGCTTCTCTTCCCACTCTGTTAGCTCTTCTCCTACAGTTTTGTGAATGAATTGAGGGAACATGTCTGTAATATCTACAAACCCCCAGGAAAGATCTTCCAGGTCTAATATAAGAAATCCCTTATCAACCCCCACATCCCCGGCATCCCTATGCATAGAACTACCTACGTCAATAAAGTTTTCGCGCACTTCCTTAAATTGGTGTATATGCCCATTTAAGATTAGGTCAAAATTATTAAATAAAGGATCATCCGGAGATATATCATCCTGAACCATTGCATGATCCATTCCTACCTGCTGATGCATCATTAAAATGTTCTTAAAACCCTCTTCTGCATGAGTAGCTTGTAAAGCTAGTCTAAAATGCTCCGGATACTCAAAATGTGGAATACCGTGTATTTTTATCTTACCTTCGATATCCAGTGCATCATTCTGATCCCGCAGCCAGATATTCGGAAACAACTCAGCCAGGTGCTCCAAAGCACTTACAGCCGGAGCATCAATAAGGTTCTTGGTAGCATAATCATGATTTCCGCTAATGGCTACCCATTGAACATTTGGGAAGCTTTTAAAATTCTTATGAAAACATTTTATAATAGCTGTCTCCACTTCGGTTGAAATATTTTGCATAGTATTATACAAATCCCCACAAAAAAGAATGTAGTTAATACCATTTTTCACGGCATAAGCAAAGAGATGGTTAATAAGCTTGATGCTATTACCCAGTCTTTGATTATCCGTGTTGAACTTTCCATACTTATGAGCATGAATGTCCGATACTACTATTGCTAAAGTTGCCATCTCAACTCATTAAAACGTCCAATAAATTCTTCCTTAGCCTGTACGGGGCTTAATGCTTGAATACTAAACTCTTTGTATATGCTATCATCCTGCTCTCCTTTGAGCAGCTTACGTACCTGATCCATCTGAGATTGATACATATTAATCCATGGTCCCCATATCATCTTATGCTTACGACACGGATTAAGAAGAAGCAATGCTTCATACATTACCATAAATCTATCCCATTTCTCAATCTCATCCCAATTAACCCCATCAAAATCCAACTCAATTAATTGTATGATAGCATCTAATATATCATGTTCAATCTTAGGAAGTTCAATAAAAAAATGTTTAACCGGCGTTGGTATATCTGCGGTAATTATTTCCGGAGAATCATGTAATAGACCCGCCATTTTATCGATTATACTACCTTGAGTTAACCGACTTACCAGTACCGAGTGTTCAGCCACAGAATAAAATACTCTTGAATGCCCGTTAAATCTGCATTGCATAGAAAGCGAATGTGCAATATCTATGACATTTATTTCTGATTTAAGTGGGTTTTTAAGATCAAAAAAACCACCACTATAAGTTTGTATCATCATATCAATTATCTTTTATGTGATCTGTTACTAAATTATTTGTCTTCGGTTTTGGGAACCTTATAATACAGCCCTTAGGTTCGTAGTAATCTATAATCTGCTGGGCTGCATCTGAAAATTCCACCGTGGTCATCTTAGAAAATCGTTTACCTTGGACTACTAAAGTCTCTTTTCCCTCTATTATCTCTACCTCGATCCCGTGCCCTACAACATTCTGGCGTAGGAAAGCATATATTGCTTCTTTTGAAGGAGGCTCTTCTCCTGTTGTCTCTTTCATCCAGGCTCTGATAGTTGGGATACATATTCCCCATATCCATCTGTTCTGAGCTAAACTTCTAAGTCGATAGAAGATCTTAATATTGATCTCCAGGATAGTATCCAATAGAGGGAATAAGATCCTTTTAAGAGCAGGGGCTTGGTCTAATTCCAAATATTTACAATCGGAAGTAAGCCTGCCTGTTACAGTGTAGTCAATATGGCTTCGAGAATCACCCACTACTTATCCTCTACGTTTGCCATATCATCTACAATATTTCTACCCCTACCTCTGGCCGGTTTCTCTTCTGCGCCTGCTGCTGCACCTCTGGTTCTTGTGGCTCCCGCAGCAGCTCCAACCCCTCTTGATGAGCCTGCTGCTGCACCGCCTCTGGTTGTCGGAGCTGTTTCTTTTTCTGTTACGCGTTGTTCAGCCTGCTCGGGGGCTGCTGTACGACTTGGACGAGCTCCTTTCTTAGCCGGAGCTTCAGCCTCTTCCTCAAAACGAGCTTTCAATGCTGCCTTAATCTCCGGGAACCTGTACGTTTCCTCTTTCCGCTCTTCACCCCATAAGTACTCACCAATTACACTATCCATGTATTCATTAGTGTACATAAGAGCTTTGAGAATATCATGAGGAGAAACCTGATTCTCGTAAAACTCAATCGGCATAGGCATAGCTTCCTGCTTTGTAGCTCCGTACTTGGTATCTCTACCGGCACCGGTACGGGTGATGTTAAGATTGAATCCGGTTTCTGATTCGGTCATATCTCCACCCCCTCTGGCTGTAGCTACTGCATTAATACTCTTAAGAAGAGATACCCCTACCTGGAACATTTTTACCCTCTCATCAACTATAAAACTTTTAATGAGATTAACATCGAAAGCACCATTCTTATCATAGATATCAGCAATAGCATTACCTGCTTTGTTGAATCTCCAGTCAAATTGAAGTATGGGTATCCAATACTCATATTTGAAATCCACCTTCTTCATATTACCATCCTTAGCTGACAATAAAGCCAGCACATCCGGATCTTTAGCAGTCTTTGCCTCAGCTATAGCAATTTCAACCGGGCAATCCTCACCAAAAAACTTAGGCGAGATAAGTTTGTTACCGTTGACCCACCATACCGGCACTTCCAGGTAGTAAATTCCTTCCATATCCGGAAGAGGCTCCATAATCCTCACATCGATTGATCCGTCAATTTTCTTGGCATTGAGCCAGTTTTTAGCTGATCCTTGGGTTCTTTTCTCAATCTCTTCATGAAGAGTTTTGAGCTTGTTAACATCTATTCCCATTGGGTGTAATGTATTTAATTATGTGGCAATATTGCCTTGTGATAACATATTTTGGCCTTTTGCGGCCACTTCCTGAATCGCTTCCGGAGTCAGGAAATCTTTTATCTGCATATTTATCTTAGCGATTGATTTAATCATATCAACAAATAATTTACAAACATCCTCTGAATATGGAACCTCTTGTATTGAAGAGCCTCTTTCGGATGCTCCAATAGAGGGTATAGCTGCTAACCACTTCAGATAGTAAGCATCATCACTATTTTCGTCATAACGCTCGTATTTTATATGGGTTCCACCACTTTTAAACCTGTATACTTGCTTCATAAATGGTTTAGCATATACCGATATTATAAAAGGCGTAGAATGAAAGAGTGGTTTGTATGTACCTTCTTGCCATCTACAATCTCTGTTCCCTATCCATTGATTGCTTCCGTTTGGTACCGGCTCATTATCTTCATCCAGGCAATACGAGCAAATTGTATCTATTTGATAGGATATTACTAACTCCTCTGATTCAAGCTTCTCGCTCATACACTCCTTCATTAACTTACGAATAGATGCTAATATCTCGTCAAGAGTTTTACTCCTCAAATACCCTTCCCTTCCCATTTTGTTAGTACGGAAGTTCATTCCAGCAGCATTAAACTTGTTAACAGCCTCCGCCGGAAGAGTAGTTGTGAACATACCATCAGCATTAACACTGACATCTAGCTTAATTTTGAAAGTATCACCCACAGAATTCTTCTCGTATAATTCAATTGTCTTCAGTTTTGCCATAATTTCTAGGTTTTATATTCTTCCAGCTCTCCCCACGATTTTCTTGAAATCTCGAAGTCGGCCTTCATTACTACTTTATCTAATTCCTTCCCAAAATATTGCAGGAGTGGTAAGTTCTCCATAGTTTCCTTTATGATAGCTACACTATCGGCCAGTATCTGGTTATCTATACTATCTAGGCAGTAAAAAATGAGGTTATCATGAACCGTATTGTTTATATGTATCTCGGGACCAAGACGATGCTCCAACAGGGCGAGTGCAAATATTGTAAACTCTCCTGCCGATCCCTGGATAGGGGCATTAATAGCATTACGTTCAGCATGTCCGCGCTTAATACTATTATAACTATCTATATCCGGTATATGCACTTTTCTACCAAAGAAAGTCCGCACATACTTATATTTTCGTGCCTTGGCGATGTATATCTTATGGTATTCCGGCAATCCTGGGTATGCCTCAAAAAACTTAGCCCTCTTCTTTGTAGCTGTTCCTATAGACATTTTGATGCCATACTGAACACGTGCGTATGATTGGAACCCAAGAGGGGATATACCATATATAAA
>Ga0307380_10004817_pt1 | contig 18060 bp, 7 predicted proteins | sample UN3MG_FD_202239 | JGI IMG/M metagenome (GOLD analysis project Ga0307380, IMG submission 202239) | Soil microbial communities from Risofladan, Vaasa, Finland - UN-3 | ecosystem: Environmental > Terrestrial > Soil > Coastal area > Acid sulfate soil | place: Finland: Risofladan, Vaasa | collected...
CATATGAATACAACAACAGGTGGCTAAAATATATACAAACCAAAGCCACGGGAATGGTCAAAGCAGGTAACATACTGTTTTTAGCGGGCACACCAAATATTACTGATCCAAAAGATCCTTCTGAGACCGAACATGACGGTGTCACCTCAGGCAATAATGGCGGCGTGCTGTTAGCAATGTCGGCCATCGATGGGTCAAAGCTGGAACAGTATAAACTTGATGCGCCGCCGGTTTTCGACGGTTTAATCGCAGCTAACGAGCGGCTGTATATCGCAATGAAGAACGGAGCGTTGGTTTGCTATAGTGGAAACGATTGATGAAAGGAGACTTGCTATGAGAAAAACCGTCATCGTATGTTTGATGGCAACATTGGCGTTTTACACGCTTGGGGCAAATGCTCAATCGGCTCGTGAGATTCTGTATGAAACGGGCGTTAAGGGAGGACTGGTCGTCCATATCGGGTGCGGCGATGGACGTTTAACTGCCGCGTTATGCCCGAACGACAGATACCTCGTTCATGGTCTGGACAAGGACGCGAAGAACCTCCAGAATGCCCAGGAACACATTCTTTCGCTGGGAATATATGGTAAGGTGTCCGTCGATCAATTGACGGGTGCACGTCTGCCATACACCGATAATCTTGTCAACCTCATTGTCGCTGAAGACACCGGCGAGATAACGATGGACGAAGTTCTCCGCGTTCTCGTTCCTGACGGCGTAGTATACGTTAAGACAAACAACAACTGGACGAAGACTGTTAAGCCCCGGCCCGATGACATCGACGATTGGACGCACTTCTTGCACGACGCCTCAAACAATGCGGTCGCCAAAGATATGCAAGTTGGGCCGCCCCGTCAGCTGAAATGGGTCTGCGGCCCCCTGTGGTCCCGCAGCCACGAGTTCAATTCGAGCTTGTGCGCAATGGTGTCCACAAAGGGACGTATCTTCTATGTCTTTGATGAGGGACTGACCGGAGTCACGACTGAGTCGCTTCCGGAAAGATGGACACTTATCGCACGAGATGCCTTCAACGGGCTGCTGCTGTGGAAACGTCCACTGGCTCAGTGGGAGTCCGGCGTATGGAAGAACAAAGGGCTTCGAAGCGTCCCCGCGACGATTCCTCGACGTCTTGTTGCAGAAGACGATAACGTGTTCATTACGCTCGGTTATGACGCTCCTGTTTCGGCTCTCGATGCGGCTACAGGCGAGGTATCGATGACATACAAAGGAACGGAAGGGACAGAAGAGATCCGCTGTATTAAAGGAGTTCTCATACTTCGCAGGGGCAGTAGCGCAGCGGTGGCACTCGACAGCAAAACAGGGAAGAAACTATGGGAGGCAACCGGGAATATCCAGCAATTATCATTGGCTGCCCAAGGTGACAAAGTCTTCTACCAAGACGGAAAGAAGCTATTATGCCTCCGGTTGAAAGACGGCAAACAGCTTTGGCAGACGCCCTGCGAATCGCCGGTATCACTTCTGGTAGTTCACGATGATCTCGTACTGCTGTTGAGCAAGCAAACGTTTCAAGCATTGTCCGCAGATACGGGCAAGACCATATGGACTGCCGATGCAGGCGTAAGGCGCAACGAGTTTTTCGTCGCAAACAATCAGCTTTGGCATTGGGCGGGCAATCTTGTAGTTGGGCGTGACCTGCGTACAGGAGCGATAGTAACCAGACTCAACACCGATGATGTGTTCACTCCGGGCCATCACCTTCGATGTTATCAAAGCAAGGCCACAGAAAAGTTCATCATTACTCCCAATCGGGGAATAGAGTTCCTCAGTGTCAGAGGCGGAGTTCATACTCAAAACGATTGGGTTCGCGGACCCTGTAGATATGGCATCGTGCCGTGTAATGGTTTGCTCTACGCCCCCCCACACCCGTGTTTCTGCTATCCCGGGGTAAAGCTGACCGGCTTCAATGCGCTGGCCCCAGCGGCTGACAGGGACAGCCCCGGTCACATGCTGTCATCGGCTCAGCGTCTCTGGCGTGGGAGTGAATATCAACAGGCAAAAGAACTGGTGCCCTCCGCTCAAAGCAGCACAGGTGATTGGCCAACCTACCGTCATGACTCTCGCCGTACGGGTTCTACCGCTTTCGAGGTCCCATCCCTGGTTACAAAGCAATGGCAAGTGCCGCTGCAGGGTAAACTGTCACCGCCGGTAATCTCCGGGGACAGAGTTTATGTGGCAGCTAAGGATGAACACACCCTTTATGCGTTTCATATTGAAAATGGCCGCAAGCTCTGGCGATTCACGGCTGCGGGCCGAATCGATTCTCCACCAACCGTCTATGGTGGGTTGGTTCTATTCGGCTGTGCCGATGGGCGTGTTTACTGTCTGAGAGCATCGGATGGAAAACTTCTCTGGCGATTCACGGCGGCACCATCTGATCAAAAAATCATGGCCTTTGGACAATTGGAATCTCCATGGCGGGTACATGGAAGCATCTTGATGAAAGACGGCATCGCCTATTGTACTGCGGGTCGTTCGACGTACCTTGATGGCGGCATCCGCGTATTCGGGCTCGATCCAAAGACGGGCAAAGTATTGCATGAAATTTGCCTGGACACGTGGTCAAGGACACGGGAAGACGCCGAAAACAAGCCATTCATTCCGGGATATCACATGGAAGGCGCACGCTCTGACATCCTTGTGAGCGAGGGCGATTTCATCTACATAGGGCAATATAAACTCGATAGGTCTCTTGCAAAGCAGGAAACTCCTTACGTCCTGGCTGATCCTGAGAACAAGACAGATGCGATGGGTTTGGCGGAACTCATGGACAAGCCTTTTGTGGAGAACATGGAAACACAGAAGAAGGACGAGATAGTTCAGAGGGACTGGCAATTAAGGGTGTGGCCGCAGATGGCGAAACAATTCGAGGAGAAATACGGAGGAAGCAATCTTGGGGACAGAAAAATGGGGCGGCACCTTTTGTCCACCGGCGGATTCCTCGACGACTCGTGGTTTAACCGCACGTTCTGGATGTACTCTTCTACCTGGCCTGGTTTCTACATTGCCCATCGCGCTTCGAAAACGGGGCAATTGCTGGTCGTCGGTCCTGAGAAAACATACGCCGTACAGGCATATCCATCGAGGAATCTGCAAAGCCCGTTGTTCACGCCGGGCGCCAAGGGCTACCTGCTATTCGCCGACGAGAACGACAACGAACCGGTTATTCCCGACTATACTCGTGGTGTTCCAAAAGGAATCGGCTTCACTCGCAAGGAACCTCCTGTATGGCACCATTGGGTGCCTGTTCGCATGCGAGCTATGGTCCTTGCAGGAGGACACCTGTTCGTTGCAGGCCCTCCGGATGTCGTGGACCCAAAAGACCCGATGGCATCATTCGAGGGACGCGTAGGCAGCGAACTTTTGGTCTTTTCCAAAAAAGACGGCAGCAAACTGGCCCAATATCAGCTTGATTCGCCGCCGGTCTTCGACGGGATGGCCGCCGCCAACGGGCGGCTCTACTTATCTACTCTCGATGGCAAGATAGTTTGCTTTGCTGCTAAATAAAGAAAGGAACAAATAATGAAATTGGCAAAATGGATACTGTTATTCTGTTGTTGTGCTGTTCAGCCTGCTTTCGGTCAGGATGTACAGGAAACAATCAATTTATCCGGATTCGAAGGTGGGGTAATTGTGCACCTTGGCTGTGGAGACGGCAAACGGACCGTTGCTTTAAACGCTGGTGATAACTGCATTGTCCAGGGATTGGATACATCCGGCGCCAGTGTGGATGCAGCTCGCGAGTATATAACCTCAAGGGGAACCTACGGCAAGGTAACCGCTATGGAGTTTGACGGCAAGAAGCTTCCTTATATAGACAACATGGTGAACCTGCTGGTGGTAGACAAGGCCTATTCTGTCCCTCGCGATGAGATGATGCGGGTGCTGTGTCCGAACGGAACTGTTTGCATCAAAGAAAAAGGTAAGTGGAAAAAAATAACAAAGCCACGGCCTGATGATATCGACCAGTGGACGCATTACCTGCATGATCCGCAGGGAACCATGGTAGGTAAGGACAGGGTTGTGGGGCTACCGCGGAGGCTTCAATGGGTAGGCGATCCAAAATGGCTCAGAAACCATGACTTTATGTCGAGCCTCAACGGCATGGTTTCATCAAAAAGCAGGATCTTCTACATTATTGACGAAGGACTTAGAAATCATATCTACCTGCCCGCACGATGGACAGTAATAGCACGGGACGCCTTTAATGGAACGGTCCTCTGGAAGCGGAGTATAGAGCAATGGTTTCCACATACATGGCCCTTTAAAAGCGGGCCAGGTTACCTGCCGCGGCGGATTGTCGCAGTCGGCAATCGGGTCTATGTGACTCTGGGTATCACTTCGCCACTTAGCGTTCTGGACGCAGCTACCGGAAAGACCATCCGGACGTATGACCAAACTAAGGGTACTGAAGAGATTATTCTGGCCGATGGAATTTTGTTTCTGGTCGTAGATCCTGCCAAAAAACCGTTCCTTTATCAGCATGAGACAGACAGTCGTGGAAAAGAACAGGCCCGCGCCAATAAGGATTTTGGCTGGTCAAAGGACAGCCCGACACGACTTGTGATGGCCCTCTCAGCCGATACCGGCAAGGTGCTGTGGCAGCATAGAAACAGAGTAGCCCCCTTGACACTTGCGGTCAATGGACAGAAAGTCTTCTTCCACGACGGAGAGCATGTGGTTGCACTAAACCGCAACAGCGGCAAGGAACAGTGGGTTTCAGAAAATGCAGGCGATTGGAGCATACCTGCAACCGGATACGCGTCAAGACTGATAGTAGGTGATGGTGTAGTAATCCTCTCCACAAAGAAAAGCAGGGGCGGCCGTCTCGTCGGAGTTTCCGAGGCAACCGGAGAAATTCTGTGGAGATCAGAGCAGCTCAATTCGGGTCACTTTTCACCAGAGGATTTATACTTGATTAATGGCCTGATATGGACCGCTCAAACAGGCGGAAGCCAACAAAGCGGAACTCACTTTCAAGCCGTAGATGCAAAGAGCGGCCAGATAAAACACGACTTTGTGGCCGAGCAAATGGAGGCCTTCTTTATGCACCAGCGCTGCTACCCGGGCCGGGCTACGGAACGTTACATTATGACATCCGGAACAGGAACAGAGTTTCTTGAATTAGGAACAGAACATTGCGATCTACATCACTGGTTACGAGGAAGTTGCATTTATGGGATAATGCCCTGCAATGGACTGATATACAAGCCGCCGGAATCCTGTGCGTGCTTCTATCAATCGAAATTACCCCACTTCTGTGCGCTCGCTCCGGCTAACGACGAGTTTGAGGATAAGCCTTCAAATGAACATCGCCTTGAAAAAGGTCCGGCCTACGGAGATATCGGGCATTTGAAACGCGAGACTGGAGATTCGCAATCAGATTCCTGGCCGATGTATAGACATGATGCCGAACGCAGCGGCGCGACAAAGACCGAGATACCGGCGGAGCTGAAGGAAATTTGGCGGGCCGATATAGGCGGTAAGCTGAGCACGATGACTGCCGCTGACGGAAAGCTGTTTATATCGGCAATAGACCAGCATACTGTCCTGGCGCTCGCTTCTGATTCCGGTAAGAAAATATGGTCTTACACCACGGGCGGCAGAGTGGACAGCCCTCCAACAATCTACAATGGCCTGGCAATATTTGGTAGTGCCGATGGCTGGGTTTACTGCTTACGCGCATCTGATGGTGCATTGGTCTGGCGCTACATGGCGGCACCGAGAGCCGACAAGCTTGTTTCTTATCAACAGATTGAATCCGTGTGGCCGCTTCATGGCAGCGTTCTGGTGTATGACGGAGTAGCGTACTGTCTGGCTGGACGCAATATGTTCGTTGATGGAGGAATGCGCCTGGTTCGTCTGGATCCGGCGACAGGCAACTGCTTTGGCGAAACAGTGCTGGACGACAAAGACCCGCGCACGGGAAAGAACCTGCAGACGCTGATGGCTGGAAAAGCCGTGCCTGTAACAAACCCGGATATATTTTCCTGTGATGGGCAATATATCTACATGAGAGCTCAGAAGTTTGATCTCAAGGGTAAACGTGTTGACATTGACGTCGCGCTCGGCAAGCACTTGGATCAAGCGGGAGAAGGCAGGCATTTGTTCTGTCCGACGGGATTTTTGGATGACTACTGGTTTCATCGTTCATTCTGGATATTTGGAAAAAATGCAGGTGAAGGGCACGGTGAATATTCAGTACCAAGGACAAGGACACAAACGGGACGGATGATAGTTTTCGACGAATCCAAAGTCTACTCATTCTTCGCCCAGAACGTTGGCAATAACATAAATCCACGAACTTACTATAGCCTTTACGCAACCAACAAGGATATACCTCCGGGGGAAAAAACCGTTGAACAAAAGCTCGATAGGAGGGGTAAAAAGAAAACACGAGCAAAAGTACCGGAAGGCAAAATCCAACACATCTGGGAACTGGCAAAACCAGACCTTCTGGCCAATGCCATGGTCCTGGCAGGCAGGAACTTGTTCATGGCCGGGCCTCCGGATGTAGCTGATGAAGAAAAGACTTACGGTTTTGTCTTCGGAGGTGAAGACGAAATCAATCGCCAGATGCGCAGACAGGAAGAAGCATGGCTGGGCAAACAGGGCGCTTTGCTTTGGGCAGTATCTGCGGATGAGGGCAGGAAACTGGCAGAATACAAACTGGATGCCCTGCCTGTGTGGGACGGGATGGCGGTGGCCAACGGCCGGCTCTACATTTCAATGAATAACGGCCAGGTATTATGTCTGGCTAAAAAGTAAGGACCTTTGTCTGCCTGGGACAATATGACAAAAACTCCGAAGCGAGGACATTAGACTACAGGACAAAACAATTCCTGTGCTCATAATCCGACTTTCGGCAGCTTACTAACTGACAATAGCCAACTGTTCTGGCCCAAGACGCGCAAGGCCATGTAATAACGCCTGCTCTGTTTAGAGTTCGATGACGACCTGCGAGTTTTCCGTTCGCACGGTGTACCGCTTCAGGGGGCGCTTCGCGGGCCCTTTGAGGTTTTGACCCTCAAGGTCAAATTCGGAACCGTGACACGGGCAAACGAGACGGCCGAGATCCTTATCGAAATTGACGTCACAGCCCATGTGCGTGCAGCCGGCGCTGACGGCAAATAGCCCTCCGTCACTACGGTGGACCACAAGGATCTTGTCATTAGCACCTTTTGTCAAAAGACTTCCCTCAGATTTGAGCAGCGTCTCGGAATCCTGTTCGCTCAGTCGAAGCGCGCCTTCGGTCTGCTGTGCGACCGCATCCGGCTGGCGAGAGCCGGACAGCGAGCAGCCGCCACAGGCCGATGCCACTATGGCTGCGACTCCATACTCTAACAAATCCCGCCGTGAAGTGTGTGTTCGCTCCATTTTATTGTCCTCCATGTTCATATGAATCGGTCATAATCTGGGATTTCTGATATCTATACTCAGCTACGCCGCTGAAGCTCATTTTCAATATAATACCATACCAAGACTGCCTTAAAAATTAAATTTTCCTGGCTTTATCGGTTCCGGCCAAATACGAACAATTGCGAACAAGTTTAGTTGTAACTCACCAGGGTGCTTTTCACTAAAAAAATATAAAAACTTTTACTGGTATATTACCTCCCTGAGGCCCTCATTTCAAATAGAGACCAAATCCCCCTTCTCCTGCTTATATACAAACACCTGTGTCCTAAAAAGCCCAAAGAGACCTTAGAATTGACTATATCTTTTGATAGGAATTCTTGCTATTCGTAATGCTAAAATTCCCGTTGGAAAAGTTATATACCGAAAGGTTGAATTTACAAATTAGTCTTGGTATTATACCGGAACGAGGCTTATCAGCGTAGCTAAGCAAAGATAAATGAGATTCTTCTCTAAGTTAAAGGAGGTAATTATGGAAAAGCAACGTTTTTTCCTATTGACATGTGGTGCCATCCTTCTTGCCGGTATTGCAGGAACAGTTAGCGCCGGCACCGGAGCAAGTAACCGTGATCTTGCTCATCACTTGATCAATAAGGTCGGTATGTCGCGTGGGCTCTGCTCGTTGCTCGGGTGTCAGGACAGTACGTTGGCACTCGAACTTGTCCAATGCAGCCAGTTCTTTGTCTATGTACAGGACCCGCACCAAGCCTCGGTCACCGATGCTCAGAAAACACTTGATATTAACGGAATCTATGGCACTCGAGTTATTATTGAGCAAAAGCCTTTGGATTCCCTTCCCTTTGCGGACAATACCGTTGATGCGGTGCTTGCCCCACTCGGCGCCGGGCCTGCGACACAGGGAGCTGGTGTCCCCCACAAATTGAAAGACTTATCTATCAAGCAGATATTGCGTATCCTTCGTCCCGGCGGAAAAGCTGTTATCGGTACTGTTAAAGGTGCAGAGCAGCAGTTGACTCAGGAAGAGATATCCGAGTGGATACTATCGCACAGCGCTGAGCAGACAAGTTTCAAATTTGTGCAGGATGCCTTTGGATCCTGGGTGGAGATCACAAAGCCCAGGCCAAATGGAACAGACTCGTGGAGTCATTGGGAGCATGGGCCGGACAACAATCCTGTCTCGACCGACACCGTCATTAAGGCTCCCTATAGAACCCAGTGGATAGGAGGGCCTCTCTATTCCGGGATGCCAGCCATTACTACAGCAGCCGGCGGGCGTATTTTCACGGCCTTAGGTCACATAGCGCATCACAAACGCGAGGAACCATGGATCAATACTTTGCTTGCCAGAAACGGTTATAACGGAACTCTCCTGTGGTCACGCAAGCTTCCAGACGGTTACCTGGTGCACCGGTCTGCGTTCATTGCAACCGAAGATTACTTCTACATGATTGAAGGCGACGGGTGCCTGAAGCTGGATCCCGAAACCGGCAGGCAGATTGACAGAATCAATATCCCGGAAATCGAAGGCGAGTGGAAATATATCGCCTTGCAAGATGGGATACTTTATATTCTTGCCGGCACTGCCAGGGATTCTTCGGAAACGACCATAGTACGCAGCGAGCGCACCCACTGGAGCTGGGGTGAGCTTAGCCCGGGCTACTATCAGGAGAAAGTGCCGTGGGGCTTCGGCACAACAGTTGTTGCCTATGACATAATGCGCAAGAAGGTCCTCTGGCAGCACTCACAAAACAACCAGATTGATTCCAGGGCCCTGGTGATAGGCGGGGGCAGGATCTTTTTCTACTGTCCAGGTGCTAATACCGGCTGCCTCGATGCTCTCTCCGGACAAGTAATCTGGCAAAACCAGGATCCCGAAGTGGTCCGCCTGATCGAAGAAGCCGGTAAGGGCCTGCAATCAACTCCGGGATTCCGAACAACCTGCTATTGCTTATATACCCCTGATGTTATTTTCTTTCAGGCGCAGACTCGAATGAATGTAGTCGCCATCTCATCCAGGGACGGAAAACTCCTGTGGACGCGAAAGAAAACGACAAATAATCCTAATATGCTGTATGCAGATGGTAAACTTCTGGTTGGAATAGGACCAGGCGGCAGCACGCTCACGCTGGAGCCTTTGACCGGCGAGACAGTGACAGACCTTGGCTTTAGAAAACGATCTTGTGTACGCCTGACCGCAACTCCTGATTCCTTCTTTTGCCGGGGCTGGCCCGAGGGCTTAACACGTTACGACAGGAATTCAAAGAAGATATTATTCAACGGCGCAATGCGACCCGCCTGCAATGATGGAGTCATTGCGGCAAACGGATTACTCTATATCGGGCCGTGGCTTTGCGACTGCAATCTCTCGCTGATGGGTAGCTTTGGACTCTGTTCTGCAGGCGATTTCAGGATAGAAGACGAAGATTCTGTATCTCAAAGGCTCGAGGTATTTGAAGGAAATAGTTCAGTGGCTGCCTTTCCTGAGATTATCGAGGAAGATTGGCCCACCTACCGCGGCGACAATAGTCGAAATTCCTGTTCCGAATCGATCGTGTCTGCCGATCCGAAATCACTTTGGACATATCATGCACCCGCCACTTTTACGCCGAGTGCTCCCACCGCGGCAGGAGAGCTGGTTTTCCTGTGCGGCGACGACGGAAAGGTTCGTGCCCTGGACGGCAATTCAGGCAGTCTAAAGTGGTCTTTTACAACAGCAGGGCCGGTTACACACCCGCCAACCGTCTGGAAAGGTCGGGCCTACGTGGGTTCAGGCGACGGTGTAGTTTACTGTCTTGAAGCGGCAACCGGGCGGCTGCTCTGGCGCTTCAGAGTAGCACCCGTGGAAAGACGGATAATGGCTTACGACAGGCTTTGCTCAACGTGGCCCATTGCAAGCGGCGTATTGGTTCAAGACGGCGTCGCATATGCCGCAGCAGGAATTATCGACTATGATGGCACTTATGTTTACGCACTGGACGCAGAGAGCGGAAAACCGATATGGGCAAACACCACATCAGGACACCTGGACAAGCTGCTTAGAAAGGGTGTATCCGCCCAGGGAGTTCTTACGCTCGCCGGTAATCGCCTCTGGATGCCGGGAGGAAATGTCATCTCCCCCGCCTGCTACGCCCTCCAGGACGGCCAATGTTTGTCCCGATCCGTGGGTGACGGTTCGCCGCGTGCCAATCGTGGCCAGGAGATTGGAGTTCTAAACGGAGACTACCTGATTTTTGGCGGGCGTCTCCAATATTCAGGGATCCGTAACTATGTGAATCCCGGCTCGTTCACCATTGCAAAGGTCGGCACCGATGGAATCGCCAGGGCCATGCAACTCGGATCCGGGAAGATTCCACCGGCCTGGTCGCAGGACAGACTTGTCATGGCCAATGGTCCGCGCAGTTTGCCGATATGCGTAGATAGCGCAGCACTCATAGACCATCTGGAGAAAGCCGCCCCGACGGACCTGCGCCAGCAATTCGCGTATGCAAACAAGCTCAGGAAAAGCTGGACCGCAGAGGAACTCAAAGACAGCGATCCTGTTGCATTTGTCCTCGCGAAGAACGCCGTCATCACAGTTCTGGAAATGCAGCGGCCGCGTTCTCTGTCTTCAAACTGGACTTTAGCAGGTCTTAATCCTGAGACCGGCAAGGTCATGTGGAAGAAGCAGCTGCCATCCGCAGCACTTCCCGGAGGTACTCTTGTCGACCGTAACGGCAAGATCATAGTTGTACATGAGGATGGTAGCGTTAGCTGCTTCAAATAAGGCCGGCCATTGGCTTTAAATTGGCTTTGTTTTTTCGCCGTCTTTTTACGTTAAAATATCTATAAACCATTGTCATTACTGACTATGCGCCAATTTGCCATCCGGCAAATTGGCTTTGTTTTTTCAAATCGTATTCTGTAAATCATTCGTGCTTCGGATTTCCAGCCAAAGGCTGGCGAATTGGCTTTGTTTTTTCAAATCGCATTCCTGATAATTGTCTTTGTTTAGGATTTCGAGCTTCCACCGTAAGGCGTCCTGTGGAGTTCTTCGGATTTCCGGCCAAAGCCCGGCGAATTGGCTTTGTTTTTTCAAATCGTATTCTGTAAAATGTCTTTGTTTCGGATTTCGAACTTCGTGCTTCGAGTTTCCGGCCAACGGCCGGCGAATTGGCTTTGTTTTTTCAAATTAATCTGTATTTTACTCACTATTTTGCCTCTTTTTGCCGTGCTTTCTGCGCTATTCGGCGTATTTTCGCACGTTTTGGTTGTGGTTTTGTCTTGAAAATTCAGGATTTTGAACATTCGATATTGTTTGCCCCGTTAGGAGTCCTGTGGAGGATTCAGGATCCCCGTTTTCACGGGGACGAGTTTATCCTTGCGTAAGCAGGGGTGCTTCGGATTTCCGGCCAAGGGCCGGCGATTGGCTTTGTTTTTTCAAATTAGTCCCAATTTTTCTCACTATTTTGCCTCATTTTGTGCGCTTTTTGTCCAATTTGGTGTATTTTTGTGCTCCACTTTTTTGTTTTGAAAATTCAGTATTTCGAACATTTGTTATTGTTTCGGATTTAGAATTTCGTGCTTCGAGTTTCCGGGCAAGGCCCGGCGATTTGCATTTTGATTTTTGATATGTTTCCGTGTACTCGACATACTACATACGATACTATTATAGCATAAAACCGGCCAAAACTCAAGCAAAATCTCCATTTATAGGCACAATTGTCCTTTATACGGCACTTTTATTGCTGGTTCAATGGTATAGATAAACCAATCAGAATTGACAAGGAAACCCGGCCATTATTTTAAGTGAAATATCCTCCACTTCACTCACTGCATTCGCTCAGAGGCTGCCACCCGTCCGTAAGCACCACGGACAGTGCAAGAGCTTTAGCTTTCATCTGCCATATCGGCTCAAACTAAATGGAATTATTATAAGCTGTGTAGTCTTAAGACTACATATCATAATCTACTATGAAGTTTTTAACTAAGCTGGAACTCCCTATCATAATGATTTCAGTAAGAAAGAACCGATATTGTAATTGCCAATCTAAAGGATAAAGGTCTTGGATTTCTGCTTTCGCAGAATAACATTAATGGACAATCGGCTTTAATTAACTGTGATATTATTGGTACCATTTCGTTCTTATTAAATAGGGTCCCTATTTTAATTGTCCTTTATACGGCCATTTTAATGCCGGTTCAATGGTATAGATAAACCAATCAGAATTGACAAGGAAACCCGGCCATTATTTTAAATGAAATACCATCCACTTCGCTCACTGAGTTCGCTCAGTGGCTGCCACCCGTCGATCAAACATATCTTGAGGATCGAACATTGCATAAAGAGCTGGATGGATATAGTCAGTACGCTTCCAGCGTACGCTGGCGCCTGATACCGGGTATTTGGTGACAATAACGGATAAGATAATTAATAGTAAATAGTAACTTTCTGCCTTAGCTATAATTCAATCGTAAATCGCAAATCGACAATCGTAAATAAATAGTTGGCTGTCCCTAGTTTTGCTATCAGAATAGCAGTTTCACTATTTCAACAGTGGAAGTTTTCCCTTCTTGGAGTTTTCTCCGGACATCCTCAAGAGTGTACTCACTTTTATCGTCTATGATGAGCCGACAGCCTGAGTTCAGTATATCTGCGATGCGTCGTACAGCAACCTCTAATCCACGAATCATATGGTTACGAAGGTCAATACAAAATGTATTCCAGCGAATTTGCCGTTCAAGACCCTGATAGTCAGTTTGATAACCGTGAAAAAGTCCTCTCCCGAACCATCCTAAAGGAGCTGTAGCTCTCGCCAGCATCTTGAGGTTTGAGGAATGATCATATTCATGCAACCGGCGACCTGTCGTCGTAGATTCTGTTATCTGATTCATCCAGCTGAACTTCATAGCATCAAAAAATCGCAATTCACTTCGCGCGCTTCTTATAACGCGTTTCCATCGTGACGGTGCCCCAAAGATGATAGTGTCGTCGGGATCCAGTCTTCGGATCCGAGAGCAGCTATGTGATTCCGCAACTGAAGAAGGCAACAACTGTATGACGTGCCTTCCGTATACGAGTAGCTTGTCTTCGGGAGCAGATACCGGTGAGAAATCCATTTCTACGATATTTTTTGTATTCTTGTCCCGTCCGATTTGGAGCTCATATACAAAACGATCCTCGACAACAATTGTCCTTGCAATCATATTAAAAAATTGTGCTATGCTGTAATCAATGTCGCGGGATTGACCACCCACGAGCGTTCGGAAGAAATTGATTACCTTGTTATCTTCTGGTTCAAATCTGAAACAGACTGACGAAAACCTACTACCTTGTCTGCCACGCCGATTTTGGCACTGACGAAATATGGTTGCCCCCGCATCTTGACCCATCATTTCAAGATTTGGGCTTCTGGGAAAGTATGGATCACTCGGTTCGGAAACCGAATTTCCTGACCATACGAGATTATCTTCTCCAAATAGACTAAATTTTCTCATGAACCGTTTTCTCCTTCCCGTTGTTTCTTCTCTCTATCAACATTTTCTTTGCAATCTGAAACACTATTGGGAAGATCTATTCCTGCAGCCTCAGGCCGTTCTGAAAGATAAAATGTCGCAAAATAATTATAAGGATGACAAAATATCATGCCCATATGTGGACGTATAGACTGTATGATCCGACTTGTGTGTTCAGTCCGTGCTTTCTCTTCACTTTCCCTGTGATACATTTGCCCTTCTATGTTGAAGCCAGCATTTGCCATTGCTCGCATAAAGGATCGCTCCCAATGGAATCGTCCTGTTCCACTGGGGGACAAAGCTAGCAATTGCAATACCATATCGATTGAACCATAAAAAAATTGTATGGCCATCTTTCCATCAGGGTTTACGTCAAAATAAGCATCCCATTCTTTCTTGACAATTTCATAAAAACCGGAACCTTGCAATTCGCTAAAAAGTAAAGCTAATCCAGATAAATCAAGAAGGTCTATTATCGTGTCAAAAGCGATTTTCATATGAGGTTTTGAGAAATGTTCATCTTTCGCTCTGATATGGCGACTCGCTATTTCGAACGTCGTTTTGAAGATGCCTTTGAAAAGATTTTCGAATTCGTTTAAATCCTGCTTTTCCATTCTTGATACGAGTACGTCGCCAAGATAAGCTCTGAATATACCTGCATAATCAGGAGCTTCGCCAACATCAGTGTCAGAAGTTAATTTGTGTGCGATATTAGCGACGTTTCCCATCAGTTCTAACTCAACAATCTGAAGTTTTTGTTCTAACTTTACGAATTCTGCATTTATCCAGTCTTCTTTATTAACTTGGTTCGTAGCAAGATTATGATGTAACTCACTCAATGCATTAATCCTAAACGCCATTTTCTTTGTCGTCTCGATATTGCTTCTTAGAAGCTCAGCAGTTGCCCAAAGCGCGTTTTTATTAATTAACTTTTCAACTGGCTGTATACATAGATCGGTTACACATTGGACAAGTTGTTCTGACAAATGCCAAATGAAATCAGCGTAGCGCCGTGCGAAGTGTTCTCTCAGAAACCAATCAACTGAACAGATATTGCCTTCAGTTTTGCGCTCGAAAACCAAATTTTGGTGGAATTCCTCCAGATGCCGAAGAACTTCACGTGGATGTTTTCGTTTAAGTAACTGCTTTGTACTCCGAGTTCTAAGGTCATCAAAGGAACTGAGAATGTCATCTACTGATCTTCTCTCCATGTTTTGTGAAGCAGAAATGACCAGATTCAAAATACAAGCTCCATAGGCGTTTGTCATTGACATCGCTTCCGATTGATCATTTGTCTCAACTACACTCATTCCGTTGTTGTCAGAGAAGAGAATGTCTCGAACTTTAATGAGGAGGTGGTGAGCTTCATCTATTGCCAGATTCTCTCCCAGATGTCCCATTGTATGGAAAATCCCAATAAGAATTGCAGAGGCCTCAGAATAATCTCCTGCCTTAAGTAAATACTCCAGTGACCGCTGCACCATACGTGTTATTGCTTTGCACACAAAAAGATAATCAGGTCTTTCTTCAGGTTGAGGTGTAGTTCCTGTTCTCATGGTTATATCTATTTGAATGCTGCTAGTAAAACCCCACTTTTGAAAGACTCTCTTTCGAGGAAACCACTTACTAAGGCTGGGGATTTTGCTAGCATCCGTAACATACCTACTTAAAATATTAAGCGAATTAATGCACAAGTCTTTGACTATTTCACTACGAGCAGACCGCGATAGTACAAATTCATTTATACATTCAAGTCGATACAGTTCATGTGATGCCTGTTTTTGAAAATGATGCTGGAATGAAGGTTGTTTCCACAGCCTTCCAAGGATGGTTGCATTTCTTAAAGACTTGAGAAAATTCTTAGCGGGTGTTCCCACTAGGTTCATGGGATCAAGGAACCGAAATATGTGACGTCCAAGGAGGAAAAATGAAAAAATGACAATTCCCGCTACCATAAGTATATATATCATTAGAAGTAGACTCGGAGGAAAACCAAGTCCGAAGAACGCGAGCCCAAATAAACAGATGGCTCCAAGATGAGCCAGTAGAGAAACATATCCACGACTTACTGCATTCTCTATAACCAAGTTGCGTATCTCACGTTGGTGTGGCTCGGAATAAGAAATCGCGACCATACTTAAAGTTGTGAAGTAGAGCGCGAGGAAGACGCCAGTCATACCCGCGATAGTAGTAAGAATCGTAATGTAAGTAGTGCCATCCGGTTCTGTTAACCAGTTCACTTCATTGAACGTCAAAGACTCGATTATGGACCTGAGAACCGGAGGCAAAGTGATGGATAATTGTAACCAGTAAACAACGACAACCAACAGGAGTGAGAGCAAAACATGCCAGATACCCAATTTAATGATGTTTACAATGGCTCCAAGTACTGAACGTTTGTCTCCAATTATTTTTTGTGTCTGAAAAGCAAATCGCTCTACGGAAAATTTGAGTTTTGACAGTACCTTTTTACCAACTCCAAAGCAGTGTCCAGAGCGTATGAGGTGCAAGAGCAAATTTAAACCCGTTAGCACAGTACCATGTCGAAAAGCCCTAAATATTACGCTTCGTGGGCTTTCTTGCATATTGCTAAGGCCAATATTTTCATCTTTCTCATCGGGCATTCTTAATACTAACGCTTATTCAGCAAAAACTATAGACATTCACCGATTAAAATTTAAGTAACACAGTCTAATTAAAATTCTCATTCTCGAAAATCTTTTAAAGTCGTATGTCGTATGCCGTATATCGTATGTCGCATGCCTGCCCTGCGCCGGGCGAGGCATCCGGGACTCGAACGTAAGAAATAGCTCATTCACCAATCTGAAATTCCTTTCCATTCAGGATGGGCAAACGAGTTGCCCAACCTGCGTGTCTTCTCGTGGAGTTGAATGCGCAAACCCCAGGTACGGCTGATTAGGTGCGGTATGACTACAAGGCGATTCGAGGAAGGTTTGCGTTCTTTGGTATGTTACGCCTTTGGTATTATAATACACATAATCGGGTAAAAAAACAATATTTTTCTGCGAAAAAGCAAGTTCTTCCACCGCGAAGTCAGGGCCGGCTGTTAATGGGAGGGGACGGTTGATGCTCAAAATTCCTTTACACGAAACTTCATAAAGCTATGCGAGCCGGATGTGCATCCGGGCGGCTGAATTTGGAGCTTGAATACTTACAGAACATCATCCCGAATTATCAGGAGTATTTCCACGCTACAGCTTAAAAAAGCTTGTCAAATGCAGGAATAATAAAGATAATCAATGTTTTGAATAACTTAGAATTAGGGACGCACCTTATTTTATGAGAACGAAATGGCACCAATAATAGGGCCCGTCCCGAATGGTATGAAGATAAGCGATAAGACTTGATAAGACAAGTGCTTTACAAACGGCATATTAAGGACAAACGATAATGGGAAGAGATGCTCAAGACAAAAGAATAGACTCGATTCTCGGAGAGATCGAGGACTTAAATTTCGATGAAACAATTGACATTTTTTATGAGTACCTCAAAACCAACCTGTCACTGCCGTGCGAAGTTACGGGAATAGAAGATTTCAGGTGGGAAGAAATCTATGTTTTTGGTCCCGGGGATGAGGAGGAATATGACCATCTCAAGAAAACCCAGCCCTCTTACACCGATCATTACGAGTTTCTTGGGATAGATCGTAAAGGTAAATCCGAATGGATGCTGTGTTGGGAAGACGATATCGGTGCCAATATCCGTCGTATTTCCGATGGCAAGGAGTTCCTGCTTGGGCTATCAGAACTCGAAGCCACAGACAAGAAGTCGAAAAACTACCAACTTCTTGATGATTACTCCGTTTGGTTCGTTAATAACCGTTGATGCAACGTTTGGTTAAGCTTCGATTGATTATACGTTCTCAGCTTTGGTCGGTGGGCTAAAGCCTACCCTATTCATGAAAGGCTGCCTGCCGTCAAGTAATATGTTTTCTTTTTTTTTCATCTTTTTTTTTCAAACAACCTTTGGCTGTGTAATGATTTATCGATGCTTGCGGTTCCGTAACAGCTATCGTTGTCTGCTCGGACGCTAAGCGTTCATCACGGCAAAACTTCATTTCGGACTGGCCGTAACGTCTCTCACATTGAACAGCAATCTTTTTTTTCTCGTTCGTACACCGGAACAGGGCTCGGTTCGGCCCACCTATTCATT
>Ga0307380_10004818_pt1 | contig 18057 bp, 13 predicted proteins | sample UN3MG_FD_202239 | JGI IMG/M metagenome (GOLD analysis project Ga0307380, IMG submission 202239) | Soil microbial communities from Risofladan, Vaasa, Finland - UN-3 | ecosystem: Environmental > Terrestrial > Soil > Coastal area > Acid sulfate soil | place: Finland: Risofladan, Vaasa | collected...
CATATTTAAAACTTACAGGATACCGACTGGGTTTGTTGATCAATTTCAATGTCCCGGTTATCAAAAATGGTATCAAACGAATAGTTTTATAAGCCCTTTGTGTCTTTGTGTCTTTGTGGTTAAAAATGTAAGAGATATTCTCTTAGAGTGAATTTGTAAGAATCTAAATTCCAGAATACGAATGGTTTCAGGCTATATTTCAGGTTAAAGGTGTCGTTTTGCCGGGAATTATGTTAATATTAAAAAGCACGATCTTTGAAAAATCCGAATCAGGATTTCGAGTATAAGGCGGCATAAATTATGCAGTTCCCGGTATGACAGACAAATCATTCCTCCAGCCACAGGTCCGATGGAAGAAAGAATTAAAGATTATCTCAGGCATCTTTCCTTAAGGCGCAAATATTCACCCCATACCGTAGCCGCTTACGGCAGGGACCTGGCCGAATTTCACGCTTTCCTGAAAGATTATTCCGGGACAGACAATCTCCGGCCGGAAAATGCGGACCGCCTGGCGATTCGCTCCTATCTGGCCTGGCTTGCCAGAAAGAGCCGGGCCAAAACCACGATCAACCGCAAGCTGGCTGTGGTCAAAGGTTTCACCTCCTTCCTTCTCCGCTCGGGCGGCGCCGAAAGAGACCCGGCCCGCTCGATAGCTTCGCTTAAAACCGAGCGCCGCCATCCGGAGTATTTGACCCGTGAGCAGGCGGACAAGTTCATAGAGTCATTCTGCGGGGACAGTGCCTCTCTGCGCTCGCTCTGCGCAGTAGCCATGTTCGAGCTCTTTTACAGTTCGGGTTTACGGCTTTCAGAGCTGGTCGGTCTCAATCTCGCTGACTACGACCCCTCACGCCTACAGGTCCGGGTGCTCGGCAAGGGGTCCAAAGAGCGTATCGTGCCGGTAGGCAGGATGGCAGCGAGAGCCATTTCCCGGTGCCTCGAGGAGCGAAAGAGGCAGTTCGGCGCTTACAGTTCAAGCGATCCTCTTTTTGTCGGCCCGAAGGGGAACAGAATCCAGCCGCGGCAGATCCAGAGGCTCGTGGTCGAGGCCTGCCGCCTGGCGGGTGACTCGCGCGCGCTCGGGCCCCACGCTCTACGTCACAGTTTTGCCACAGTTATGCTCGAGTCCGGCGCCGATCTTTTGTCTATTGCAGAGATGCTGGGACACGCAAGCCTCTCGACCACGCAGAAATACACGCACCTCACAGTGGAGCGCCTGAAAAATGTTTACCGTCAGGCCCATCCGCGGAGCGGATTATAACTGTCTGAAGAGGGTGAGTTTCGCATAAAGGTCCGGTAAGCATATGCTTTCATAAATATTGTGACGTATTATAATAAAACCGATCCGGATAATTTCATTGGCAGGGGCGGGTTTCAAACCCGCCCTTAATGAGCTTTCGAACTCTAGCACTAAATTAAAGCTTGTAATGTGCCTTAAAAGGCTTCATTCAGCACTTCAATAGAGGAAAGGTGACTTTTGGAAAAATGTCCGAGACGAATTTAACATACCACGGCACTACCATTCTGGCTGTGCGGAAAGAGGGCAAGGTCGCCATTGGTGGAGACGGCCAGATAACCCTGGGCGAGACCGTGATCAAAGCCAGAGCCCAAAAGGTGCGCACTCTCCAGGAGGGCAAAGTGCTTGCCGGCTTTGCCGGAGCAGTGGCCGATGCCCTGACCCTGTTCGAGAAATTCGAGGTCAAGCTCAAGGGTTATCCGGCGAATTTGCCCAAGGCAGCGGTTGAGCTAGCCAAAGAGTGGCGCACCGACAAGTACCTGAGAAGGCTTGAGGCCCAGTTGGCGGTAGCCGACAAAAAGCACAGCTTTATAATCAGCGGCAACGGGGATGTGATCGAGCCGGATGACGGGATCCTGGCGATCGGTTCCGGCGGCGCTCTTGCTCTGGCCGCAGCGCGAGCCCTGATACTTCATTCTGACCTCCAAGCCCGGGAGGTTGTCGAGAAAACCCTCGGCATAGTCGCTGATATCTGTATCTACACCAACCGTGAGATCACTGTTCTGGAACTTTAAGGCTTTCCAATTGCCAGGTGAGAAGATCAAAATGAGCGAAAAAGATCGAGATCGGAAGGAAGACGCATCTCTTCCGGAGCGGACAGAGAGCGAGGAAGAAGAGCTGTTAATCGATTTAAGCAAAGAGCCCTCTCCGCGGCAGATTGTCGAGGAGCTGGACCGTTATATAGTGGGCCAGGAGAATGCCAAGAAGAGCGTGGCTATTGCGCTGCGCAACCGCTGGCGGCGGCAGAACGTGCCGGAGGAGATCCGCGAAGAGATAATGCCGAATAACATTATCATGATTGGGCCCACCGGGGTGGGTAAAACAGAGATCGCCCGGCGCCTGGCTCGACTTGCAGGCGCGCCCTTTATCAAGGTCGAGGCGAGCAAGTTCACTGAGGTGGGCTATGTGGGCCGGGATGTGGAGTCTATTGTCCGGGAGCTCATTGAGCTGAGCGTCTCCATGGTGCGCTCAGAGAGGGAAGAAGAGGTGGAGGATGAGGCGAGAGAATCTTCAGAGAAGCGGATACTCGATCTCCTCCTTCCTCCCCTGCCAGGGGAAAAGCGTGTCATAAAAGCCGTCGAGGGTAAGCTCTGGGATTCCGGGAAGATTTTCGATGCGCGCATTGAAGGGGAGAGCCTGCCTGCAGAGACCGAGGCCGGTACGGAAATAGGCGAGGTGGAGGAGGCCGCTTCACGCCGCGAGCGCATTCGGGAGAAACTGCGCCAGCAGCTCAAAGAGGGCAAGCTCGAAGAGCGCAAGGTAGAAATCGAGTTTTCAGGTAAAGCGATGCCGTTCATCGAATTTTTCAGCACCACGGGTCTTGAGGAAATGGATGTGAATTTGGGGGAAATGCTCGAAGAAATGCTGCCCAGGAAAAGGAAAAAACGCGAAGTTACAGTGGCTGAAGCCCGCCGCATCCTGGCCCAGGAGGAAATGCAGAAACTGATCGATATGGAAGATGTGATCGGCGAGGCCATTGACAGGGTGGAAGAGACCGGGATTGTCTTTCTCGACGAGCTGGACAAGATCGCCGGGCCGCCTTCCAAAACCGGGCCCGATGTCTCCCGTGAAGGTGTGCAGCGGGACCTCCTGCCGATTATAGAAGGCTCCAATGTGCCCACCAAGTATGGGCTGGTGCGCACTGACCACATCCTCTTTATCGCTGCCGGGGCTTTCCACTCCTCCAAGCCGAGCGATCTGATCCCCGAACTGCAGGGCCGATTCCCGATCAGGGTGGAGCTTAGTCCCTTGAATGAGGAGGACTTTTTCCGCATCTTAACCGAGCCGAAAAACGCCCTGATCACTCAGTATACTGAGCTTGTGCGCACCGAGGGAGCTGAAGTGGTTTTCGAGACCGATGCAATCAAGGAAATTGCCCGAATGGCTTATCTCCTGAACCAGAAGCTCGAAAATATCGGAGCCAGAAGGCTGCATACAGTGATGTTTTCGCTGATGGAAGACGTACTGTTCCAACTGCCCGAAACAGGGAAGAAAAAAATCGTCAACACCGGTAAAACTGTGATAGAGAAGCTCGAAAAACTGGTAGAGGATGAGGATCTGCGCAAATATATTCTTTGACATACTCTCTGGATTGAAGAGCGTATCAATATTTCAATGCATGCTAGACTGCTGGGAGAAAAATGAAAAGAGACTTTTTGTCTATCAATGATTTTTCGCCGGTCGAGTTGAAAAAGACGATTCGGCTGGCCGCCTGGCTGAAACGGGTTCGTAAAACTCCCCTCTCGCTTCATCTGAGTGAAGGGAGCTCGATGGCCATGATTTTCGAGAAACCGAGCCTGCGCACCAGGGTCACCTTCGAGCTGGCCATGGTCGAGCTGGGAGGGCACGCATTTGAGCTCCAGGCCGCCGGAGTCCGGCTGGGAGAGCGCGAAAGTGTCCCGGATGTGGCTCATAACCTCGAACGCTGGGTGGACATACTGGTCGTCAGGGTTTTCGAAAACGAGACGATCCGGGTCCTGGCTGACAATATGAAGATTCCGGTGATCAACGCCCTCTGTAACCGCGAGCACCCTTGTCAGGCGGTGGCTGATCTGCTGACTGTGGCCGAACTGTCGAAAGACGCTTTTCCCCGGGTTAAACTCGCTTATGTCGGTGACGGTAACAATGTCTGCCACTCCCTGATCCTCATCTCTTCCGCGCTTGGAATCAAGATCAGCGTGGCCACCCCCGAGGGCTACGAGCCCCAGCCTGAATATGTCGGGCGCGCCGCTGAACTCTGCGTTTCAAGCGGGGGCAGCCTCGAGCTGGGACATGATCCTGAGGCTGCGGTCGAGGGCGCTGATTTCATCTATACGGATGTGTGGGCCAGTATGGGCCAGGAGGATGAAATGGCCCAGCGCCGGGAAGTGTTCAATGCTTTCCAGGTCAATGAAAAGCTTGTCCGCCGCGCCGCGAAGAACTATTACCTGCTGCATTGTCTGCCGGCGCACCGGGGCGAAGAGATTACGGATGAAATTATCGACGGGCCGCACTCAAAGGTCTTCGACCAGGCGGAAAACCGGCTCCATGCGCAGAAAGCGATAATTCTTAAATTACTGACGCCTGAGATAGCGGAAAACCTCATTGAAAAGATATGACTAGTCTGAGAAGAACGCCTCTTTACCATAACCACGTGGCCGCAGGGGCCAGGATAGTGCCTTTCGCCGGCTGGGAAATGCCGCTCTCTTTCGGCGGGATCCTGGATGAACATAAAGCAGTGCGCACCAAGGCGGGGATCTTTGATGTATCCCACATGGGACGGTTCCGCCTCCGGGGCTCCAGGGCAGGAGAGCTCCTTGACTACCTGGTTACCGGCCGGGCAAGCGTGCTGCCGGATGGGCGTTTACTTTACACCTTGATTCTCAACCAGCGGGGCGGGGTTCTGGATGATTTACTGGTCGGCCGTCACGGGGACTCTTTTCTCATTGTAGTCAATGCCGCAAACCTCGAAGCCGACTTTGATCATTTTGCTCAGGCCTGCAATGATTTCACCGGGACCGAGCTTGAGGATGAAACCGAAAAAATAGCTCTTTTAGCCCTCCAGGGTCCCCGCTCGCGGAGTCTGCTCGAGGAGCTGCTAGGTGTGAAGCTCGAGGGACTCGAATACTACTGGATGGCAGACTTCCGCTTTCCGGGTGAAACGCTCACCGTGAGCAGGACCGGCTATACGGGAGAACTGGGTTACGAGATATTCGTGGAAAGCAGAAACGCCTCCAGGCTCTGGGAGCGTCTGGTGAACTTACCAGGTGTGACTCCATGCGGTCTGGGATGCCGCGACACTCTGAGGCTCGAGATGGGTTACCGCCTATACGGTCACGAGCTGGATGCAAGTCATACCCCCTTCGAGGCAGGCCTCTCCTGGGCGGTAGATATGGAAAAGAAAGATTTTTCAGGCAAAGGGGCTCTTGTTGAGCAGAAGGCCGGAGGCGTCCAGGTCCTTTTGCGGGGAGTGGAAGCCTCAGCCCGCGACATTCCGCGTTCCGGCTACCGGCTGGCCGCCGGCGGCAAAGAGGTTGGCCGGCTTGCCTCAGGCGGGATTGCCCCCTCGCTGGGTATCGGTATCGGGACAGCCTACATGCCGCTTGAATTTGCCACTCCAGGTACAAAACTCGAGCTCGATCTCCGCGGCCGCCTGGCTCCGGTAACTGTGGTCAAGTTACCCTTCTACAAAAAGGGCACGGCCAGGGATTAAATTGCTGAAAGATTATCTGATCTGCTAAAATGTTCGATTCGGGTTTAAATAAGAACAACATGCTTTTACTCGGTGCGATTCTCCTTTTGGCCGGGGTTTTGCGCATCTATGGTATCAGCTGGGGAGTTCCGGGTGCAGATAATCCCAGGAACTTCCATCCGGATGAGAAAATGGCTCCGCTCGTTCTCAGCCGCATGCGTCCGGCTGAGGGCCAGTTCGATCCTTACTACTATATCAATCCCACCCTCTTTTACTACCAGTACGGACTGCTGCTCTGGCCGGTGGCCAGTCTGACAGGCATCACTCCACCCTGGAAAATTAAAAGCTATAGCGCTTTTGTCGACCACGAGCCGGGCGAGCAGCGGATCTGGTTTCTTACCGGCCGCGTGATGACAGTACTAATGGGGATTATTACGGTCTGGGGAGTTTTCTGGTTGGGCAGCCTGCTGGCAGACCAGCGGATGGGGCTTCTGGCAGCCGCGCTGTTTGCCGTTTTGCCCGCGCATGTGATCCAGTCGCATTACATGGTAGGGGATGCTCCGGCTGTAATGTGGATGGTGCTTTCGCTGTCCTTTTTCGTTTTGGGTCTGGAGCGCAAGAACACCTGGGCTTTCGCAGGCTCCGGCCTGATGCTGGGCCTTGGTCTGGCGACAAAGTACACCTCGATTCTCATTGCTCTGCCGGCGCTAGTGCTGCTTGTCCAGGAGGCCTGGCAGTGGAATACTGCCCGGCGGAATAATAATATCCAGCAGAACAAACCCGGTCAGCAGAAAAAAAATACGAAGAGGAAAAAGGTCAAACCCGCCTCGAAAAGTAAAAAGATGACCTTAGGCTGGGGGGACTGGCTTATGGCCCGCTGGCCATGGTTTCTTTCCTGGGGAGGGCTGGCCGCTGTGGGCTTTGTTATCGGCTGTCCCTATTCAATTCTGAATCTGGATAGCTTTTTAGGCGTGGCAGGTCTCGGCGGTCTGCGAAAGTACAACACCTTCGGTTTGAGCCTGACCAGAGTTTTCAGTACCTCTTTTTTTCTGGGATTGGGTCTGCCCTTGATGCTTGCGGCCATGGGAGGGATTGTTTTGTTCCTGAGGCGCCCGGGAAAGAAAGTATTTGCCTTGGGCGTAATCCTGATAGCCAATATCCTTATTCTGATCTTAAACGCCTCCCCATATATGCGTCACTTCGTGCCCCTTACCCCCTTTCTGGCGCTAGCCGCTGGCTATCTCTTGTTCGAGCTTTACAATGGTTGCGTATTCAAGCTTGGCCTTTCCGCCCGCAAGTGGATACCCGCTGTCGGGGCCGTGATTTTTCTTTACACGGCTGCCTATTCCGCTGCATTAGTCCATCAGATGGGCCAGGAGGAACACCGCATGGCTTGTGCCTCCTGGATCCGCGAGCACCCCAGGCGTTATCAGATTATCGCGGTGATCAAGCCTGAGTGGGGCGATGACTTTTACTCCGTACAAATTGATGCGAACACCTATTCGCGTGTGGTGATCGGCTACAAGTATTCGCTGGTCGAGAGTTATGCTCCGGACTACCTGGTTATTTCGGAGTACGAGACTCTTGATTGTCTGGGGAATGAAGAGGGAAGAAACCTGCTCGGGAATCTTGAGAGATCTAAAATCTTAAAGCCGGTGAAAACCTTTGAGCGGGATATCAGCTTCCTGGGATTGCCTTTCCCTTACAATCCGCCGGGTTCAGACTGGCTGTATTTTTGCCCGAATATAACGGTCTATGGCCATGTGAACTGGCCCGATTCCTCCCGTGCTTTCTTTATTAAAGGTCTGGAAGTTTTTTCCAGCGGGAGGAATGAGGAGGCTTACGAGCTGTTAAAGCGGGCGGTGGAGCTTCAGAGCTCGAACCCATTGTACCGGATGTGGCTGGCCCGGGCCAGTCTCGCCTGTGTAGACGCTTATTCCGATCCAAAAGACCTTTCCCGGAATGTACAGCTCCTCGATCTGGCGCAGGGACATACACAGAGAGGCTTGCAACTCGGCCCCAGGATCTGGATGCGAGTTGAGTTGCTGGAAGTACAGGCCCGGATCAGGCTGAAAATGGGTTACCTGCTGGATGCCCAAGGCCAGCCCGGGCTTGCTGAGAAGGCTATAACCTGGAGCAGGGATGATTTGGTCATGCAGAAAATCCTGGCTGACAGCCTCAGCAATGTGGAATTGAGTGATTGGGATGACAATTACAATAAATCCGTGCTTGCCTTGGCCTACCATTATAAAAGAGCAGGAAAACTGGGAGATGCGGAAAGGGAGGTCAACAGCTTATTGAAAAAAGATGCGAATAATGTTCAAGGCCTTCTGATGCTGGTCGATATTTATTTGCAAAAAGGAGACCGCGACCAGGAAGCGCTCAGACTTCTCGAACGCACCCTGGAAATCGACCCTTCCCTAAGGGATAGTAAAAACAGCAATATATTGGAGATTATCGAGAAGCTCAAAATCAAGATAAAAAGCTCACAAGCATTTTAACCTGGATTATTCACAAAATTCAGTAGCAAGGAATAGGCTTTTGGCCTTTCAAACATTTGCTCCAGACCGGACAAGACAGAAGTCAGAAGTTTAATCCCAATGTTGTTCACTTTAGGCGGGAAACCAGGTTTTTAAGCCGATTTTCTGGACCCCCGCGAAAGCGGGGGTGACAAAAAGAGAGTGTTGTCGCTTTAAGTGAGCGGTATTAAGTTTAATCCGCATTGTTCACAAATTTCCAGGTGTCCTCTGTTCTCAGAATCACAGATTTCACGGATGTTGCACGGATGACACTGTTCCCCACCCCCCCACCAGGATAGCAATGGATGTGTGGGGAAGGGCCATCCGTGAAATCAAATTTTTTACCCGTGCAATCCGCGATTCTGAATGGTTATCCTGAAATCTACTGGCTATCGTTTATTCATAGTGGTATGGAGTAACGATCAGTTTTATGAATACTGCGGGTTAAGAGTCTGTCAGACACTGTATTTTTGGATTTCCTCCTCGATCTCTTTAGTCAACAGGTAGTCCTCATCGATCAGCGAAAAGATCTTGCGGAAATAGAGCTCCATTAACTTTATTTTGTTCGGATCCTGGGTTGTTGAGATATTGTACATGCTGACAACTTCTCTCATCAGGAAGGAGCCGCTAGTTAAGTGTTTGAGATCGGCAAACACACGGTCGGTTTCACTGTTGGTTTCGATAAGGAACATCAGTTCGCTTGAGAGTTCGGTCAACAGGTGCTTGAAATCATCTTTAGGCAGTTGTTTGTAGTTTTTGTATGGGGATTTATATGTTTTTTGGTCCGGCAGATCGATCTGATTTTCTTTCTGGTTCATGCAATCTGCCACATAAAGCCGCGATTGCGCATCCAGCACCAGGTGCCCCACCTCGATATGCTCGCTCCTTTCGAGGTCGATAATATCGAATTCAAATTCAGTCTCTTGGTCAGCGTAAGAGGAGATAAATTCCCTTCCGGGCAGGGGGATCATGGTCGAGTAAAAATCGGGCTGGGGCAGCTTGCCGCCTTTTTTCGGGGAATTCCTGTCGTTCTCCTCAGGCGAACTGCGGCGGAAAATCTCCCGGAAGGATTCCAGGATAGGCCCTGAGACCTCTTCCTGTTCCATTTCGATAACTTCATCGATTATTTTTGAGATCCTGGCGGGAAAAGAGCGCTTGATACTGTCGATTTCCTGAAAATAACGTTTGTAGAAGCGGGTAATCAGCTTTGAATGTTCGCGGGGCAGGTGCATGACCTGGATAATCAGCTCGAGTAAATCTATCTCGGTCACAGCGCAAATGACGGCCAGCAGGCTCAATCCATCCCCGTTTTCCATAAATGGCTTGGACTCCTTGAGGTCCAGGAATATAACCGCCCTACCAGTAAGACAATCCGGATTCCCCCGTAGAAAACGCATCGGTCCTTTTCCTTTCAAGTGTTTGCGCCTGGCAATTTTTTTTATCCTATTTTAAAATATGTATCTGCTATGGGATAAACAAGTAAAACCCGGCTGCTCCGAATGTACAAAGGGAATGTTGATTCTGTTATAGCAATGGCGAAAAAAGCGGCGGCAGCTTATATTGAACGAGTCAGACAGCACTGGGGGTCCGGTTTTGAAAGCAGGAAAAGAGAAAAAAAACGAAACCCGGATCAAGGGAAGCACCAAGCCGGGAAAATCCTGGGCCGGCTTTTGCAGCCGCGCTTCGAAATGGGCATTTTATAGCGGCCTGTTTCTCGGAGCCATGGTCTTTTTACCGGATGACTTTCACGATGGTTTCGAGGTGCCAAAGCTCTTTTGTGTAGAGCTGGCTGCGGTTCTGATCGCCTTTTTCTGGGTCCTCTCATCGGTCTTGCGAAAAGCTGTGATCGTCCGGCTTCCGCTTTGTCTCCTGCCGCTCTTTGTGATTTTCTCTATCGCAGCCGCCTCTGTCGGCTGGAGCCTGAACCGCGGCCTGGCCTTGGAGAGGCTGTACCATGTGAGTGCCTTAGCTGCTTTCCTTATTTTCGCCTGGGGTTTCTACATCGGGAGGGACATAAAAAAGGCGCTTTATTTTATTATTTTCGCTGCGGCTGCAATCGCCCTCTGGGGCCTGATGCTGGACTTTGTGGAACCCTTGCGCAAGGCGGTTTATCCCGGCTATGGCTACGATGAGGTTAAGTCACGCCAGGCTTTCGGCTATTACGTTGAGCTTATTTCCAACCAGGGTAACCCGAATTTTTTGCTGCATATCCTTGTTCTCACAACCCCCGCTGCATTGGGAGCATTGCTCTTGAAGCTGACAGACACGGACCGGAGGGGCTCATCCGCCGGACGGTGGCTTCTTGCTGCCGGCCTGGCCTGTGCCTTTTTAGTGCAGCTTTTGTGCTTTTTCAGATCGCAGAACCGCTCGGGTGTGCTCTCGTTAATTTTAGCCATGCTTTTTTTCGCCGGCGCGACGCTTCTCTTCAAGAGAAAAGGGCTGATAAGCTTCCTTTCGAGAAACCTGCGCAGGCTTGTCTTCCTGATAGCCGGCCTGCTGGTGGCAGCTTCTGCGCTGACTTTTTTTTCTGATACAGGAAGGTCTCTGGCGCTCCGTGTAAAAGAAGATGCGGAAAATCGTCTCGAGAACTGGCAGACCCGCTTTTCACACCTCAGGGACCCGGAAAACATCGATGTCTATTCCCGGGTGATTTTTCTCGAGACCGGATCCCGGATGATCGCCGAAGATCCTTTATGGGGAAAGGGTATCGGGCAGTTCGTCATCTATTACCCGCGTTATAAAACAGAAAAACAATGGGACCTGTTCAAATTTTACAATCCCGAGATCCTAAGGTGGGCCGAAATTCCGCCCCAGGCCCATAATGAATACCTCCAGCTTCTGATCGAGCTCGGGCTTTTTGCCCTCGGCGCCTTTCTCGTGTTCTGGCTCCTTTTCGCGCAGGCTTTCTGGCGGTGTTTGAAAAGAATCTCCGGAGAACTGGAATTCTTCCTTCTGCTTGGCGCCGGTGCGGGGTTGCTTGGCACCCTGTTTAACTCCCTTTTTACTTTTCCGCTGCAGACTGTCACAAGCGCAATCTTTTTCTGGTCGGTTACGGGTCTGCTGCTCGCCCGCTGTGTGGCAAGAGGGAATGAAAAGGGCTGCCGCGAGCTTGCATTCAAATTCTCTTTGCAAAAACCACTTTGGAGGATTGCTCTCGGTTCAGCAACTGTTATCTTACTCGGGGGATGCTTTTGGAGCTCGGTCAAGACTATCAGAGCGCAGTATATTTTTTTCGATGCTCTTAAAACCCACGCCCATGATCTCGGCTACAGCATCCAGCGCAACCGGAAAGCAGCCGACCTTCTCCCGCACAATTTCGGGATCCAGTACGTTCAAGGCTGGCTCTATCGGCTGGCCCATGATACCACCGGGGCGAGGGTTTATTTCGAGCGGGCGATACATCAGGACCCTTTCTTTCCGGAGCCTTACATATATTTGCCCGAATATTATTACCTGAATGGAGATTACGCCAAAGCGGAAGGTCTCTTGCGCCGCTACAGCGAGATCTACTCCCCGGGCTTGCCCCCGCAGTCTGAATACCTCTGGGGCCTGATTTGCTTGCAGGATTCCACCGGGGACAGGATCGCCGAGGCGGACAGACACCTGCGGAAATATGGGAGCACCAATGGGCTCCTGGCCCTGGCCGATGCCTATTACATAAGGGGCAGGCCTGATTCCACAGTCTCGATTCTGAAAGGTTTCGCAAGGACCTTGGATCCGGACAGGGCCCCTGAACTTTTCATACAGGCAGCACACCTTTACGGCCTGGCCTCTTTTGTGACAGGTGACAGCGCGACTGCACGGGAGCAATTCGGTAAGGTCATTCAGCAGGGTAACCAATATGGTCACGGGGACCAGTTCGGTAAAATTTACGAGAGCGCCCGAAACATACTTAAGGTGCTGGATGCTGAGAAAAAGTAGGATTTCTCTTTTATGCTGGGGTCTATTATCGACCTTTGCACTAGGGGCGACCCTGAGCTCCCCGGCAGGTCTGGACCGGGCGGGAGCTTCTCTTGCTGCAGGACTCGGGCCTCTCGGCCTCAAGCCCCATGAAATCACTGCAGGGTTCGACAACGCTGCCGCCGGAGTGAGCGGCTCAAGAGAAAGCCTGGGCGAGGTTGTCGACCGGTGTGCTGAATTTGAGAATGAGCTTTCGGCAATCAAGCGGCCGGGGGATTACCTCGCCTGGAGCCGTAAGGTTCTGGGCCTGGCTGAAATAAGGAGCCCGGAGCCGGGCTCTAGCGGGATCAGGCTGGCCCTGAGAAAAGAAATAGAGAGCCTTGACTCCCTGATGCCCGGCGCAGGCGAATCTCTTGTAGACCTTGTCCTGGCCGATGAGTTGCTCCGCTCAGCCTTCTGTCTGCTGACATCGGCTGAAAAGGAGGAACTCGACAGTCTTGTCAGGGGTTTCAAGCTCCAGGAAGACCAGTGGCCCGACTATCCGGTGGAAAGGATGCTCGAACTGGCCGGAAGGGTTGATCTGGCATCCCTCTGGGCCGCTGCATCCGAAGCGGAGCGGGCGGCCTCCGGCCTCCTGGTGTGCGGGCAGGTGCGTGTCTCTCAGGCCGGGAAGCAAGATCCCCGGCCTCTTCTTTTTCTCGATACGCCCTGGGGAGCCGTGATTGTCGGAGGCGGGGGTCCTGACACTTACCGCGAGACTCCCTTGCTCATTGTCGACCTGGGGGGAGATGACAGTTACAGCCTGGGGTCCTGCAGCTGGCGGAAAGTGAGCATGATTGTCGATCTTGCGGGTGATGACCGCTATATCGCCGGGCACGGTTACAATCTTGGGGGCTCTCTCTCGGGTCTGTCCTGGATCGAGGACCTCCAGGGGAATGACAGCTACGAGGGCGAGGGGGCGTGCTATACTTTCGGTTCAGCGGCCCTGGGGGTCGGAGTGCTGGTGGATCATGCGGGAAATGACAGTTACCTGGGCGGGAGTTTCAGCCAGGGAGCCTCGTTTTTCGGCCTGGGAATGCTGGCTGATTTTTCCGGTGACGACAGCTACAGGGTTTCTTTCTGCGGCCAGGGGGCATCCGTGGGCCCCGGGGCGGGATTGCTGATCGACCTGGAGGGTGATGACAGCTATGCCGCCGGGGGGCTTTATCCGGACTGGAGGGAAACCGGGGCCACCAAAAGCTGCGCCCAGGGCGCGAGTCTGGGCTTACGCCCCTTTGTCCGGGGCGGTACGGCATTGCTCTATGACCGCTCGGGTCGCGATAGATACAAGATCGACTATTTCGGCCAGGGCGCCGGTTACTGGGGCGGAACCGGTATATTGATCGACATTTCCGGGAGCGACTTTTACCAGGCCGGGCGCTACGGCCAGGGGTGCGGACTGCACCTGGCGACCGGAGTGCTGGCGGACATATCCGGGGATGACAGCTACGAAATAGGCGGTGTCGGCCAGGGCGCGGGTGAGGACCGGGCTTACGGTGCTCTCCTCGAGGGAGCGGGCGCGGATCTCTATCAGGCCGGCTGGATGGCCCGCGGAGCAGGCGGCACGGGCGGTGTGGGCCTGCTGCTCGAGCTGGGCGGGGATGACCGGTATCCAGAGTCGCGCAAGGCCGCGGATGGCTTCGGCAGCCGCTGGCAGGAACTCGGGTCCCTGGGATTTCTGATCGACTGCGGAGGGAATGACCTCTATGGCAATATCAAAAAGCAAGGCCTTATCAGGCGCAGCGGCACATGGGGCGGGTCTGTGGACCTGCCGGTTGATCCTGGGAATTGAGCTGGCCTTTATCTGTGCATCCCCGGCTCGAACCGCGCTTGCGGCCCAGGCGGTTCCGGATGTTTGTGTCCGCGTGCTGGTAAAAGAGGCTGGATCCCCGGAGGTCTTTTATGCTGACCCGGCGCGCTGCGACAGCCTGGTCGATCTCCTGGCATCAAGGTGCAGGGAGCGCCCGGATGAGCTCTTGGAGCTCCTGGACACCCCTTGGGCGACCCATTTCGAGGTGCTTCGCCGGGCGCTTGAGAAAGCCGGCGCACCTGCCCGCGAGGCCGTGATCCGGAAGATCGGGGAGGCGCCGCCGAAGGCTGAGCTCTCTCTCCTGCTGGCTGTTTTTGAAAAGCTGGGAGTCCGGGGGGATGAACGGTACCTCGAGGGAGCTTTCAGGTCAGGGGAACCATCCGTGCTGGTATGCGCCGCACGCTGCCTGGCTTCTTTCGGGGAAGGGCCCGGGCCAGTCGAGCGTCTCAAGCCTCTCTTCTCCCAAAGCCCGGCCCAGGTCCGCCTGGCCGCCGCCTGGGCCGCGGCCAGGGTCTATGAGCGCGATCCGCAGGAGAGAATTGCCCGGACGCTGACTGAGGCGATCCGGCCCCTGCTCGATGATCCCATTCCCCTGGTCCGGTTCACTGCCGCGGAAACCCTGAGGATTGTCAGCGGACCGGAAAAAGGTATCCCTGAGCCGCTCTATCCCGGCCATTGACAGACCGGCCTTGGACGGACCTGCATTGGAGGCGCTCAACCCAGGGCTTCGCGCAGGAGCTCATTGACCAGCTGCGGGTTGGCTTTACCCCTGGTTTCTTTCATCACCTGACCCACGAAAAAGCCGAACACCTTCTCTTTGCCGCTCTTGTACTCCTGTACCTGACCGGGATTGTTCTCCAGCACTCTTTCCACAATCGCCTTGAGCGCCCCTTCATCCGAGATTTGGACAAGCCCCTTCGCCCGGACAATCTCGCCTGCAGATCTTCCTGTCCGGCACATCTCCTCGAAAACCTGCTTGGCGATCTTGCCGCTGATCGTATTCTCGTTCATCAGGGCGAAAAGTTCGGCAAGCTGCGCGGGTTTCACAGCGAGCCGGGTGATTTCGATATTTTTTTCGCTCAATACAGCCAGCACCTCGCTCATGATCCAGTTACTCACCTTCTTGGGCTCGGTACTGGCGGAAAAGCCCACGGTTTCCTCGAAATAGTCGGCCACTTCCCTGGTGGCGGTCAGCACGTTTGCATCATAGGCCGGCAGGCCGTACTGGCTGACAAAGCGGATTTCCCGCTCGCCGGGCAGCTCGGGCAGCGATTTTTTTATTTCTTCTATCCAGGACCTTTCTATTACCAGAGGCAGCAGGTCCGGGTCCGGGAAATAACGGTAATCATTGGCTTCTTCTTTGGTGCGCATGGACCGCACCACCTGTTTGTCGGCGTCCCAGAGAAGGGTTTCCTGCTCGACCGTTCCGCCTGATTCGAGCACGCTGATCTGACGTTCCACCTCGTAATTGATCGCCCGCTCCACACCGCGGAAAGAGTTCAAGTTCTTGACCTCAGTGCGGGTGCCGAATTTCCCGGTTCCCTGTTTTCGCACGGAGATATTGGCATCGCAGCGCAGGGACCCTTCCTCCATGTTCCCGTCACAGACCCCTAAATAAAGCAGGGTCTGGCGCAGCCTGTAGAGGAAGGCATAGGCCTCGGCCGAGGAGCGGATGTCCGGCTCCGAGACTATCTCGATCAGCGGGGTGCCGCAGCGGTTGAGGTCAACCGCGGTCCCGCTCTCTGTGATCGTATGCAGGCTTTTGCCTGCATCCTCTTCCAGATGGATCCGGATGAGTTTTATCCTCTTGACAGTCCCGTCCTCCAGACGCGCCTCCACATAGCCGCCGGTTGAGAATGGTCTCTCATACTGGCTGATCTGGTAGCCTTTGGGCAGGTCCGGGTAGAAATAGTTCTTGCGCGCCAGGATAGACTGCCCGTGCAGCGTGGCCCTGAAAGCCAGCGCAGTTTTCACTGCCATGGCCACAGCCTCGGAGTTCAATACAGGCAGCGCCCCCGGAAGTCCCAGGCAGACCGGGCAGACATTGCTGTTCGGGTCATCCCCGAACTGGGTGCTGCAGCGGCAGAAAGTTTTGGTTTTTGTTTTGAGCTGCGCGTGCACTTCCAGGCCGATAACCGCTTCCCAATAATTCCCGCTCATCTATTCACCTCCCTTTCCAGCTTCCGGGCCGTCTTGAGAATGGCGGCTTCATCGAAATGGCGGCCGATAATCTGGACTCCCACCGGCAGGCCGTCCACCTGCCCTGCCGGCACAGAAACCGCCGGCACGCCGGTGAGATTGACAGTCACTGTGAAAATGTCCTGAAGGTACATCTGCACTGGGTTGTCCTCGAAAGAACCGAGTTTCCAGGACACCGTAGGAGTGGTGGGGGTGACCAGGACATCCGCTTTTTCCAGGGCCCGGGTGAAATCCCGGGTGATCAGGGTCCGTACTTTCTGGGCCTTGAGGTAGTAGGCATCGTAGTAGCCCGCGCTCAAGACATAGGTGCCGAGCATGATCCGCCGCTTGACTTCACGGCCGAACCCCTCGCTGCGGCTTCTGCGGTACATCTCGAGGAGCTCGCCCGACACGCTGCTCCTGTGTCCGTAGCGCACCCCGTCGAAACGGGCCAGGTTGGCGCTCGCCTCGGCGGTAGCGATAATATAATAGGCGGCGATAGCGTATTCGGTATGGGGCAGGCTCACCTCCATGATTTCGGCACCCAGGTCCTCGAGACAGGCCACCTGGTCCATGACCCTCTCGCGCACCCTGCTGTCCAGGGAATCTGGAAAATATTCCCTGGGCAGCCCCACCCTGAGACCCTTAATCTCTCCGTCCAGCGCACCGAGATAGTCCGGCACCGGAACATCTGCGCTGGTCGATTCACGCTTGTCGTGTCCGGCAATGATTCCCAGAAGAGCCGCTGCATCCTCGACCGTGCCGGCCAGAGGCCCGATCTGGTCCAGGCTGCTGCCATAGGCCACGAGCCCGTACCTTGACACCCTGCCGTAAGTCGGTTTAAGACCCACCACACCGCAGAATGCCGCAGGCTGGCGAATCGAGCCGCCGGTGTCCGAACCCAGGGCCATTGGAGCGAGCCCCAGGGCCACGGCGGTCGCAGAGCCGCCTGAGCTTCCGCCGGCCACCCGCTCCGGGTCTACAGGCCCGCGCACAGGCCCGAATGCGCTGTTTTCACTGCTCGAGCCCATAGCGAACTCATCCATGTTTGTCTTGCCGAGGATAATCATCCGCGCTTCTTTCAATTTCTCCACCACATGGGCATCGTAAGGGCTCTTGAAATTTTTCAGTATTTTCGAGGCGCAGGAGGTGGGCTGTTCCCCGCGCACCACCATATTGTCCTTGATCACCAGGGGCAGGCCGGCATAAGGCGGCAGGCTCGCTCCTTGAGCGCGCATCTTGTCAACATTATCCGCCTCGGCCAGGGCCTCGGCCCTGCGCACCGAGATCAGGCAGTTGTGATCGTCCTTTTCGATAGCGGAAAGAAAAACTTCGCAGGTCTCGCGCGAGGATACCCGTCCGGCGGCGATTTTGCCTGCCAGCTCGACTCCGCTTAAAGATCGTAAATCGCTCAACTTTGTACTCCGTGTGCTTTGAGTTTTTTTATCATGACAGGGTATTACTCTTTTCATCAGCCTGTGGAAACAAACAAGGAGTGCATCATTCAATCACCTTGGGCACGATAAAAAAGCGGCCCTCGCTTCTGGGCGAGTTTTTCAGCGCGGCCTCGAGATTGCCGAAGCGGACCACCTCGTCAGGCATCAACGGGGTCTTTTTGCCTTCGAGAAAGGAGTGGGGACTCACGTTTTCAGTGTCCACCTCGTTCAATTTTTCCACATAGGCGAGGATATCGTTCATGTCCCTGGTCATGCGCTCGGTGTCTTCCTCGCTCAGCTCGAGACGCGCCAGGATGGCGATTTTGCGGACATCTTCCCTGCTGACTGCCAATTCGGACTCCTTGAAAAGATTTTTCTTATTTACTAAGTGCTGTAACTCGAAAATACGGTGACGTATTTTTTCCAGCAACGCTGTGCGGACTCGTAGGGGCGACCGGCGGTCGCCCGAACAGGGCGAGGCATGCCTCGCC
>Ga0307380_10004819_pt1 | contig 18056 bp, 13 predicted proteins | sample UN3MG_FD_202239 | JGI IMG/M metagenome (GOLD analysis project Ga0307380, IMG submission 202239) | Soil microbial communities from Risofladan, Vaasa, Finland - UN-3 | ecosystem: Environmental > Terrestrial > Soil > Coastal area > Acid sulfate soil | place: Finland: Risofladan, Vaasa | collected...
CGAGAATCCTTTGCTCCCAGCTATGGTCAGCGGATAGCCTTGTGCTATCGCTTGCTTGGCTCCCTCGACTGATTTGACTCTCGTAACAGTGTGGACACCGAATGCAGTGGCCGTCTCGAATAACTCCGACCGTTTCACCGGCCAATAATTCGAATGTGACCAATCTATTTCCGTCCGCTCGGAATACTTCAGCCAGTACGCCGCTGGATTCTGCGGCTGCGGTACTCTCGGATCGTCCCACGCCAACATGCCAAATGTTTCGGGTGCAACAGCTTTCGCTTGTGCCGCTCCGTACGATCCTGATCCCTTGCCCCGCATGCCTGCAATTTGACGACCGACGCCGTACGTCGCAAATGGATAGCAGGGCTTCACCTCTTCGTTGTCGCCGCGGATAACGTGATCGAGGAATGCTGCCGATAGATATGCCTTCGCACCGCCGACGCCCACGCAGCTCCCAGAAAATTGATAGAACCGTGGCAACGGCTTTCCGTACGTCTGAAATTCCAATTCCGCACAGATGAATCGATTGTCTTCGCGCACACCTGTATTCGAGAATTCGAACGTCCCGATTCGCTCGTGGAATGCTTCGGTCTGCAATTGCTGTGGTCGTGTACGCTCTGAAAATGGAGTCCAACCACCATCGATAAATGATGCGGCTTCGGTGAATATCATTGCACTGACCCCAGTCCAATTGAGATGTCAGACAGCAGCGAACGTAGCTTTTGCATGTCTTCGTCCTGCTTGTTCATCTCGATAATGATCCAATTGTTGAGAGGCCGCGCGGATGACGGCCAGCGATTCGCACCAGTCAGATACGTCTGAATCGCTTCTGGGGATTTAATCTCACCAGACTCGACTAGATTGGCACAATTTCCGAATGCGCCTGACGACGCTTGCGCGTGGATAGTAGACAGTGACACGGCCTCTGCTTGCCGCAGGACTTCCTTTTGTCTCGTCGTCAATTGATCGGGCTGCGGGTCCGGTGGATCTGGATCATCCGGATCAGGACCGGGGTCCGGCTTGGCACCGGCCAACACGAATATCTTTCGGACGATTCGCGGACGGGCAGGAGCTTCGCGAAACTGGAGCACGCGGATACGAGTCCCAGGATCGCCCCAAATGATTGCGACCTTCCCGTCCTCGCGAAGCACGAACGGACACTCACTGAGATCATGAGTTGCTTCGATCAGCCACTCACCAGGCAAATCACTCGTCACGACTACAGCAACCTTACCAGCCTCTTCCGGGAATAGCTTGAGCACTTCATCTCGGTCTGGATCTTGTGCGGATGCGATGGCACACATCAATGCCATCGCCGTTATCATTTTCGCTTTGATTCGCACAATTCCTCCAATGCTCTCATAAAAGTTTGTGGCATGCCGCTGTCCAGCAGGAACTCGCGGAAGTCAGACGCGGGGATGCGTCTATGATCAGAATTCGGGATCACGAACGAATTCGGAAAGTGGCCTTTTTCAAACCAGCGAACAACGGTTCGCGGTGCCACGTTGCAGATTTTAGCGATTTGGCCAGTCGTCAATGGAATGTCGTTCATGTCGGAATATTACGCTTTATCGTTTAGTCCGTCAATTCTATCGGCGTAAGCCATCGCGTCTGCGATCCCGTATCCTCTTCGCTGTGCCAGGTGAAACCGCGAGTTTTTCACCGCCATTTCAAACCAATCGTCGAAATCGTGGAGGATAGAGAATCGATTGTACAGGCTGACCATACATTTCTCATTCATGACGCTTGATCCATTCACCAATTGCGTCATTGAGTCCCACGTCATGCCCGTGCCCGAGTCGCCACGGTCGCCACCATCGAGCCCAGTCCCACACACGCTTTACGTGTCTGCCGTTTCCCATCAGTGACTCTATCGGATGCTTCGCCGCCCAGAGTTGCACACCGTCGAGATACCGAGCCCTGCGTGGTCCGTTTTGCAGCCCGTCGACATTGCTGATCAGTAGAATCGGGAATTCGCCGAAGACCTCGACCGGTGGCTCGCCCTCGTAGATGATCGCTCCGACAATCCTCGGGTCATCTGAGGATTCAGCCAGCTCCACCGCTCCGGCAGAGTAGCAATAGACGATGACGCGCTCGAGGGTCCCGATCCCGCTGAGCGTGGTTGAGTAGACCGAAACCCAATTCGGTTGCCCCATGTCGACACGCAGCCGTCGCGCGGCGTCTTGCCACGGTGCGTGATCACCTGGGAGTGCGATTACAGTAGTCATGGTTCGGGCAGAATTAAATCATTTCACTAAACGTTTGATTTCTTCCAAGTCTTTTTCAATTTTATTGACTCGATCCTCAAACCATTGCGGCGGAATACGCAGCGGGATCTTTCCGTTAATGTCTCGCAGCGATTCGCGTATCTGAGTCAGTTCGGTTCGCAATTCCTTTTGGTCCTTCAGTGCATCACTGTTCGTATACCGATTGCTTTTGATCGCGACAAGATCTCGCGTGTTAGTAATTACCTGTCGCACTAACGGAACCATGCCCACGACAACAACTGCCATCACACCAGAAATTACAAGACTCGTGATCTGCGCCCAATTTGGCTTTGATCTTTGTGGCGTTGTCATTCATGGTGCTTTCTTCTGTTGACGCTTGCCTATTGCGTCTTCGTAATTGAGTCGCCGACTATCCACGACATCACTAGCGCCGCGATGGTCGTGGCCTGCTGCTCGTCCATGCCCAAGATGTCTTGAAACACGACTACGGTAACCGCAATCACCGCAGCTTGGAATCGACGACTGGCGAGCATCGCTTTTAGTTTTTCGAAGTACTTCATGTCGCCCTCAAAGTTTCGGGTGAATCCGTCGCTTCGTGATTTCGCTACTCCACGCCCCGTCAGGATTGATCAACTGCACTTGTTCGGATGCCACCCCTGGCACTTGCCATGTCGTCGCAATCGTCTCAAAGTTCACGATGCCGTCTGTGCCGTCCGTTTCGAACGCTCCGGCAATCGAACTCGTGTTTCCGCCTGCGTCCGTTACAACGAGATTCAGGGCCGTTGTTGTGGATAGGTCGAACGGCGTCACGCCGTCCACGACGGTCTTCTGCAAGATCGTGCCTTCATCGGCCACATGTGCGTCGTTGGCGTTAAATGTCATCGCTCAATTGTCTCTGCGTGAAACGTCTGGATACGTGCCGTGGAAGTCATTAGCGTATTGATTCCGACCGTGTCTGTCATAAACAGATTGACTCCAACCGTATCGCAAAAGACCTCGCCAACCGGGCACGAAGGAGCCATCGAGTAAGTTAATGATAGGTCGTATCCGGTGAGGCTGTACGATCCGGTTTCCATCGCAAAGACGTAACCGAGCGCAAAGCTTACGTCGAGTCCAGACAGATTATACGCACCCGCTTCGAATGTAATCGCCTGTCCTGTGAGTAAACTGGTGTCAATTCCATCCAACACGTAAGCACCGGTGTCGCAAGCAATCGTGTACGATCCAAGTGGAGAATAGACAAGGTTAACATTGACTCCGTCGTATGAATACGAACCAGTCTCGATTGATAATGACCGGTTCAATGTCAAATCGATATCAAATCCAGATAGCGTAAACGCACCCGGATCAATTGCCAGAATGTACGCTCCCAGTGGCGAGTAGACGAGGTTTACGTCTAGTCCGGTAAACGTATAGGCACCTGCTTCGATTGATGTCACGAGACCGAGAACAAGCGACAAGTCCACGCCAACTGCTGAATATGACCCCGTGTCAAATGCTACCGCATGCCCAGCACGGATGTCTGCGTCGATGCCGGTGTAAACGTATGCACCAGACTCGATCACCAATGTGTACGTCGCAGTCGTGTAAACTAAATTGACATCCAGTCCGCTGTAGACGTAATCGCCGGTGTCGAATGCCACAACATTGCCACGCAAGGCAACGACATCTAGTCCGGTGTAAGAGTACGACCCTGCATCGACAGCCAATGCGTACGACGATACAAAACCAACGTCCACGCCGTTGTAAGCGTATGAGCCAGTATCAACAGCCAGCACGCTCCCCGCGATCAGATCAGTGGCCGTGCCGTCGTACGCGTATGCACCAGTATCGATTGCGACTGCATAACCCAACAGCAACGCCGTATTTGTTCCAGTGTAGTCATACGACCCCGCTTCGATCCCGACAGTCTTCCCGGATAACAGGACAACATCTAGGCCAGTCGCGACATACGCACCAGCATCCATCGCAAGCGTGTACGCTCCGAGCGGCGTATAGACTAGGTTGACATTGATTCCAGTGAAGGCATACGTGCCCGTGTCGAATGATAATGCCTTGTTCGAGATCAGGCTGACATCAACGCCACTTATGACATAGGCACCCGATTCAACTACGATCGAATAACCATAAATGAGCGATGCATCGATTCCAGTTACTGCATACGATCCGGTGTCCGCCGCAATCGAATGACCAGCACGTAAGCCTATGTCGATCCCAGTATAGTCATACGACCCTGTTTCAATGCCGATGGTCTTTCCGGATTGGAAGCCAACGTCGAAACCAGACAAAGCATACGAACCAGGATCGATAGCAAGTGGATAACCACGGACGATTGCCACGTCGATGCCAGTTGCCACGTATGATCCGGTGTCAATCGATAACGTGCGACTCAGCAGTACACTGACGTCAATTCCGGTTGCCGCGTACGTTCCGGTGTCAATCGCCACTACGTGACCGGATAGTAAGTCGACATCCAGACCGCTAACCGCATACGCACCCGCATCGATTGCGATCACGTACGCTCCGAGCGGTGTATAGGTCAGCGTTACATCTATTCCGCCATAGACATACGAACCCGGTTCGATTGTTGCTACGTTGTTCGAGAGTAGGCCAACGTCAATACCAGTTACCACGTAGCTGCCGGTATCAATGGGAATCGTTAGACCGTGAACCAACACAACGTCAGTTCCGTCGTATGAATATGCTCCGGCATCGATCGCGACCGATCGGCCTGCGAGTAAGTCAACATCAATGCCACTCGCGACGTAGGCCCCAATGTCAACCGCAAGTGAATGGCCATAAACGAGCGATGCATCAATGCCAGTTACCGAATGCGACCCGGTGTCAATTGTGACCGCATAGCCCGCGAGTACGTCTGTACTTATACCGGCGTAAACATACGAGCCAACATCAATAGCTATCACATACCCACGCGGGAATGACATATCCACGCCGCTGTACGCATACGCTCCAGCGTCAATCGGTAACAAATATCCATACGTCAGTGTCGTATCAATCCCGGTTGCCGCGTACGAACCCGCTTCGATCGCTATCGTGCGACCAGATAGCAAACCGACATCAACGCCACTCGCAACGTACGAACCGGCATCGATAGAAATAAACAGCCCCGCATCTTCTGCCTGGGGGAGTCTACTCCGTCGTACGTTACTGCTTACGAATCGCATTGACTAGGCAGCTTCCTCGTAAACGATCCAGGGGATGCAGTTCACTGTTGCAGCAAACGTGGTTCTGATCCGCACGGACTTACTGACTGGAACAGGCGGCCTAGCATCGCTGGGAAACCACACTGAGTAGCCTGTTTGCGGATGTACTAATTGCGAATCAAAGAATCGCTGTGCTGATAATGTCGTTCCCTCACCGGATGCGTTGTAGCCCGTAGCCGTCGCCCCTCCGACACAAAGCGACAGTGGTATGGTGTTTGGACTGCTCCAGATTTGTGGCGTGGTGGATGTGACTGCTGCTGCGGTTGCATTCGTCACAGACAGTAGCGAAACCAAGCCCGGAACTGCTGTCGCTGTCACTCCGTCAAATGAGATACCCCATCCCCAGATTTTAATCGTTGTTGTGGCTGGCACAAGCAATTGAAGTACGGTCTTCAACGCTGTTCCCGTTGCCACAACGGTTGGCACTAGCGATGCGTTGATCGATGAAGCACGATAGAGCATTGTTATCCTCCAAAGGACGCACGCTTTTGCTGCGAACGTGTCATTAGTCGTCGTGATTTTAAAAGTAAGGTTGCACCGGCAATTGAAAGCTCGTCGTAATATATGCCGACGGGATCTGGAAAACCTACTGTCTCTTGGTACAAGACGGCAAGAACTTTACCGCCGCCATGATCGATTACACTCGCTGAAACTTTAGTGGCAGCAGCGGCAGGCGAGACAGTGCTGATTGTCCCACTATCGGGTGCTGCCCCCGCTACACTCTTTTGAGACTTAACATCGTCATCCGTATTTGACCGATAAGCTATGTAGATATCGGTGCCGTCAACTGCATGTGACAAATTCGAGTTCGAAGCTTTAAAATCAGTTCCAGACAATGCCACACTCGATTGCACTGAACTGTCACGCAATTGTCGAATTGCTGGATCTAACGAACCAAGCCGTCCCCACACTCCAGTCATTACTTCCACGCCGCCGTCGTCATAGTATGTAATGACTGGCGACCGTACGGCACGAACAAGTGGAACTGAGGTTTCAACGTACTGCTGTGTCTCCAGAGTATTTCCAGACGTCAACGCTCGATAACTAATCGTGCCGGTTGCGTCTCCTGTGTCTTTAGTGAAAAGAAACCAGACTTTATCTGAGGCACCTCTGCCAATTGCTGACGATCGCCAGTGATTTTCGCCAGTCACAAACGTAACCTGTATGCCCACCGTCCACGTTCCACCTTCTCGTCGTGCATAGTCAACACGGTCATAATCCACGCCCATGATCTTATCAAGGTCACCGTTGTAAAGAACGATGATATCGCCATCAGATCGAACGCTGATAAAGCATCCTTTTACGATTGGTGCATTGGCTGGCGATTCCACGGTTTCATTCACCGTACTCCACGCATCAGGCGAGCCGTCGTCCGACATATTGAAAACGTTGTATTCGTACGCAGCGGAAGTAGAATCCCAAACGACGATATGAATCTTCGTGCCGTCTTTCCATGCGGCAGCTATTCCACCATCGGCACTGGCACCAGGCCGCGATGCGGCGTCTTGCTCCGTCCAAGTATCGACCAGTGGATCAGTTCCAGCTTTCCACATCTGCACCAATATTCCAGAAAAGCCCTCGCCGCTGGTTACGTATACGTTATTGTTGCTGTCTACGAACGGTCCGCAATATCCCGACCACGCAGTGTCCACGGTGCCAATTTGCTTACGAGCCATCAGAGCACCTCCCACGTCGATAGGTCGATAAAGGTATCCGATGGAATGAGTAATTTGTATTCGGCCAACGTATGCCAGTTAAATCGCGGATCTTGATTTGTACCGCCAGTCGTAACCAAGTGGATTACTTGCACACCAGCATCCACGAGGTTAATTCGCAATCCCAGATCAACAATTTCAGCGTCTGATAAAGCAGGCAATACATCCTCCGATATTCCTACCTGGACGCCATTTAACAGGCTTCGTACCCGGTTCTGAGAACCGTTGTTTTGCATGCCTTCATTTGCGATTGCACGACTTGATCTTCGACGGTTACCGGTACTGTACATCCGCCCTTTCAATTCAGAACCTCGACCCGTGTTGACGTTCAGTCCAACAGCAGTAATCGCTGCGTTGATTTCCGTTTCCTCGCTCGTATCTTGTGAAGTCTGAATCCAGGCAGACGTGTCAATACCAACCACATTTGTGTATCCCGATGTTTCTAACGCTTCTGCTGTCCAACCGAATCCCGAACCCACAATCAGGATCTTCGTCGCAGTTGGCCACGCGAATAGCTCGACCAGTTTCTGTGCTCGATACTGACTGTACGGAAACATTGACGCACGATGATATTGCAATCGCACCTCTGGCCGCGTATTCGGTCGGCCATCTGGTTCCATGCCGATCGAATAAACGGAGTCGAAATCGGCTTTCGTATTGAATTCAACTACCGGCATGGCTTACACCAATGTCAAGAACTGAGCACCAAAGTCGAGCTTGAACGTTTCGCCCGTCAGCACATCGACAGCCGATCCGTAATCAAACCACGAGATCAACGGATCGAGCGGACTGGTAGGCGTGTTGTTGAAGATCACGACATAGCGAAACTGAGCAATCGCACCGCCGACAGCCGTGATCGTGAGATCGGTCAACACCAACTCGTACGATCCATCCGAGCCCTCGGAAGTCGCCACGGTAATTGCACGCGCGCCGGGGCCATCGTCAGTCAGGTTGGTGTAAGCAATCTCGGTAATGTTTGCGATTACCGAATTGGTAGCGACTGGAAGCGTATTAGTCAGTGCATACGAGATCGCGTCCGTCCCAAGATTGTGGACACCGTGTGCAACGTCTTCGACGAACTGATTGAATTTGTTGTAAGTTGCCATGCTATGACTCCTAAGTTTGTTGGATTTGAAATTACTCGTTAAACGTCAATAGTACCCAGTTCGTGCCGTTGTACCGAAACAACGCCGACCCGCCGCCCGTCGGAGTCCACGGATCTCCTGGCCCCGCACCGAACTCTCCAAAGTCCATACCCGGTGGCGAACTTGCGTCGAGTGTATCGCCCGTGCGGACTGAAACCCACATCAGCCAGCCAGTAGGAATCGGACCAGAAGCCCACGTAAATTCTGTAATCGTGACCCCCGTACCTGGCGTTTCGCATGACGTTGAAAAATCAACATCAGGTGTCGTGTCGCCAGCACCAGTCACCATGTGATGCGGAGTGACCGTTGCTGGAGTCCACAGCGTGCCGTCCCACGTCCAGTCCAGCACATCACCAAGATTTCCCCAATTGGAATTGCGAATCCGCACATTCGTCGATCCGTAGACAACCGATGCCGATAACGACCTTCCTGCTGTCACCGTCGGATGCGTGTGGTTTCCCGATAACGTACTGTTGTACTTCTTGACCGTCGCCGAACCAGTCAGCCACAATCGCGAGTCAGCAAGATCACTCGTCTTGTGATTGTCGAATCCAGTATCCCTGTACTCTGTGCCTGTGTCACGGTCGACGATTACGTTGGTGTCTCCGAAATCCACATAGTCGCTGTTGACGATGTCGGCAGACTCAAGTATCTGTGTCGCCGTTCGAAGTTTCCACGGGATAAATCGGTTGTGCTTCGCGTTGAACTCACCAAGCACGCCGTCAGAGGTAACGAAGAATGCTTTAAAGTCGTAACTGAGAATTGAATTCCTGACTCGCAAGTTTCGCGTACGATCGACAGACGTAACCCACCACGCTTCGGCGGTGTCGTTGATCGTAGAATTCTCAATCGTGATATCGGTGTGCTCGCCCAAAGCTTGACCTGAGCTTTGAATGCATCCAGACAAATACGAATCCGTGATCGTCAGCGACTTATTCCAGACCTGCAACTTGATGCTTTGTCGGTTATTGGATGGGTCGCCGTTCTTGCCGTGAATGTAGCGACAGCCGCTGACGAGTACTTCATCGCATGAAACGAATTTCGTTTGCCACGTTGAGTCAAAGTTCTGTTGCCAAATCCAATGACCCTGATCGACTTCGCCGGTCGGTCCCGTGCCGCCGGTTCCGCCACCTGGGGCCGCTTCGTAGAACTGGCCTGGAGTGCCGTTGTAAACAATCTCGCCGCCCGTGTACGTCGTTCCAACTAACCACTGACTCGATGTTTCCTTCCAGTCGTAGTCGTGACGAAACGTGCAATCCTTGACAATAGCTTTCTTGATCTGCCCAGAGTTCGGATTGAAATCAATGCCGGTCCGATAACCAATCAATCTCGGTTCTGTTTCGTGGAACTCGCAACTTTCATAAATGACAATATCATTGCCGGAATAGCGAGCTCCGTGCCAACCCATGTTGTAAAACTTGCAGCCGCGGATAATCATGCCTTCGCCGTTGCCGGTCACACCAGAGAATCCACACTTGTCGAAAGATGAATTCTCGATGATTGTGTCAATAGAGTCTGCTTCTCGCACACCGTACGCCAGTTGCATCTGTGGAAAAATGCCTTGCATGACCACGGATGTTGCATGCTCACGTACGTGTGAATCAGTAACCCGACAGCCGACGCAATCGATCAGCTCGACAACGTAACTCGATGCTACATTATTCGGATTCGTGATTGTGATCGCACCAATAAAATTGAAAGGCTCCACTGTCTCGTACGTGATCCCAGCTCGACCATCCCAGTCCACGGAGACAACACAATTTGTGCACGTGTTCAGTCGCAGCACGTATTGGTACGTGTCGCCAACATCGCGAGTTGACTTGAACTTTCCAATCGTGACATGCTTCACGTTCGCGAGCAGGATTGGCGTACCGTCGTATTCGTAGACAGCATCTTTGTCTGGAAAAATCGTGTCACCGTTAACCGCCGCCGTTACCGCAGTGCGTAACGCAGTCCACCTGGCTTGATTCGTGTCCGACTGCGGTTGGTACGTGTTGATGCTGCCGTCAGCCGATATGCGAGTGACGCCGCCGCTTGCGATTGCGACGTTGGCGACGAGGTCCCACGTGTACTTTCCGCTGCCGTTTATCTCGCGACTGACGTAGAGGCGTGAGCCTTCTTGTTTGTATTGCCCTGGGGCTGTTGGAGCTGGCATGTTTATCTATCCGTTTGAAGTTTAGAAGCTCAAAGCCGCTCCGTGCTGCACCCATCCAGTTGACGCGACGTACATGAGCGTGATTGTTCCGCCGCTCGCCGGTGCGAAATCGACGCCACCCGACAACTTAAATTTGCCCGTCGCGTGCACGAGTGAATCGCCCGGAAGTACTTCGAGTACGATTTCATGGCCTGGCAATATCGCCCACCCGCCGTAATCCAGATCCGTGATTGCGTCACCGTTCCCGCTAGTTCGGACGTGCTTACGACGATAGATGTTCGGTGTGAGGTCGGCAGCAGTCGTGTCAAACGTGTTTGTACCGTTGATCGTCACCTCAGAACCGGCAGTACTTGCGAACTTCTCGCTGCTCGAGTGGTAACGCTGATCAACATCGAGTTTGATGTTCGTGCTGCCGGAAGTTACGAGGATGACCTTCTGGGTATAGATCGTTGCTGCTGCATAGCCAGCCGGATCGACATCGTCCCCGAATGGATCGATGCCCATCGAGATGCAATTGTGGAGCTGGACATTCGCGGCATTGTTGGCAACCGTGATGTTTCGTGAATTGGCTCCGAGTGCGTGACCATTTCCGTGAAACTGAAGATCGCTTCCCGTCACGTTCACGCCACCTGAAACGTACAGACCAGAATCGTAATTCCGTCTAAACAGGCAATTGTTGATTCCGATATTCGCACCCGAAAGATGCATTCCGGCACCGTCTGCGGATGCCGAATCTCGTGCATGCTGTCTACCTACGCCATCTGTCGTGCCTTCCACGACCGCCCCGCCGCTAGTCAAGGAAAGCTGGAATGTATTGGTTGTAGCATTCACCACAAAATATGACGTTGTTGTATCGTAGCCACCGGGAATCGTCCCGTTAGTTTTCAACGTAACACGATCATCATTTTCGAAACCGTGGAGCGGGCTAGTCCATAGATCCTCACTCGTTCCACCCGTGAAGTCGAACGTTACAACTGCTGACCCGTTTTCCGCGAATGTGCATCCCGTGTACAAAACGTTTCGAACACCAGTCGGACCAAAGACCATTGACCCGTGTATGCGGTTGTTGGCCATCACGCAATTCACGTAACTCAGTGACCCAATATTAACCGACCCAGTTTCCTTGCATATTGCACCGCTCCCTGCGTTGTTTGCAAATCTAGTCGATGTAATCGTGATGCCACGAACCGGGCAGTTGATGTCCATTCCGTCTTCTTGTTCCGGCGCACCTCCACTCGATAAACCGTATCCGTTGTTCTCAACGAAACAGTTAGTCACTTGCAGCCCAGCAACGAGACCAGTTCCGGTAAGCTTGAGGCCATCCGCAGCGTTGCCGAGAATCTTGGTTCGGTTGATAACGACGTCTTCCTGGCCTCCGTTCAACTGAATTCCATACGTGACATCGGAGTCACGAACGATACAGTCTTCGATTAGGAGTCTATCTGCACCTGCATTAACAAGTACTGGTAGTAAACCAGGGTCTGTCGTCAAGCCATTCCGTGCTCCCGCGAATATCTCGCATCCGATCAGCTTGCAATCGGTTCCTGTGATATTTACGAGTGTGTATCCCGTGACTTTTCCGAGCAGTCCAGCAGACTGGTCAATCACCAGATTACGCAGTGTCGACCCGTTAGCAGTTAGCGAAAACATATTCGTAGATGCATCGGGATTAGTCGAACGGATTACCACTCCCTTGACGCACGACAATTCAGAATCCTGCTGGGGAACGAACGCTGCACCGTCGATGTCGTAGGTTCCAATTTGAGCAATGTGGACATTTTCAGATGCCGCTAATGCCGCCGTTAATGCTGTGTGGTTTACGGCAGCCGTCGCAGATGGTGCAGCCCCAAACCAAGACGCCAATGTGTGCCCTTTGTACTGCCGCAAGTATCGTCCAGTTCCACCCGGCCCATTCGCAATCGTGCCTGCACCATTCGCAGTCGAGTTGACCGTGTCCGTTGCCGTGGCGTCCCACTTCCATTCGCTCACCTCACCGCTGGCCTCAATGAGACGAATGATTGTGCCTTGAGGTAAATTGCGATCAACCGCAAACTCGTCTAATGACGACAACGCTCCATCAGTTCCGTATGCGATTCGCGGCCCTTGCCAGTAAATCGTCGCTGAGCCATCCGCTACGTTACCCGCTCCGGTTGCCGTTGGTGCCGACCCTCCCGTTGTGCCCGCCACTCGAACGAAATACACATTGTCAGCCGTTGCCAGTCGTTGACCAATATTCACCGCTGTTGTTGCCGTCCACTCGTCAGTGAATAACGCTCCCGCTGTCGTTACAACGCTCCGTACGCTGTTCACGATGAAAGAATCGCCAAGTGCCAGCTTTCCGTGCATGGGTGCCGATGGGTAATGCAAATTCGTAAACGCCTGATCAGCTATGTCGTTCCATGCTGGGCCAAACAGATTGCCTTCCAGTGAGTTGCCCGTGATAACCAGATCGCTGTGAACAACAGCCGGATCATTTACCAGAATGACAATACCCCAGTTTTGCGTCTTGGTCACTTGATTGTCTGTGCATGTGTTCCCTGTGATCGCGAACCGTAAGCAGCTTTCGGCTAATGTCGCACCCTCAAGCCTGATTCCGCCGTACGGTCGAACCTCTTGGATCAGATCATCTGCACGATCCAACACGTTATTCAGCATCGTGTTTCCGGTTACCGATGCGTTGACGCACTCGACGAATACAGTTCCGCACGAATTGTTTCGCTCTCCGATGTTTCCGGTAAACGTGATCCCATTGCAACGCTCTAATGCGTAACCAAGGTCTCCGCCATTGCGAGCGTAGTTGTTCGCAACAATGAGTTCTCGACAGTCTTTTATCGAAAACAAGTCAGCGTTACCACCTGCTGAAAAAGCTAGGTCACTGCCTTCTGCTGTGTTGTTGGTGATCTTCACGTTGTACATTTCGTACGTCGCAATATCGCCAGCCGTCAAGTAGAACGCTGATTGATCGCCTGTCCCACCGCGATAAGTGTTGCCAGTTATTTCGATGTCTCTTGATCCCGCCGCAGTTGGTGTCAATCGGAATCCGTTATTGATGATCCCGTCAAACATGCAATCATTGATTTTCATGCGAACGATTTCACCGCCCGTATTAGAAATGATTCCGTCGAGGCATCCGGTGAAATAGCAATTGTCAATTGTCACATCGGTAGGTTTGGCCATCCCAATACCAACACCGAAGTTTGTACCGCCAGCATTGTTTAACCCGATGAATCGACAGTGCGAAACTCGCATCCGCGTTACAGACGTAAATATCGTGATTGCATTCGTATCGCCAGCAACACGGGCCGAACCGTCGAACGTGATTCGCTCGAAAGCAGTATCAGACCGACTTGATAATGTCGTGATATGACTACTCGCGAAGCCCGAAGTAATTGCCAGCACAGTTCCGTTATCAGTTGCGCCGACCCACTTTGAGTTAGGCCGCTTGCTGATGCTCGTTCCGATGGTGTACGTGCCGCTGGAAAACGTGACCACCTTATTGTGCGTTTCCGCGTATGAGTCGGCCGCAGCGATGGCTAGACTGTCGGTCGTGCCGTCGCCCGTGACAGCTCCCCAGTATTCAGGCCGCACGAGATTCGTCTGCCGGTGATACCGACCGCTGCCACCTGGTCCGTTGGCCACCATACCGGGGCCACCAGCGATGGAATCAACTGTGGTCGATGACGTAGCATCCCACTTCCATTCACTAACCTCACCACTCGCATCGAGGAATCGAATGATCGTACCTTGCCTGAAATTCCGCTGTACCGCGAAATCAGTCAGGGCCGAAAAGGTGACTATGCTGTTTGTGACTGCCATTGTGTATCTCGTTTAGAATTTGGTGCGCGAGTTTTCGTACCACGTGCCAGCGGAGTGCCGATATTCCAGCGTGACGTGCGCGGCAAATGTCGGTTCGATAATATCGCCCTGTGAGCCATCTAACTGAATGTTTCCAGTCGACACGACCGACGACGACGACGGCACAAAGATCTTGATTGTCTCGCCATCGTTGGCCGCAACCATGCCAGTAATATTGGCCAGCGGAGTCGCACCGGTTAGAAGGTAACTGGACGTGTTATCGAGAGCGAAGGATGCAGCGTCTGCAACAGATGCAAAGCCATGCCGCTTCTGAGTTCCTGTGACAGTTGCCGAAACAGGCGAACCGGCTCCCGCTGGCGTGTCCCATGTGCCATCACCTCGCCAGAATGTTGACCCAGTCGCACCTGTCCCACCATTCAGATTAGCAACTGGCAAATCCCCGGCAACGTCAGTGTCAAGGTCAACCAAGTCCCGTGTAATGACCTGCCCTGCAATTGTCAAATAATCAGGCGTGCCGGCTAACGTCACGGGATCGCCGCCCGCTCCTCCACCACCCGCTTCGCCAATCTCGTTCCACTCATCGTCAGCCGTGTCAAACTCGTATCGCTTCTCAAGGCCATCGGTATGATTGACGATCATCCCATGTTCGAGATCAGTGAAGTTCTCCATGATCACCGCGAACTCGGCCTCGGTCATCCAGACTTCACGATTGAGATCCGCTACCGTCCAGTGTGCCGCATTCGTCGGGTCCGTACCAGAGAAGACATAATGCAGTTTAGTGTTCGTAACCTCGCTGACGTGACCACTGAACGCTACTGTGGCTCCCTGAGTGAGAAGTGCGGCTTTCGTGGCGACCGACGAAAACATGTCGACACCACCTGGCAGACCGGGGATCGGTACGTACTGCGAGCCGCCCGATCCGTCCGGCTCTTCAAAGTAGTAGTTGCCCGTATCGCTGTTGCGAATAACTCGCTGATCAACAGTGCCGATATTGCCAGCGGCGATCTGTGCATTCGTACGTTCATGTATGCGTTCGGCCATTGAATTACCTTAGAAAGTGAGCGCGGTGCCCCATTGCATCCATCCGTCAGTCGATCCGGTGTAGATGAGGATGATTGTGCCGTCGACACCGCCTGGAACGAAGTTAGCCGCACCAGCAAGTTTCATGTTGCCCGCACCATGAACGAGAGAATCACCAGCCTTCACTCGCACGAATGCGGTATGGCCGACGCTGGGCGCAAACGCACCGTAATCCAGCGTCGTGATAGCATCTCCGTTTCCGCTCGTCACGATGAACGAATTGTTCGTGACGTTTGGTGTCAAGTCCGCCGCCGCAGTTGTCGTCTGATTCAGAATGAGCGAACCAGCACGTACGTTCTGCAACGTCTCAGCGGCAAACTCAATGTCGAAATCAACGATGAGACTTGTTGCCGATCGTGCCACGCCAGCCTTGTAAGGCGTCTTGCCAGTCGTCAGGTTTGCGTTTGTGTCGAGGAAATATGTCTTGCCCGGCTCTAGTCCAGTGTGTTGCGTCGACACGTCTCCGGGAAAGGCCACGACGCCGGTGTTCGTCGCCGCCAACGTCTGCTGTGCGTAGCCCGCGAAGTTCTGTTGAAAGTCGTCGGGCTGAAATGACGCTTTGACGTAGATTAGATTTTGTTCGCGCGTGAAGAAAGCAAACGAGTCATTGCCCTGGTCCGCACCGGCGAGAGTCGTCCAGGGAAATACCGTACCGGTTGCCGATATAGTCGCTTCGTCGATCTCTGCCATGACTTCGCCGAACACACTCACTTGCCATGCATGTGCCGTTCCGCCATTTTCTCCAGAAACTAATATCCGATTTGACCCCGATGCTTGCATGTAAATTCCGCTCTCAGTCTCACTAACTGCAAGGGTGAACGGCGTGCCAACAGGTGTGATTGACTTAGCAGCCACGTTGACGTCGAACAAGATTAAATCCGCATCCGCAGCGTTCCGACGGAGCATTGCACCGCGAGTCGCGGTAAGCATCGTCACATCGAATTTTATGCTCGAAGCCGATCCGCCAAAATCAACGGGCGTACCCTGCGTAACCGCCAGAGTCGACGGATTGACGGTAAGCACTTCTGCCTGCACGCCTGTATTTGACGGATGTTGAGCAACCATCACGAATGAGTCAGTAGACGAGATCCGCTTAAGTCGAACGCCACTTCCGCCTGTATTTGGCGTCCATGCCGTGACGGCAGTTCCGAGTACCAACGAGTCAGGATCAGTCACGTCCACGGTTACCGCCCGCAGAATCGCCGACGCTCCCATGTAGCCGATAACCATTTTGTTACCGTCGGTCCCGAGAATTTCAATGTCCTTGCGAAACTCGCCAGCGGCAGCACTCACCAAGTTCACTGTTCCGCGTGGCGTCAATGTCGTTCCAGAAATATCGAATACTTGTATCGGTTCATTCTCACCTGCGACCAGCACCCTTGCGCCACCGTCGTACACCTGCCCTGCCCACGTCCTTGTCGCCAACGTACCGCTGATGTCAAGTGGAGTTCCGAACGTGTACGTCAAGCCACCCGCACGATCTGCCACGACTAGACGAGGTTGATTCGACGTATTCTGGTAACCCATGATGATGCGGTTGTCATCAATGCGGTCAATCCAGTAAATGCCGTTGTTGAGGACGCCGCCCGTTATCGCAACTGATGGGTCAGTGTTCGTCAGCGAATCAATCTGTTCCGTCCCCACGTTCGCCAACAAGATCGCTTCACCGGACGCATTGATTTGTATCGGATCACCAGCAGTCAGGTTCTCACCGTAGACCAGCTTTTGCCCAACGAACAAATCGACTTCACCAGCCGCTGTCGAGGTTGCCGTGATCGCTTGGCCAGTTGCGTCAATGACTGCCGTCGCGGCTTCAATTTCTGTTCCTTCGTCTTCGATTGATAACGCCGCACCGCCGCCACCTGGAATCGTGACATCGATTTCACCAGTCGCTACGCTTGTGACGTCAACACCCGCACCTTTCCAATTGACCTTTTTGACGACGGCCTCAACCGGAGCAGCTTCGTCAACAGCTTCGAATCCAACAACTTCCCATGTTGGAGGCTGACCGTTGCCGTTCGATTGCAACACCTCACCGAGCACTCCAGGATCACCGTCGACTTCAAGGTCGTTGTTCGTGCCGATGTTCAGTCGCAGTCCGAATTCATCCGCGAAGAAATTCGAACCAGCCGAACCAATTAACGCTGTGTCTCCTAGTCCTTCGATTCGGAAATGGACAACGGCACCGTTGACGATCTCGACATCATTAGTTGCTAAGTCGTGGGTCTGGTTGTCGTCAAACGTCAGGCTGTCGAGAGCAAAGTTCGTATCGGTCGAACCCGGAAGACTCGTGATCAGAATCGATTCGTGATTCAGCGTCGTTGGATTGTAAATCGCGATCGTCTCATTGCCGGTCAGTCCGGGAGTCGCTCCGAGCGTGTTGATTGCCAAGTCAACCGTTAGCGTGTCGGTCGCTGAGACAATCGTGTCGATGCCTTCGCCGCCCGCGACTAGCATCGTGTTGCCGTCTGCTATCACTTCGGGTGTTCCCGTGTCACCAGCCAACGAGAAATCATCAAACGAGCCGCCACCGCCTGGAATGGTAACCTGTATCGAACCTGCTCCGGTATTAGTTGCCGTGACTCCCGCACCAACGAAATCAATATTCGCGGTCGCCGTCTCAATTGGCGTGCCTTCGTCCTCAGCAACCAACGGAGTCTCACCTGGGATCGTGACTTGCACTTCACCCGCAG
>Ga0307380_10004820_pt1 | contig 18054 bp, 24 predicted proteins | sample UN3MG_FD_202239 | JGI IMG/M metagenome (GOLD analysis project Ga0307380, IMG submission 202239) | Soil microbial communities from Risofladan, Vaasa, Finland - UN-3 | ecosystem: Environmental > Terrestrial > Soil > Coastal area > Acid sulfate soil | place: Finland: Risofladan, Vaasa | collected...
AGTTGGGACAGGAGAGCTTCCGGCACCGCAGCCACGCTGCCCTCGAGCACGATCACGTCATAAGGGCCTTGCGCCGCCCAGCCATCCGCAAGCGCGCCCTCGACGATTTCGGCATTGCCAAGCCCCAGCCCGGCCAGGTTGGCGCTTGCGGCCTTGGCCAACTCGGGCTCGGGCTCAAGCCCGATCACCTTGGTGGCCAGCCGCGCCAGCACCGCGGCCGAGTAGCCGGTGGCGCAGCCGATATCGAGCACCGTGTCATGCGGCTCGATCTCCGCGAGCTGGATCAGCCGCGCCTGGACCATGGGCGCAAGGAGGAAGCGCGCGGGCGCGCCATCGACCGCGGGGAACACCTCGATGCCCTCGTCCATATAGGCGAGCCGCTCGAAGGGTGGCGGCACGAACCGCTCACGCGGCAAATTGCGCATGGCGTCGAGCAGACCCATATAAGTGACTTGGTTGGGGCGGAGCTGGGACTCCACCATGGCAATTCGCCTCGCTTCGTAATCGGTCATGCTCGCGTCTTCCTTGTTGGGGCCCGCCCTATCGAAGAGGTTTGCACACGCAGCGCCTAGCGCCAACCGACTGGAAAGTATCGGTCGGTATGCATGCCATCCGTGTGACGAAGGCGATCGCCTGGCGGGAAATTGACGCTGCTCGACACGAGAGGGTGGACATTCGCGCGTTTGAGACTAGAAACCTGCCCGGTTGGCCACGTGGCGGAGTGGTGACGCAGCGGACTGCAAATCCGTATACCCCGGTTCGATTCCGGGCGTGGCCTCCAACCCCTAAATTGCGTTCACCCTGCATTCTGCCCCCGGAGCCCGCCACAGCGGTAATGGAGGTAGAGCAGCACGAGCAGCCACAGCGCAATGAAGCCGAGAAGATCATCAGGAAATTGTACGGCGCATAATTGCCTTCAGTCACGGTCTGGTAGACGTGGCCATATGTGGCGCCGAGCATGAACAGGGACCAGCCCAGTCCCGTGGCGAGCCAGAACAGGCCGCCGATCCAGATGCACAAGAACCCCAGCACGCCCCAGGCGCCGTCATGGACGCCCACCTCGAACTGAAATGGGCTCGGCGACCAGCCGATCATTTTGGCGGTCTCATCGGGGAAGAAGATATGGGGAACGAAGCCGAAGAGGAGGCCCATGACGCCGACGCCGACGATGAGCGCATAGAGCAGCAGGATGCGAACGATGTGCGCCTTGGTTCGCGGGCCCTTGGTGAGCGCCAGATGGACCAAAGGAAGCACGACGCTCAAGGCGGCGATCAACAATCCGAGCATGTGAGATGTCCCCCGTCGTCGATGAGCCTTTGAGTCTCTAGGCTTGGCTCACTCTGCCTTCGGCGTGGAGTCCGCGTCAACCGGCGTGCCCCCGTTGCCCTCTTTTCGCCGGTGCCACCACACGGTGAGCTGACGGCGCCAGCGCCGTACCGCTGGCAAATCGACCGACAGAACAAGAAGCCCGAGCGGGACCATCCAAAAGCCGAGCACCGGCAGGAAGCCGAGAAGCCCGCCGGCGATAAGCAGGATGCCCATGCCGAGCCGCACGGGCTTCGATCGCGGCAGATGCCAGTGACGATTGAACAGACGGACCTTGTGGGCCATGCGGTATCCCGACGTTTAGGGGGCCGAGGCGGGACATAGGGGCTTCCAGCAGGCGCGGCAAGCGCGCGCATTTTCCCGCCTCCGATCTCGCGTAAAGCTCTGGAAAGCCTGCCGCCCTTTTGCTATCTAGCCCCTTAGCGGTGCTCAGACAGCGCCGCTCTGCTCCCCGGTAGCTCAGTTGGTAGAGCAAGCGGCTGTTAACCGCTGGGTCGCTGGTTCGAGTCCGGCCCGGGGAGCCAACTTTTCTCCTGCATAAACGGCGATCGAACGGTGTTGCGCCAGCGCAAGGCCGCGGTTATGCGCGCGGGCTATCGCTTTCCCCGAGCGAGATCTTTTTTCGGAGTGTTTCATCATGACCAGAACGATGACAGCGGCGGCCGCGTTTCTCGGCGCGAGCCTCATGAGCGGCGCGGCGTTCGCCGAGGTGGACATCAAGACGCCGTGGGCGAATGTGTTCGTCGGCCCCGGCGGCGTTTTCGTGAATGGCCCTTGGGGCCGCGTGGACGTGCCGGCATCGGAGCGCGAGCGTGTATGCGCTGAGTGGCGTCAGAGCACGCGTGCGTATTACGAAGAGCGCAACTGCGAGGTGGAGTTCGACGACACCGGATGCGTCATCGAGGAACTCGACTGCGACAAGTAAAGGGCCGCTTGAGCGGGATGCGCCCCAAACGAGCGAAAGGGGCCGTCGCCGACCCCTTCACCCCCGTACCCGTACGGTAAGCGGGATACGCAGAACTAACCCCGCCAAGGGTTCAGAACGTCATGACCCGGGGATGGTTCCAAAACTTTTTCTGACGGAGGTCGGTGCGCGCTGAAAGGGGGCGCGGCCCCCTCAGTCGGGAGCCGCGCTGGGGAGGCTAGGCGGGGACGAATTTCAGCGAGAGACCGTTGATGCAATAGCGCAAGCCGGTCGGCTTCGGGCCGTCATTGAACACATGCCCGAGATGGCCACCGCAGCGGCGGCAATGCACCTCGTCCCTGAGCATACCGAACGCCCAGTCGTCGCTCTTCTCGACCGACCCCTCGATCGGCGTGTAGAAGCTCGGCCAGCCGGTGCCGGATTCGAATTTCGTCGCCGAGGCGAACAGCGGCAACTCGCAACCCGCGCACGCGAAGGTGCCGTCGCGCTTCTCCTTGTTGAGGGGGCTGGTCCACGGCGGCTCGGTGTCGTCGTCACGCAGGATCGCGTATTGCTGGGGCGTCAGGATCTTCCGCCACTCCTCCGGGGTCTTGGTGACCTCGAAACGACCTTCGGTCGCAGCCGTGGCTTCACTACCCCGCCACCTGAGGACTCCGACGCCAGCCGCCGCGATTGCGGCGATGCCCGCGGTGCCTAGGAGAATCTCTCGTCGCGTAACCATTGTCGCTCCTTCGTGCGTTGTGCCCCGGCGGGGCACGCAATATCTCTAGTAGAATCTAAGCCATCTCCGGCAGGCTTCAATTCAACTTGCGCGCACGGCCGATCACGACTGCATTATTGCGGCACCGCACAACGCCGCCCGAAAAGGCCCAAGGAGGCGGGTTTTCAATGCGTTTGCTCGTCACCGTTAACCCCAAGGCCTCCAGGGCCGCGGACCGCGCCTAGCCGCGGGGCGTGACTCTTCGCTAGCCGCGGGACGTGACTTGTCGCTAGCCGCGGGACGTGACTTGCGCCACCGGGATGACGATCTCGCAGCGCACGCCCGCGGCCGGGAAGGACAGGGTGACGTCGCCTTCGAGCGCCTTGCCCACGACATTCTCGATCATCGCCCGGCCAAAGCCGGAGCGCTCGGGCGGGCTCACGGCCGGGCCGCCCTGCTCTTGCCAGGTCAGCTTGAGCTTGGCGGCCTCCTCACAGAAATTCCATTGGATGCGGACCTTGCCGAGCGGATTGGACAGCGAGCCGTATTTCTCCGCGTTGGCGGTCAGCTCGTGCAGCGCGAGCCCGAGATTGTGCACCGCCTCCGGCTTCAACATGACATCCTCGCCATCGATGGCGATGCGCCCGCCAAAGTCTTCGGTATGGGCCTCCAATTGCTGTTCGACGAGCATGCGCAGAGAGGCGCCGTGCCAGTCGTCGGCGATGAGGAGATCGTGGGAGCAGCCGATGGCGTAGAGCCGTGCGCTGAAGCGGTCGAGAAAGTCGTCGACGGATCTTGTGCGCGAGGCGGTCTGCCGCGCGATGGCTTGGATCACCGCCAGCAGATTCTTGGAGCGGTGGGTGAGTTCCCGCAGCAGGAGGCGCAAGTGATCCTCATTGGCTTTGCGCTCGCCGACCCGCTCCTCAAGCTGCTGTCGCGCGTCCTTCAGCTCCTCCAGTGTTTGGCGATGCGCCGCGATCTCGGTCTGCAACAGGTCGCGGGACGGGAGTCGCATGAGGCGTGGTGCAAGTCGCCACATGACGATGGCGGTGATGAGCGCAATGAGCGCCGCAGCCACCTTCAACAGATTCACTAGCCCTTGCGCGGGAGCAAAAAGGCTGAGCGCTGAAGCGAAATGAACGAGGGCGATAGCAACGATGCAGAAAATGAAGAGCCCGATCAGCCAGCCTTCACGCCGGTTTCTTTCCCCTCCCCTGCCATAGAGGTGAAACACCGCCCCCGCGATGAGCAGGAGGGAGACGGCGATGATGCCATCGGCGAGGGCTGGAGACATCAAGAGTCCAAAGGACCAGGGTTCAGGCTCCCCAACCATCGCGCCTCACCTAGACGATCGCGGCGATGAGGGTGACAAGGAACACCACAAGGAAGATGAAGAACAGAATGCGCGCGACGCCGCCCGCGGCCGACGCGACGCCGCCGAAGCCGAAAACGCCGGCCACCAAGGCGACCACGGCAAAAATAATGGCCCAGTAAAGTAGCATGTTCGATCCTCGTCTCTGATGCGCCGGGCGATCCTCCGCCCCTCCTGACTCGAAAGCAAACGCCCGATTGCGCGATTTCGTTGCATGTCAGGCGTATCAAAACCTGGCGATGGCGGCGAGGAGGTCTTGGTCGGAGAACGGCTTCTTCACCAAGGGGACCTCGCGATGGGCCGGCGGCAGACTCTCGCGTCCATAGCCGCTGACGAAGGCGAAGGGGATGCCGCGCGCGGCAAGCGTATCGGCAATGCGTCCGGCCGGCTCGCCGCCGAGATGGGCGTCGAGCAGCGCGCCCCGAAGCGTATGGCGTTCGATCGCCGCGAGCGCGTCGGCGACGGTGCCGGCCGGGCCAACCACGGCGATGCCCGCCTGCTCCAGCGCGCCGACAATGTCGAGAGCGATGAGGAATTCGTCCTCGACCACGAGAATGGGGTGTGCGGTCACCACTCCTTCACCTTTCGCTCATTTGCCGCGCGAGCCTCGCATGAAATAGGGCCACTCTTGGGCCGTCGTGGGCGTGTCGCAGGTCAAGTCCTCGACCTCACGCACCGGGCTGGTGGCGGAACTCGCATGCGGCCGACGCGTTGGGTTTCCATCTGCAACCAGCCCCCAGCATCCGCTCGTGGGCGGGCAACCCAAGGAGTAGAGTCTATGAACTGGGATCAAGTCGAAGGCAATTGGAAGCAGTTTACCGGCAAGGCGCAGCAGCAGTGGGGCAAGCTCACCAACGACGACCTGGATCAGGTCCAAGGCCGCCGCACCCAGCTCGTGGGCAAGATCCAGGAGCGCTACGGCATTGCCAAGGACGAGGCCGAGAAGCAGGTCGATACGTGGCTGAACAACGCGTGAGTCACTGAGTTCGCGGATCGCGGCGCGAGGGGCTTAAAGCGTCTAGCAGCGCGGTCCGATCTCGCAGTCCGGGAGACCAGCGTACATTTGAAGAGCGCTCGGCGCTCTTCGCGTGACAGCGTTCCGGAAGCACGCAGAGGATCGCTGCGCATTCCTTCATTCGGTGTATCGTGGCAGACCCGGTGATACGCCTCTCGGAGAGATCTCATGCTGTCGACCGTTCTCGTCGTCATTCTCATCCTGATCCTGCTGGGCGCCTTCCCGGCTTGGCCCTACAGCCGCGGCTGGGGCTATGGCCCGTCCGGCGTGGTCGGGCTAATCCTTGTAATTCTGCTCATCCTTGTCTTGCTCGGAAAGATCTAGCGGGCCGCGCGGCCTACAACGGGGGGACCCATGCTGACGACGATTCTCATCATCATTCTCATTCTGATCCTGCTCGGCGCGGTGCCGGCGTGGCCGCATAGCCGCGGCTGGGGTTATGGCCCCTCGGGCGTGGTCGGGTTGATCCTCGTGATTCTTCTGATCCTGCTTCTGCTCGGCAAGATCTGACGCCGCTGACGGCAGGCGGTCGACCTGACTTGTGCCCGGTCAGGCACTCACCGGGGGGCGGCCGTGGGCTCGGCGCTCGAAGAACAGCGCCTGGGACACGATCGCCTTCACGGTGTCGGGCTGATACGGCTTGGTGATGAGGAAGGCGGGCTCGGGCCGCTCGCCGGTCAAGAGCCGGTCGGGGTAAGCGGTGATGAAGATCACCGGCACCTGGAACGATGCCAGCATCTCGTTGACGGCATCGAGGCCTGAGCTGCCGTCGGCAAGCTGTATGTCGGCCAGCACGAGACCGGGCTTGTCATTCTCCACTGCCTTGACCGCCTCGGCGTGGGTGCGGGCGACGGCCTTCACGCGGTGGCCGAGCCCCTCGACGATACTTTCGAGATCCATGGCGATCATCGGTTCGTCCTCAATGATCAGCACGTCGGTTGCGACCTGGGCGGCGATCTCACGTCCTGCGTCATCGATCAGCGCCTCCACGTTGCTCGTGCTCGTGTTGAGGATGATCGCGGCCTCGTCCGGCGAGAAGCCCTCGACAGAGCAGAGCAGGAAGGCTTGACGGGGCAACGGCGTAATCTGTTCGAGCTTGCGGTCGACCGCCGTCTCCGCCGCGTTCGGCATTTCGGGTTTCAAGTTGATGCCGACCGAGTTCCACAGGCCGAGAAAGGTCCGGTAGAGCGCCACGCGCGGGTCGAGGTCCACGTCGAACTGCGCGGGATCCACGGCCAGCACCTCCAGCGTCGCCGCCACATAGGCGTCGCCCGCGGCTTGCGTGCCGGCCAAGGCCCGCGCGAAGCGTCGAAGATAAGCAAGATGAGGCGCGATCGTTTGGGACAGGGACATCTCTCTGACTTTCCTGGAAGGTCCTGAGGTCGTGGCCCACTGTGTCACAAACCGGCGAGCGGCTGGCAACCGGGGAATTCGGAATTCGGCGTTAATCAATGCGGCAGCACGCGATTGGTTCCCTGCCCCCCGGAACCATCTGAGTTTTCGGGCGTTTTTCGGCCTCCTGTCCTCTCGGAATCCGCTATCTTCGGCTGGCAACTCCCGGACCTGCAGATAGGGGACCATCGTGGACGGCAACGCGAACAAGAAGGGCCGCCGGAGAAAAATGTCTGGCGCCAAGAAGACCATGGACCAAAGGGCGACCGCCACAGGCAAAGCGCAGGGGATGGAGCCAGACGAAGGCATGTCGCCGACGGTGCAGGCTCATATCGGTCGCCATATCCGGGCAATGTTCGACGAGGTCGCACAAGAGCCGATCCCCGACCACCTCTTGCGCCTGCTCAAAGATCTCGACCGAAGCGGAGACAAGTAACTTGCCAAAGCACGTGTCCGCCGACCTGCGAGAGGCCCTCGTGGGCCAAATGGGCAGCCTTCGGGCGTTCGCCGTATCGCTGTGCGGCGACCGGGACCGCGCGGACGACCTCGTTCAAGAGACGCTGTTCAAGGCGTGGAACCATCTCGATTCCTTCAAGGAAGGGACCAACCTGAAAGCGTGGCTGTTCACCATCCTGCGCAACACGTATTTCTCGGAGCGGCGCAAGCGTAAACGCGAGGTCGAGGACGCCGACGGCAAGTATGCGGCGCGGCTCGCCAGCCAGCCCGAACAGCCCGGCCACATGGACATGCGGGATTTCCAGGAAGCGCTGAACCGCCTTCCCGACGACCAGCGCGAGGCGCTGGTCCTCGTCGGCGCCGCGGGCTTCTCCTATGAGGAAGCAGCGGAGATCTCGGACTGCGCCATCGGGACCATCAAGAGCCGGGTCAACCGTGCGCGAAGCCGTCTCGCCGAAATGCTCGAACTCGCCGACACCGAGGACGGCCAGAGCGCCCCCAAAGCCAAGATCGCCTAACGCCTCCTCCCCGTCAGAGCAGAAACCAGATGAAGGCGCTCATGGTGATGAGTGAGCCGACGGTGCTGAGCAGCAGCGCGGACGCCGTCTCGCGCGCGGCCACGTGGTATTGGACGCTCAGCATGACGGCGAGCACGACAACGGGAAGCGCACTCGTCAGCACCGCCTCACCGAGAATCGGATTGGTGTAGCCGAACCAAAGCATGCCCCCCAACACCAGCGCCGGCTGGAGAATGTTCTTGACGAAGACGAGAAACAGGACGGGACCGTTCACCACGACCTTGTAACCGGCGAGGATAATTCCCGAGGAGAACAAGGCCACACCGGCCGAGGCGTGCCCGAGCAGCAAAAGCGAGTTTTCGGCGACCTGCGGCACCTCAACGTCCACCAGCACCATGACGAAGCCGAGCAGCGGTAGCCAGACCAGGGGCTGCTTCAAAGCACCCAAAATCTTGCCCACGATATCCGGATCTTGCGGTTGGGCTTGCGGCCCGGACGCTGCCGCCGGCTGCCCCCGCCGATGGGCCGGCCGCGCATTCGTTTCCAACGAGAGGACAATCAGCGTCACCGGCACCAAAGCGAGCACAATGATGATGCTGCCAATGGCGACCGGAATGTCGGCCTTTGCGCCGTAGAGATAGCCGAGCACCGCCGAGCCGACGAAGGCGGTGCTGGGTGCCGACGCCGTCAGCGCGGCAAGCGCACTCAGGCCCGCCGAATAGCGTAAGCCGAAACGGGCGAGCAGAAAGATCGCCCAATACATGCCGATAATGGCGATCGCCAGGATGATCGCCAGCGGCATGTCTGCAAGGAGCTCCGCGCGCCCGGCGCTCACCACGCCCACGAAAAGAGAGAGCGGCAGCGCGTAGCCCATCACCATCCGATTGAGGGTCGGCACCTCTTTCTGCTCGAAGTCGTGATGCCGCGCCGCGAAATAGCCGAGCAGAATGGTGATGACCGCCGGCAGCAGCGCTCCTAGAATCTTTTCAAGCATCGCTGTTCCTTCGCTCCCGTCGGGTCTTGCGTGGCAGGCACGCACGACGGGACCATAGGGGACTTGCCTAAACCGATAAACCGATGGGGAGGCCTACCCTGCCATGAAGACGCTGTCAGCCGCCGAGCTCGATCAAGCCAAACTCGATCCGGGTTCCGTATTTCGCGCCCCCGAAGACGTGCTCGGCGCGTCTCTGTCCCCCGGCGACAAGAGAACGATCCTGAAGCGCTGGGAAGACGACACCGAGGCTCTGATGCGGGCCACAGAGGAAGGCATGCCGCCGGCCGACAACCGCCGCAGTCCGCCCGAGCTGTTGCGCGCCGTGCAGGCGGCGCTGGGGCAGCTGGACGGCTCTTAGGAAACCGCTTTCCCCGAACCTCACGTTTGCCGCTGGCCATCTGGCTGGTAGGCGGCGTCAATCGCCGGCGGGCGCTCGAATTCGGCTGAATTCCACTTCCCTGGGGCGTCTGACCCCTTGATGTCGGGGCGCGGAAGACAAATCTCTATGGTTCAGGTTCCTGAATTGATGGGGATGAACCGTGGGATTCCATCTTGACCGTTTCGGTGCCGTGCTCCTCGCGGCGGCGCTGTTGGCGAGCGCCAGTCCCGTGCCGGCCAAGCCGGCGGAATCGCAAGAGGATTCCGGTTATTCTAAGTTCGAGAGCCTGGCTTCTAGGCTAAAGGCCGAAGGCCGGTGGGCGCTGAACGCGGCCGGCGATGCCACGGCCCGCGCCGTCGAAGCAAGCAAAGACGCTGTCGCCGAGGCCGAGACGGACCTCGCCCCGCGTCTCGAAACTTTCCGCCAGGTGTTAAACGAGCAGAAAGCCAAGCTTGCGACACTCGGCGCGGACGCGGCTGCCCGGTTCGATGCGTGGAAGCAAGCGGCCGCCAAATCTTGGTCCGAGATGTGGTCCGAGACTTTGACTGACTCTTGGGCTGACTCGTGGGCCGAGATCCACCGCGCGGCCACCGAAGCGCTCGACTGGTTCCGCGGCTGGATCGACGAGCAGCCCACTACCGAAGAGCAAACTGAGACCCCCGTTTAGACCTCCCTTTGTGAGACTCCCTTGGAGAGATAGAGAGACAAGAGATGACCGACACCCCCAAGAATGACCAGACCGACAAAGAATGGGCCGACCTGCAACGCGATCTCGACACGCTGGGCGACCAGCTCGGCAGCTTGCGTGACCACACCGCAGCGCTCGGCGAGACCGCCGTGGCCGACCTCGAAGCGCGCTACCAGGATGTGCGGAGCCGCACCCAGGGCTACCGCAATGCCACCGAGGCGCAATTCGAGGCGATGCGCCTGCTCGCCATGGAGCACGCCGCGCAGACCCAATCCTCACTGACCGAAGCGGGCATGAAGTCCGCCGAGGCTGCCAAGGAGACCGCACGCCAAGCGTGGGAACGTTCCGAGCCGTTGCGCCAAGGCGCCCAAGAAGTGGGCAAGGGCTTCGTCCGGGCCTGGTCGGAACTTGCCGCCGCGTTCGGCAAGGCCGCCGAGAAAGTTCAGACGGAGAAGGAGACGCCTTCCACCGGCGAGGAAGGCCACAAGCCGAGCTAACAGTTTAAAGAGCGCACACCGAAGAATGCCCGGGTCAAAAGCCCGGGCATTTTTTTTGCCGCCTAGCCCGCGTGGGCCGGCGCGCGCGCGTCGGCGTCAGCCGGCTGCATCAGCTCGGCCCGGACCAGGCCGCGCACTGAGTTGCCGAGATAGATGCGGTCGGCGCGCTCAAGATCCGCCGGCGTCAGGACGGCTTCGCTGGCAGCGGCGCGCGGCAGGTCGAGCAGTTCTTCCCGCAACGTACCCGGCAGCAGGCAGCAGGCCAGTGCCGGGGTGAACAAGCGTCCATCCTGCTCGAGGAACAGCGTGGTGCGCGTCCCCTCCGTCAGCTCGTCCTTGTTGTTGAGGAAGACGACCTCGTCGCATCCCGTCATCGCCTTTTGCCGCTCGATCTCACGGTCGTAGAACTGCCGCCGCGTGGTCTTGTGGTAGAACAGCGGATCCTTCTCATCGATGCGCTGATCGGAGATCACGAAGCGCCAGACCGTGTCCTTGGTGGGCAGCGTGATGTCCGTCGAAGTGACGGTGATGGCGCCGTCCTCGGCGAGCAGCAGCCGGACCATGGCGACCGGCGCGGTGATCCGGGCGGCCTCGGCCTCGAGCGCGGCGACGACCGCCTCGCGCGAGAACGGATAGCCGAAATGGTGGGCCGAGGATTGGAGCCTGGCCAGGTGCCGCTCCAAGAGGTGGAAGCCCGCCTCGGTCTCGTAGCGCAAGGTCTCGATCAGCTCGAACGGCGCATCGACCTTCGTTAAAAAGTGCGCCTTCAACAGACACTCCTCGTATTCCGACTCCTCCTTGGAATCGGCGACGATGCCGCCGCCAATGCCCATCTCGCCACCGGTTTCGTCAAGCACAACGGTACGGATCGCCACGTTGAACTGGGCGTCGCCCGAGGGCGCGATGTGGCCGATGGCGCCGGTATAGATGCCGCGGGCTTCGCCTTCGAGCTCGCGAATAATCTCCATGGCGCGGACCTTGGGCGCGCCGGTCACCGAGCCGCACGGGAACAGCGCGCGGAGCATGTCCTTGAGCCCCATGTCGGAGCGCAGCTCGGCGGTGATGCCCGAAGTCATCTGGTGCACCGAGCGGTAGGTCTCCACGGTGAACAAATCGGTGACCTCGACGGAGCCGATCCTGGCCACGCGGCCGAGATCGTTGCGCAGCAGATCGACGATCATCAGGTTCTCGGCGCGCTGCTTCTCGTCCATGGCGAGCCAGGTCTTCAGGCGGGCATCCTCGCGCGGGGTGCGGCCGCGGGGCGCCGTGCCCTTCATGGGCCGCGTCGACATATGCTGGCCATCGCGGCGCAGGAACAGCTCCGGTGACAGCGACAACACGTGGAGACCCGGGGCCGCGATGAGCGCGCCATAGGCCACACGCTGCTTGCGCCTGAGTGCTGCGTAGAGCGCGACCGGATCGCCGTCGAAGTCGAAGCGAAACTTCTGGGTGAGATTGATCTGGTAGACGTCGCCGGCGGCGATGTAGTCCTTCACCGCGTCGAAGGCGCGCGCATATTCCTGGCGCGTCCACGACAGCCGGAGATTTGCGATCTTGGCGCGCTCCGCCCCGCCATTGGCATCGAGCCAGGCATGGGTCTCTTCGTCGGTCAGCGGCCGCGGCGCCTTGAACAGCCCGATCCAGAATAAAGGCGTGCGGCGGTCCTCGGGAAGCAGGCCCCTCAATTTCGGTTCGAGACAGTAGCCGAGCTCGTAGCCGAAGAAGCCCGCGGCGTGGAGCCCTCGCGCGAGCCCGTCCGAGACGGTCTTAAGCGCCGCCTCGATCTCGGAAGGGTCGCTCACGGCGACGATTTCTTCCGGGTCGGTGAAGAGCAGGCTTCGGCCGCCCGGCGTCAGGCTGTCGTCGAGGAGCACGTATGGCAAAGCAGTCATCAAGATGCGCCGGTCACAAAATCGATGAGAGGCAAAGTATAGCGAATATGGGATTTCGGTGCGTCAACATCGAGGCCGCTTTAGCCTCTGGCCCCGGCCCACTTTGGCCTCAGGCGAGGATCAGCATCTCGCCCTTGCCGAGCACGGCCATGTCGCCCATGAGACGGCGGGCGCGGGCACCGAGCCGGATGCGGATGTCTTGCGCGTGGAGCCACTCTTCAAGCAGGCGCAAATAATCGAACTCCATCACGCCGCAATCGCTGAACGTGGGCAGGATATCTTTTGGCTTCTCCAGAAAGACGAGGCTACCGCGGCGGTTGCCATAGCCCGCATAACGGCCGGCGCCGCGCTTGAGCACAAGCGTGCCGGCGATCATCCGCCCACCGGCATAGTCTCCCGCCCTGCCGCCGACGACCACGAGGCCCCGGCGCATGCGCTCGCCGAGCAGCGGACCGGTATCGCCGCCGATGGTGACGAAACCGCCCTTCATGCCCATGGTCTCGCCGAAGGCGACACCGCAGGCTTGCGCGCGCACATCGCGGCGAATGGTGATCTCGCCGCCGGCCATGCTGGCGCCGGCGAGCACGCCCGCGCTTCCCGTCACGCCGATCTTGCCGGACTTCATCTGGGCGCCGAGAGAGGCGCCCGCATCGCCGTCAACGAAGATCGCGCCACCGGCGAGGCTCGCGCCGATCTTGTCGCAGCGGTCGTCGGTGCCCACGAAGTGGATGTTCTCCGCGTCCTTACCCTTGACCTTGAAGGCATCGCCCACGGTGAGGGTTTCGCGCGTCGTGCCGATCGGCAACGCCTCGATGTCCTTGCGGCTCAAGCCGGCGAGCCGCTCAGGCACCAGCGGCGACAGGTCGAGCCGCTGGCCGGGCGTGTCCTTCAGCTCGAAGATCAGCGCGCTCACCCGACGATCTCCTTGAGGTGGAAGTGATGGGGGCCGAGATTGCCGCCGTAATTGCCGGCGGTGATATGGGTGACGCCTTCCCGCGCGCCGCCTTTGGCGATGGCATGGATGCCCGCATACATCGCCTTCGAGATGGCGTCGGCGGTCAGACCGTCGATGACGATCTCCAACACCGCTTCCACGTTGAGCGGCAGCTCCGTCTTCACCGCGCCCTTCAGGCTCGGGCAATAGGCGTCGTTGGTGGAGGCGATCTGGCCTTTGTATTTGGAGCCGACCTTGGAGCCGGAGCGCACGATGCCGCCGGGGAACGGGGTGATCACGTCGGGCAGCGCGGCCATGGCTTTCACCGCGCGGGTGCAGGCGGCGAGCACGGATTTGTGGGTCTTGCCGAGCACCAAGAGATTGCCGCCGCCCACGGCCTTCTTGGTCATGCCCGTCTTATCCTCGCAAACAAACTCGCCGTCCATGACGGGAATGCGCCAATAGCGCTTGCCGCCGAGCACTTTCGACATCTGCCAGCCGTCGCCGAAGAACCTGAGCGACGAGCCGAGCTTCAGCGATTTCTCGCCCTCGAGCCCGGCGAAGCAGGCGGAGCCCGGGCTCGTCAGCACGCATTGGCCGACGCGGTTCCTGAGCTGCGTCTGGAGCTTGTCGGCGTTCATGGTGAACAGCAGCACGGCCACGCCGGGACGTCCGTCCGGGGTCTCCTTCCGGGTGAGCGTGCGCTCGATGCCGGCCTCGGCGCCGCAGGCGATGACCGAGGTGGCGAAGCCGGTCATGGTGCGCGCCGAAATCAGCGCCCATTCCATCGTGGGCGCGGTGATGATGATCCGCGTGCCGACCATGGGAAAGGCCTCGGCAAACGTCTCGATAATGGTGATGCCTTTGACTTTTAGCTCTGGCATGTCAGCTCGAAATTGGGATCGTCGCGAAGCGATCGGGACGGTGGGTGACGGCGTCGGTCACGCCGAACCAGGACGGATCGGCGCCATAATAGCGGTTGTAGAAGGCCTTCACGCGCTTCTCGATCTGCGCGTCGAAGCCGGGCTCGACGTGATAGCAGCGCCCGTAGGTCACGCGCACGACCTTGCCCTTGCGCACCACGAGGCTGCCCGACTTGAACACGAGATGGGCGGCGGAGAACATCTTCGTCTTGTTCTTCTGCTCGGTATAGACGGCGACATCGGCGATGGCGCCCGGGCCCAAATGGCCGCGGTCAGTGAGGCCCAGAAGCTTCGCCGGTGCAGCGCGCGTGATGACGGCAAGCTCCGACAGGGTGAGCTCGCGGGTGATCTCGGCGAGATTTGACATGGCCCGCGCGGCCTCGGGCAGATCGTCGAGCCAGCGGGCGCGCTCGTCCTTGTCCATGAGCAGGTGGAAAATCTCCGGATAGCGCACGAACAGCGCGCCGTTCGGATGGTCGGTCGAGAACAGCACGCGCCAGGGATCCTCGGCCATCAAGAAGATCTCAAGCCCAATCGCCCATTGCAGGGCGTTGACGAAGCTCTTCGAGCGGTAATTGTACGGCACCACGCCGGTGCCGTTGCCCTCGCCCTGATTGAGCGCCCATTTCTTCGGGCTCGCCGCGCGGCGCCCGTCGAATTGGCGCAAGATGTCGCCGGAGTTGGTGACAGTCTGACCGAACATGACCTGACCGACATCGACCGTGGCATTCTTGTGCTTGTTCACCGCCTCCATGAGGCGCGGCGCGCCGGAGGAGAAGCCCTTCTCCCCCTCGTTGCCATAACCGTAGAACTGGATATGAGCGAAGTGGATGGGGCGGCCTTGCGTCGCCTCGATGGTGGCGACCGCTGTGTCCACATTGCCGGCAATGCCGAGATTGTTGCAGTGGACATGGGGCGGATGCGGCACGCCGAGATCGGCCACCGCTTTCTGCATCGCCTCCACGATGGCCCGCGAGGAGACGCCATAGTCCGGCACCTCATCATCGAGACCGAAGGTACGGGCGTTGAACTTGAAAGCCTCGGCGCCGCCGGCATTGATGACCTTGAGGCCGATCGCCTTGGAGTGATGGAGCGTCCAGGCGACATAGTCTTTCAGCTCGTCGCCGCCCCCGCGTCCACCGCGCAACAGCTCCAAGGTGTAATCGTCATTGCCGAGAATGACGAGCCCGGCCACGTCGATAATCGGGATCGAGGCGAGCTCGATCTGGGCCTCGATGGCGTGGGTCGGGATCATCGCCGGCTCGATGACCGTGGTATAGCCCATCTCGGCATAGCGAATGCCCGTGGCGTACGCGCCCCATGCTGCCGGCGAGGCCGGGATGGGCTGGCCGCCTTGCGCGGCGAGGATGGGCAACTCCGGCATCAGCTGGCGGGCAAGGGTGACGTTGGAGCCGGCGATATGCGAGTGCAGGTCGATGGCGCCGGCCATGACGATCTTGCCGGTGACGTCGTAGACCTCGTCAGGCGTGCGGCCTTCCGGCGCCGCGACGATGCGGCCGTCCTCGATGAAGAGATCGCCGACGCCATCGCGGTTGTGCGCCGGATCGATGATGCGGCCGCCTCTAAGCTCGATGAGCATCAGGCCGCCCTCCCATCGTCGATCAGCGCGGCGATGCGGGTGAGCACGGCGGCGACCGTCGGCTTGTCCTTGTTCGCCTTGCTCGCCTTGACCATGCCGATGCCGGAGATCGGCGGCAGATAAAGTGCGGCGTCGTGGTCGCCGCCGGCACTTGCCACCTCGATGACGATATCGTCCTTGGCCGCCCGGCCGGGGTTGGATGACAGCACCACGGCCGGTGCGCCTTTCGGCCGCGCGGCGCCCTCGCCGGCAAGCGCATCGACCCACACTAGGACGTCGGCCTCGCCTGACTTGAGCAGACGATCGGTGTCGTAGGCCCATGGGTCATGCCGCGGAACCTCGCGGGCAAAGCTCGTGCGCACAGGCAACCCGCAGGTCCAGGTGGAGCAGAGATTAACGCCGTCGCCGTTGCCGGGCGCGGCCATTGAGAGGATCGCCGCGCGCGTGGTGAGGACCAGATGGCGGACCATCTCCAGCACAGTGTGCAGCACCGGCTCTTCGAGTTCGGCGGGGTCGTAGACGAAGACGGCGAACGCGGATTTGCGCAAGCGCACGGCCGTCTCGTCGATCTTGGCCCGAAGCGCCTTGTCGCTGATCTCGAACCGGCCTTCGCGCACGGACGCGGCGAGCAGCGCGACGAGCTCAGGCAGCGACACCTTGCCGCCAACCGCGGTCGCGCGCACGCCCTTGGGCGTCTCGGTGTTGTCAGTCTTGGCCTTGTCAGTCCCCAGAAGAATCAGCTCGCGCTTGTTGTCGCCGGGGCGCGGCAGGCCGGGCTTGGCAGGAAACAGCTTCTCCACGAGATCGGGGTCGCGGGTGAGCGGTCCCTTGCCGATCACCACCACGGTATCGGCGCGATTGCGTATCTCGCCGAAGCTTGCTGGCGTGGCACCCGTCTCGCGCATGACCCTAGAGGCACGCATAAGCCCGGTGCTCGCGGCATGATCGACGACGCCGCCAAGCTTCTCAGCCAGGCTGAGCGCGGCCGCGGCGCCGGCAATATCGGTGAAAAGACCGCCGAAGACAGGGAATCGGGCGCGACCAAGCAGGTCTGCTGCACGTTCGAGCGCGCTGTCCACCTCGGCCTTCTCCCCCCTCGCCTTCGCCATAGCGGCGCACAATTAACCAGGTGCCCCCAGTGGCGCAAGCGCGCGAATGCGCCCATCCGGCCAAAATCCGCCCATGAAGCGCCTAACCGCCTATGCGGTCTAAGGTTCCGGCGACGACGCCCAGCGACTGGGCACGCGGTGTTTTCGTTCAGCTTTTGGGCTTGTCGTACTTGATATAGGAGAATCGCATGTCGTCGGCGGGCGTGCCTTCCAGCGCGCCGCCCTCCTTGCCAGGCTGCCAGCACACCACATCCTCGATCTTCTTGGCGAGCTCGAAGTCCTTGTCGGAGATGCCTTTAGCCGCATGATTCATCAGCCGCACCTCGACCCACGCATAAGATGCGGTGATGTCGGGATGATGCCAGGCAGCCTCGGCCAGGTGGCCGATGGTGTTGATGACCATCAGCGTGCCCTTCCAGCTATGGGTCTTGTATTTGCGCCTGATCCAGCCGCCTTCGAGATACCAGTGCGGCAGCTCTTGCTTGAGCCGCGCTTCGACCTCGGCGTCGCTGTAGGTGCGCTCTGACGTTGCCATTTTTGCCGTCTTTTGAAAGAGTGAGCCGCTTTTTCGCGAGATCCATAGCATATCGGGAGGCCTCGGGCCGATCAATGGAGGCCTTTCAGGTGAGCCGGCATGTCAGACTTGGAGCGTAATAAGACTGCCGTCATGGCCTTCTACGACCTGGCCTTCAATCAGTCACGGCCGCGCGAGGCGATGGCGCGGTATGCCGGGGCCGAATACATCCAGCACAATCCCGGCGTGAAGGACGGCAAGCAAGGGTTCATCGACTATTTCGAGGAGATGGACCGCCGCTATCCGGGCAAGCGCGTCCACTTCAAGCGCGCGATCGCCGAGGATAATTACGTCGTGCTCCATTGCTTGCAGGAATGGCCAGGCGACCAGGACTGGATCGGCATCGACATTTTCCGGTTGGATGACGCCGGAAAGATTGTAGAGCACTGGGACGTGTTGCAAGTCGCGCCGAAGACATCGGCAAATCCGAACGGCATGTTTTGAATTCCACTGGTTCGCGGTCCGTTTTGGCAGAGTCCGAGTCCATGCCCCCTTCCCCTATCGTCGCGGTGACCACGACCGCGCGGCTGCATTTCGGGTTTCTGGACCCGAGCGGCCGGAGCGCGCAGCCGTTCGGCAGTTTCGGACTGTCGCTCGACCAGCCCTGCACGCGGCTCACTCTTCAGCACGCCGATGCTTCCGATGCGAGCGGACCCGAAGCCGCGCGCGCCGCGCGCTATCTCGCAGACATCGCGGAGAGTTGCGGCGTTACCCACGCCTATCGGCTGCGGATGGAAGAAGCCATCCCGCCCCATGCCGG
>Ga0307380_10004822_pt1 | contig 18044 bp, 21 predicted proteins | sample UN3MG_FD_202239 | JGI IMG/M metagenome (GOLD analysis project Ga0307380, IMG submission 202239) | Soil microbial communities from Risofladan, Vaasa, Finland - UN-3 | ecosystem: Environmental > Terrestrial > Soil > Coastal area > Acid sulfate soil | place: Finland: Risofladan, Vaasa | collected...
GCCCCTACATTTGGAGGCGGAGGCAATAAAAGAAAAAATAAGTGTAAAAAAACTAAAGGTAAAGGGTCTTCCTGTGGGATAGGTCCTTCTAAGAAGCAACGTACAGTGGCGGGTGATTATGCCGGCGGAGCTGCAACTTTGGGGGCAGTAGGAACAGGTATGTTTCTTGCTACCAAATTTTTTAATAAAAAAAATAATTAAGTAATGAGAGACTTAGGTACACCATTAGCTCCTACATTTGGAGGCGGAAAAAAGCTTTTAAAAAAGGCAGGTAAGAAATACTATGAGTCTATGGTTGCAGTTGATGAGGGTAGATTTAAGAAGGAGCAGAAGCTACGTAAGAAAGCTTTCAAGCTTGAAGATAGAGGTGCTAAAAAGCAATCAAGAAATTTGAGTACACCATTAGCATCATCATCATCATTTAAGAAAGTTACAGGAGCTGACTTAGAAGAAATGTATAAATAAACAAATAAGTAATGGGAAAACTATTAGTAAGGTTAGGACTGTGGATGCAGAGCCTAAAGGTGAAGATGAAATGTAAGTGGAACACTATGATGTCTAAGCTTATGTTCAAGATGAACGGAGAGTGCCCTGATAATTTTTTATGTATCTGTAAGAAGAACAAATGAATATAAAAGAAAAGTCAAGAGGATTTGGTGACACCGTTGCCAAGGTAACAAAATTAACAGGTATCAAATCTGTAGTAGACACGGTCAGTAAAAAGATGGGGAAGGACTGTGGCTGTGATAAGAGACGTGATACATTAAACAGAATAATCCCCTATAAAAAATAGTTATGGCATATCAAAGATTACAACCCTCAAGGGCACTACCAATTATACCTACAGATGATTTATTACTACCGGGAGGACCGGGTTCGAAAGTAACACAAAAAGCGTCAGTTACCTCAGTATCACCATTTGAATTAATAGACAACCTTACTGAAATTCCATTTCATTCTATTATAAAGGCAGGAGATACTGTATACAACCTTACAGCAGGTCTTGGTGCAAGGGTTATCGGTGTACCAATTGATAATACACCCCTACCTAATCCACCTGAATCATTTACTTTAACATTATCTGAGGATATATTTACTGTTATAGGTGAGAAGTATGCTGTATACTCTGTTGTAGAGGGCGGTGGTGCTGTCCTATGGGTAAGTACAGGTGGAAGTATAGCAGGTAAAACAGCAGGAGGTGACGATATTGTTTTAAATAATGTTCCTGACGGTTCATTACTTCCAATTTTAATGTCAGTTATTAATCAAACAGGTACAACCGCAACGGGTATCTACGGGCTGTGGTAATATGTCTACGGGTATAGGCATAGGAATATCAGGTAATGTATTTCAAACACGAGCAGGTTTGGGTTCGTCCGGTGGAGGGTTACTGTTAGATGAGTACGGCACAAATAACAAACTTGCGTATTCAGTACGTAAACTAAGAACAGCGTATACAGGTAGTTGTATGCGTGTTCGTAATGGCTCAAGTGTTGAGTTAGACATTGGATTTGATGCAAGTGGCAACCTTGACGAGTCTGCATTACTTACGCATTGCGGAGCAGGTGACGGATTTGTTGTTAAGTGGTACGACCAAAGTGGCAATGGTGGAACTATGGAGCAGACTATTAACATTCCTCAACCTCAAATTGTATCGAGTGGTGTTGTATTAAAGGATAATGGAAAGCCTATAATCACAGGACTATCAGATTCATTAACAAACCAAGGTACATTTCTTGAGTTGATTACACCAAAAACTACATACTTACCGTCAACAGGACAATATTTTTTCTTCTCAGTAAGTAATGCAACAACAACAAATCAGAGGTCTATACTATATCGTGAAGCCACAAGATTCCAATTAATAGCACAAGGTGGTAACACATCAACAAATACAAGGAATGACCCTAATTACTTGCCAAACACTTACAGGAGGAATGGTACGGCTTATACTCCAATAGATAGAGGAGAGGTGTACACAACAAATTCATCACAAAATTTAATGACCATTGACGGCAGTTTAGATAATTCCATTAGCTCTTTTTTCTTGGGATATGGTACATCTTTTTTTGCCAATTGGAGTATGCAAGAATTTATAGTTTACGAGGGTGATAAGTCAAGTGATGAGTCAAATATAGAAACAGCAATAAACGGATACTACTTAATATATTAATATGAAATACTACAAGTACATAACAGAAAGCGAAGTAAAGATGGCATCTTGCGATATATACGATTTGTATGCTTGGCAACCACCTGAAGAACGAGGAACGGAATATAGTTATCCTTGGTACACTAATGGAACAGATTGGGTGTTAGCTGTTGACGATTCTATACCTACTCGTTCAGTATTGATTGATGTCAGTTGGATTACTCCACAGGAAGCAGAAGAGCAGGGATATATATCAAATGATTTAGAAGAATAATGTATTAATAAATTTATAAACAATGATAACTATTCAAGATTTAAAGATATATATGCTAAACTCAGGTGTGCTTGCAGTCTCATTTACTGAGATTGAGATGTTACTAAAGATAGTGTTGCTAACTGCAACTATAATATACACGGTACAAAAGATTTACACAAACGAAAAAAAGTAGCACATTAAGGTTATGACAACTTATGATGTAGAAAATATAATAGTACACTGCTCTGCTACACGGGAGGGAGACGACTGTATAGACTTACACGTAATCGACAGGTGGCACAAGGCAAAAGGTTGGAAGGGATGCGGCTATCACTTTGTTATACTGATAGACGGAACGATTCAAGTAGGAAGAAACATAAACGACTCAGGTGCCCACACCATTGGGAAAAACTCTAAGTCTTGGGGCGTATGCTACATAGGCGGGGTTGAACAGGATGGCAGGACACCAAAAGATACTCGCACAGAAAAGCAGAAGGAGTCTTTACTAAGCCTGTTAAGGTTTTTAAAGTTACTACAGCCTGACGCTACTATACACGGACACCGAGACTTTGCAGCAAAGGCGTGTCCAAGTTTTGATGCAACAGAAGAATACAGTAAGATATGATGGGAAAGGTAATGGAATGGTTTAGCGGTAGCCTTGTCAAGGATGTCCTCGGGGGGCTTGATGGTCTGATAACGTCTAAGGAAGAAAGGATGCAGGCTGAGATAGCATTGAAGCAGATATTTGCAACCAAGGAGCTTGAGCTTCAGAAGATGCAGGCTGATATAATAATAGCAGAGGCGAGTGGTAATTGGCTACAGAGAAGTTGGAGACCCATACTGATGTTATCGTTTGGGTTCATTGTTATATACGTGAAGTTTATTGGACCTTTGTTCGGTCTCACCATACCACCGTTAGAGGATGAGTTTTGGAACTTGTTACAGCTCGGTATAGGAGGCTATGTTATAGGTCGAACGGGTGAGAAGATGATAGACAGTTTCACTTTAGACAAACGTAGAAGAAAAAATAGAAATTAATTTTCTATCTTTACAGCTAAATAAAATTAAATTAAATGGAAAGGTTAACTGAAAAAGAATTAACTGAGCTTCAGAATTTAAACACTGAGTTCACTAAGTTCAAGATTACTATTGGGGATTTAGAGATTCAAAAGAGTAGTATCATCTCTGAGATAGCAGCTATTAAGATGAAGTTTGCTCAGAATGAAAAGAAACTAATTGATAAATATGGTGAAGACTCTGTTATAAATATTCAAACAGGAGAGGTTCAACAGAAAAAAAAATAAGAGATGTCAAAGATAAGTAACACTGCAGCATATCCTAACGCTACTCCCGTAATTGGAGATTATGTTATTGGAACAGTAGCAACAAGCCTTGAAACAAAAACATTCACAATAGGAGACATCATTGGTTTAATCCCTGATAACACATTATCTGAGGTATTAGCAGCAGGTAATATTGCAACAAACGATATAAAATTAACAGGTGATATTACCTGTACTTCTATCAGACCTACCGACATAAAAGACGCAGGTGGTAATACAGGTACAGTAGGTCAGTATCTTATTAAATCTGTATCTAACACTTTATTGTGGGAGGATTTGAGCTTAACCTTAGAAGAGGTATTAGCAGCAGGAAACACAGCAACAAACGATATTAATTTAACAGGAGATATTAATATAACCGGGGATATGGTTGTAAGTAATAAACTTTTTGTAGATGTATTAATAGATATAGCCTCAGCTATTCCTTTAAGAATGACTGCCATAACTGCATATGACGATGATGCAGCAGCAGGATTAGGAGGACTAACACAGGGAGATGTGTATCAAACGACAGCAGCTAATGCAAACGGTGCCGGAGTATTAATGGTAAAACAATAATGGATATTCGTAAGATAAGTGTGGGACCTGATTACAAGTCAGGGGCTATGCACTACATAGTAGGTCAAGAGATACTAAACGGTAGTCACACTATTCATCTAATAAAATATTACGATGAGAGCGACTCTATAAAGATATGGATAGAGAGCACAAGTCAAGAGGTTATACTGTGGAAGGAGTTTACATCTACAGTGCCTGTGTCAATTGAATATAATATAAATTTTTAATGAAATCAATATATCAGTTTATAGTAGAACCCGTAAATAAGAAAAGATATAACAACACCAAGACAATAGCAGGAATAGAGTTTATAGTTAGCACATCAGAAGAGGATGTGTCAGCCTCCAATAGAGAGGCTATAGTGATAGAAACACCACTAAACTATGACGGTCCAATTGAAAAGGGTGATGTCTTATTGGTTCACCACAATGTATTTAAGTTCTACAATGATATGCGGGGCAGAAGACAGAGTGGGAAAAGTTTTTTTAAAGAGAACATATTCTTTTTAGACCCCGACCAATTCTTTGCATATAAAAAAAATGGCGAGTGGCAAGGGTACGACCGCTACTGTTTTATAAAACCCATCCCCGCAAAAGAAAGCTATATATATAAGGCTACAACCAATGAACCTTTAATTGGAACCATTGCTATAATTAACGAGGAACTTAAATCTCAAGGTCTAAAGGAAGGGGATGTAGTATGCTACAAGCCGTCACAGGAGTATGAGTTTAAGGTAGACGATGAGGTGCTATGGAGAATGTATGACCACTCAATAACTTTACAACTATGAGAAATTTTTTCAAATCATTAGCAGTCCTCCTTATAGCAAAGATTATTTTAGATGTTATACTACTATTGTTTATAATTAATATTATAAGATAGATGGACACAAAGCAAGTTAAGCTAAAAATAATTGAAGCAGGGCACAGGGCAGTAGAGCAGCTTATAAAGGTTGCCAAGGAGCAGATTATAAAGCACGACCCTGAGGATGACATATCGGCAGACAGATTAAAGAATGCTGCCGCTACAAAGAAGTTAGCAATATTCGATGCCTTTGAGATATTAAAAAGGATTGAAGAGGAGCGTGAGGCTATAGAGAGCAGCGGTGTTCCTAATAAGTTAGATACAAAACAAGGGTTTGCAGAAAGAAGGTCTAAATAATATATACCGAGTAATACACGACTACATACCTAAGAGCGTGTATACTAACAAGAACCGTAACAGGTCTTGGCTGTATGGTCATAACGAGAAGTATGACGTTGTAGTAATATCAAAGACCGGAGAGATAGGAGATATAATTGAAATATCAGGACTAAAGATAGCACTACCCAAACCCCCAAAAGAAATATACCAAAGACATAAGGACAAGAAAGAACAGTATTGGGAGCGTCAAGATTTACCAAAACCTTTATCTAAAATACCATCCATCTTCCAATGGAATGAGATGCCTTCAGATTTCAAGGCAAGATGGGTGGACTATATTGAAGCAGAGTTTGATAATAGAGAGGTAGGTTTTTGGTTTATGAGTAATGGTATACCCACGTATATAACCGGGGCACACTATATGTATCTGCAATGGACCACAATAGATGTTGGATACCCTGACTTCAGAGAGGCAAATAGGTTACTGTATATATATTGGGAGGCTTGTAAGGCAGACAAGAGAAGCTTTGGGATGATATACCTAAAGATTAGGCGTTCAGGGTTCTCGTTTATGTCATCGTCAGAGTGTGTCAATACAGGTACGCTTGTAAAAGATGCAAGGGTTGGTATACTATCCAAGACGGGTAGCGATGCTAAGAAGATGTTCACCGACAAGGTCGTACCTATAAATAGCAGGCTGCCATTTTTCTTCAAGCCTATTATGGATGGTATGGATAAACCAAAGACGGAGTTAGCATACCGTGTCCCTGCGGCTAAGATTACTAAGAAGAATATGTATGATGTCGATGCTAATGAGATGGAGGGGTTGGATACTACTATAGATTGGAAGAACACGGACGACAACAGCTATGATGGTGAGAAGCTTCTATTGTTAGTACACGATGAGAGTGGGAAGTGGTTAAAGCCAAACAACATCCTAAACAATTGGCGTGTTACAAAGACGTGTCTAAGATTAGGTAGCAGGATTATAGGTAAGTGTATGATGGGCTCCACATCAAACGCATTAAGTAAGGGTGGAGAAAACTTTAAGAGGCTGTACTACGATTCTGATGTAACTAAAAGAAATGCTAACGGTCAGACCAAGAGTGGTATGTACTCTCTGTTTATTCCTATGGAATGGAATATGGAAGGGTTTATTGACAGGTACGGTATGCCTGTGCTAAAGAATGCTGACGGTAAGGTTAGGGGTATTGACGATGAGTGGATTACACAAGGTGCTGTAGAATATTGGGACAACGAGGTAGAGTCATTAAAGAATGACCCTGATGCATTAAACGAATACTACAGACAGTTTCCAAGGACTGAGTCCCACGCATTTAGGGACGAGAGCAAGCAGTCACTATTTAACTTGACAAAGATATATCAGCAGATAGACTACAACGATAGTATGATAACAGAGCAGTATGTTACACGTGGGTCTTTCAGTTGGAAGAACGGTATCAAGGATAGTACGGTTATGTTTAATCCTGACAAGCGAGGTAGATTTTTTATTACGTGGGTACCAAATAGAAACCTACAGAACAGGATAGTAAAAAAGAATGGGGTTATGTATCCGGGCAACGAACACATAGGGAGCTTTGGATGTGACTCATATGATATTAGTGGGACAGTAGGAGGTGTTGGTTCAAACGGTTCTCTACACGGACTAACAAAGTTTAGTATGGAGGAGGCTCCAAGCAACGAGTTCTTCTTGGAGTATATTGCACGACCACAGACAGCCGAGATATTTTTTGAGGATGTGCTAATGGCGTGCGTGTTCTATGGTATGCCCATACTAATAGAGAACAATAAGCCAAGGTTACTATATCATTTTAAGAATAGAGGCTACAGGGGGTTCTGTACCAACAGACCCGACAAGGCATTTACGAAGCTGTCTAAGACAGAAAGAGAGTTGGGTGGTATACCTAACTCAAGTGAGGCTGTTAAGCAGGCACACGCAGCAGCAATTGAGTCTTACATAGAGGGACACATTGGGTTAAGGGATAATGGTGATATGAACTCGATGGCATTCAATAGGACATTGGAGGATTGGGCAAAGTTTGATATAACCAACAGGACTAAATTTGATGCCTCTATTAGTACGGGGTTGGCGATTATGGCGTGTCAAAAAAACCTATATCAACCCGAAAGAAAAGAATCAAAAATAAAAGTTAACTTTGCAAGGTATACTAATACAGGAAAAACAAGTCAAATAATTAGATGAAGGATGTAAAAATTAATATTTCATCTGCAGGGTTTCCAAGTCAGTTTGTTTCTGATGCTGAGAAAGCAACAGATGAATACGGGTTGATGATAGGGCAAGCCATTCAGTATGAATGGTTTCGTAAGGATGGAAATGGTTGTAGGTTTTATGACCAATGGAGAGAGTTTCACAGATTGAGATTATACGCAAGAGGTGAGCAGTCAATAAGCAAGTATAAGAACGAGTTGGCTATTGATGGCGACCTGTCTTATCTTAACTTAGATTGGACACCTGTACCTATCATCCCTAAGTTTGTGGATATAGTAGTGAACGGAATGTCTGACAGGCTGTTTAAGGTTAAGGCATACGCTCAGGATGCAATGTCTCAATCAAAGAGAAGCAAGTATCAGGATATGATGGAGGGGCAGATGGCGGCAAAAGAACAGCTCTCTATAGTAAAAGAGAAGTCAGGATATGACCCGTTTATAATGCCTGAGGATGCACTACCTCAAGATGATGAGGAGATGGCTTTATATATGCAGCTTAACTACAAGCCTGCTATAGAGATAGCAGAGGAAGAGGCTATTAATACTATATTTGAAGAGAATCATTATATAGACCTACGTAAGCGAGTAGATTATGACATAGCAACGGTAGGGATTGGTATAGCAAAGCACGAGTTTTTAAAAGGCTCAGGGGTAAAGGTATCGTATGTAGACCCGGCTAATGTAGTATACAGCTACACGGAAGACCCTCACTTTAAGGATTGTTTCTATTGGGGAGAGGTTAAGACACTTCCTATTACAGAGCTAATGAAGATAGACCCTTCATTGACAACAGAAGATTTAGAGGAGATAAGTAAGTACAGCCAATCTTGGTACGACTACTATAACGTAGCACAGTTCTATGAGAACGATATTTTCTTCAGGGATACTGTAACACTACTATACTTTAACTATAAGACCACAGAGAAGATGGTCTATAAGAAAAAGATTACAGCAACAGGCGGCAATAAGGTGATTGAAAAAGATGACCAATTTGACCCACCTGTAGATGTAATGGAGGAAGGGAACTTTGAGAAGTTTGAGAAAACAATTGACGTGTGGTATGATGGTGTTATGGTTATGGGAACCAACATTGTATTGAAGTGGGAGCTTGCAAAGAATATGGTGAGACCTAAGTCAACAAGTCAGCACGCACTTCCAAACTATGTGGCAGTTGCCCCAAGGATGTATAAGGGTAGGTTAGAGTCTTTAGTAAGACGGATGGTACCATTTGCTGATTTAATACAGATAACGCATCTAAAACTACAACAGGTTATTTCGAGAGTTGTACCTGATGGTGTATATATAGATGCAGATGGGCTGAACGAGGTTGACCTCGGTACAGGTAACGCATATAACCCTGAGGATGCATTAAGACTATACTTCCAAACGGGTAGTGTTATAGGAAGGTCATACACTCAGGATGGTGACTATAATCAGGCGAAGGTTCCTATACAACAGCTTACATCTAATTCAGGAGCGTCTAAGACACAGATGCTTATAGGAAACTACAATCATTACTTAGGTATGATTAGAACCGTAACAGGATTAAACGAGGCACGAGACGGAAGTAATCCTGACCCTAACTCGTTGGTTGGACTACAGAAACTTGCAGCATTAAACTCTAATGTAGCTACTCGACATATACTTGATGGAAGTCTTTACATATACAGAAGTTTAGCTGAGGCATTAACGTATCGTGTTGCGGATATACTTGAGTACTCTGACTTTAAAGACGACTTTGCAAACAAGATAGGCAAGTATAACGTGTCAATACTTAATGAGATAAGTGACTTGTATATTTATGACTTTGGTATTTTTATAGAGGTAGCACCTGACGAAGAGGACAAAGCTAAGCTTGAGCAGAACATACAGATGGCTTTATCTAAGCAGGATATTAATCTTGAGGATGCCATAGATATTAGAGAGCTTAAGAATATCAAGCTTGCTAATCAACTCCTTAAGTTAAAGCGTAAGCAGAAGCAGGACAGAGAAGAACAGATGGAGATGCAGAAGCAGGCTATGACAGGTCAGATAAATATGCAGTCCCAACAGATGGCGGCACAGATGGCGGCACAAAAGATAGAGTTGGAGATGAGAGGCAAGATGCAGCTTGAGCAGGCTAAGATTGCGTTTGAGATTGAGAAGATGAACAACGAGGCTAAGTTAAAGTCTATGTTGATGCAGGAGGAGTTTAACTACAATCTGCAGCTTCGAGATATGTCTGAGAATGCTTTACAATCACGAGAGTCTCAGCGAGAGGATGCAAAATCTTCAAGGATAAATCAACAGAACACGCAGCAGTCACAGTTAATCAATCAACGTAAGAACAATCTACCTCCACAAAGATTTGAGTCTAACGAGGATAGCTTAGATGGATTTGACTTAGCTGAGTTCTCTCCAAGATAATCGAATAAAATCAATAAAATATATTAACTAACTTTGTAAAAATTTAATCAAATGGAATTTAAAGTAAAAGAAGTTACCGGGACTGAAGAAAAGTCTCAACAGGAAATAGAGGCTAAACTATTAAAAGATGCAGAAGAAAGACATAACCCAACAAGTGTAGAACAGATTGATATGCAATCATCTGACTCTACATCTGATGATGCACAAGACACTGTAGAAACTCAATCCTCTGAGTTAAATGAGGATGACGTTCTTTCATTTATTAAAAACAGATATGAGAAAGACTTTACATCTATAGACCAACTTTTCGAACAAAGAGAAAAAAATGAAGAGTTGCCTGAAGATGTTAAAGGTTATTTTGATTATAAAAAAAGTACAGGGAGAGGGATTGAAGATTACGTAAAACTAAACCGAGATTTTTCTTCTATGGACGAAGACCAAATGTTATCTGAATATTTTCTTGCTTCAGGCGAGGCTAACGACTCAGAAGATGTAGAGGTCCTTATGGATGACTACAGCTATGATGAGGACTTAGACGAAGAGAGAGATATTAAGAAAACTAAGTTGGCAAAGAAAAAGGCTATCGCTAAAGCTAAGAACTTTTTTGAAGAGCAAAAGGAGATGTACAAACAACCACTTGAGTCAAGTACGGTTGGAGTCTCTGATGAGCAGATACAAGAGATTGAAGAGTATAAGCGATATTTAGCTGAGGCTGATACAGCTCAAGAAGAGATGAAAAGAAAAAGAGAATGGTTTACTGAAAAGACAGACCAAGTTTTCCAAGATTTCAAAGGTTTTGATTTCAAGATTGGAGAAGATACTTTTACTTTCAAACCGGGTGAGACTGAGAGAATCAAAGAGCAACAAATGGATTATCAAGGTTTCGTAAGGAAATTTATTGATAAAAACACGGGTATGCTTAGCGATGCTGCAGGTTACCATAGAGCATTAGCTGTCGCAATGAATCCGAACAAGTTTGCTTCGTTCTTTTATGAACAAGGTAAATCGGATGCTACTGAGAGTGTAACACGTAGAATGAAAAATGTCGATATGACAGAACGTAAAGCACCTCAAGTATTAAACCGTAAGGATGGATTGCAAATCAAGTCTATATCTACACCAAGTAGTAGAGGCTTGAAAATTAAGAGTAGAAAATAAAAACATTTAAAAATTTAAAAATTAGAAAATATGGCATTAACAGGACCGGGTTTCGACCTACAGCCATCAGCACAGCAAGTGCCGTTGGCGACAAATTACATTACTAACTTTGATTTCTTGAATCAGTATCTTCCGGATACTTATGAAAAAGAATTTGAACGTTACGGAAACAGAACAATTAGTTCATTTTTAAGAATGGTTGGTGCAGAGATGCCTTCTAACTCAGACCTTATAAAATGGGCAGAGCAAGGAAGACTTCACGTTAAATATACAAGCGTGGGTACAGCCGCATTAGTGAATGCTGATGACGCAGTATTCCAAATCAATGATGACCCTAATGCAGCAGTTTCTACTGCGAGTGCTTTTGGTGCTCAGAGTGGTATCGCATTGAGAGTAGGACAGACTGTTGTTGTTCACCAAAACAATGGTACAGGTGAGAACAAGGGAATTGTTACTGATGTTGATTTAACAGTATCTCCTATTACAGCTACAATTGCTTTTTACGAAGCAGGTGGACTTGTATCAGCAGGTACAGGAGTTGGAAACGCAGACGTTACTATCTTCATCTACGGTTCTGAGTTTGCAAAAGGAACTGAGGGGATGAATGGCTCTTTAGAGTCTGATGATTTCATCTTCGAGAACTCTCCAATTATCATTAAAGATAAGTACGCAGTATCAGGTTCTGATATGGCACAGATTGGATGGGTTGAAGTAACAACAGAAAACGGGGCAAGTGGATACCTTTGGTATATGAAGTCTGAGCACGAAACAAGATTACGTTTTGACGACTATCTTGAGACTGCAATGATTGAGGCAGTACCTATGGATAATGCTGCCAATGCCGGAGTTGCTAAAGGGTCTGAAGGTGTATTCTTTACTGTAGGACAACGAGGTAATCTATGGACAGGTGGCGTTCCTAATGCATTAGCTGACTTCGATGCTATCATCGGACGACTTGATGCACAAGGAGCAATTGAAGAGAACGTAATATTCTTAGATAGAGACTTTGGATTTGCAATTGACGATATGTTAGCTGCTCAAAACTCTTATGGTCCCGGTGGTACTTCTTACGGATTGTTTGACAATGACAAAGAGATGGCATTGAACTTAGGATTCACAGGATTCCGAAGAGGATATGACTTCTACAAGACTGATTGGAAATATTTGAATGACCCAACTATGCGTGGAGGTTTAGCCGCAGGTACAGGTTCTATCAACGGTTTATTGGTACCTGCAAGTTCAACATCTGTGTATGACCAAGTTCTTGGAAAGAATGCTAAACGTCCGTTCTTACACGTTCGTTACAGAGCTTCTGAAACTGAGGACAGAAGATATAAGACTTGGATTACAGGTTCTGCAGGTGGTGCAGCTACATCGTCTTTAGATGCGATGGAAGTACACTTCTTGTCTGAAAGATGTGTTTGTACATTAGGTGCAAATAACTTCGTACTGTTCGAAGACTAATATTGCAAAGAGGAGGGAGTGTCTACTTAGGCACTCCTACCTTTTTTTATTTTTAAAATTTAAAATTTAATCAAAATGAAATTAGAATTAAAAGACAGAGTTTATAAACTCACAAGAGACAGAGCACCATTGTCGTGCATTATTCCTTCACGAAGCTCTCGTAATGCAGCACTGCTGTACTTTGACGAGGAGCAAGGAATTAACAGACCCATAAGATATGCTATCAATCAAAGAAGCTGTTTTGAAGATGAACAGGACGGTAACGCTGTTGTTACACCTGTAATCTTTGAAGATGGTATGCTTAGAGTTGAAAGAACAAATCCTGTGCTTCAACAGTTTTTACACTACCACCCTCTAAACGGTAAACGTTTTATTGAGGTTGATTATGGTAAGGATGCGGCAGAAGAGGTAGAGCAGCTTACTGCTGAGGTGGATGCGTTAATCGAAGCTAAGTCACTTAGCATAGAGCAGCTTGAGAATCTTGGTCGTGTTGTATTTAACAAGGATGTATCTAAGATGACATCGTCTGAGTTAAGAAGAGATGTACTCATATTTGCAAAACAAAATCCAAGTACATTTTTAAACATATTATCTGACCCTAAATTAAAACTACAGTCAACTGTTCAGTTGTTCTTTGACAACAAGCTTATTGCATTTAGAAATAAGAGGAGAGAGGTATACTTTAATTTAGAAGGAAACAAAAAAAGATTAACAACGATACCATTTGGTGCAGACCCTGTTAAGTATTTAGCTGATTGGTTTAAGTCTGACGATGGCGTAGATGTGTTAGTATTTTTAGAGAAACAATTATAGACATAAGGTTATAATGGATGAGGAGGGGTTTAACGACCCCTCTTTTTTTTTGTGTATCTTTGTCTTTTATTAAAACTTAAACTTTTTTTATTATGCGTAAATTTTTATCATTTGAAACTACAAATAACGGCACGGTATTATTCCCTATTGGTGACGGGTGCTTTATGAATCTTATTGGCGGAAATGGTAAGCCTATTTTCGGTTTAGCTATTACCAACGGGATAATTACTGTTGTTATGTCGGGCACAAATATGTCTCAATCTCTTATTGACAGCATTAATAATGCACAGGTAGAAGCATTTCAATCTTCTTGGAAAGAGGCGGTATCTATTGTTAGCATACCTTTTGGTACTACTATCGACTCTATTATTTCTGAACGGGATGGTGGAGATGTCGGTCCCGGTCCCGGTCCCATTTTCGAAACCTGTGATTATCAAATAACTGTTAGTCCAAGTGCGGCTAATCCTGTAAATATTATTTACTATGAAGAGGGTCTTTCATATCTTGTTACAGTTCCAATTGGGGATGAATTCACTTTGTTTGGGGTTGACTGTTTTCCTGAACCTTCAATAGACCCATCGCAGTCCCCCGCCCCTAATCCTGCAGATGTAACTATAGTGGAACTATAGTGGACGTAACTCCATAGGGTATATTTAATTAATATCAATGAGACCTCTTCAAATGAAGGGGTCTTTTTTTTTGTGTATCTTTGTATGAAAGTATTTACAGATGATAAACTCGGTTAGGAACACAGTATTGTCTATACTAAATAAAAATAATTACGGATACATTTCTCCATCTGACTTTAACCTATTTGCTAAGCAGGCACAGTTAGATATTTTTGAGGATTATTTTTATCAGTATAACTATCAGATAAACAAAGAGAATGCAAGAGCCTCAGGGACAGGCTATGCAGATATAACAAAAGGATATGAGGAGGTAATAAATATATTCTCAGTAGACAATTTTTTATTACACAACATATCTAATAAATTTTTTACACCAAGTCAAACGACAACAAACGATGACTACTATCTATTAAACAAGGTATTAGTATACACACGACTATTAGCAAGTGGAAGCAACACATCACTACAGGTAGGTGACTTAGTAGACAACACCATTGACTTTGTATCAGCAGGTGTTAATGTAGGTGATATTGTAGGTAACACAACAACAAATCAGACAGCATTTGTTCAGGCGTTAAGCGGAACAGATACGCTTGTATTAACGGATGGTAATGGTAATCCTGCAGATATATTTCAAAACTTCCCTGAGGGGTATGTGGTGTACGATGATAGTGTAGTAAACGAAGCAGAGAAGGTTACGCATAGCAAGATAACTATGTTGAACAACTCGTTACTAACTGCACCGTCAACAATGTTCCCTGCATACACACAACAGGAGCCTAACCTTTCATTGTTCCCACCAAGTATAAATACTATAGGTGCGGTTCAATGTCAATACATTAGGTACCCTAACGACCCTAAGTGGACATACGTTGAGTTAATTGGAGGAGAGCCTTCATTTGACCAATCACAATCTGACTTTCAAGACTTCGAGTTGAGTATATCTGACGAGCCTACGTTAGTATTAAAGATACTACAGTACGCAGGGATGTCAATCAGAGAGGTTGCAGCAGTTCAGTTTGGACAAGGATTAGAACAAAAAGAAGACCAAGACGAAAAATAATAAACTATGGCTTATATCTCACAGTATGAATATTACGAAAATAATGGTAACACTCCTGAAGATGCAAATTGGGGCTCTTATCAGTATGTCTCGTTGTATGATATAGTAAACAACTTTATGTTGATGTACGCAGGCAATCACTCATTGATAAATAATGAGGAGAGGTTTAAGGTTTTGTTTCACGCTAAGCGTGGTATACAAGAGCTTAACTATGATGCGTTTAAAGAAATAAAAATATTACAGCTAACGGTATGCAATACCTTACGATACGTACTTCCTCCTGACTATGTGAATTGGGTGAGGGTATCTATGTATAAGAATGGATTGCTATATCCTCTAACTGAAAACATTCAGACTAATTGGAGTGATGCGTATCTACAAGACAATAACTGTAGGATTCTATTTGATGAGAACGGTAACGCCTTAAGCCCTGAGCATTCTAACTTAGATATGGATAGGATTACAGGCGGCAAGAAGTCTATATACTTGAATGCTAACAGTCCATTTAACGGATACGAAGGTTACTGTTGTGATGGGATGTGGTATTTTGATTATGCGATAGGAGCTCGGTTTGGTTTAAATACAGAGACTGCTAACGCAAATCCTACGTTCAGTATAAACAAGAAGGGTGGCGTTATAAACTTTAGTTCTGATATGGCTAACGAAAGTATTGTTCTTGAGTATGTATCCGATGGAATGGAGAACGGTGACAATACAGAGGTTAGTGTGAACAAGATGTTTGAAGATTATATATACGCTTACATTGAGTACTCCATACTAAGCTCAAAGCTAAACGTACAAGAGTATGTGATTGCAAGAGCAAGAAAAAGAAAGAGTTCTCTTTTAAGAAATGCAAAGATTAGAATAAGTAATATACATCCCGGTAGATTATTAATGAATCTTAGAGGACAAAATAAATGGCTAAAATAATATGGCTAACACGCAAAGAAATTTTATAAAGGGGGTAATGAATAAAAGTATCGATGAGAGACTTTTACCCAATGGTCAGTATGTTGATGCCTTAAATGTACGCTTAGGTTCTACTGAAGACTCTGAGATTGGTTCTGTGGAGAACAGTAAGGGTAACACACAACTAACTGAGCTGCAGTATAATGGAGATGCATTGAGTGCCAATGCAAGGTGTATTGGTGCGTATGAGGACGGGGGTAAAGAGACGTTGTATTGGTTCATTCACGACTCAAACTTTACACCAAGTCCCACAGGAAAGTTAGACCTTATAGTATCTCTTAATGTACAAACAAATATATTAACATATATCGTTAAAAGTATTGACGATGGGGGTGGTGTTAACACGACACTAAACTTTAACCCTCAGTATCTTATAACAGGCGTAAACCTTGTAGACGAGAATCTATTATTCTTTACTGACGACATAAATCCTCCGAGGTTTGTTAACGTAGATAGGAGCTATCCTAATCCTGTTGCTAATGTAGATAATGTGGATTTGGCTGAGGCACTGCTTGTTATAAAGAAGCCACCGTTAACATCGCCTACTATAACGCCTCAGATTACAACAACTCAGAATAACTTTATCGAGGACAGGTTCATATGCTTTGCGTATAGGTATAAGTATGCTGATGGCGAGTATTCAGCCACATCACAATTCTCTAAGCCTGCATTTATACCAAGCCCATTTGACTATAACTATGGTACAGGGTTAAATGATGGTATGCTAAACTTGGCACAGCAGGTTCGAATAGATTATATGTCAGGTGGACCATTGGTGGTAGGTGTAGATTTGCTGTGGAAGGATATGACCAACGGCATTATACGTGTCATTGAGAAGTTGGATAAGGCACAGTTAGGTCTTATAGATAACACCTCGTATGACTATACGTTTAGTAATAGTAAAATATATACCGTACTGCCATCATCAGAGATATTAAGGCTATATGACAACGTACCTCGTCTTGCAAAGGCACAGACTATTATGGGTAACAGGTTGTTTTATGGCAACTACTTAGAGCAGTATGATTTAATAGCTGCAGATGGATTTCCTACACAAATAATTTACACTGCAAATTTAATTTCAGAAGATGTTGGGGCAGAGAGTTTAACTGAAACACTATCAAATGGCATCTATTTTGTTGACAGTGGAAATCCGGGATTGAATATCTCTAATTGTCGGGTAGAGATTGACTTTGCGGGGGTTAATTTAGTGGCAGGCTCATCATTTGAGCTTACATTGCAATTTACACACCACAGCTTTACAGGAACTGTTACACCCGTAGCAACTACTGCAGATACTATAATAAGCTTTCAGTATGTACTAACACAAAACTTTAATAGTGTTGCTGAGCTTGTAAATAGTGCAGACTTCAGGAATAAGATTGGAGACACGGCACTTAATCCTGTAGAGCCTGTATCAAATGCGTGCAATGGCATTACATTTACTGATGACTTTAACTGTGTTATACCTCAGGATTTGGATGGATATATCAAAACTGTAAGTAATATAGGTAATAATATAACACCTCCTGTTTCAGTGCAAGGAGATATATATGTTGATGATATAACACCTACAACTATGGTGTTTCAGTTATTGGCTATGAGGTTTGATGACCCTTTAGACGTTGCAAACTATGTATTTGAATACTATCAGATACTATCTGCTGATGCAACATATCAGAAGATAGCATCACCTGAGAGCTTACATAGCGATAGGAGCTATGAGGTGGGTATGATATATATGGATGAGTATGGGAGAAGTACAACGGCATTAGTTAGCAGAGATAATACTGTATATGTACCGTGCTCAAAATCAGAATTAGCGAATAGTATAAGTATT
>Ga0307380_10004824_pt1 | contig 18043 bp, 11 predicted proteins | sample UN3MG_FD_202239 | JGI IMG/M metagenome (GOLD analysis project Ga0307380, IMG submission 202239) | Soil microbial communities from Risofladan, Vaasa, Finland - UN-3 | ecosystem: Environmental > Terrestrial > Soil > Coastal area > Acid sulfate soil | place: Finland: Risofladan, Vaasa | collected...
TCCGCCGCCGACCGGTGCAGGGACGCGCCGAACGCCAGCACGATCCGCCCCGCCAACAGCTTCCCAGCCCGGCCGCGCTCAACCTCTGCGCCCGTCATCCCCAACAACCAGCGGCAGTGCCATTCGACCCAGAGACGTTGTGGTCTGGGCGAATGCGCCGGAGCGTGCGACTCAGGACGATACTGCCGTCCGTTCAGTGCGTCCGGCCCCCCGTCACCGCGAGGTCCCGGGCGACGCAGACGCGGCAGCCATCACTGCAATGGCGCCGGGGCGGGCAGCGTGCCGACGGTGGAGCGGGTCGGGCGGGTGTTGTATTCGCGCTGGTAGCGCTGGTGCTCGGGCGTCTGGGGGTAGTGCTCGTCGGGGCCGTAGGGGTAGCCGGTCATGGCGTGGAAGGGCAGGGGCTCGACGGTGCCCGAGAACCGGGTGTTGAGATCGCCGTCCTTGACCCAGCCGTTGGCGTAGAAGATGAAGTCGCGGGCCCAGCCGGGCGGCAGGTCGGGCAGGCCGGTGGCGTCGAAGCGCATGGTCAGCTCGTCGCCGGGGCCGAAGATGACGTACCTGTCGTCCGGCCGATCCAGCAGCGGTGTCACGTCGCCGTAGCGGGTGAACATCCCTTTGGGCGGGTCCCAGGAGCCGGTGGGGCTTGCGTCGGCATAATCGAAGCGCTCGAAGCCCAGGGCGTCGCGGGTCATGCGGGAGAAGCCGCGGTAGTGCAGGTCGGCACCGGCCACCGGCAGCTCGGTTTGGCGGCATCCGTCGGACTGATCGCGCGTCGAGACGAAGACGCGGTCGAAGTAGACACACAGGTTGGTCGAGAGGCGCACGCGGTGGTCGTCGCAGAGGAAGCGCCCGGTCAGGTCCACCGGCACGACCAGGCCCTTGCTGGTGGGCAGGCCGACGGATTCGATCGCGGTGTGCCAGGCCCCTGACTCGTCGCGGACCTCGAGCTTCAGCGGGGCAATGTCGAAGCGCGGGTCCTGGGCGATGGCCATCACGACGCTGGATTCGGGCCAGTAGATCCACCCATCGAGGAAGAGCAGTATTCGCTTGACGCCCGACAGATCGCCCAGGTCGAGCGTGAGGCTGTGCGGGCGGGCCAGGCCGTCGTAGCCGGTGAACGCGAAGGTCGGGAAGCGGTCGTCGCGATAGCGAATTTCGTCCAACACGTTTCGCCCGCGGTCGTCGACGGCCGAGCGCGGCGGGTGCTGATCGCCGATCGCGTAGAACCTGTCCTCGGGGAACGGCGGCGCGGTGAAGTACTCGTTGGGGACGATCTCCAGGAAGGCCGGGTGGTCGATGACGCGCAGCGTGATCCGGTCGGCGTAGGTGATCTCGCGCAGCTCCTCGGTGAGGCGCAGCTCGTAGGCGCCGTCTTTGGCGATAAGCTGGTCGGCCCCGATTTTGGTCAGCTCCGTGCAGTCGGGCTGGTGGTAGACGCCGGGGGCCATGGGTACGCCGAGGGGGCCGATGCCGAGAATCTCGTTGACCAGCTCGAAGCCGCGGCCGTTGTGGGCGTAGAGGAAGCCGCAGGAGGCCGAGACCTTGACGAACTCCTCGACGGTGAGCGTGGCGTTGATCTCGGGCTTGATGACGTTCTGGGCGACGCCGTTGGGCCAGGTGACGCGGACGACGTCCACGCCCGCCAGGTCGCCCAGGCCGAAGTGGACCGGGCCGTCGGTGCAGGTCTGCTTCTGATAGTGTCCGCCGGAGGCGATCTCGACGGTGGCGCCGTAGCCGCTGCGGTTGACCTTCTTGCCGACGAGTTTGACGTTGAGCCAGTGGGCGCGGTTGCCTCCGTCGTTGCGCAGGATTCTCGGCCCCTGGTCGAGCGTGTGGACGACGATGTCCTGGTCACCGTCGCCGTCGAGGTCGCCGGTGGCCAGGTCGGCTGTGGCCGCGAACCGTTCGCCTGGGGGCTCGCGCAGGCCGACGGTTCCGGAGACGTCCACGAACTCCCCTTTCCCGGCGCCGGCGAGCAGGGAAAGGGACAGGTAGTTGTGCAGGAGGAGGTCGTTCCAGCCGTCGTTGTTGTAATCGAGCACAGTGATGCGACTGAGACCGCGCTTGTCGGGTAGCGCGATGGGCGTACCGCTGAAGCCGGCATGGCCGTCGTTGGTGTAGAGGTCGAGGCCTTCGCAGCCGGCCGCCACAACGAGGTCGCTGTGCCCGTCGCGGTTGAAATCACCTGCCGCCAACGCCCGCACGCCGATGGGGTCGGTCGGGATGGGCGGAGAGAACGAACCTCCTGACATGAACCTGCCCATCCGGGCATTGCCGAACAGCTTCGAGGGCGCGTCCTCGTTCCCGACGAACAGGTCGATATCGTGATCGCCGTCGAAATCGGCAACGACCGCGTCAGCCGTGTGAAAGAAGCCGACCAGCAGGCCGGCTGCGTCGGTCTGATCGGAGAAGGTCCCGTTGCCGTTGTTGCGCAGGAGCGTGTCGGACTGCCCGGGCAGCGGTCGCTCGCAGAGATCCGGGGATGCTTCCGGATCGGGCTCGCCGCGCGGGGCGGCGTCAAAATCCGTGTCGTTGGCGACGAAGATATCCAGGTCGTTGTCGTGGTCGTAGTCGAAGAACAGCGCCTTGCGCCCGGACTGCGGTTCGTTGGCCCGTGCCGCGGCCGAGACGTCCTCGAACGTGCCGTCGCCTTTGTTGCGGTAGAGCACGTTCGGGCCGCAGTTGACGACGTAGAGGTCGAGGTCGCCGTCGTTGTCGTAGTCGCCGAAGACCGCGTCGGTGCCCATGCCGGGGTCGGCTACGCCGGCTTCGGCGGTCACATCCACGAACTTGCCACCGCCGTTGTTCCTGTACAGGCGGTTGGGCGCCTGCTGGGGGTCTGTCGAAGCGTTGACGACGTAGATGTCGAGGTCGCCGTCGGCGTCGTAGTCGCCCAGCGCAACCGCACTGCCCGACATTGGCCCCCAATAGCTGCGCAGCGCCTCCGGGTCGGCAGAGCCCGGCAACGGCAGGTATGACGATCGAATCTGTGCCAGCGCCGGGGCATACGTCCCCGGTTTCGGCAGGCCGGACTGCTCGGTCGCTTCGACGAATCGCACTTCGGCACCGGGCTCTGGCTTCAGGTCGGCGGTCAACCGCGGGGCTTCGATGATGTAGGTGTACTGGCTGCGCTCCAGGGCCTCGGCCGTCTTCTCGGATTCGTCGACCGTGTCCTTGACCCGGTTGTAGATCTCCATGTGCCGTTCGGCGTTGTCGACCTGGCCGGTGCGGCGGTAGAGGGTGATCAACTGGTACTGGGTGCTGGGATCGGTGGGCGACAGCTCCTCGTTCTTGCCGAAGGCGGCGATGGCGTCCTCGTAGCGCTGCAGAAACTTGTAGCACACGCCGAGGTTGTAATAGGCTCCGCTGCACCGGGGATTGCGGGCGATGACGTGCTTGAGCGACTCGACCGCCGGCTCGAACCGGCTCTGGCGCTTGTGGATGATGCCCTCGATGTAGTGGGCGGCCAGCAGGTCCGGATCGAGTTGCCGGGCTTCAGCCAACACGCGGAGGGCCTCGTCGTATTCCTGGGCCCGCATTAGGATCAGGCCCAGGTTGAAGCGGTCCACGGCCGAGTCCGGGGCCAGGTCGATACACTTGCGGAACTCGGCGGCGGCCTCGGCGAACTTGTCGTTCTCGTAGTAGGCCTTGCCGACCAGGCGCCGGGCGTCCAGGTCGGCGGCCGTCCTCGCGTCGGGCGGGGCTGCCAGCGAGGCGGCAGACAAACATAACAGCGGCGTGACCAGTCGGGCCGCCACCCGCATTACGTGGGACATGTAGACTACTCCGTCACGAAAGGACGTCGGGGCTGTTGACCCGACCTGGTTACTCTGCGGAGGCACGTCCGCGCGAACTGAAGTTCGCGGCTCGGTTCCGGCGATGATTGTTCCGCTCCCTGACGGTCGCGGCTCGGTTTCGGCAATCGTCGGTCTGTCAGTATCGCCTGGTGCCTGTTGTTTGATCAATCTACCCACACGCGTGCCAGATCGGTGTCCACCGGGTCCTCGAGACCGCGCAGCCCCTTGATGAACTCGATGAGCTCCTCGGTGGAGCGACCCATCAGGTCCAGGCGGACCTTGAGCTCCTCATTGTCGGGGTACTCGCTGAGGCCGCGTTCCCAGGCCTCGCGGGCCTTGGCCATGTTCTCCTCCAGCCCCTCCTCGCGGTTCTTGACGAACGCGTCGCCGAGCCCGACGTAGCCGAGCGCGAAGTAGTCGCGCTGCTTCTCGGGCGGCAGCTTCTTCTGCAGCTCGATCAGCTCCGTGAAGTCCCGGATGGCCATGGGGGCGTGCCCCAGCTTCCGCGGCCAGTGCAGGTGGTTCATGCCCCGGATGTACTTGGCCGTCCAGCAACCCGCGTCCAGCTTCGACAGGATGATATCCAGCTCCGCGAGCGACTTGTTGGACAGCTTGCCCTGGCTGACGATGCCCAGCTTGGGGTAGGGCATCTTGTCCACGTAGGCCAGGGCCTTGTTCAGGCGGGGCATGACCTTATCGGGGTGCCGCTCGACGAGGTCCTCGAAGAAGCGGATCGAGCGGTCGAAGTAGACGTGGCCGTGCCGGCGGATCAGCGTGCGGTAGGCGTTGGAGTACAGCAGGGCGTCGGGGTCGATCTGGATGGCCCTTTCCAGTTCGCTCAGGGCGGCGGCCCGTCGGCCGCGTGCGTCGAGCACGATGGCGAACTCATAGCGGGTGCGCGGGTTGCGCGGGTCCTGCTCGACGGCCTGCTTGTGCTCGAGGTACTCCTTCTTGAAGTCCTGCATCTCGTCCCAACTGAGTTGCGGCTCGGCCTCGCCGGCGTCCGCGTCCGCCTTGGCCTCCTTCTCTTCCCTCTCCTTTTCCAGCAGGAAGGCCTCGAGCTGGGCCTCCTTGAACTTGCGCCGCTCCTCCAGAAACGCCTTGGGCGTGTTCTCGGTGAAGCGCAGCAACTGATTCGGCTGGAGGTTCTCGAAGCGCTGCTGGTAACCGGTCGGCCAGCGGATCTCGAGGCGGTCGATCTTGTCGTGCCCGGCCAGCCCGAAGTGCATGCGGTAGGGGCACTGGCTGTGATCGCCGTTGCCGCCGTCCAACTCACGGATTTGCGACAGCCCGCCGCAGACCACCGTCACCCGCGTGCCGATGGCGTCGCGGTTGCAGTTCGTCCCGGTCAGCTCGACCTGGAGCCAGTTGTTCCCGTTGCCCAGGTCGTTTCGATAGAAGGAGCTGTCCTGGCCCTGGTTGGCGATGTAGACGTCCAGGTCGCCGTCGTTGTCGAAGTCGGCGATGGCCAGGCCGCGCCCGTCGCCGGTGTCGGCCAGGCCCAGGTCGGTGGCCACCTCGGTGAAGACCTCGTTGCCCTCGTTGTGCCAGACGCGTGAGGGCTCGTAGCCGGAGAAGGTCGAGTCGCCCATCATGGGCCAGTTTTGCGCGTCGATGGGGTCGAAGCCCGGCTTGGTGACCTCGGTGGCCAGCTTGGCGAAGTACTCGTCGTCGGGATTACCGGAGATGTAGCCGTTGGCCACGATGATGTCCAGGTAGCCGTCGTTGTCGTAGTCCCAGAAGCGTCCGGCCCAGCACCATCCGGCGTCGTAGACGTTGGCCTCGAAGGAGATGTCGCTGAAGGTTCCGTCGCCCATGTTGCGGTAGAGCTGGTTGCCCTCCTTGACGTACTCCTTGGTCCAGATGTTGGTGACGTAGAGGTCGAGGTTGCCGTCGTTGTTGTAGTCGCCGAACTCGACGTTCATGCCCTTGTGCGTGTCCCAGCCGATGGCGGTGTCGGTGACGTTGGTGAAGGTGCCGTCGGCGTTGACGCGGAAGACGCGGTCCTGGCCGAAGTCGTTGGCGTTGACCAGGTCCTGATCGCCGTCGTTGTCGTAGTCGGCCGCCCCGCAGTCCAACGTCCAGCCGGCGTCGTCAACGCCCATCTCCTTGCCGACCTCGGTGAAGGTGCCGTCGCCGTCGTTGCGATAGAGCACGTTGGGTCCGGCGTCTCGGGCGGTCTCGAAGTCCTCGTGCATCTGCCGCGAGTCCTGGAGGTGCCACAGGTCGACGTTGCGGAAGTAGTTGCCGATGTAGAGGTCGAGGTGGGAGTCGTCGTTGAAGTCGAACCAGACGGCCGCGTTGCCGTTGCCCTTGTCGCCGACGCCGGCCGCCTCGGTCACGTCGGTGAAGGTGCCGTCGCCGTTGGCCCGGTAGAGGATGTTCCAGCCCCATTTGACGACGTAGAGATCGAGGTGGCCGTCGTTGTCGTAGTCGCCCCAGACGGCGTCCATGCTGGCGCCGTGCTCGGCGTTGGCGTTGGCCACGCCGGCCGAGGCCGCCACGTCGGTAAAGGTCATGTCGCCGTTGTTGCGGAAGAGGCTGTTGGGCTCGCCCATCTGGGAGTTGACGACGTAGAGGTCGATGTCGCCGTCCTTGTCGTAGTCGGCGGCCGCACAGGAGGCTCCCACCGACGCCATCCAGGGCATGATGCCGTCCAGCTTCTTGTCCAGAACCGGCTTGTGATGCCGATGACGGACGCCGGCCTGGTCGGCGATGTCGACGAACGGCTTGGCGGCGCTGCCGGCGTCGGGCTTGGCGGTCCGATCAACCTTTGGGGTCGCCTTCGGCTTAGCGCCCGGCTCGCCGGCCAGTGCCACTTGAACCCACGCGGCCGACAAGAGCCCCGCCAACGCGACGACCCGGACCCCGCGACCTCGCCTGCGACGATGTCTGTCCATGAACCCCTTCCCACCGAGACCGCCCGCCCGGCCCGATGCGCTGGCAGCACGTGTTGGATGAATCACCTCAAATGCCAACCACCAAGTTAGGAACCGCCCGACGGCAAGTCAAGCTGTGCGCGGTCCGCGTCCGCGGCATGCTGGTGGCGGCGCAACTCAAACTCGGGCCAGCGCAACAGGCGCGCACCGCACCTTTCTACTCTGTTAGCGCGAAACGGCCCGTGTTTGACATGATGGACTGAGGAGCCTGGTGACGGATGGCTTCTCAGGGATTCGCCGCGACAGTCAGCGCACCGTTGCGCTCGCCGGGCGACGTGCTCTTCCGGGGACGAGCCTCTGAGCCGGGGGCGCGGTTGGGCGACCGTCGGTGGGTGCGGGGTGCCGGGGTTTTGTCAGCGTGATGCGGAGCCAGATGGGGAGGCCGGCCAGGGTTACCTCGTTGATCCAGTAGGAGTCGGCGAACGGCGAGCGCTGGAGAATCGCGTCCAGCTCCTGGCGGGGGTAGGTCATCCTGAGCTGTTGCTTGAGGAACCGGCGCGACAGCAGCCGGCTCAGCAGGCTCTCCCCTCGAAGGTTGGCCCCCAAGGCCCGTTGCAACTCGTCCCTTTGAAGACCCCTGTGCGTCTCGAAGAGATAGGCCGAGTGCCCCCCTTCCAGGATGCGGAACACCTCTTCGAGGCAGGCTCGCGGGTCGTCCCACAGGTAGAGGCTGCCGGTGCAGGTGACCAGTGCAAACGTGTCGCTCGGGTAGGTGGTCCGGCGGATGGTGCCCTCGCGGAGGTCAGCGCGGATGCCCTGTAGATTCCGCCTGGCGAGTCGCACCATCGCGCCGGACACGTCCAGCCCGCAAAGTTGAAGCTTTGGATTCAGTCGATGGACTTCGCGCAGCAGGTGCCCCGGCCCGGTCCCGATGTCCAACAGCCGGCCGCGAGGGATTCGCGAGACGAGGTACCGAGCGATCTGGCGGACCTGCATCCCGGTCGCTCGGGTCTGCCCCAGGCGGTCGTACAGCCGTGCGCCGAGCCGGGGTAGCCGCACGCAACTGCGTTCGCCCCTGCCGCTCATGACCTGACTCCTATGCCGTCCGCCCTACGCGATCGGGAAACCGGATCGTTACGCCTGCTCCGTCGGATCGGTCACGTTCGATCCGTCACGCTTGATCGGTCACGTCCGACGGTTCCGCTTTCGGGCTGCTGTTGGCTGATGGCATCATCCGTACCGGCTGGCCCAGGGCTGTCAGGCCGCCGAGGGCGCCGAGGCCCATGGATTCGACGGCCGTGGAGGGCACGATCACCATCGAGCCCTTCTGCTTGAGGCCCTCGAAGACCATGTTCATGGCCCGCAGGTGCAACGCCACCGGGTTGTTCTGATAGGCCTCGGAGGCCTTGGCGAACTTCTCGGCGATCTCGGTCTCGGCCGTGCCCAGGATGATCCGCGACTGGCGTTCGCGCTCGGCCTGGGCCTGCTTGCTCATGGCGTCCTCGAGGCCCTTGGGAATGATGATGTCGCGAACCTCGACCGACTGTGCGGTGATCCCCCAGGGGTTGGTCTTGTGGTCCAGGACCTGCTGGATTTCCTTGCCCAGCCGATCACGGTGGGAGAGCAGGTCGGCCAGCTCGCTGCGTCCGATGGCGTCCCGCAGAGCCGTCTGGGCCGACAGGACGACGGCCGAATCGAAGTCCGCGACCTCGAGGACGGCCTTCTCCGCGTCCCAGACCATCCAGAATGCGATGGCATCGACGTTGACGGGCACGGTGTCCTTGGTGAGGGTCATCTCGGCCTGGAAGTCGGTGACGCGAATCCGCTGGTCGACGAACTGCGACACCTTGTCGATGACCGGCAGGACGACGAACAGTCCCGGCCCGCGAATGCCCACGAACTTGCCGAAGCGCAGCAGCACGGCCCGCTCCCACTGATAGGCGATCTGGACACAGGGAGCGATCAGGGCGGCCGCCACCGTGGCCGCGACCAGCACCCGCGGCTCCACGAACGTCGTGCGGAAGAGCAGGTAACCAGCCAGCGTCACCAGGGCGCCCATCACGACGACGCCCTCCCAGAGCTGCGTCAGTCGGAACATGCCGGCCAACACCAGAGCGGCGGCGATGGTGTACACCACAGCCACCACGCTGAACTCGTACAACATGACGTGCACGATCAACCCGATCAGCATGAAAGCCACCAGCAGCAGGGCGTTGAACGGTGAGAAGCGGTAGTCCGCCCGGGATGTGATCGAGAACCTCTCGAGCGAAAGCTTCGGAAGATTGATGTTCAATCCGGCCATCTCATGACCTCCTCAAAACGGGCCTCTGTTTTCAGGACAACCCGGGTCTCGCCCGGTGGCGACCGCCCGTCCAGGCGACCGCCGCAAACCCGCTATGCGCCCGGCGTAACGTCCCGCCCGTGCAGCCAGAGGACGTTGACTTCCGGCGCTTGCGGGTGATAGACGACTCCGACCTTCTCGCCCGGCTTTAACGCTTGCGCCCAGGCGTAGTGGTACGTTCTGTCCCTGCCGGTCACCTTGCGGCCCAACGAGCCGGCGAACTGGTAGTACACGTCGTACGGGCGTTTTGTGCCCACGCTGATGTGCCAGACCTTCTTCACCGCGACGACTTCCGCGTCCGCGGCCTGGCCGTGGGCCAGCAGGAGGCGCTCGCTGCGAGCGCGAGTCCAGGTCAACATCAGCAGAACCACACCGACGATCAGTTCCGGCACGAGAGTGGCAAAGACGATCAGGTACACGATCAGAGGCGGCATCGCCGCGGTGCCGCCGACCGGCCGTGCCAACGACGGGTCATCCGGGTCGTACTCGACGTCGATCGCGTCACCCACCTTGCGGTCAGCGAACGAGCGGTCGAGTGTGTAGCCCACTGCGTCCACCGTCGCGCCTTCGGGAGTCGTGAAGCGAAACGACACCTTCCAGGGCTGCCGATTGTTGATGTTGGTGTAGCGCATGAAGTCCTTGTCGGTGATGACGGCCGCGGCCGAGGCGTGGTCCCGATCGAGGGCCAGATCGACCGTCGGCAGAACGCCTCCGCTCCAAACGTAGAAGAACGCCGGCAGGCCGATCCCGAAGGCCAGCCCGAGGACCGTGAACAGCAGACCGCAGAACGCCATGGCCCACATCCGCCGCATGAAGAACCACTTGGGAACCGGCCGCGGAGCGTCGGGCACCAGAGTCGGCCTGTCTTCCGGTCGCCGGATCATGGTTGTCCCTTCTCCGTTCGCTTACCCGGACCGTCGATCGCCCAAAGCCTCGATCACTTCGTCCAGCGTGAGGCCGTAGGCCGACGCTCGGGAAAGCAGTTCCGTGCAGATCTGGTCCAACATGCGTTTGCGCTCGACCTCGGAGATTTCGATCTTCTCGTCGCCGATGAAGGTGCCGGTGCCCATCTGGGTGGTGACCACGCCCTTGATCTCCAGCTCCTGATAGGCTCGGGCGACCGTGTTGGGGTTGACCTTGAGATCGACGGCGAGCTGTCGCACGGTGGGCAGGCGGTCGCCGTGCCCGAGCCGCCCGTCGGCGATCGCGAACTGGACCTGGTCGATGATCTGCCGGTAGAACGGCACGCCGCTTTTTGGATCGATGGTGAACTGCATGAGGGCCTGCCCGTCTCCGCTGCTTGTCGCATGTATCGGATCACTAGTGTACTGTGACTATAATACAACAATACGGGCCTGTCAAGCCCAGAATCTGTGGAAACCTGTCACCGGCGCCCGAAGTCGCCCTGCCACCGGCTGTGGGGCTGGTTTTTTCAGTGGCAACTTATATCATGGTTGACGAAGCGGCCGGTCCCGCGGTAGTGCGTAGCTCGGCTTGCCGAGGACCGGGCGCATACGGGACGACGCCCGCTGACTGGTGAAGTCCGGAAACCGGTCGGCTTGCCTGCTGAGTTGGATGCTTGAGCCAATGGGTCGTGCGCAAGGGACGGTGGAACAGAGTCGGTTTCTCTCGCCGGGCACCGGGCGGGCCCGCAGTCTCCCCTGTTGCCAAGATCACCCATGCTTGCATGACGCCGTGACCGACCGGGCACGTCGGCACTATGACTCATCCCGCTTCGCGTGCGTAGCGTCCCTCGCCTTCGCGGGCGCCCTGTTGGCGACAGCCGGTGGCGCGCGCGGGGACGAGCCAGCGGCGGAAACGCCGATTGTCTTCACGGACGTTACCGTTGCGGCGGGCATCGAGTTCGTCGAGACCATCGGCGACGACCGGATGACCAACATCGTCGAGTCTACGGGCGTCGGGTGCGGCTTCGTGGACTACGACGGTGACGGGCACCTGGACATCTACCTGGTCAACGGCTGCTGGAAAGAGGGGATATCCGATCCCGGCCTGGGCCCCGAGCGGCGCGCGGAACTGGCGGGCGCCACCGATCGGCTGTACCGCAATCGCGGCGACGGCACGTTCGAGGACGTGACGGCGGCGGCCGGGCTGAAGCGGCCGGGCTTCGGAATGGCGGTCGTGGCGGCCGACTACGACGGCGACGGCGATCGGGACCTGTACGTGACGAACCACGGGGCCAACTTCCTCTACCGCAACAACGGCGACGGCACGTTCACGGAGACGGGCGCGTCGGCCGGCGTGGACGATCCGCTGTTCAGCGTCGGGGCGGTCTTTTTGGACTACGACCACGACAACCGGCTGGACCTCTACGTCGGCAACTACATCACGTACGATCCGAGCATCACGCCGGAGCACGCCCGGGACGTGGTGCGCAGCCCGCTGGCCTACGCCGGCCAGCAGGACCACCTGTACCACAACAACGGCGACGGTACGTTCACCGACGTGACCCAGCGGGCCGGGCTCTTGATCCGGCCGGTCGGACGGGCCATGGGCGTCGGCGCCCTCGATTGCGACGGCGACGGGTATCTCGACGTTTTCGTCTCCAACGACGCGATGGAGAACTACCTGCTGCACAATGATCGGGACGGCACGTTCGAGAACCACGCCCTGATGGCGGGCACGGCCTTCAGCGAGTCCGGGGCGGGGGCGGCGGCGATGGCCGTCGAGGTGGCCGACTACGACGCCGACGGACGGCTGGACATCCTGGTGCCGGACATGGACATGTGCTGCCTGTACCACAACCTGGGGCAGGGCATGTTCGAGGACACGGCCGTCCGCTCCGGGATCGGAGCGGCGGTCAACCGTCAGCACAGTTGGGGCGGAATCCTGGCGGACCTCGATCTCGACGGTGACCTGGACGCGTACCTGGCCAACGGCCACGCGTGCGAACTGGCGGCCCAGCCGAACTGCCTCTTTCGCGGCGACGGGCGCGGGCGCTTCGCGATCGTGTCGGACCGGGGAGTGAACGTGTCGATGGGCAAGGGCGTGGCGGCAACGATGCAGGGCGAGACGCCGGGCACGAGCAACCGACCCCCGACAAGCGATTTCGTCAGCCGCGGTGTGGCCCGAGGCGACTTCGACAATGATGGCGACATCGATCTGCTGGTCAGCAATCTCAACGCACGGCCGGCGCTCCTGCGCAACGACACGCCGCGAAACGGACGACACTGGTTGACGGTGGAGCTGGTCGGGCGAGCGCCGAACCGGGACGCGATCGGAGCGGTGGTGAAGGTCACCGTGGGGGATCGCCAGATCGTGCAGCCCCGGCTGTCAGCCGGGAGCTACCTGTCGCAGCATGACCATCGGCTGCACTTCGGCCTCGGTGACCGTGAGGCGGCCGATCGGCTCGAAGTATCCTGGCCTGACGGGGCCCGGCAGACGCTGGAGCGGGTTCGGGCCGACCGGCGGCTGGTCGTCCGGCAGGAGCCGCCTCCGGCGGCGGCGAATAAGATGAAAGTGCATTAAGTAAACTCGCAGTTTGCCCGTCAGAATCGGGAACGTGGCGTCTAGCACATAGGGATCAACATAGGGCGAATGATGCGGTACAATGACGCCCTGGCCGGCCACCCGCCGGAACCGTCGATCCGGGTGCGGCGAAGGGGTCCCATCGTGGCACATCGCGGAGAGGAAAAAGGGATGACCGTGGCCGAGAAAACCCGCATCAACGAGAAAACTCGCACCGACAAGAAGACTCGGATTAAGAAGACCCCCATCGAGAACAAGACCGTCCTCAACGAGGCGTACGATTACGGCAAGAAGGTGTCGTTCGTCCGTGGCATGCGGGTGGAGTTGGGTGATGCGGTGATGCTCTTCATCTCGGGGACGGCCAGCGTCAACGAGGACGGCGATTCGATTCATCCGGGCGACGTGAAGGCCCAGACCCGCCGGACGTTCACGAACATCAAAGCGTTGCTGGAAAGCGAGGGCGCCGACTGGCACGACATCGTGCGGACGACGTGCTACCTGGCGGATTTCAGAACCTACGACGAGTTCAACGAGGTGCGGAACGCGTTCTACGAGGAAGAGGAGCTCGACCCGCTGCCGGCCAGCACGTGCATTGAAGCCCGAATCTGCCGGCCGGAACTCCTGGTGGAGATCGAGGCCATCGCCATGATACCGAAGGACCGCGCCCAATGACCCGGTCGGCGCGGCGTGATGGGCGTTGCGAAGTCGCGACACAACCTGTCAAGGGGGCTTGAAACTGAACCTCGCAGGCGTTAGCGTACATCGAAGAAGGAAGCTCCGGCCCCGGCAGAGCTGTGGGGCGGAGGCAGCACGTCCGCTCGAGCACTCGGGGCCGCGTAAGCAGCATCTCTTGACTCTTCGTTGGTGCGCGGAACCTGCGTCGCGAAACACGTCCGCGGTCAACGTGTCGCGGCCACTCAGGAGTGGATGGCGCCACTGTGAAGCCGGTGAGGAAGCACATGCCGACCCGTCAGCGCCCGGAGGTTTCGTAGGAAGGGGGGGAACATGATCGTGGTCATGAGTCCACGCAGTTCCCGCGAGCACGTCGATCACGTCGTGCAGCTCCTGGACGACATGGGCGTCAGGAGTTGCGTCATCGACGGCGCTTCCCGTAGCGTCATCGAGCTGCTGGAGACCAACGGGCAACTCGACCGGACCCGACTGGAAAGCGCGCCCATGGTGGAGCGAGTGCTCGACCAGCCGGCTCCCATCCTGGCGATGGATCGAGCGTCCGGCAATGGCGAGGTTCAGCCGCGGGAGATCCCGCTGGGGTCGCGCGGTGTGATGGGCGGCCGGCGGTTCAGCGTGATCGCCGGTCCGTGCAGCGTCGAGAACGAGGATCGGCTCATCGAGACCGCCAGGGGCGTGGCCGACGCCGGAGCCGTCGCCCTGCGCGGCGGAGTGTTCAAACCTCGCACATCGCCCTACAGCTTCCAGGGCCTGGAGGAACGCGGGCTGGAAATGCTCGCCCGGGCCCGCGAGAAGACCGGACTGGCCATCGTCACCGAGGTGATGTGCTGCAAACATGTTGAGAAGGTCGAGCCCTATGCCGACGTCCTGCAGGTGGGCTCGCGCAACATGCACAACACGCCGCTGCTCAAGGCCGTCGGCGAGCAGACCAAGCCGGTCCTGCTCAAGCGTGGCTGGAGCGCGACGCTGGAGGAGTTCCTGCTGGCGGCCGAGTACGTCATCCACGCCGGCAATCCGAACGTGATCCTGTGCGAGCGCGGCATCCGTACGCACGAGGAGTACGTCCGGAACACGCTGGCGTTGGCGATCGTGCCGGAGGTCAAGCGGATCAGCTCGCTGCCGATCATCGTGGACCCGTCGCACGGCACGGGTCGGACTCATCTGATCACCCCGATGAGCAGGGCCGCGATTGCGTGCGGGGCGGACGGCCTGCTGGTCGAGGTGCACACGATGCCGAGCCGGGCATGGAGCGACGGCGATCAGACGCTGGACGTCGGCCAGTTCCGCGACCTGATGCAAAACCTCAAGTCCCTGGCCCACGCCTGCGACCGTGAGCTGTAACTCGCGTCAGCCTACATACCTCGCGCCCGTTGCGTCACTAGACAGCCTGGCCGGAAGAGGTCATGCTTTCGTGAGCGATCAGGTCATCGAGGTTCGTGACGGATCCCAACATGAGGCCGGCATCCGTTGTCGGGTGCCACGCCGTTGTACGTTCCACTATGCCGTGGGTCGCAGCTTGGGGGCCGTTTCAGAGCGAGGGAGTGAGTGTGCGCGTCCGTGCGGCGGACGGCCGCCCGGCTGAAGCTGGAATCGAGCCTCCGGCCACCGTGGCGTCCCAAGCGAGGCGGCGATGGCAGGAAGGAATAAGCCTGACCCCCTGCCTCCCTGCCTCCCCGGAAACACCGATTGCAAGCCAGAAGCGCGGCATCTGACCCACCTGCCAGTCCCCTACGCCTGACCTCCCAAGCCGGTGCTCCCTGGACGTCGCGGACCCTGCGCTGAATAATGCCGCCCAACGATGAGCGGGCTCGGTGACGTTGCTGAGCCGACGCCATTGGGAAGATGTCGGTTCGAGCAAGGAGAAACGGATATGGGTGATAAGGGCAAAAGAGATAAAGGCAAAAAGGAAGAGCAGAAAAAGGCCAAGCTTAGTCCGAAGGACAAAAGAAAAAAGAAAAAAGACAAGAAGAACCAATAAATACCCAGTGCTGTCCGGTGACCTTTACGTCCTGTCAGCGGGTTGCTGGTGTTCGACGACGAGTTGGCGGAGCGACTGGCAGCCGCCGGGGGGGCGTGGTCGTCCCAGGATTCCCCTGAGCGCAGGAGGATCAGCCAGCGCCTGGACTATCTCGATCCACTCCGGAAGGTGTGAGGAGGGAGATGCTTCCTCCGGCGACGAACCTGCGTGGGCCACGTCGCGGCGTGCCATCTCTGGCAGGCCGTTGCTGACAACAACCGTCCGTCTCCTTCGGTCGAGCGGGGTCTTCCGGGTTCAATGGCCGGCGCATGATACCGTCGAACGTGGCCCGTCCGGTCTTGTATCCGCAGGTGGTCTTGTGCGGAGACCCAACCACGGAGGCCTTCGATACCGTCATTGTGCCGAGCACCGAGCATCACCCCGCGGAGGGCCCGTCGGGCTTGACGGCCCGGGCCAGCGCTGTGGCCACGACCCAGGCGCTGGCCCAAGCCCACTGGAAGTTGAACCCTCCGATCCGCCCGTCGACATCGAGGATCTCACCGGCAAAGTAAAGACCGGGGCATTTCCGTGAGCCGAGACTGCGGGGATTGACCTCGGCCAAGGGAACGCCGCCCGCCGTTACTTCGGCATGCGAGTAGCCCCGGCTGTCCCGCACGGGCAGGGGCCAGCGGACCAGCGCCTGTACCACCTTGCGCCGGGACTCTTTCGGCAAGTGAGCCATAGGCGTCGTTCCGGGGACTCCCAACGCCTCCAGGATGGAGTCCGCGACACGCGCGGGGAGCAAGCGCGCGAGGGCGTTGTGGAGCTGGACTCGGGGCTGGGCCGAAGCAAGGGCCCGCAGTCGGGCTTCCACGCCGGCGGCGTCTTCACCGGGCAGGAGGTTTGCGAACATCGCGACCTCGCGTCGCTCGAGGCGCGCTCGATGCCAGTGTCGTGACACGTCCAGCACGGCCGGCCCGCTTACACCGAAGTGCGTCCACAGCAGCACTCCGGCGGCGCGAACGGGTTTGCAGCCGGCGGCATGCACCGTCAGGCCGACGTGGTGTGAGATCCCCGACAGCGGCACATGAAAATCACCGTCGAGAACCAACGGCACGAGGGCGGGCGTCGGTGGAACCAGTGCGTGACCAAGCTCTTCGGCCAGTCGGTAGCCGGAGCCGTCGCTGCCCGTCTTGGGGAACGATTGCCCTCCTGTGGCCAGCACGACATGGCCTGCGGACAACGTGGTGGCGCTAGTGGCGATATGGAACCCGCTGGCACCAGGCCGCATGTTGGTGACGCGGTGTCCGGGGAGAATGCGCACCCCGAGGCGGGCAGCTTCGTCCACCATGGTCTGGAGCACGGTGAGGGACCGATTCGTCTTGGGAAACAGCTTGCCGTTGTCCTGCTCGGACAGATCGACTCCGATCTCGCGGAAGAACGCGACCGTGCGGGCGACCGGGAAGGCGGCCAGGACCCGCTTGATCACGTTCGGGTTTCCGCCGCAGAAATCGGCAGGCGTCACTACGCGGTTTGTGACGTTGCACCGACCACCGCCCGACATGAGGATCTTGGCCCCGAGCTTGTCGGCCCCGTCAAGCACGACAACGGACCGGACCGGCATCAGCCTGGCAGCAAAGATCGCCGATGCCAGCCCGGCCGCCCCGCCCCCTACAATCGCAATGTCCACAGCGTCCGTATCTGCACCTTTGCATGAAACGTGGTCGAACCGGCTTCCAAGGTCGCATCCGTCCGGGAGGTCTGTACACGTCCGGGCGTGTACGACTTCCCGCTGCCCGGATTCTTACGCCGACTATACCGTACACGGCCTGCTGCCGGCGACAATACCTGCGGGGAAGGGGTCAGGAGAGCATCCGCTGGTGCGGGTGACTCCGGAAGGGGAGGTCAGCACGATCACGATCAGCCCACCAGTGGAAGCCTTGGGCAACGCGACGCAGGACGCGTCAACCGGCGACTTCATCGTAGCGAGCATGGACTGGATCAGGGGGTACGGCCAGTTGCTGCGTATAGACGGGTCGTTGCGAGAATGAGAAACCAGCGATCGGAAGGAGAAAGGGACGTGGTTCGGTTCGGGTGGTGGGGTCTAGCCGATGAGGGGGCGCGAGGGTATGCTGGGTGGGGCCGGTTGACTGCGGGCCGGCCAGTGTCGCGGTGCGGCATTTCGAACTTCGCGGCGGGTCTTGGCCGATAAGTAGGGCATGGAACGATTCCAGCGCATCTTAGTCTGTATCGATGAGCCCGAGCGCGACGCCCGCATGCTGCCGTACGTTCGGGCCGTCGCCCGGCTGGCGGAGGCCGGCGAGATTCATTTGCTGCACGTGGCGGCCACACCCGTCGCGGCCGCACCTGTGGTGGACGCACCTGCGGTGGGCGCACCTGCGGTGGGCACCCCCGACCAGGCGGCCGCGGCAACGTCGGACGAGTCGGCGGGCGCGGTGCCGGTGACGGCCGAGGCGTTGCGCCGGATCGCCGGGGAGCAGCTCAAGGACCTGCCTCCGCACAAATGCGTGTGCGAGGTGGTGCCCGGAGCGCCTTTGCTGGAGATTCTGCGCTACGCCCACGACAAGGACGTCGATCTGATCGTGATCGAGCGTCACCACGGGCAGGTGAGCGAGACGGACGACACGGCCCTGCTGGCCCGACGCGTTACGCGTAAGGCGACGTGCTCGGTGCTGGTGCTGCCGGACACATACCGGCTGAAGGCCGACGCCATTCTGGTGCCGGTTCGCGATTCGGAGTGCTCGGCGGGCGCCCTGGACGTGGCGTGCGGCATCGCGGCCGCGGCCGAGGCGACGGTCATCGCGTTCAACGTCTATCAGGTCCACCCGGGGTATTCGCGGGTGGGCAAGACGCTGGAGGAGCATCAGGC
>Ga0307380_10004826_pt1 | contig 18041 bp, 9 predicted proteins | sample UN3MG_FD_202239 | JGI IMG/M metagenome (GOLD analysis project Ga0307380, IMG submission 202239) | Soil microbial communities from Risofladan, Vaasa, Finland - UN-3 | ecosystem: Environmental > Terrestrial > Soil > Coastal area > Acid sulfate soil | place: Finland: Risofladan, Vaasa | collected...
TATCGCGGGCGGTCGCGCCCATCTCGATGGCCAGAACGGCCTCGGCGATCAATTCGCCCGCTTGGGGGCCGACGATTCCGCACCCGAGCACGCGATCGTTGTCCGGGTCGATCAGCCACTTGGTCATTCCCTCGGTCCGTCCGGCGGCCTGCGCGCGACCGCTGGCCATCCACGGGAACCGGGCGACCCGCACCGTGCGGCCTTGCGCCCGGGCCTGCGTCTCGGTCAGCCCGGCCCAGGCGATTTCCGGATCGGTGAAGACCACCGCCGGGATGGCCCGGGGCTCGAACGACGACGGCTCGCCGGCGAGAACCTCGACGGCCACCTTGCCCTCGCGGGCCGCCTTGTGGGCGAGCATCGGCTGGCCGGCCAGATCGCCGATGGCGAAGATCCGCCGGTCGGCCGTGCGTCGCCGGGAATCGACCTCGACGAACCCCTGGGCATCCAGTTCGACCTCGGTATTCTCCAATCCCAAGCCGTCGCTGTTGGGGCGCCGTCCCACGGCGAGCAACACGCGGCTGAAACGGCGAACCGGTTCGTCCACGTCGCCTTCGCACGTCACTTCGATGGAATCCTCTTCGTCGGCCATCGCGACGACCTTGGTGTTGAGATGGACGGCCTCGAAGCGGCTTTCGAGTTGCTTCTGCATCGGCCGGACCAGATCGCGGTCGGTGCCCGGCAACAGGCCGTCAGTCATTTCGACCACCGAGACGCGGCTTCCCAGCGCGGCGTAAACGGTGCCCAACTCCAGGCCGATGTACCCGCCGCCGACGACCAGCAGCGACCGGGGCACGTCGGGCAGGGCCAGCGCGCTGGTCGAGTCCATCACGCGGTGCGTCGGCAACTCCATGCCCGGTATCTTCGTCGGGCGGGAACCGGTGGCCAGAATGCAGTGCTCGAACTCGACGCGATCGTCCTCCGCCGGCGGTTGCCCGGCGACCGGTTCCAGCCGCAGCGTCTGCGAATTCTCGAACCTCGCCCGGGCGCGAAGCACTTGGACGTTGCGTCGGCCGGCGAGCTGCTTCAGGCCGCCGGATAGGGCACCGATGATCTGGTCTTTGCGGGCTCGCAGGGCATCGACGTCGATCGCCGGCTCGGCGAAGGCGACGCCCCAATCGGCCAGGTGACGCGCCTCGGCGATGGTTTTGGCGACGTGCAGCAACGCCTTGGAAGGGATGCACCCTCGCAGCAGGCAGACGCCGCCCAAACGGGGTTCGAGATCAATCAGCGTGACTTGCATCCCGAGATCGGCGGCCAGGAACGCGGCGGCGTAACCACCCGGCCCGCCACCGACGACGGCTAGTTGGGTTTGCATGGGGGTTGGGCTTCTGGTCGAGTTTGCGGTTGTGCGTGCTGTTCGATTGTGCGTGCTGGTTGCGAAGCCGCGAGCGGCTATTGGGCGATGATGGTGAACATGACGTGCCAACCGCCGCCGCCGCTGAGGACGTTGGGGTCTTTCTCGCTGACGTCCAGGGGGCCGATCTCGCCGGCACAATAGCAGCCGAACAGCGGGAGTTCCTTCCCGAGGGCCTCTTGCATGGCGGCAAGTTCGTCGTCCATGTTATCGAGTTTCCCGCGCCGGCCGGCACAATCAAAGGCCAGCGCGGCCACCGGCTTGCCCTTCATCGCGGCCAGCGCTTCGGCGGCGGCGTCCTTGGCCGTGCTGATTACCGCGTCGTTGTCCTTGGCCTGGCGTCCGGCGAGCGTCACCTGGAAGTCGCCCGAGAGCATCAACGCCACGGCGCTGTCCTGGTGCATTTGGCCGCGGAAGTAGACGAACGTCTGTCCGGCGTTCTTGTTGACCGACCCGCCGGTGATGGGGAACTTCTTGCCGGTCGCTCGCTGCGCCCCCTCGACGATGTACTGGTTCTTGGGCGAATGGGCGTCGGGGATGACGATCAGCAGTCGGTCCTGCGGCGTCTTGCGGAGCTTGCCGACCAGCTTGGCCCCGGCGACGTGCAGCCGCCTTTCGATCTCGGCCTGGTGCTCTTCGAGGATCAGCTTCGAGGTTCCCATCTCGGTCACCAGCGCGGCGGCCACCGAGATCCCCTCCCCGCCGATTCCCAGCAGGCAGACCGAGTCGAAATCGCTGCACCCGGCCTGGGTGAACGCGCCGTAGGTGGCCCCGCCCAGGACGACGTCGCGGCGAATCACCGAGCAGACGCCCGCCAGCAGTTTCTCCTTGTACTCCCGGTCCTCGAAGCACTCGGCGACGATCACGGCCTTTAGCGGCGCGTCGCCCATGGCCTCCCGGAGCGCCTCGGCGGCCGCCTTGCCCGCGGCTGCGGGGTTCTCGTCTTCGTCCTCGACCATCACGGATCTGATGACGATGTTTCCGCCGGCTTTCGGCGCGGACGAGGACCAGGCATCGTCCGCGGCGGCGGCCTTTTCGACACTCGCGTGCAGACCGATCATCACAATCAGCGCTTGCGCAAGAACAACTTGTACGCGAGGGTGGCAACGGGTCATGGAAATGCTCCTAATACTTCGAGGTACACAGTCCCCATTCGAGTTTGTTGTCGTACGGCGGTTCTTCGCCCCAGCTCGAGCCTTCCCAGCGGCTCCAGGCCAGCGGGTTTCGCTGCGACGGCCAGAGCCCGGCCGACCGGCCCCAATCGCGGATGCCCGTGCCGTCGCGGTCGTGGACCAGGACCGACATGAAGAACTCGCGCCCTTCGCTGGGGCGGAGGTCGTCGCGCATGGGGGTGAAGGAGAGGCTGCACTCGTAGTAGGTCGTTCCGGCGTCGCGGCGGACGGCCACCTCGGCCTGGTTGTAGAGAAGCGGCACGAGGCTGCGGGCTTTCGCGGCTTCGGCCAGTTTCATGTCCGGCTCGGCCAACTGGAAGCACTGCCCGGCGGTCCCTTCGCCGACGGCGACGAAGAGGAACTCGAACCGCCTCGCCTCGTCGTCGGGCGAAGTGCCGGTCCGGGTATCCTGCGGCGAGACGGCCACCTGCACGGCGTCGAATCCTTCGGCCGCGGACGTTGGATCGTAGCGGACCAGCTTGTCCTCCTCGACGGCCACCAGCAGCGAGAACTGCCGGCGATTCCAAAAGGTGCTGATCGTCGTTCTCTTGCCGCCGCTGGTAAAGGTGACGGGAATCGAATCCTTCCAGTCGCTCGGATCGCCGTCGATGGTCGGCTTGTAGTAGGGGGCGCTGGCACAGACGACGGTCTGCTGGCGGACCACGGTCGCGCCGGCCCCGATCGCCGAGACCTCGATCGGGTACGCGTTCGCCTCGACGTTTCGCCCCTGCTCGATCGTGAAGGGCACCCGCTGGGTCTCGCCCGGGCGCAGTGCCACTTCGCGTTGCGGCGGGGCGATCCGCCACCCCTCGGGCGGTTTCATCGCCACCGAGCCTTCGTAGGGCACGTCCCGGAGGTTCTTCACTTGCACGAAGACCAGCGGCTGGGTGGAGGGCGGCACGGTGAAGTTCTCGGCCCTCAGCGCCACCGGGTCCGCGGCATGTGCCGGGACGCCAGCCGACAGCGTAATGCCCAAGAGCAATCCCCACATAGCGACCATTGAATTTCTCATGGCAAACCACACGTTTCCCGGCAGTCCCACAAAGGCGGTAGCCGGATTCGCAAGAATTCGGTTCAAAGGCGGTAGCCGGATTCGCAAGAATTCGGTTCTTCGCATTGCGGCTGAATTCTTGCGAATCCAGCTACGGGTCAATCCCTTCCGGCCGGTCGCCAAAGCGCTTATTCTGCCTGACCGGAAACGGGCCGTCAACAATCGCCCGCTTTTCGGGTGGGGGTTTATCCGATGAAGGTGGCGGTCTGCGGAGAATCGATGGCGACCTGCGACCGTTCGAACTCGGCTGGCACAAAGCGTTCCAGCGGCCGACGCCACCGCGATCGGGTTGCTTGCCAGTGTCGGCGGAATGGACTAAATTGGACGTTTTGTCGCATGGATTCCCGGAGAGGCACGGGCCGTCGAAAGTTCGAGAAGTGAAGGAGAAACCCTAAATGTCGCAGTTGATGCTCCCGAGTCTGTTTGCCAGCGGCGGTACCGACGCCAGCGTCCCGTTGAAAGTCCACCCGATCGACCTGACCGTAATCATCGCCTACATGCTGGGCATTGTGGCCTTGGGTTGCTGGGCCGGTCTGAGGAAGAAGGCGACGGCCAAGGGGAGCGACTACTTCTTGGCCGGCAAGTCCTTGAAGTGGCCGATGATCGGCCTGGCCCTGTTTGCCACCAACATCTCGACGATCCACCTGGTCAGCCTGGCCGAGTCGGGATACTGCAGCGGGTTGCTCTACGGCAACTTCGAGTGGATGGCCGGTTTCACGTTGGTGATTCTGTCCTTGTTCTTCGCCCCGTTCTACATCAGGGCGGGCGTGGCCACGTTGCCCGACTTCATCGAAAAGCGCTACAACCGCAGTTGCCGCGATATTCTGGCCGTGCTCTGCATCTTCTCGGCGGTGGTCGTCCACATCGGCTTCTCCCTTTACACGGGCGCCATGGTTCTGGAAGGATCGCTGCTGGGCGCATTCATGGACCATCCGGAGCAATACCGCATCTGGACGATCGTCGCCATTTGCGGAGCCACGGCGCTGTACACGATCATCGGCGGGCTGATGGCCGTCGTGTTGACCGAATCGATCCAGACGGTGGTGCTGATCATCGGCGCGGTATGCATCACCCTCTTGGGGCTGTACAAGATGGGCGGCTGGGATGGGACGTTCGCGGGACTGCTGACCACCAGCCAGGTGCCCGAGGGATGGCGCTCCTTGAAAGAGAGCGTCCACCCGGTGAATTTCTCGATGTCCCGCCCCGACAGCGATCCGACCGGCCTGTCCTGGTACGCGGTGTTTACCGGGTACTGGATCACCGGCATCTGGTACTGGTGTACCGACCAGACGATCGTGCAGCGCGTGTTGGGAGCCAAGGACGAGAATCATGCCCGCATCGGACCGCTGTTCGCCGCCTTCATCAAGATCCTGCCGGTGTTCATTTTCGTTTTGCCCGGTTTGATCTGCCTGGGAATGATCCACAAGGGGATCATCCCGCACTTGCCGTTGACCGAGCAGGGAACGCCCGAGGCGGGCAAGACCTATTCGCACATGATCACGCACGTCCTGCCGGTAGGAGCCCAGGGGATCGTGATCGCTGCGTTGTTGGCGGCGTTGATGAGCACGGTTTCCGGGGCGTTGAACTCGATCGCCACGCTGGTCAGCTACGATATCTACAAGCGTTGGGCCCCCGACACGTCCGACCGCAAACTGATCACCGTCGGTCGGATCGCCACGTTCGCGGCCATGCTCGTGGCCATCGCCTGGTCGCTGGTCGTGGGGCTTCTGGGCAAGACGATCTTCCAAGCGATGGTCGACGTCTTCTGTGCGGTGGCGCCGCCCACGACGGTGATTTTCGTCTGGGGCGTTTTCTGGCGGCGGGCTTCCGCCACCGCGGCGTTGATCACGTTGATCGTCGGCGTCACCGTCGGCGGAGTGGTGTCCGTGATTACGCTGATGAACATGAACTACATCGGCGACATGGAAATCAACTCGCTGCTGTCCTGCTTCCTGCTGGCCGTCTTCGAGTCCGTGGTGATGATCGTCTGCTCGCTCATCTGGCCCCACCAGCACACCGAGGAGAGCGAGAAGCTGGTCTGGAAATCGCCGCTGGATGCGCTGCGGGGCGAGCACGGCCGCGGGCTGCACGACTACCGCATCTGGGCCGTGGGCGTGTTGGTGGTGATGATCGGGCTTTACTGGTACTGGTGGGGCGACGATTCCTACTACCCCGTACAGGGCACGATTACGCTGGCCGACGGAACGCCCGTCGTCGGCGCGGAAGTCCACTTCGAGTGCAAAGAAGCGAAGGCGCTGAACTTCACCGACGTGACCGACGGCAACGGCGGATACACGTATGCCAGCAAGCAGCGGGCCGGCGGGGCTCCGGAAGGGACGCGGTACCTAGTCAGAATCGTTCCCAAAATGGACCTGATCGTCCAGATGAAGGAAGTTCCGGAAGAAAACGAGGCGGCGAACGAGAAAGACGGCGTGAAGGTCGCCGAAACCGAAACCGTCAAGAAAATGGTGTTCGACAAGGTCCTCTATGAAGTGCCGACGGGTACGGAGATCACCGAAGAGACTCTCTTCGAGCAGGAAGACGCCGGAAACGGATGGAAGCGAGAAGTCCACAAGGACGTCTACACCTTCACGCTGAGCGAGGAAGACTATCAAGGCAACGTCAGCGAACGAGTCGTTCACGTTCCCCGGGGCGAGAATGTCATGATCCTGCGAGCCAGCGATATTCCCGAGAAGTATCGATCTTTCGACAGTTCTTCGTTGACGCTGGAAGTCAACAAGGTGCCCATCTTCACGAAGACTAGAAAGGATTACTTCGAAGGCTACGATTTCAAGCTCGAGTAGTCGGTAGGGTGCGTGTAACCACCAAAACGTATTGGCTGAAGTGAGTTACCCGGTTTGCCGGACGCACAGAACGCATTTGTCCGACAATGGGTTGCGTCAGTTTCAGTGTCAACGTTTAGCGGGCGGGCTTGCCCGCCGTTACCCGGGCTGAGAACCGTCGCTTGCAGAACGGCGGGCAAGCCCGCCCGCTAAACGTCGACTTTTTGCGATCCTGCGATGCAGGATCAAGATCCCCGTAGTGTCTGAAGCGACTTCTCGTAGAACGCCCGTTCCGGTTCCAGGCCGTTGGCTTCGCAGAATGCGATCAGCTTCTCGAAGCGCTGCTGCGGATCGGCGCCGGTGGCGTGGCAGAGCTTGGCGAGGCAGTGAGGGCACAGGGCAATCGGGCGGCGGTCGGACTCGGCCCGGTGGTTGCTGCCGCACATGTTGCACTCGAACAGCGTGCAGTGCATCATCGAGAACATGTGGCCCGTCTCGTGCGTGGCCGTCTTCAGCGTCCGCAACAGGCAGAGCCGAAAGGCGGCGTCGCTTTCTTCGGGATCGCCGTTGCGGTAGATCGACCAGACGCCCACCCGCTCCGTCAGCGACGCCTGGCCGAAGACGAAGTTCCAGCCCTCGCCCGGCCAGAGGTCCGACGGCGTGAACGCGAGGAAGACGGCGGCGTCCTTGGGCAGCCGGGGCCGCAACACGTCGTGCAGCACGTAGGTCGAGAGGATCTGATCCATCCCCCACGAGGGATGCTTCCGCCGGGCCTTTGCCGGAATCTCGGCCAAGGAAAGGTCTTCGCGAATCTTCACCGGCAGATCGAAGTAGAGGCCCATGAACTCCGCCGTCAGGTCGACGATCTTCCGCTGGGTCCGGCTGAAATCGCCCAGCGGCTGGATGTAGATGATCCGCCGCTGCTCGTCGGGCTTGATCGGCCGGCTGTAGACGTACTGCCGAAAGGTCTGGCCCGGCTCGTGATGCTGGTCGAGCCAATCGCCCGGTTGCGGCTCGGCCATCTTGGTGTGCAGCGGCAAGAGTTTTCGGAATTTCAAGGGCAACATCAGCTTGTCGTCGGGCTGCTCGGCGCCACTGCAACCGGCGTTCACGGTGGATAGAATACAAACGGTGAACAGCGGAAGAAAGTAGCGGGCCATGGCGTTTCATCTCCAGAGAAGGTTGCGGGATGTCACGGCGGGTGGCACGCCCTGAGGAACGAAGGGCGTGGTACGTCAGGAAAACACGCCCTTCGTTCCTCAGGGCGTGCCACCCCAAATCCTCGGCCGTTGCATATTCTACTCTTCCTCCGGCACCAGGTCGATCACGACCAGCTCCGGCCGGCAGAAGAAACGCAGTCGCGGGGCATACTTCCCTTCCATGCCCACGCCGCGGGAAACCAACAACCGTGCCCCGCCGGGCAGGTCGGTCAGTCCGGCCCCCCAGCGGCGAGGGACTTGCGAGTTGGTCGTCAGCGGCCCGATCCACGGCAATTGCACCTGGCCGCCGTGCGTGTGACCGGCCACCAACAGGTCGGCGTCGACGTGCCCCAAGGCGAAATTGGGGACGTGGCCCAAGACGATGTGGAACCGATCGTGGTCTTCGCAGGGCATCGTCAGCGACGGGTCGTACGAATCCCCCAGCCCCAGGCACGTCAGTCGCAGACCGTCCAGGACGAACGAACGGGTGGAACCCACCGCCTCGACCTCCAGGCCGTCGAAGAGGTCCCGCCAGTCCGTCGGGTCGATGTTTCCCCGAACCGCGAACACCCGGAAGTCGCGACCGAATTCGATTTCGTGCAGGAAAGCCGCCAGCTCACCCCGGACCGCATCCAATTTCTTCTCGGAAGCCTGCACGTAGTCACCGGCCAGCAAAACCAGATCGGGCTCCTCCTTCAAGACGCGGCGGAACACGTCGCGCTGGTACGGGCCGATCCGGTCCGTCTGCAGATCGGCCAGCACGACGATCCGGACCGGCCGCTCGATCTTCGGGCTGCGGATGCGGATCCTGCTCACCTCGAGCCGCGTCGGCTCGATCAGGAAGGCGTCGACGGCCACCGCCGCCAACAGCAGCACGATCGTCGCCGAGCCCACGGCCACCAGGCGTTTTCTCCGCCACCATACGACGGCCGAACCGGTCAATACGATCCCGCCGTGCAGGAACAGCCCGTAGGCGGCCAGCCGGGTCGCGCCGAAACGGTCCTCGCCCAACGCGATCGCCAGCATCAGGGCGACCGTCCCGGCACCGAGGACGCTGAGGACCCAGGCCGACGGGCTCTTGTTTCGACCCGTCCGAAACAACGCCGCCAGATCCACGCCGGCCATGATGAGATTGTAGAGTAGGGTCACGTCGTCGGCAGGTGCTCGCTGGTGAAGTAACCATAGTAGTCGTCTCACTCCGCGAGACGAAGCCCCATCTCGCGGAGCGAGATGGCTACATTAAGCTCTATTCTACTGCCAACGTAGATTCGGGCCCATTGCGGGCCCAGCAGCAGCCGGATTTCCGCAATCCCCTTCTCCGGCCGCGTGATCCGCATAGGATAGTACAGGAAGGGACTCTCGAAACTTCCCCCGAAAGGGGCGCTTGCAGGATTCGGCCCGGCCTCCGAAAATGCCGGCTTCTGAAAATCGTCGCCGGCCGATCGCCCGGGAGTTGGCGGTTGGCTTGTTACCTGGAGAACTTACCATTCGGAAAGGAGTACCGATGAGCGGAATACCCGTGTTGACGGCCGAAGGCGACTGCATTGCCCGGGCGTGGGAGAACGCGCTGGTGATGCTGTACGAGTCGGGTTGCGACATGAAGACGCAATACGACAAGCCGGACGATCCCCCCAGCAAAGACGCCACCATGGTCCTGACGGTCCACGATCCGCTCAGCGAACCGATGATCCACCGCGATTTCCCCGGGGGGTTCGAGGAGCTGCAGGAATACGTGATGGAGGTCTGCGAGGGGATCAAGGACCACTGTGTGCGGGACCCCAACGACGCCGACGACACGCGATGGGAATACACGTACCACCAGCGGCTCTTCGGCTATGAAGTGCCCACCTTCGACACGACCGACCAGATCGAACACATCTGCAGGCAGTTGGCCGACACCCCGTTCACGCGGCGTGCCCAGGCGATCACCTGGAAGGTCTGGGAGGACAACACGTGCTACGACCCGGCCTGTCTGCAGAGCATCTGGTGCCGGATCATCGAAGAGGAGGGACGGACGCTGTTGAACATGAACGTCCGCTTCCGCAGCAACGACGCGTACAAGGCGGCGTTCATGAACATCTTTGCCCTGGTGAATCTCCAACGGATGATCGCCCGGCGGATCTCGGAGCGATCGGGGATGGACGTCGAGTTGGGCCGCTACTGCCACATGGCCGACAGTTTCCACATCTACGGCTCGAACCTGGCGGAGTTCGAGGCCCGTTTCTTAGGGGCGATCCGGAAGCGGACGTTTGAGCAGCGGACGATGCGATACGCCGACGTCCGCGACATCATGGAGGAAGCCCGCCCCGCCATCCTCGAAAAGGCCGAGAAGATGCGCCGCCCATAAAGCCGCGACCGGTGGTCGCGCCCTCCGATCGGCGATCGCGCCCTACAATCAACAACCGTGCCCCTCGGAACTCCGACCCCGCCGAACGCAGTCGGCGGGCGTTGGTTCTTCTGTCGTACCACTGGCTACCGGACTCGGAACGTTCGCAACTGGCACGGATACATGTCCAGGGCCATCGTGCCACCGGCGTCTTCGACGCCCTGACCGGTCACGGCGTCGGTCACCTTGCCCTCGGGCAACCGCACGGCAACGTTCCGCTTGGCGTGCAACGACGTGTTGACCACGACGCGATGATTCGCGACCTTACGTCGTGGCTTCGTCGGCGGTTTGCTTGGCTTCGGCGCCGTTGCCGTCGGACGGGGCTTTGGATTCTTCCGCCGCGCTGGTGGACTCGGCCAGGTGGCGATAGAACCGCCAGCGCTGGTCGATGTCCTCTTGGGCCAGCTTCAGCAACCGCTCGGAATCTTCCGGCTTCGAGCGGGCCAGCATGGCGAAGCGGCCTTCCTGCAGGGCGAAATCCTTGAACTCGCCCTGCGGATCCTTGCTGTCGAGGCTCAGCGGCTGTTCCTTGTTCCGCGGATCGTAGCGGTACAACGGCCAGTAGCCGCAGGCCACCGCTTCCTTTTGATGGCTCATCGCGGTGGTCATGTTGATGCCCTGGCCGATGCAGTGGCTGTAGGCGATGATCAACGAGGTGCCGCGATACGACTCGGCGGCGCGGATCGTCCGGATCGCTTGCATCGGGTTGGCCCCCATCGCGATCTGGCCGACGAACACGTTGCCGTACGACATGGCGATCAAGCCGAGATCTTTCTTGCGGCCGGGCTTTCCGGCGGCGGCGAACTTGGCCACCGCCCCGCGCGGCGTGGCCTTCGAGGCCTGACCGCCGGTGTTCGAGTAGACCTCGGTATCCAGCACCAGGATGTTCACGTCGCGGCCGGTGGCCATCACGTGGTCCAGCCCGCCGAATCCGATGTCGTAGGCCCAGCCGTCGCCGCCGAAACACCAGACGCTCCGCCGGATCAGGTAGTCGGCCGAAGCGATCAGGTTGGCGGCGTCCGGGTCGTCGATCTCCGCCAGCCGTTTCTTCAGTTCGGCCACCCGGTTGCGCTGCTGCTGAATGCCTTCCTCGGTGTCCTGTTCGGCGTTGATCAGGGCGGCGACCCATTCGTCGCCGAGCCTGGCGGCGAGCCGATCGAGCAGCGAAGCGGCGTAGTCGGTCTGCTGATCGACGGCCAGCCGCATGCCCAGGCCGAACTCGGCGTTGTCCTCGAACAGCGAGTTGCACCAGGTCGGCCCGTACCCGTCCTTGTTCTTCGTGTACGGCGTGCAGGGCAGGTTTCCGCCGTAGATCGACGAGCAGCCGGTGGCGTTGGCGACCATCATCCGGTCGCCGAAGAACTGGCTGATCAGCTTCACGTAGGGCGTTTCGCCGCAGCCGGCGCAGGCCCCGGAAAACTCGAACAGCGGCTGCAGGAGCTGCGAGCCCTTCATCGTGTCGGCCTTCACCTTGCTGCGGTCCAGGTCGGGGACGGTCAGGAAGAAATCCCAGTTGGCCTGCTCGCCCGGGAGGTGTTCGGTCTTGTCTTCCATGTTGATCGCCTTGCGGCCGGCGGCCTGCTTGTTCTTGGCCGGGCAAGAGTCGACGCAGACGCCGCAGCCGGTGCAATCGTCCGGAGCAACTTGCACCCGCGTCTTCCAGCCGGGAAAATCTTTCCCCTTGCAGTCGGCCGCCACGAACCCCTCCGGAGCCCCGTCCAGGACGGCCGGGTCGAAGACCTTCATGCGAATCGTCGCGTGCGGGCAGACCAGCGAGCAGCGGCCGCACTGGATGCAGACCTCGCTGTCCCAGATCGGAATATCCAGCGCGATGCTCCGCTTCTCGTACATGGTGGTCCCGGTGGGAAACGTGCCGTCGGGCGGAAATGCGCTGACCGGCAGCGTGTCGCCCTTGTTGGCCATGATCGGTCCGAGCACGTCGTTGACGAACGCAGGCGCCCCGGGCGGCACCGCGGGAAGCTGGTGCCGCGTCGAAGTGACCTTGTCGGGTACCTTCACCTTGTGCAGGGCGTCGAGCGCCCCGTCCACGGCCGCGTAGTTGCGGTTGAGGATCGTTTCGCCCCGCTTGCCGTACGTCTTCTTGATCGCGTACTTGATTTGGGCGATGGCTTCTTCCTCGGGCAGCACGCCGGCCAGCTTGAAGAAACAGGTCTGCATGACCGTATTGATCCGCACGCCCATCTGTGCCTCGCGGGCGACGTGATAAGCGTCGACCACGTAGAGCTTCAGCTTCTTCTCGACGATCTGCTCCTGAACCTCGATAGGAAGGTGGTCCCAGACCTCGTCGGGTCCGTGGGGGCTGTTCAGCAGGAAGGTCGCCCCGGGCACGGCCATCGAGAGCATGTCGAGCCGTTCGGGGAAGTGCGACTGGTGGCAGGCGATGAAGTTCGCCTTGTCGATCAGGTACGATCCCTTGATCGGCCGCGGGCTGAATCGCAGATGGGAGGTCGTCAGCGCCCCGGCCTTCCGCGAGTCGTAGACGAAGTAGCCCTGGGCGTTCAGCGGGGTGTTTTCGCCGACGATCTTCACCGAGTTCTTGTTGGCCCCCACCGTGCCGTCGCTGCCGAGCCCGAAGAAGAGGGCCCGGGTCGTATCGTCGGCCTCGGTGGAAAAGCTCGGGTCGTAATCGAGGCTCAGGTGGGTGACGTCGTCGTGGATGCCGACGGTGAACTGCCGCTTCGGCTCGTCCTTGGCCAGTTCCGCGAAGACGGCCGCGGCCATCGCCGGGGTGAATTCCTTGGAGGCCAACGCGAAGCGGCCGCCGATCACCCGGGGGATCGGGCCGCCGGCCGCCGGCCAGTCCTGCGCCAAGGCGGTCACCACGTCCTGATAGAGCGGCTCGCCGACGGCGCCCGGTTCCTTCGTCCGGTCCAACGTGGCGATCCTCCTGGTCGTCTTGGGCAAGGCCTCGATCAGGGCCTTGGTGTCGAAGGGTCTGAACAACCGGATCTTGATCAGGCCGACTTTCTCGCCGGCCGCGACCAGCTTCTCGACCGCTTCTTCGACCGACCCGATGCCCGACCCCATCATCGCGATCACGCGTTCGGCGTCCGGAGCGCCGACGTAGTCGAACAACTTGTACTGCCGCCCGACCAGATCGGCGAACTTGTCCATGGCCTTCTGGACGATGCCCGGAGCGGCCTGATAGAAGGGGTTGCAGGCCTCGCGAGCCTGGAAGAAGACGTCCGGGTTCTGGGCCGTTCCCCGCAACACGGGCCGCTGGGGACTCATCGCCCGATCGCGATGGGCTTGAACCAGCTTCGTGTCGATCATCGCCCGTACGTCGTCCTCGGTGAGCTGCTCGACCCGGTTCACTTCGTGCGAGGTGCGGAAGCCGTCGAAGAAATGCAGGATGGGCACGCGGGCTTCGAGCGTGGCGGCCTGGGCGATCATGGCGATGTCCTGCGTTTCCTGCACGGAACTGGAGCAAAGCATCCCCCAGCCGGTCGTGCGGCAGGCCATCACGTCGCCGTGGTCGCCGAAGATCGACAACGCGTGGGTGGCGACCGTTCGGGCCGAGACGTGGAAGACCGTGGGCGTTAGTTCGCCGGCGATCTTGAACATGTTGGGGATCATCAGCAGCAGGCCCTGCGAGGCCGTGAAGGTGCTGGTCAACGCCCCTCCCTGCAAGGAACCGTGCACCGCCCCCGCGGCGCCCGCTTCGCTCTGCATCTCGGTGATGCTCGGCACGGTCCCGAAGATGTTCTTTCGTCCGGCGGCTGCCCAGGCGTCGGGAAGCTCCCCCATCGGGGAAGATGGGGTAATCGGATAGATGGCCAGCACCTCGTTGCACAGGAAGGCAACATGGGCCGTCGCTTCATTGCCGTCGATAGTGACGAAGCGTCTTTTTTCCACGGGTGGTCTCCTCAATCAGGACAGGCCCCTATTTTGGGGTAGGAACCTTGAGCGTCGGGTATTGGTCACAACGTGCCTGGGCGAAAACCGCCGGCAAGTTCCGGTTTCTTGGGCGTCTGGAGGATCTGCCCCAAAAGGGCGGCACCGGAGGTGGGATCTGCCTGCCCAATTCTATCTCAGTCCCGCCGCCCCAGCGTCACGAACTTACCAATTTACCGGCCTCGGCCGCGATCCACAAGAGCCTCGGGGGGAGATCTTGCAGGGAGGTGCCGTTGCTCACCTTCCGCCCCAGACTGCTTTGCGATCGGCTTGCTCGATTGGGTGGCACGCCCTGAGGAACGAAGGGCGTGGTTTGGCAGGTTTTCCACGCCCTTCGTTCCTCAGGGCGTGCCACCCTCGCTGAAAAATGCAGGTTATGCCTGCGCGGAACCTTAGGGGCGGTCGCGCCGCGTTGACTCGAGGGCTGCGAGGACTTACCATGGGTGGGCGTCGCGAGTCCATCTTGCGTAGTCTTGCCCAGGAGAAACCCAAGGCGATGATCTTTTCAACTCGATCGTTGGCACTGTTGATCGGCATTTCGGTGTTGGCCGCGCCGGTGGCTGCGGATACGGCCGACCCGTTGCGGCTGGTCGATTTCGAGGCCATGCGATTGGCGATCGAAGACCTCTCTAAGACGTTTCCCGAGCAGTACACCCGCGGTGCAGAATTCCTGCAGCGTCTGGACGCCTACGAGAAACGCCTTCCGGAAATCCGCAAGGGTTTGCAGAGGGGCGACGAAGCGGCCCGGCGCGAGGCCGAGCAGATCGCCTCCTTTCGGCGCGCGGTCTTGCTGGCCAATCCGCTTCTGGACTTCGACCGTTTGCTGGTGATCCAGCGCAAGCCCAACGGCGATGCCCGCCGGGAGAAAGGCGGAGGCTGGGGGCTGGGCGAATTCCTCGGCCTGCCGCGGCAGAGTTCCTGGCAGCAAGACGAGATTCCCAGTATCGACACGTGGGAGAACGAAATCGCCGTGCTCTGCAACCCACGCACGCAGCCGACCCTGACGACCTTCTACCGGCGGCCCGGCCCGGGGCTGGTGTCCGATCTGGAACTGCACTACGACGCCGAAAAGATGCTCTTCGCCATGCCCGACGAGCGACGCAACTGGCAGGTGTTCGAGATGGACGTGCAAACGAGGACGCCTCGCCAGCTTACGCCCGATGACCAGCCGGGCATCCATAACTTTGACCCCTGTTACCTGCCCAACGGCAAGATCGTTTTCATCTCGACGGCCCCGCTGCAAGGCGTGCCGTGCAACGCCTCGGTCAACGTGGCGATGAGCTACCTGATGGACGGCGACGGAGCGAACATCCGCCAGCTCTGCTTCGACCAGGATCACAACTACTGTCCCACGGTGATGGGCGACGGGCGGATTCTCTACCTGCGGTGGGAATACACCGACATCCCGCACGTCTGGGGGCGCTACCTCTTCACGATGAATCCCGACGGCACCTCGCAGCGGGAATTCTACGGCAGCGGCGGCTACTGGCCCAACGGGATCTTCTACGCCCGGCCCATCCCCAACCACCCCACGAAGTTCATCGGGATCGTCACCGGCCATCACGTCGGGCGCGTGGGCGAATTGACGCTGTTCGATCCGGCCCGGGGTCGAAACGCCGTCGAGGGAGTGGTCCAGCGAATCCCCGAACGCGGCGGAAAGGTCGAGCCGCTGATCGAAGACCGGCTGACCGAAGAGAGTTGGCCGAAGTTTCTGCATCCGTTCCCCTTGAGCGACAACTACTTCATCGTCTCGGCCAAACCCAGCGAGAGCGACCTCTGGGGAATCTACCTGGTCGACGTGTTCGACAACATGGTGCTGCTGAAGGAAGAGGAAGGGTATGCGCTGCTGGAACCCATCCCGCTTCGCAAGCGCCAGACGCCGCCGGTCATTCCCGACCGAGTCGATCTGCGAGCCAAGACAGCGCTGATTTACCTCGAGGACATCTACCGGGGTCCGGGCCTCCAAGCCGTGCCGCGGGGCAGCGTGAAGAAGCTGCGGCTGTTCACCTACCACTTCGCCTACCAGGCCCTGGCCGGCATCAGCCACCGGGTGGGCGCCGACGGGCCGTGGGAGCCGAAACGCGTGCTGGGGACCGTGCCCGTGGAGGCCGACGGCTCGGCCATGTTCCGCGTGCCGGCCAATACGCCCATCTCCATCCAGCCGCTCAGCGACGAAGGCACGGCGTTGCAGCTCATGCGGAGTTGGACCACGGCCATGCCCGGCGAAGTCGTCTCCTGCGTGGGCTGCCACGAGAAGCAGAACTCGGTGCCGCCCAGCCAGGATACGCTCGCCGCCAAGAGGGCCCCGTCGCGAATCCAACCCTGGCTCGGGCCGGTCCGCGGATTCAGCTTCGCACTCGACGTGCAGCCGGTGCTGGACAAGTACTGCACCTCCTGCCACGACGGCAGCCGTCGCGAGGACGGACAAACGATTCCCGATCTCCGCGGCGACCAGGGGTCGTTCGTCGCGCTGAAGAGCGGGAACCCCGAACCGAACTTCATCACCGGCGGGAGCCCGGAAGAACTCGTCAAGCAGTGGGGCGGCGTCTTCGAACTCTCCTACTTCGAGCTGCGCCGCCGCGTGAGAACCGGAGGGCTGGAAAGCGACATCCGGTTGTTGGACCCCGGCGAGTTCCACGTCAATACGTGCGAACTGGTCCAGATGCTCAAGAAGGGACATCACGGCGTCGAACTGGATGCCGAGGCGTGGGACCGCCTGTTCACGTGGATCGATCTGAATGCGCCCTGCCACGGCACCTGGCGCGATACGGCCGGCGTGGCCAAGACCGAGCGGGATCACGCCCGGCGGATCCAGTTGCGGAAACTCTACGCGGGCATCGAGGGGGAAGATCCCGAGGCGGTTCCCGAGTGGCGGCGGCCGCCCGTCATCCCGGTCGAGCCCAAGCCGATCCCGAAGGTGGACGTCGAGGTGCCCGAGGTCGCCGGCTGGCCGTTGATGCCCGAGGAGGCCCGGCGGCGTCAGGCGGCCGCCGGACAAGTCGAGCGGAGCATCGATCTGGGCGACGGCGTGAAGCTGGACCTGGTCCTGATTCCCGCCGGCCAGTTCGTCATGGGAGCCGCTTGCGGCTTCGCAGACGAACAACCCTTGACGCCCGTCCCTATCGACAAACCCTTCTGGATCGGCAAGTTCGAGATCACCAACGAGCAATACAAACAATTCGACCCGACCCACGACAGCCGCTTCGAGCACAAGGGGTCCTGGTCCTTTTGGGACTATCACCTCGGCTGGCCGCTCAGCGGTCCGGAGCAGCCGGTGGTGCGCGTCTCGCAGCAGGAGGCGATGGCCTTCTGCCGCTGGCTCTCCGAGAAGATCGGCCGGGAAGCGACGCTGCCGACCGAGGCCCAGTGGGAATATGCCTGCCGGGCCGGCTCCGAGAAGCCCTTTTTCTACGGCGACTCGGACACCGACTTCTCCCCGTTTGCCAACCTGGCCGACGCGACGATCCGGCAACTGGCCTACGACACCGACGGCCGGCACACCGCCGACATGGTGCTGCGGGACGAACGGTTCGACGACAAGTCGCTGGTTACCGCCGAGGTCGGCCGTTTCCAGCCCAATGCCTGGGGCCTGCACGACCTGCACGGAAACGTGTGGGAATGGACCCGTTCGACGTACATGCCGTATCCCTATCGGGCTGACGACGGCCGCAACGCCGACAACCAGCCCGGCGAGAAGGTCGTTCGCGGCGGGTCCTGGCGCGATCGGCCCGCGCGATGTCGCTCGGCCTACCGGCTGAGCTATCCCGCCTGGCAGAGGGTGTTCAATGTCGGCTTCCGCGTGGTCAGCGAGGCGACCGAGTCCACGCCGATCGTGCGCGCTCCGTAGGTCAGGCCGTGCCCAACGGCACTAAGTTTGTCTTGACATAAAACGAGTCCTCGCGGATGTAGGTTGTTTTTCCACAACAACTTGTCCACGGAGGACTCGAACGTGTTCATGGATGAACCTAAGTGTAATGTATGGAACGAAATACGTCAACACGGACTGCGGGCTTTCGGCAAACTGCTGCCGGCGGCGGTGTTTGGGGAAGCTGCGGCGGAGGCGGGCATTTCGCTCGGTCGCAGCGCGCTGCGGCTGCCCAACTTGGCATGGCTGGCCATCGCGTCCGCCCTGCACAACACGTTTTCTTTCGCCGCCGTATTGACCTTGACCTTGACCTTGC
>Ga0307380_10004827_pt1 | contig 18041 bp, 11 predicted proteins | sample UN3MG_FD_202239 | JGI IMG/M metagenome (GOLD analysis project Ga0307380, IMG submission 202239) | Soil microbial communities from Risofladan, Vaasa, Finland - UN-3 | ecosystem: Environmental > Terrestrial > Soil > Coastal area > Acid sulfate soil | place: Finland: Risofladan, Vaasa | collected...
CAAGTACTACAAGGCCAACGCCGTTGCCCAGCGCCTGAAACCGATCCAGGACTACGAAGTCAAGGAGAAGGAACATACCGTCACGCTCACCGAGCAGGGCATTGTGCATGCGCAGGAGCTGCTGGGCGTGGAAAGCTTCTACTCGGGCGAGAACGTGGACTGGCCCCACCACATGAACCAGGCGCTCGCCGCCAAGGAGTTGTACCGGCGCGACCGCGATTACGTGGTGAAGGGCGGCGAGGTGATCATCGTAGATGAATTCACCGGCCGAATGATGCCCGGCCGGCGCTGGAGCGATGGCCTGCACCAGGCCGTCGAGGCCAGTGAGCGCCTTTCAATCAAGCAGGAAACGCAGACGCTCGCAACGATCACCTACCAGAACTTCTTCCGCATGTACAACAAGCTGTCGGGCATGACCGGCACGGCCCTGACCGAGGCCGAGGAATTCGACAAGATATACGGGCTGGACGTTGTGCCGATCCCGACGAACAAGCCGCTGCGCCGGCTCAGCTTCCCGGATGTGATATACGCCACGAAGAAGGAGAAGTATGAGGCGATCGTAGACGAGATCGCACGCGTGAACGCGAGCGGCCGCCCGGCTCTGGTGGGCACCATCGCCATCGAGGTGTCGGAGCATCTGAGCCAGATGCTGGACCGCCGCGGAATCAAGCACAAGGTGCTCAACGCGAAATATCACGAGAGCGAAGCGGCGATCATCGCCCGAGCGGGCGAGCCGGACGCCGTGACCATCGCCACGAACATGGCCGGCCGCGGAACCGATATCGTACTCGGCGAAGGCGTGGTAGCCTGCCGCAAGTGCATACTGCGCGGCGAGCGTACGCCCGAGCCGGGCGACAAGCCGGCCGACGTCTGCCGGGACGTGAATTTCGATCCCGACAAGACGGTCACCGGCATCAGCGCGATTCCGTGCGGGCTGCACATCGTGGGCACCGAGCGGCATGAATCGCGGCGGATCGACAATCAGCTTCGAGGCCGGGCAGGCAGGCAGGGCGATCCAGGCTCGTCGCGCTTCTTCCTGTCGCTCGAGGACGACCTGATGCGCGTGTTTATGGGCGAGTGGGTTCGCGGTTTCATGGCCCGCGCCGGCTTCGGCAACGGCCAGGAGATCGAATCGCCGATGGTCAGCCGGGCGATCGGCCGCGCGCAGAAGAAAGTCGAGCAGTACAACTTCGAAATCCGCAAGAACCTGCTCGAGTACGACGAGGTCATGGACGGCCAGCGCGGCGTTGTATACGGCATGCGCCAGAAGGTGCTCGACGCTATGGACCCCATCGAGATTCACAGCGCAGTTGAACGCCTGGTGAAGCGGTTCATCGCGGCGCGTTTTCTCGATGGCAACCAGCTTGAGCTTGTTACGCGCCGCACGTTCGAGCCGCTGCAGAAGAAGCTCGAGACGCTCGGCGTGCACATTTCGGAGGAGGAATGGCTGGCGGCCGACGAGAAGGAATTCGCCCGGCTTGTGAGGGAGCGGGCGGATGCGAAGAAGGTGCAGTTCGACGATGAGCACGTGCGCTCGTGGATACAGCAGAGCCTTGACTCCTGGCTGCCCGACGCCCGCCATCCTTCCACTTGGGATTTCGCAGCGGTCGCGCAATGGTGCCTGAGCCACGGGATAAACCTGCAAGAGGGCCAGCTTCGCGAGAACGCGGAGCGGCCGCTGAGCGAGCTGATCGTTGCGAAGGCTGCGGCCGAGGTCGAGGGAGCCGCGCCGGGCGATTACCTGCGCGAATGGACAGCCGCAGCGCTGATGATCGACCTGCCGCTGCTGAGCAGGGGCGCGCCGTGGGGCTACGACCAGGCGCGGCAATGGGCGGGCAAGGTCGGCATCGGGGTGTCGCCCGCCGAATGGGACCCGATCAGCCGCAAGCGCGACAGGCAGGAGGAACTGCTTGCAGGCAAGTTGATGCAGGCGCACGAAGGCCGCACGGCCGCTCAGATCGTCGAGGAAGTTACGCCGGTGCTGCTCGAGATGTATTGCCGCTCCGAAGGCTTCCTGGCCGATCCGCGGCCGGAGCGGGTGGCGCTGTGGGCGCAGCGGCGCGTGGGAGCGCACGTGAATCCCGACGACATCCGCGAGGCGGTTGCGGTGCAGAAACGCAAAGTCATTGCGCGGGTGATGGAGGGCCGCGAGGCAGCCGTGAAGGCCGGGCAGAGCTCGGGCGCCGCTGAGATGGCCCTGATGGAGGTGGAGCGTTACCTGGCCGATGATCTCGCCGCGGCCGAGCGCAACCTGCGGGGCATCGCCTCGGCGTTTGCCGCGCGTTACGGCGTGGAGCTGCCGCTGTTCGAGATGAGCAAGATGTCGGCCGACGAGCTGATCGCCTTCCTGGCGGGCCGGGTGCCGCCCGAGATTAAGTACGAGATCGACGTCACCCCGGTTCGCGAGATGGTGTTCGAGATGATCGACAAGTCGATCGGGCGGGCGGTAAACCAGTTCGTTTCGGAGAATGCGTCGCCCGATGCGGCCTACGCGAGAATTCAGCCGTGGCTGGAATCGCAGGGCTTCGAGATCGGCCGCGAGCAGTGGCGCAACCTGAGCCTGCACGAGGTGGGCGAGACGCTCGGCCTGCAGGCCCGCAAGCTTTTTGCCGAGGCCGACAAGGACGCCGTGGTCGAGCAGTTCGTGCCGCAGGCCGTCGAGACATTCCTGGACTCGCCGCTGTTTGCCGGGGAGGCGGGCTATTCGGCCCTTGCAACCTGGGCTCAGGGGCAGTTTTCGTTCGGCATATCCGACACGATGGACGCCGATCTGCGTAAGTTCGGCGAGCAACGCCGGGCGGAGCTGCGCGAGAAGCTTGTGCAGGAGAAGACGGAGGCGTTTGAGGCGGCAACCGACGACGCCGCCGAAGCCTCCGCCGAAATGGTCGGCGAGGCGATCGACGTGTATTTCGACGCCACCGCAGCGTCGGACGAGTTTGACGAGATGGCCGTGGCCAATTGGGCGTCGAAGGCGTTCAAGCTCAGCCCGTCGCACAGTGAACTCGAGAGCCGCGTTGAGGCCGGGCAATCCGCCGTTCGCGAATATCTTGTCGAGCTGGCGCAGAAGGCCTATGGCCGGCAGAAGATCGGCAAGATTGCCGGCGACGCGGTCGACGCGATACTCGCGCTGTGCACGACGAAGGATTTTGTCGAGAACTGGGACTATGACCTGCTGTCGACTTGGATGCGCGCCAGCCGGCTGCCGATGAATTACGACGTCGGCGATTTCGAGAGCGAAACGCGGTCGGCGCTGGTGGGTTATTTCACCGGCCTGGCTAAGCGCGGATACAAGGAGCGTGCGAAGGAAGAGGTGGTGCCGGGGGTGGTGGCGAATGCAGCATGGATCGCGATCGGCTGCGAGCTTTCGGCCGAAGGGCGCGACTATCGCACGCTGGCTGCGACAATGAACCAGAAGTTCGGGCTGGGGGTTTCGCCCTTCCGCTTAAGCTCGATGCGTAGCAGCGAGGCCGAGCAATGGCTGAAGGCTGCGGTTCGGCAGAGTTTCAGGCAGCGCGAGCGCGAGCTTGGGCAGTATGCGAGCCTTCGTTCGATCGCGGTGCTCGTGCTGCACACGCTGGATACGCGGTGGAAGGACCACCTGTATGCGATGGACCACCTGAAGTCGGGCATTGGGCTGCGCGGCTATGCGGGCGTTGACCCGAAGGACGCCTACAAGAAAGAGGGCTACGAGATGTTCACCAAGATGCTGACATCGGCGGAGGAGAGCATTTCGGAGATGGCCCTGCGCGTGCATTTCGACGACGAGCAGTCGAGCAGGATGGTTCGGCGCGAGCCGGCGGATGAACGGTACGTGCACGAAGAGGCCGCAACGTTCAACCGCGGCCGTGAGCAGGCGGCGGCCTCGGCCGGCAAGGACGAAAAGCCGCAGCCGATCCGGTCGCAGCACACGCCCGGCCGGAACGACCCCTGCCCGTGCGGCCGCAAGAAGCCCGACGGAACGCCCGTGAAGTACAAGAACTGCTGCATGAAGAAGTGAAGCCGGATCACAGGACATAAAATGAGGCGCTTGCTGGCTGATGCCGCTACTACTTGACGCCTGCTACATAGCCGCCCTGGCGGTGACATCCCCTGTTTGTGCATACAAGCTGCTGACCCGCAGGAAAATCCGGGCCGGCCTGAAGGAGAAGCTGGGGCTTGTTCGACCTCGAACAGGCCCCCGTTGCGCCTGGTTCCATTGCGTGTCGGTGGGGGAGGTGGGGCTGGCACGCGAGCTGATCAACCGCTTCGAAGCCCGCTTCCCGGGCTGCCCCGCAATAATTTCCACCACCACCGACACCGGCCGGGCCGCCGCCGAGAAGAATCTGCCCGGCCGAAGCGCTTTCTATTACCCCTTCGATTTCGGCCCTGCCGTCAGGAGCACCATCCATAGGGTTCGGCCGGCGTGTATCATCCTGATGGAGCTTGAGCTGTGGCCGAACCTGATACTCACCGCAGCCCGGCAAAACATTCCGGTGGCGATCGTCAACGGCAGGATGACCGAGCGAACCTTCCGCCGGCTCCGGCGCGTCCGGTTCCTGGTCGAACCCATCCTCAAAAACCTCGCATTCATCGCCGTGCAAGACGCCCAATACGCTCAGCGGCTGGCCGATCTGGGCGCGCCGGCGGAATCGCTGACCATAACGGGCAATATGAAGTTCGACACCGCGCAAACGGCCATCGAGCTTGATCACCCCGCCTGCCGGGCGATCAGGAGCATCGGCGCCGACCGAATGATCGTCGGCGGCTGCACCTGGCCGGGCGAAGATGAACTGCTCGTCAAGGTCTTCAGCGAAATACGGCAGCAGCACCCGCGCGTGGGCCTGACGCTTGCGCCGCGCCACGCCGACCGCGTGCCGGCGGTCCGCAAGCTGATCGAAGCTTCCGGGTATGACTGTTGCCTGCTTTCTTCATTGAAAACGCGCCCCCGAATCGACGATAATAGTATGCTCGCGCGCCGGATTGTTCTGGTCGATACATTCGGAGAGCTTGACGCGGTCTATGCCGCTGCCGATCTCGCCTTCGTGGGAAAAAGCCTCACCGAGCACGGCGGCCATAACGTGCTCGAACCCGCCGCACTCGGCAAGCCGGTGCTGTTCGGCCCCAACACGGAGAATTTCGCGGAGGCCGTAAGCCTTCTGCTTGGCTGCAAGGCAGCCGCCGTTGTGACTGACGAAAACAGCTTGCGCGAATGGTTTGCCCGCCTCTGCAGCGACCCCGAGTCGCTCGCACGGATGGGAGCCGCCGGGCGCGACGCCGTTGAGCATCACAAAGGCGCGACCGACCGCAACCTGGCGCTGATCGAAAAAATCATGAGTGCCTGCACGTAATACCCCTGAAAGGAGCAGTGAATGAAAAACCACAGGCATCTATTCACGTCGGAATCGGTGGCGATGGGACACCCGGACAAGGTTGCCGACCAGATTTCCGATGCCATACTCGATGCGATTCTCGAGCAGGACAAACGCGCGCGAGTGGCCTGCGAAACGCTCGTGACCACAGGACTGGCGATGATCGCCGGTGAAATAACCACCGACTGTTACGTCCACATGCCCAGCATCGTGCGCGAAACCATCAGGGAAATCGGATACACCAATGCCTCGATGGGCTTCGACTGCGAAACCTGCGCAGTGCTCACAAGCATCGACCGCCAGTCGCCCGATATCGCAATGGGCGTTAACGAGAGCGACACCAAGGAACAGGGCGCCGGCGACCAGGGCCTGATGTTCGGATTCGCCTGCAACGAAACGCCCGAGTTCATGCCGATGCCCATCCTGCTTGCACACCGCCTGGTGGAAAAACTGGCCGAACTCCGCCAGACCGAATGCCTGCCATACCTCCGCCCCGACGGCAAGAGCCAGGTTACCATCGAGTATGAAGGCGACACGCCCCTGCGCATCGACAGCATAGTCATCAGCACGCAGCACAGCCCGGATGTAGAGCACAAGCAAATCTACGACGATATCGTCAACACGCTCATCCCGCAGGTCGTGCCGGTGGAGCTGCTCGACAACAACACCAAGTACTACGTCAATCCCACGGGCCGGTTCGTCGTCGGCGGCCCGCAAGGCGACTGCGGCCTCACCGGGCGCAAGATCATAGTCGACACCTACGGCGGGCGCGGCAGCCACGGCGGCGGCGCGTTCTCCGGCAAGGACCCCTCCAAGGTCGATCGCTCCGCAAGCTACGCCGCACGACACATCGCCAAGAACATAGTCGCCGCCGGACTCGCCGACAAATGCGAGGTCCAGCTCGCATACGCTATCGGAGTGGCGCAGCCGCTTTCAATCTACGCCTGCACCGAAGACACCGCCAAGATCGACGAACGCAAGATCGAACAACTCATCCGCGAGCATTGGGACCTCCGCCCCAAGGCCATCATCGAGTACTTCGACCTGCTGCGGCCGATCTACAAGGAAACCGCAAGGCACGGGCACTTCGGCCGCGAAAACGGCAACTTCACCTGGGAAAAAACCGAGAAAACCGACGCCCTCCGCAAGGCTGCCGGCCTCTGAAAAATACGGCCGGCCATGGCAAGCAAGAAATCGACGCAAACCATTTTTGGAGAGAACGAATGGACTGTGACGTCAGGGACAAATCCCTCGCATCCTCAGGCAAAGAACGTATCGAATGGGCCGACCGCTCGATGCCCGTTCTGAAAACGATCCGGGAACGATTCGAGAAGGAGAAGCCGCTTAAAGGCATCGGCATCGCCGCCTGCCTGCACGTGACCACCGAAACCGCCAACCTGATGCGAACGCTCAAGGCCGGCGGCGCAAACGTCCGCCTGTGCGCGTCAAACCCGCTCAGCACACAGGACGACACCGCCGCTTCGCTCGTCGAAGATTACGGCATACCCACATACGCCATCAACGGCGAAGACAACGACACCTATTACTCGCACATCCACGCCGCGCTCGACCTGAAGCCGCAGATCACGATGGACGACGGCGCCGACCTCGTTTCAACGCTCCACACACAGCGCAAGGAACAGATCGCCTCGGTAATCGGCGGATCGGAAGAAACCACAACGGGCGTAATCAGGCTCAAGAGCATGGAAAAGAACGGCGTGCTCGCATACCCGATGATCGCCGTCAATAATGCTGACACCAAGCACCTGTTCGACAACCGCTACGGCACCGGGCAAAGCAGCATCGACGGCATCCTCCGCGCCACAAACATGCTCCTGGCGGGCAGCACCATGGTGGTGTGCGGCTACGGCTGGTGCGGACGCGGCACAGCCACACGCGCGAGGGGAGCCGGCGCAAACGTCATCATCATCGAAGTAGACCCGCTCCGCGCACTCGAGGCCGTCATGGACGGCTTCCGCGTGATGCCCCTGATGGAAGCCGCCAAAATCGGCGACGTGTTCATCACCGTCACCGGCGACATCCACGTGCTGCGGCGCGAGCATTTCGAAGCGATGAAGAACGGCGCAATCGTCTGCAACTCCGGCCACTTCAATGTCGAGATCGACATCCCCGCGCTCGAAGAAATCGCCACCGCGAAAAAGCGCGTCCGCAAGTTCATCGACTGCTACACACTCCCCAACGGCCGCGAAGTCAACCTCCTCGCCGAAGGCAGGCTTGTCAACCTTGCAGCAGCCGAGGGGCATCCGGCCGTCGTGATGGACATGAGCTTCGCAAATCAGTCGCTGTGCGCGGAATACCTGGTCAACAGCGCCGGCAAGCTCGAGAAGAAGGTCTACGACGTGCCCGTCGACATCGACAAGCACATCTCCAAGCTCAAGCTCGAGTGCATGGGCGTGAAGATCGACACGCTCACCGCCGAGCAGGAAGAATACCTCAGCTCGTGGAACCTGGGCACCTGACAAAAGCCCCCGGCGATACATGGAAACCACCAGGCACCGGCGCAACACGCGCCGGTGCCTTCGTTTCTCGGAGCAAACACGGACAAACACGGAGCAAACACGGACAAACACGGACAAACACAGACAAGCTTTCCCTGCTCCGGAAATCATGAGCAGGCAGCGCCCCTTCACACTTCACACTTCACACTTCCCACCTCACACTTCATAATTCCCCTTGCACACGAGCACGCGCTCTCATATAATATTCCATCAGCGAAACTAATCACCGGCCAGACCATTTACCAGCATTCGGAGGTGCATTGATGAAACTCGACGCCAAACGCCTCGCCAAACTCGAGAAAGAATTCACCGGTTATATCAAGGGCGACAAGCTCGACGCCTTCTTCCAGGAGTTCGACATTCCCTTCGCCGCCGGCCACTGGTGCGCGGGCGACTTCGCCGACCGCTTCGCACCCGTCGGCTACAACAGCGACGATCCCTCGTTCAGCAGCGACGTGCTCGTGCAGATACAACGCGTCGCCGCCGCCGGCATCAAGGGCATCGAATTTCACGACGCGGTTTTTCTCGACGCCAAAGGCAAGGTGCTCGATTCACGCATCCGCGAAGTGAAAGACGCCTGCAAGCACCACGGCCTGATCCCCACAAACATGAACACGAACCTGTGGACCGACCCCCGCTGGAAGCTCGGCAGCGTCACACATCCGAAGGCGGGCGTCAGGAAGGCAGCCCTCGACGTGTGCCTCCAGTGCGTGGAGATCGCCAGGGCGGTCGGCTGCTCGAGCGTGGCGCTGTGGGCCGGGGCCGACGGCTACGACTACAACTTCCAGACCAACTACGGCCGCCAGCTCCAGTGGTTCATCGACGCCGCAATCGCCATCAACAAGGCCGCAATGGCGAAGAAGCTCAAATTCGGGATCGAAGGCAAGCCCCACGAACCCCGCGAGGGCGGGCTGGTGGTGTCGTCGTCCGCAAAGGCGATGCTTATCGCCAAGACCGTCAACGAAGAATGCGGCGCCACAAACATGGGCATCTGCGTCGACTACGGCCACGAGCAGATGGGCGCGGTCGAGCCGGCCGACATGGTCTACACCGCGAAGGTCATGGGCGTTCCGCTGGTCAACTTCCACATGAACAACGCGAAGCTGCACAGCAACGACGAAGACCGCGTCACCGGCACGGGCGACGTCTGGCGCCAGATCGATTTCTGCTATGCAGCCATCGACACCAACTATCGCGGGTGGTTCGGCGAGGATCAGTTCACCTACCGGATGGACGCGGTGAAGGCCATGTCCCTTTCGCGCGAGCTGTTCGGCAACATGATGAAGAAGGCGCTGCTGATCCGCCTGCACGGCGACAGGCTCAAGAAGGCGCAGGCCACCGGCGACGCCGGCGAGACCATCGACGCAGTCAAGGAAATCATTTTCAACGGCTGACCGGACTCCGACGGGAATCGGCCCGCGTCAGACGGCAACATATTTTTTCTGCCGGGGAACCAGAATGAAATACGCAATCGGAATCGATTTCGGCACCGAATCCGCCCGCTCGGTGCTCGTGCAGTTGGCCGACGGCAAGGAGATTGCGTCGGACGTGTACCAATACTCCAACGGCGTGATCGACGAGAAACTGCCGGAAAGCGGCGTGCGGCTCGGCCACGAGTGGGCCTTGCAGGACCCCGAAGACTACCTCCGCGCGATGGAGAAAACCATTCCGGCCGTCGTCAAGAACAGCGGGATCGATCCGGCCGACGTAATCGGCATCGGCATCGACTTCACCGCCTGCACGATGCTGCCGGTCGCGGCCGACGGCCGCGCGCTGTGCATGGTGCCCGAGCACCGCGGCAACCCGCACGCCTGGGTCAAGCTGTGGAAGCACCACGCCGCACAGCCCGAGGCCGACAAGCTGAACGCGGCCGCACGCGAGCGCGCAGAAAGCTTCCTCAACCGCTACGGCGGCAAAATATCGTCCGAATGGTTCTTCCCCAAGGCGTGGCAGATTCTCGACGAGGCGCCCGAAATCTACGAAGCCGCCGATCGCCTGATGGAAGCCGCCGACTGGACGGTGCTGCAGCTTACCGGCAACGAATGCCGCAACAGTTGCACCGCCGGATACAAAGCCATATGGGAGAAAGGCACCGGCTATCCCTCGCGCGAATTCTTCAAGGCACTCGATCCGCGGCTCGAGAATATCGTAACCGAAAAATTGTCCGAAGATATCTACCCGCTCGGCTCGAAAGCGGGCGGCCTGACCGCGAAAATGGCGCAGCTCACCGGCCTTAAGGAAGGCACCGCCGTGGCCGTCGCAAACGTCGACGCCCACGTGGCCGTGCCCGCAAGCACCGTCGTCGAAGTCGGCAAAATGGTCATGGTGATGGGCACTTCCATCTGCCACATGGTCTGCGGCAACGAGAAGAAACTCGTGCCCGGAATGTGCGGAGTGGTCGAAGACGGCATCCTGCCCGGGCTGTTCGGATTCGAAGCCGGCCAGACGGCGGTGGGCGACATCTTCGCGTGGTTCATCCGCAATTGCGTGCCCGCGGCGTATGAGTCGGCCGCACGAACCGACGGCATAAGCGTGCACGAACTGCTCGAGCGGCGCGCGTCGCTGCAGTTGCCGGGCGAAAGCGGCGTGATCGCACTCGACTGGTGGAACGGCAACCGCAGCGTGCTGGTCGACGCCGACCTGTCCGGCGTGTTCCTGGGCGCCACGCTTGCAACGCGGCCCGAGGAGCTGTATCGGGCGCTCATCGAAGCCACCGCGTTCGGCACGAAAAGGATAGTCGACACCTTCGAGGAAAACGGCGTGGCGGTGGACGAAATCTACTGCTGCGGCGGCCTGCCCGAGAAGAACCGGATGCTGATGCAGATATATTCTGACGTCACCGGCCGCACGATGAAGATTTCCGCGTCCGCGCAGACGCCGGCCCTCGGCTCGGCGATGCACGGCGCAGTAGCCGCAGGGGCCGCAGCGGGCGGATACGACACCATCCAGGACGCCGCCGCCCGCATGGCCCACCTGAAGGACGAAATGTTCACGCCGATCCGCGAGAACACGGAGGTCTACGACAAGCTGTTCGAGGAATACAACACACTGCACGATTATTTCGGCCGCGGCAGCAACGACGTCATGAAGCGGCTCAAGCGGCTGAAAGCCGAGCAGGCCGCAAAGCGGCACAGGTAGCGGGAAGAAGACCCCCGCCGAGCGCCGCATGCTGAAAACTGCTTGCGACGCTTAGAACTTGCCGGTATACTGAAGCGGGTTGCTGGATGCTTGCCGGAGAGTTGACTATCCCCGGCTTGTATTCAGGCAAGAGTGTTTTCATGGCAACACAAGACAAGGGGTGTGAAGCGGTTGCTATCATCGCTTGAACAATCACGGTTAGGCTTGTCAAAGTCAACGGACCATGAGAAGAAATCTCGATTGGGCCAGTTCTTCACGCCCGCACCGATTGCAGCTTTCATGGCCCAGATGTTTACTCATACTCAAGGAGAGGTATGTCGTCTGCTCGATGCCGGCGCGGGTATTGGTTCACTTTCTGCCGCCTTTCTCGAGAGATGCGTGGCAGACGGCTTCAGTTACAGGCGAATTGAAGCGGACTTGTTCGAAATTGACGAGGACCTTCATCCGTATCTCACCAAGCTTGTAGAAGAATATCAGGCGCAGCTTGGATTGCTCGCGATGATACGAGGTGAAGATTTTGTAAAGGCTGCCGCAGCTTCGATTTCTGGCGGGCTCTTTCAACCCCCGCAGTCCAAGTATACCCACGCGATCCTGAATCCGCCATACAAGAAGATCCATAGCAATTCCGCGCACCGCGAGCTGCTGCGACAGGCCGGTATTGAAACAGTAAACCTGTATGCCGCATTTGTGGCTCTCTCCCTCGCGCTTCTGGAGCACGGAGGGCAACTTGTCGCAATAATCCCAAGAAGCTTCTGCAATGGCCCTTACTACCGCCCTTTCCGAAAATTCATGCTCAAACATGCAGCTATCAGACGTATCCATCTGTTTGCCAGCAGGGACAGTGCATTTCGAGATGATGACGTATTGCAGGAAAATGTCATCATCATGTTGGAGCGCGGCGGCGCTCAGGAAGAAGTAGTCGTTACTACGTCGACCGACGACAGGTTCAACGACATCGCTACGCAGAGGCATCAGTTTGATCGCATAGTTTTTCCCAGCGATTCCGATGGTTTCATACATGTGCCAACGTCGCCCGGGCGCAGTCACATCGAGTTGTCCGAAGCAATCTCACATTCGCTGGCAGAACTCGGCATACAAGTATCTACAGGGCCGGTAGTTGATTTCCGTCTCAAGGACTACTTGTTGCAGATGCCGGTTGCTGGTAGCGTTCCCTTGGTTTACCCCGTCCACTTCGATGGCCACAGCATACATTGGCCAATCAACGACTCCAAGAAGCCAAACGCGATAGAGCGGAGCAACATGACGGAGAAGTGGCTTTACCCAATCGGTTGTTATTGCCTTGTTCGGCGCTTTTCTTCCAAAGAAGAAAGGCGTCGAATCGTTGCAAGTGTGGTATTGCCCAGCGACTTCCCGGATACGGAAGCAATTGCATTTGAGAACCATCTGAATGTGTTTCATGAGCACAGGCGCGGCCTTCCAGAGGCCCTGGCGCGTGGTCTTTCAGTCTTCCTCAGCACCACCGCGGTAGATGAATACTTCCGTCGATTCAACGGTCACACACAAGTCAATGCGAACGATCTGCGTTCTATGAAGTATCCCAGCCGTTTGAAGTTGACCGCCTTGGGAGAATGGATGATCACCAATCCAAGTCCGACGCAAGAGCAAGTGGACAAACAACTAGAGAAGCTATCTTGATGGCAATCGACAACAGTCTGGTGGAACAAGCGATACAGGTGCTGAAGTCTATAGGTCTCCCACGAGGGCAGCAGAACGAACGCTCGGCGCTGTGCCTTCTGGCTCTGCTGAATCTTTCGCCCGGCAAGTCATGGAATGAAGCAGAGAACCCGCTGATGGGGATCACGCCTGTAATGGACTGGGTGCGTGCCCATTACCAGAAGGCATACGCGCCGAACTCGCGTGAAACCTTTCGCCGCTTCACAATGCATCAGTTATTGCAGGCGGCGGTTGTGGTATATAATCCCGATGCCCCAGGCAGGCCGGTGAACAGCCCAAAGGCGGTCTATCAGGTGGAGAGAGACGCCCTGACACTGTTCAGGAGTTTCGGGGGCCCCTTGTGGAATCTAAACCTGAGTAGTTATCTTGCCCGCCGGGTCACCCTAACAGCAAAGTATGCAAGGAGCCGGCGCCAGAATAAGATTCCGGTACAGCTCACGACGGGCAAGAGGATCAGCCTGAGCCCAGGCCGGCACAGCGATTTGATTCGGGCGGTAATTGAAGATTTCGCACCACGATTTGCGCCTGGCAGCGCCTTGATATATGCGGGCGACACCGCCGACAAGTGGGGTTATTTCAACGAGAAAGCGCTGAACCGCCTTGGTGTCCGGGTTGACTGGCATGGCAAGATGCCCGATGTGGTGCTGCACTTGCCTGCAAGAAACTGGCTGCTGCTGGTTGAATGCGTAACGAGTCATGGTCCGGTGGATTCGAAGAGGCGTATAGAGCTTGCAGATTTATTTGCAGATGCAATGGCAGAATTGGTGTATGTAACGGCTCTGCCTGATCGCGCGACAATGAGCCGCTATGCCACCGAAATCGCGTGGGAAACCGAGGTGTGGGTTGCGGATGCGCCATCGCATCTGATTCACTATAATGGAGAGCGGTTCCTGGGGCCATATGGCACTTGACGACTTGCTTGCCGCGCCCCAGCGAGTTCCACTGCCTCAATATCAGCAAGAGTTGAGGCTGAAGATTGGATGTGACGCTCCGGCTATGGAAAACAGGGCGAGCGCCGGTTGATCCGGTGTTCGCCCTTCCACATGTGCGCATAGCCAAGCCCGCAGACTTGCGGACTTCAGCCACGGACGTGAGTCGGCGTAAGCCTGTGGCTGTCTCCAATTCCCAAGTATGCCTTACTTCCGGCGTCACCGTGTACAGATCACAGCTCCTTGCAGAATGCCACGCGGCCGTCTGTTTCCTTATAGGCGCGTGCGTGAATTCCCTGTAGCCGACCTTCCTGTAGAACGCGGTAGACTTCACGTTGCTCAGTGTTGTCGTGAGGTATATGGCCCGCACGTTCCTACTCCTGCAATGTCCTTCAGCTTCTGCCATCAGCCTGGAGCCAACGGCTTGACCTCGCCATTTGCGATCCACGAAGATGGAGTACATCTGCAAGGCATTGCCGACCGCCTCGGACGCGAGCAGGCAGAACCCCACAAGCCGCTCCTGGGTGAAGGCGCCCCAGAACTTGCATCCTTGGCGGCGATTATCGCGCCAAAGCCGAAGGCGGGATGCGGTCTCATTCGCTTCCCAGGCACCGCGTCATTAGACACAGAGACATCAAGGTTGGCCAAGCTCCCCAGCTCGTCGAATCTCATCTCGCGAATCAAGATATCCATGCGTCTACTCCATGCGGCAATGCCCGCGCCAAGACAGCGGACACTCGTCATAAATCGCCCGTTGCGCCCGCACCAAAGGTGCATCGTATGATAGCCTCGGCAAGGGGCGACGAAACGTCGCCTTGCCGAGGGGCGGAGCGCAGCCATGGGGAATCGGGAAAAAAGGAGGAAGCCCTGAAGGGGCTTCGTAAGGGCCGGATTTCATATGGCGCAGTCGCTCGCGGACATCCTCATACACATAACCTCGAGCGCGAGTTCGCACCGGCGATGGGCGGCGAGTTGAACGAGAAAGGTGTACGTCTGGGAGTGGATTTCTTTACGACGCTCCTACAGAGCGTCATGTCTTGTTTGGCATCGCATTACCTATGGCATCGCTCGGCGAAGCGCCTCGCTTAGCCATAGGCTATCGTACGACGCACCGTTGGTGCGTAAGAACCGGAATAGGGTTCGACAGGCCGGAGAACACGATGTGCGTGGGTTGCCTTCATCAGCGGGTGAAGGCTGGAATGAAGGCACCACAAAACACGATTGTATATGGGCGTGGCTGTTTCCGGACACGTCCAAACATGCAGCATTTTCGACCTTGTCATACAGACCGCACAATGCAGAGGGCGGGGAATACCCGCCGAAGACGGCGTGCACCCCGCCCCTACGGAGGAACGACGGCACACCATTCATGCCGATGTCTGAAAATGGCCACGCGCATAGTATATTCACCTGCAACTCCGGCGCATTACGCTAGCTCACGGCCGAGCCGGGTGCGACGTCTTCATCGGGCGCCAGAACGGTCACGTGGTCGCCGTCTTGTGCGGCCAGGAGCATGCCCTGGCTTTCGACGCCGCGCAGTGTGGCCGGGGCGAGGTTGGCCAGGATTACGATCTTCTTGCCAAGCAGCTTCTCGGGCGGGATGTATGGTTTGAGGCCGGCGACGAGCTGCCGTGGCGTTCCGCTGCCGTCGTCCACCTTCAGCACGTACAGTTTGTCGGCGTTGGGATGGTCCTGAATTTCGGTGACCAGTGCGACGCGAATCTCGAGTTTGCGGAAATCTTCGTATGAAATGGTCATTTTCGTGGCCTCGTTCAGGCCCGCTTGGCCTCGTAGTCTTTTTCGGAAGGCTCCTTGACGGCCTTGAGCAGCAGGTCGATGATCTTGACGGAGTCGACGCCCTCGGCATCGGCGTTGAAGTTGGTGAAGATGCGGTGCCTCATCACGGGCACGCAGAGGCTGCGGATATCTTCGCAGCTTACGTTGTAGCGGCCGTGGAGAATTGCCCTCGCCTTGGCTCCCAATACGAGGTATTGCGCCGCCCGCGGGCCGGCCCCCCACGACAGCCAGTCGTTCACGAAATCCGGCGCGTCGGGCGAGCCGGGGCGCGTTGCCCTCACCAGCCGCAGCGCGTATTCCACCACGTGGTCGGAGATGGGCACGCGCCGGACTATCCGCTGCGCCTCGAGGATGTCATCGCCGTGCAGCACCGTCTTCAGCTCGATGTTGCGGTCGTAGGTGGTGGTTTTCACGATCGCGCGCTCCTCGTCCAGCGAGGGGTAATCGATCAGGATATTAAACATGAAGCGGTCGAGCTGGGCCTCGGGAAGCGGGTAGGTGCCTTCCTGCTCGATGGGATTCTGCGTGGCAAGCACGAAGAAGGGCAGAGCGAGGTCGTATGTGGTGCCTGCCGCGCTCACCTGGTACTCCTGCATAGCCTGCAGAAGCGCCGCCTGAGTCTTGGGCGGAGTGCGGTTGATCTCGTCGGCGAGAATGATGTTGCCGAAGATCGGCCCGCGGACAAACCGGAAGCTCCGCTTGCCGGTGGCGGGGTCTTCCTCGATGATCTGCGTGCCGGTGATGTCCGACGGCATCAGGTCGGGCGTGAACTGAATGCGGCGGAACGAAAGCTCGAGCACCCGTGCTATGGTGCTGATCATCAGGGTCTTGGCCAGCCCCGGCACTCCCACCAGCAGGCAATGCCCTCGGCAGAACATCGCCGTCAGAACCTGCTCGATGACCTCGTCCTGGCCTACGATCACCTTGTGGATGTGCTCGAGCAGCAGGTCGCGCGACTTGCCGAGTTTCTCAATGGAAGCGATATCCTCGGCCTGATGACTGTCCATGGGGACCTCCCGATCGAGACGGTTCGCAAACGGTACGAAACCACACGGCGGCGCCGCAGAAACCTCTGCTACGCCTTCTGGACCCGCCCGGATTTCAGGCACCGGGTGCAAATGCGCATCCGCTTGGTTCCGCCGTCTACATTAACGCGAACCTTCTGAATATTCGGCTTGAAGCGGCGTTTGGTTATGCCGGTGACTTTCGTGCCGATCCCGCCCACTTTCTTGGGCAGACCGCGCGTGGTAATGGTGCGCCCGACAGCCGGCTTCTTGCCGCATAGTTGGCAAACTCTCATCTTGCTGACCTCACCTTCATAAGGACAGTTGACTGGAATTCAAAACTTTTATTGTACCAAAAACCCCCGCCATTGCAAGATAAAATGGTCGGCATGACAAGGCGGGCAATGCAGTAATTGTTTGTAACAGCCGCCGTCTCGGCCCCGCCCCTCCTCCCCAAGGCCTACGGCCGGGCCTGCTGATTTTCCGAGATAACGATTTCAGAAAGATCGGCCACCCGCTCGGTGTACATCGCGTTGATGCGTTTCATCAGCGACAGCCGGTTGCGCCTTACCGCCTGGTCTTCGACGTTCACGAACACCTTCTCGAAAAATTCGTGCACGCTTGCGACGAATGCGCGGGCGAAAAGCTCGGAGGCGCCAAGATATTCGCGCTCGTCTATCAGCCGCCCCACTTCCCTCTCATTGCCGGCTATCACCTGCCACAGTGCCTTCTCCTCGGGCGCTTCCAGCAGGCTCTCGTCCACGTCGGGCGTGGCCTGCTCGTTCTTCAGTATGTTGCGGGTGCGCTGCACCACGGTCACAAGCTCCTCCCAGTTCGGTTCGCGGCTGAGCGCGGCCACTGCCTCGAGGCGGTTGCGCGTGTCGCGAACGTCGTCGAAGCCCGCCGCCAGCACGGCGTTGACCTGGTCATAGCGGTAAGCCCGGTCTACGAGATAATTGTACAGGCGGTCGCGCAGGAACGCCAGCACTTGTTCGCCCGCGCCATCGGCATCCGGCAGGTTTGCGGGTTGAAGCCTTGCGGCTTCGCCCACCGCCGTCGAAAGCGGCACCGCCAGGCTGCGCTCCATCAGGATGCGCAGTATTCCGGCGGCGGCCCGGCGCAGGGCGTAGGGGTCTTGCGAGCCGGTGGGCGCAAGGCCCACGCTGAAACAGCCCAGCAGCGCGTCGAACTTCTCGGTGAGGCTCAGCACGCAACCAACGGTGCCGGCGGGCACCGCGTCGTCGGCGCCGCGCGGGGCGTAGTGCTCGAGGATCGCGTCGGCCACCGCCTGCGGCTCGCCGTCGCGGAGGGCGTATTCCCGCCCTACCACGCCCTGCAAGCTCGGAAACTCGCCCACCATGCTGGTTACGAGGTCGTTCTTGCACAGCCGGGCGGCACGCACGCAATGGGCGACCTTCTCGTCCGGCAGGGCGGCGCTCCTGGCGATGGTTTCGGCCAGCGCCGCCAGCCGTTGCACGCGCTCGTAATAGCTGCCCAGTTGCTCCTGGAATGTCACGCCCTTGAGCTGCTCGAGGCGGTCGGCGAGGGTGATTCGCGCGTCTTCCTGCATGAAGAAGCGGGCGTCGGCCAGCCGTGCCCGCAGCACGCGTT
>Ga0307380_10004828_pt1 | contig 18038 bp, 19 predicted proteins | sample UN3MG_FD_202239 | JGI IMG/M metagenome (GOLD analysis project Ga0307380, IMG submission 202239) | Soil microbial communities from Risofladan, Vaasa, Finland - UN-3 | ecosystem: Environmental > Terrestrial > Soil > Coastal area > Acid sulfate soil | place: Finland: Risofladan, Vaasa | collected...
AGGTAGTAATCGGATATCCCTGCGTCGGGAATGTATGTGACTGTGACGATAGAGTAGGCCCCCCCCAGAGCCTGGATCTTCGCCTCCATCTCGGCGGCGATCAGTGGGCCGGTATTGCACCCCGCCCAGTTGAACGTCACCATCAGACCGGGCGGCGCGCATTGCGCCGCGATCATCATATTCACATCGCCCGACAAGGTCATGTCCGTCGCTGGAGCGACAGCACCTTTCGAATACCCCTCCGCCCCCTCCGCCTTGATTAGATCGAAAACCGTGACATCTCTGTTCCCCCGAGACAGGACGTAGGCGCGCGTGTTCTCGTCGTCGCTGGGAGGGGCTTCAGCGGGGCCGGTGTAGGCTTTCGGGGAGATCCCGATCCAGATAACGTCGAGCGCGCTGACTGCGGCCGGCACCCAGAGCGGGGCGAGGTAGACCTGGAAATTGTCGTCGTATAGGCTCGGCAGCGGGATCGGGACACACCGGCCCAGCACCGCGCCGGGCGTGCCGGCCGCCCCGCTATCGTCATAGACCGTGATCTGCGCCCATTCCCATGTCCGCGAGTACGCCTGCGTGTCCGGCTGCTTGAGATGCATCTCGATCAGCCCGATGGTGCAATCCCGCGGCACGGTGAACTTCTGATAGACGCTACGATGATTCGCTGGCTTCGGTCCGAAGCAGAGCAGGTCTTCCTCGTCGGGAATCCTGGTCGAGACGGCGATCATGCGCATCTCCGAGGTCGGCACCACTCCGGCCATCGGCCCATCACCGAACCAGTAGCCCTCCTCGGAGTCCTGGCGCGTCGCGGCTTCCGCAGCAGCTACGTCCTCGAAGCCTCCTCGTCGTTGGCGGTTGCTCATGGTATGGTATCCACTATGTAGCCGCTCAGCTCCGTTCCGCCGCGAGCGCCCTCGCTCTGCCAGGTGTGCTTGACCTGCTGCGCCCACAACAGGACGTCGACCGGATCCCGCGGATGCGGCGTCCTGATGCAATCGCCAGGAAGCAGACGGAGGTCCTGTCCCTTTCGCGATAGTGTCGCGGGGTGCTGCCCTACGATCGCGAGCGCCATCTGCCGGACCGCCTCCGCCTCTACCGCCACCAGCGGGTTCGTTTGCTCCAGCAGCGTGTCGTTCCGCACCTCCCAGGAGATATCGCCGTGGACTGCGATCAGGTCGTCGTCCCACGCCTGCGCGAAGAACTGCTCGAGCGACCCCGTTGCCATCTGCCGCCCGATAATGTCGAAGTCGAGCAGCATATCCGACTCGCTGAGAATCCGCTCCCAGTAGGCCCCCGGCACGTAGCCCGTGGGCGGCGGCACGAAGGCTTCAACGTCTATCACTACTTTGACTTGGGTGACCATCCTGTTGGCGGCCGGCTCCCACCTCTCAAGGTGAAGATGGGACAATTCCTCGCAATACTCCGCGATGGATCCCGCCCCGTATCCAAACTGAATCACCGATACCGGGTCTGTCGAAATGAGCGGGTCATTCTGGACGAATCTGACGCCCTCGGGGCCCACATAACCCGCGCCGGCGGGGCCAGTCTCGTCCTTCAGGAAGCGCACCCACAGGTAGTCTTTCGGCGGTCCTGGATCGTACACGCCGTAGTGCTGGCCAGTCTCGTCGTCATGTGCCCAGTAAGCAGGCAGCGCCCAATCCCCCTTGCTGCCCGACGCCCACCGCACCCCCTCCTTGCGAATGTCATCACCTAGCGGGTCCTTGTTTAGCGGGGTCGTCCACCTGTCGATCTCGATTCGCGTGATGTCCCGCTGCGTACCGGCCTGGACGGATACTCGAGTCCCACGCGGTTTCACCCAGGTGGACTTGAACCCCCCCCGCGCCAGGTCCGCGAGAGTGAGGTCGGCCACGATCGGAATGTCAGACGGCAGAGTCGAAAGCTTCTCCTGCACCGGGTCCCACCACGGGACTGCTTCGGTCGGCCCATATATGTCATGGGCGACGTCCATGATCGGCCGCTCGAGCACCTGCATGAAGCCGAGGTTGCGTCCGGCCCCCGGCAGGTCGAAATCGCCGGGGAACGCGAGCTCGCCCCACGTCACGAAGAGGTCCGCGGTGATGTCGTCCGAATCCTGATTGATGTATTCGGGCGAAGTGACTCGACGATTCCACCAGGAGGCATAGCCGCCGACCGCCGCGACGGAGGTATGCGCGAGCGGATCATCCGTGTCGGTGCCGCCCCCGATGATCTGCCCCTCGAAGACCTGGGTCTGCGTGCCGCCCCAGTCCCCCATCGTGATCGAGAGCCGCGCGCCGATCGCAAGCGGCGAGGTCGGGTCTGTGGCGGGATCGCCCCACGCCTGGGCCTCGCGCGACAGTGTGAGCTTTGCGGTCGACGGCGATCGGTCGAGCGTGTCTGTCACTTCGAGCGATATCACGCTTGAGCTGATATCGACGGGCGGCCCACCAATCCGCGTCGCCACCACCGCGATCGCAGTAGTGCGGCCAACAACGTCTGGCGTATATCCTACGATGGCTCTCATGGTCCCGGAGTCAAGTCCTGTTCCCCAATCTCTGCGACAAACATCACGTCCATATCGACGTTCGCTCGGCCGACGCCCGTGCGGGACATGGGCGTGAGAGAGTAGGCCCCGCGGGTCGCTATAATCCGAACGGTGTAGCGGTGGCCGTCGTCCATCTCGAGCGTGCGGTCGGCCGGGCCGCTTCCGCCAGGGTAGCAGTACGCCCCCGCCATGCCGCGCAGGATCGGGTACTGCGAGCCCTGCCAGATGGTGGCCCCGAGGACGCCCACCTCCAGAACCCAGCCGCCGGCCGGAGTGTAAGAGTAGTATGCGCCTGCGCCTGCCTCGCCCCAGGTGACAGTACCGCCCGCGAGCTGTGCTGCGTTGATCACCACGAAGCCGCCATTGGGGGGCAGCAGGGGCCAGGCGACGTCGCTCCAACACTCGACGTCTGTAAAGGCCACCGACGAGATATCGGCGACGTCAATCACGCCGAGGAGGCCGACCTTCGTCCGCGGGCCCGCGCCGGCAGAGTCCCACACCTCGACGCTGAGTAGCCCTGTCGCGGCGACTGCTCGCAGTAGTTTCGCCGTCATTGATGCCGGCGCGGCGAAGAGCCCAGCCCCGACGGGGATCGGGCAGGCCAGCGCCCCCGTTGCCGCCATCGCGTGACCAGGGGCTTCCGAGGCCTGCGTATAGAGCACGCTCTTGCTCGCGAGCGATTCGACGCGGTGGTAGCTGATCGTGTGGATCTGGTCCGAGAGGTGTCCCGCAGACGAGTGCACGACGGCGCCGCCATAGGTCCTGTCAGCCGCGAGCCGGCCCGCGCGGATCGGCGGCGCATACCCTTTCCTCGGCCGGTGTTCAATTTCATATGTGTCGAGGAGCATAGCTCTCCCTACCAGGCCGGCATTATCGCGGCTTCGTCCTGTAGCAGCTCACTGATGATCGACTTCATGATCAGGCCGAGTTGGTGGTGGTCCCACGCACTCATGCCGGCGAGGCTGAATCGGAAGGCCCCCTCAGAGAAGATGATCTGCGAGCCGTAGCCGGCCCCCGCACCAGGGGCGACGCCGGCCGCCGCCGCGACCGCAGCGAGCGCCGCTGGCTGATCGAGCGGGATCACGACCTCGGGTACGCCGCCCTCCGCGAGCATCGCCATCGTCGGGCCCGTGACGACCGCGCCACCTTGCAGCCCGAAGATGCCGCCGATCGCGCCGAGGACCCCACCAAGCCAAGTGCCTGGGCTGGACATGAGCTGTTCCAGCATCAGCCACTGCGTGATCATCTGGGCGACCATCTGCGAGAACGACCGCAGGATGGCATCCCAGACAAGGTCCGTCCACTCCGGGATCTCCTCGGCCCCGCTTATCATGAGGTAGATTGTGTCTCCCCAGACATCTTGGATGCGGTCCCCGGTATGCTGCCAGATTCGGGCGATGTCGTCTGCGGCGGCCTTGGCCTTGTTACGCAAGTCAGCGTAGTATTTGTCGAGCGCATCGAGCAGGGCCTGTAGTATGGGATCCGGCGTCATAGACGCAAGCAGTCCGCCGACGTCGATGCCGGCGCGCTGGGCGAAGGTCCGCGCCGCTTGGGTATCTACATCGACCATCGCTTTCTGCAAATCCCGCAACTCGTCTGCCCAGCGGTTCGTGCCGTCGGCGTTCGCCTCCATGCGCTGCCACATATCCTCAACGGTCTCAGTGAAGGCGCCGACGATCTCGTCGACGTTCTCCATGCCGGGCGCGAGCTCGTCGGCTAGGGCCGCTTTGTAGACATCGGTGGCGGTTATCACCGTGTCTGTCATGCGCTTCCACATGGCGTCGACATTGTCGAGGGCTAACTCATAGCCAGCCCAGTCATCGACCCCGGCCACGAGGAGCCCGTGCAATACCTTCTGCGCCTCCGCAAGATCGGCGGTCGCCGCGATATAGGCTGGAGTGCCTTTCGTCAGTCCCGACAGTTCCGTTTGGAATCTCTCGACTGCTTCCCGGGCCTGATCGACGCGGGTCGTGAACTTCGCAGTGGCTGTTCCGCCACTTGTCATAGCCGCGGCGGCGGTGCCACTGACGATTTCAATGGCTTTCGTGGCGGCTATCAGTGGAAGGTAGGCGGCCTTCGCCCTGGCCGCCTGATCCTCGAGGCGCTTGAGTTCCGATACCATCTCCGCGGGCCAAATGGACGGCCCCCCTTTCTGTTGGCGATACGCCCGCAGGCTTTCCTCGGCTGCTAACCAGGATGCCAGCGCCTGGGCTGCACCGGCGGCCGCCGCGCCCAAGCGCGCGGCTTCGGCGGCTACCCTCGCATCCTCAGCCGCACGCGCGTATGCTTTCCAGGCGGCAGCACCCGCGTATATGGCTGCCACGAGCGCGAGGATCGTGACGATGAGACCGGCCGGCGTCATAAGCGCGGCGGTCAGCGAGAGGATGCCCAGCCTGATCGCGGGGAAGATGAGGACCAATTTGCCCAGCACGATCAGGAGAGGGCCAATCGCCGCAAAGACCGCGGCGATCCGCAGACCCCACAGCTTCGTCTCCGGCGAGAGGCTCCTGAGCCCCTCCAATAAGGGCCCGATGGCCTTGAGCACGTCCCTCAAGGTTGGCGCTAGACCGTCCCCCAACTCGGTCATCAGCACGATCACCTGCTGCCGGAACTGCGCCATCGTGAAGCCGGTTTCGTTGATCCCCTCTGTCTGCTCCTTGAACGCCGCCGCCGCCTCGCCCGAGGCCTGCGTCATCCCTTCGAGCTTCTCCGTGAAGGTGTCCGCCTGCGCACCCGTCAGGGCGAGCGCGAGAGGCAGCGCCTCGACCTGGCTGATATACTCGATCATCTGGAAGCCGCCCGCCTTCGCATCATCTGCGATCAGCTTCAGCGCCCCGCTGAGTCCGAGGTCCGCGAGCATCGCCTGGCCCGACGCGTACCCGTGTTCCTTGAGAAGCTCGATCATCTGCTTCTGCGGATTCATCAGCGCATTCAGGACGCCCCGGAACTGTGTCGCCACCTCGGAGGCGTTGCCGGTGACGCCAGTACCCGTCGCCATCACCGCGAAAAGTTCTTCCTGGCTGATCGACATAGCCTGCGCAATCGAGATCACGCGGCCCATGCTCGAGGCCAGTTCGGGGAAGGTCGTCTGCCCCATGCGAACAGTCGCGAAGGCGAGGTCGGCGACCTTCTCGAGCGCAGCCGCGCTAGTGTCACCGTATCCCTTAGTGACTGCGGACAGCAGGTTGAGCGCATCTGTTGTGGCGGCCCGGCCCGCGACGCCCGCCCTCGTCACGGTGTTCAGGTTGGCCTCCGTTTCGGCGGTATCACCGAAGGCCGAGATCACCTGGTAGAGCCCCTCGGTCAGATCGCCCAGGGACTTGCCCGTCTCGACAGAGAGGCCTTTCACCGCCTCCTTCAGCTCCAAGACCCGTGCCGTGCTCCCGGGGATCAGCGTCGCGATGTTCGCCATTCCCTCGTTGAAGTCGGTGCCGACTTTGATCGCCGCCGCGCCCGCGGCCACGAGGGGAAGCGTCAGGCCCATGGTCATCGTCTTGCCGACCTTCGTGAAGGCCGAGCCGAGCCGTTGCGTGAACTTATGGACCCGAGCATCCATCGAGTCCATATCGCCTTCGAACTTGTCGCGGCCCACCTCGACGGAGCCGAACAGCCGGAAGACCTCTGCCGCACCGAAACCAGCGCTCATGCCTTCCGGCCCTCCATCCGGGCCATCACGCGCTCCGCGTTGGCGATCGACCTATCGTGTTCCGCCGCTCTCTGCTCGGGCGTCATCCGAGACAGCTCCTCTCGCTCATAGTCCAGTCCCAGCCGGCGTAGGTAGTCACCGAAGCTGACCGGCTGCTGCGCCAGCACCTGCGCCACCTGCCAGCCGATGAAGGCGCATTCGCGCAGGCGCTCCCTGCGGTCGTCGGCGTCACACTCGGCCGCCACCCGCATTGCCTGCACCAGCATCGCGTACGGCATCTCAGCGATCTCGTCATCGCTGCACTTATAGCGCCGCTTCAGTCGGTCGACAGCGCGCTCGAAGGCTCGGTCGAACTCTCGACGGTCGCGGTATCGGTCTCCGGCTTCCCGGTCCGCCTCCGCGCGAAAAAAGCGACGAGGTCCGGGTGCTGCGCGAGCGCCATGACAACATCCAACAGCGAGGCCGGCGGGAACAGGTCCGGATCATCGAGATCTTCCGGCTTGACGCCCAACAGCCGCGCCAGAAACGCCATCGCATCGGCCTCGGCGTGACCGAAGCCAGCCATAACCAACACCACGAATGCCTCGCCCTGAACGATGGCATTGGCCTCGATCAGTGGCGCGATCTCGACTCCCGCGGCCTTTCTTCCCGCAACGATGATGCGACTCAGCCGGGCAAGGTCTCGATAGCGTAGCCGCCGCATCGTGATCGTGCGGCCGGCGACTGGCACGGTCGGCATCTCGGCCAGCAGGCCGCGGTCGCCCCTGGTCGGATCTTCCTGTTGCTGCGACATCTAACACCCCTTCCTTACGGTCGCGGCCGACGGATTTCCCACGGCTCGGTTTGCGGAGTCGCTTCGTCGAAGTGGCCCTGGAATGTGACCTCGAGGCCGACCTCCTTGCCGCCGAAGGTGAGTGCGCCGAGGTCGCGGCAAAGCACGTTCTTGACGATGATCACCCCATCCTCTGCGCTGTCGCGAAACGTCCCGACCCAGGCGACGTCCGTGAGGAAGTCGGCGTCTTCGATCGGCCCGCCGGTAATCACGTCGTGGGTCACGACTCCGCCCGCGTCGTAGCTGTAGTCGGCGGTGAGGTCCATGGCCGCTTCGCCCAGGAGCTCGGTTCCGCCGTTCGTGAGTCCGAGCTCGAGGTGGTCGTGGGCGTTGTTCGGGGCGCCGTCGCTGCATACGAATTGCGACGCGAGACCCGTGCTGCCCGATGTGATCAGGTAGTAGTCGTTCGGGGGAGCGCCGACGTACGCGCATGTGACCGTGGCGAAGTCCCCGCCGAGCGCCTGGATCGCGGTCTGGATCTGAGTTGCGGTGAGAGCGCCCGTGGTGCAGCCCGTCCAGTCGTAAACAATGGCCGTGGGGGCGCCGCCGTCCACAGCGACGATCCCGTTGATGTCCGCCGCGTGGGCCGTCATGTCGATCACCGGGTTGAGTCCCGATCGAGAGGTGCCCGCGGTCGCCGCTGGCGGCGCGGCATTGAACGTAACCACGCCCGTCGCGTAGACCACGGTGTAGTCGGCGGCCGCGCCCTCGCTGAGAAGGACGGGGCCAGCCCCGACGTCTCCGTACAGCTCGAGGGTCCCGGAGAGCACGTTGGCGTTGTCGAGGGGGTAGATTGTCTGGCCCCCAGTTCCGACCCCGACGTATTCAGCGCTGACGTGCACCCGCGCGGTGCCCGGCGTGCTGTCCGCTCCTGCGATCGCCCGCAGGAAGTTCTCGACTGTCAGCTCGAGCAGAGTGACCTTCAGGGTCGGCGTCACCCGGTCTCGCCCCACGAACCCCTTCACGTCGCCGAGCACCCCGTCGATCTCTGAGGCGCTCAGCTCCCTGCCGGGATCCCACGTCCCGCCTCCCAGCGTGGCCCCGAGCAGGGTCCTCACTCCGTCATAGTCCGTATAGACTGCGCCGTCGCCCAACAATCGCCGGCCGGCGCTGCCGACTGTGACTCCCGTCTTGCCTTGTGGCACGTCACACCTCCGCGCTGTATTTGTGCGACTCGAATCCTCGCTATGAGTGCGGCCCGGCCAAAGAGAAAGCCGATCCCTGCCTGATATCAGGAATCGGCTCTGCTTCTCTCGACTCAGCGGGGATCAATCCGCTGGGCCGGGCACTTATGAACTTCTCAGTCTACGACTCTGATCTCACCTGCTCAGGATGCCGGCCACCTCTGATGACCGCTCGACCAGCAGCGACCATTCAGTCATCACCCGGAAGACGTCGGGCGCATCGGTGGGCCCTTCCCGGTCTCGGATAAGCCGCACGCCCAAGTAGGCCGTCGCCGCTCCGATCGCCACCGGCAGGAGTAGCCTGTCCATCCGGATTATCACCAGCTCGCGGATCGTGAGCAGCCGGTCGCGGTTGGTCGCATGGTCCCACAGGTCGAGGAACCAGACGCCCGTCTCGAAGTCCCACGGGTCTGCGACCTCCCCGTCGATCCTGTGCACCAGGTACGGAAAGGCCGTGTCCGGCTGCGCCATGTGGTAGGCCATCCGCACCGGGCCGCCGCAAGCCGCCTGTATCGCCGGGTCGCCTGTGACCCGACCGTATAGGGCAGTGATCACTGCGCTCCGCGTGCTCATCAGATCGGGCCCTCCCGGAAGATCGCCTCGATCCGCGGCCGCGCCCGCTCATAGGCGATTCTGAGGTGCGGCCGGGGCTGCATCGTCCTGGTCCCGTACTCGAGGTAGACGGCGTACTCGAGGTCACTGCCGACTCGGGCTTGCACCCGCCCCGGCTCGATCCGGGGCTGGACGCGAATGCTCCGTCGCAGATCACCGAGGCGCTGAGCAGGGGCCTCGCCAGGGGCCGAAGCGGTGTATGTCCTGCGCGTGCCCGGCACGCGGTATGTCCGCCCGCTCCGCGCGCCCGATAGCACGTTCAGCCACTCGTTCCGCACCTCGTGGCACGCCCGCATGACCTGCGTCGGCAGCGACTTCTCTACCTTCGCTACCACCGTGCGGAAGTTGGAGATCAGCCTAACTGCCATCGGCCCGCGCCTCTCTCACGGCGACCTCGGTATGCCGCCCGAGCCCGTCCGGATCCCGGGGAGGCTCGAGCAGCTCGAGCACCTTCGCCCCACGGGTCAACCAGACGAGCCGGTTGTCTGCGATCGCCAGCGTCACGGCCCCGTGGAATACGACCTTGTGCGTCACCTCGCTCTCGATCTGCGCGTAACGCGCCCGGGCCGCGGGGTCCAGCGCAATCACTCTCGCCCAACGCGTCTGCACGTCGGACCAGGTTTCCTCCCAGCCCGTCGCCGTCTGCGTCCTCGTGCAGAGCTCGATCTTGACGCGGTCTCTGTAGCCGCCGGCGTCCATCGTCGCTCCCTAAAGCCCCGGACTCAGCCGGTACGGGTCGAGCTGATCGAAGTTCTCCTCGCCCCAATCTGCCGAGCCAAGACCGGACGTGCTCTCTCTCTCCATGCCCTCGGTACGGCGCACATAGCCGCGGCCGACTCGCTGCAACACCCAGGTCGCTACGGGCTCTGGAATCGCCAGCTCCGTCCGCAGATACTGGACCAGGAGCGAGGCATAGGCGCTCGCGGCGACGATCGGCGCCAGCCTGCCAGACCGCCGCGTCAACTTGACGACGCCGGCGCTGTTCGTGGCGGTCACGCCGGACAGGCCATAGCCCCCCCCATCCCCAGCCATGAGGGGGCTGTTGATGCAGGTGCACAGCTCGTCGGCGGTCAGAGTGTCGCTCACACAGACCTTGAACTCCCGCTCGGTCACGTCCGTCGCGGCCGCGGCGATGAATCTGGCGCCGTCGATCGTCACGCCCTCAGCCGCCGTCACGCCCGCAAGCGTGATCTGCGGGATGTTCACCTCGAAGGGGTTATTGAGGTACGCGTCCGCGGCCTGCTTCGCCGCGAGCACCAGACTGGCGAGGATGGTATCGTCCGGCCCGACCGGGTCCGTGCCGTGGTAGTAGCTGCCCGTGACCGGGGCGCCGACGGCCGGAATGCTGCCGGCGTTGAACGTGACGGCGCCGGTGGCGAGTACGATCATATAGTTCGCGGCCGCGCCTTCGGTCTGAAGCACGCCGCCGACGAGCAGGCGTAGCGTCCCCGCCAGCACGGGGAAATGGTCGAGTGCGAAGATGGGATTGAGACCATCCCCCATGCCGACGAACTCGGACTCCGCGAGCGTGCCCTCCGAAGAGAGCTGCACTCGCAGATACTCTCGGACAACGTCCAGCTCCGTCTTGTCCGCGGTCGATAGGTCCAGCCGGTCCGCGACGGCACTCATGCTAGGTTCTCCCTACCCTGCGTCTCCAGCGACGCCACCAGGAGTCGCGGTTCTCCGCCGGTCCCTCTGCCTGGTCTTCCGGAGGCGGTTCCACCCGGTTCTCCGGTGCGGCCTCGACCCGGTTCTGTGGTGGAGATTCCACGCGGTTCGCGACAGGCATGTCGGCGCGCACCGCCGTCCCCCGCCGCAGGCAGGCGAGGGCGGTGGGAGATGGCAGCTCAGCCACCTCCCCCGCCTGAAACGTCTCGCCGTTCAACGTCAGCCTTTGGACTAACCTGACTCGCATCGGTCAGCCTTAGCTGTCAGTGTCCGAGGCCGCTACCTGCTGCCCGACTGGCTGGTAGCGACTGTCCCCTCGCACCAGCACGGCCGTGGCATTTGCCGTGGCCGGCCCGACGAGGTTGATAGCGACCCAACTGTCCGCGGCCGAGAGGGCAGTATCCTCGACCTCGATGTAGGCGATGGCCTGAACGGTCGCGATCGCGAGCCGCGCCGCATTCGAGGAGACGACGGTCAGCACGACCTCGCCCGCCTCGGTGGCCGTGAGAGTCACGACGGCGCCGACTGCGGCGGCCGTGATTGCCCCGCCCGCGGCGACGAACAACGCCTGAGCAGCAGCGTGGTTGATGCAGGTTGTCAGGTCCGTGGCGATGGTCGCAGCCACACCGGAGACCTGGTCGAAGACCTGGTTCGGGTGATCGGGGGCCGCGGCGGCGGTGAACAGCACACCATTGATGGTGACGGTGTCAGCCACCTGAACCACGCCCACGGTTATGGACACAACCGTAGCATTCGTGTTCGCGATGATCGTAGCGGTTGCCGTGGGGGCCACCCCGCCGATGGCCGCGCCGGTCGCGCCGGTGTTGACGAGATCCTCCCAGACCTCACAGACCACCGTGTCGGCGAGAGCCAGCGTGTCCACGATCACGGCGAAGACAGCCTTGCACCACTTGTCCAGCTTGAAGTAGCGGCTCGTGATACCGGGCGCCGGCGTCGCCAACGCCTGGTACTCGATCGCCGCGTCAAACTTTTCAGCTTCGCTGAGACGTCTCATCGTGCGTCTCCTCTCTTGCTTGTCTGTCCGTCTATGCTCTCACCGGGAGGGCCCGGGCTCCAACCGAGCCCTCCCGATTCTCACTCGAGTCGGCTGAACTAACAGCCCATCGGATCGCCTTAGTTCAGCACCACGAATGGCGACTGCGTGGTGGCGCCATCCTCCAGAAGGAGTGGGCTGGACAGCGTGGGCTGCCCGTCCACGTTCCAGACCGCGCGGATGACGCTCTGGTTGGAGAGGAACTTGACGTGCTGCGACACGTCGATAACCATCGCCGCCCCGTCCTTGATGACGTAGAAGGACAGGTTGACGAGCATGAGGTCACCGGCCGTGCCGAGCACCGGCTGTCGCTCGTTTCGCAGCCAGGGGAAGCCCATGAGTGTGGGCGGCTCACCCTCGCGAGCATTCGGCTGCCAGACCACGTGGTTGCCCGCGTCGACCATCTGCATCAACTGCGGGAGGCACGTCGGGTTGCCGATCCAGACGGGCGAGCCCTGGCGGATCAGGAGACGAGCGTACATGTCGATCACGTCGGCATAGGCGATGAGGCCCGGGGCGGTACGGGGGACGTTCACCGCCGAGGCGTGGCCGAGGAAGCCCAGGGGCTGCGCGACACCGGTCCCGGAGATAAACGCCACGTCCTCCGCGGCCAGGATCGCCTGACGCAACTTGTTCTCGACGTACGGGCCGGCGGCGGCTGCGTTCCGAAGCAGCTTGTCGCTCAGGACCGTGTAGGCCGACACCTCTTTGGGCGCCAACTCGAGTTGGCGCAGCGCCGGCTCCGTCTCATGCTTCGTCGCGCCTTCGCCAGTCCAGACAACATTGACGCCGCTGTAGACGCCCTTGGCGCCACCCTGATCGTCGGCAGGGATAGTCACGCTCGCATCAGGCGAGTCCCCGGCGGGAATCACCTGCGCCCGAGGCCGCACGATGGCGTCCTGGGGCTGAATGGCGGTCAACATCTCCGCGAATTCCGGCGGGACCAGGAATCCGCCCCCGGCGCCCACGCCCATCGAGAGTGCCCGGTCATGCAGCGGCGCGAGCCGGGGATCACCACCCTCGAAGCGGATGGTCCGGACGAATTCGCCGAAGCTGGCGAATCCGCCGGTCCGCTCGGCCCGTTGCTCGGGCGACAACTGTCCTGCCGGCGCGGCCTCGGTCATCGGCGGCCGCATGGCCACCACCGCCGCCTCGTCGGCCCGCTTCTGCGCCGCGTCGGCCTGCGTCTTCGCCTCCGCGACCTGCCGCTGGAGTTCCTCCTGCCTCTCCATCTGCGGCCTCAACTGCTCCTCGAGCGCGGCTGCCACTCGTGTGTCGACGGTCTTCAAGGCCTCCGCGACTTGGCCTTTCATCTCCTGGACCGCGCGAGTGGTCTCCTCGAGTTCCTTGACGATTCGTTCCAGCTCTTCCGGGTCCACTGGACCCTCCTTTTCTCTGTGCTATTGCAGCGATTGGCGCAATGCCCGCAGGGCCTCTAGCGGCGAGTGGATACCCGGCTCGCCAACTCCTTGTCGCGGCTCGCCAGGAGGCAGAGTGTCCGAGGACGGCTCTGCCAGCGCGGCGAGTGCGGGTGCGAGGTCGCGCAGTGCGCCGGTAACGACATGCACCGCCTCGACCTGTGAGGACCGCTGCCACGGCGGAATGATATCGTCGTCGTCGAACTCCTTGCGCATCTTCGCGTAGTAACGCTCGACTCGACGTTTCACGCCTTCCTTGTCCGCGGCCGGTATGTCTACGCCTCCCCGGGCCCCCATCAGCACGGCCGCGACGGCGAAGATCGCCCGGGGAACGGCCTTCAGCGTGTCATCAATCACGTCCGCGAAGAGCAGCTTGTACGATCCGAACTCCTTCGGCTCGTCGCTGTCGTACCAGAAGAAGCCCTGCCGATACTTCGCGTTCGGTTCCTCGTCGGCGCCGGCCCACGTGCGCACGCGCTTCTCCGCCTTGGCCCTGTCCCACGCGAGATCGCGCGGTGCCAAGGGCAGGTTTGCGGCGCCGTTCACGCCCCGATCGAACATCTCGTCGAGCAGGACGCGCAGGTCCGCCACGGCACCGGCGAGTTCCGGTGCCTGCGCGTCCTGCCCCAGCCCACTGATCCGCGCCATCACCTCCGGCAGCATTCGCACGTCGTCGACGTCGGCCCCCGGGGTGGCGGCGAAGTTCCGGGTTAGCGGACTGCTCTCCCAGAGCTTGACCTCGGTGAAGTGCGTCTTCTCGTCCTTGAGCACCTCCGACACTGGCCGGAACCCGATGCTCATGCAGTCGATGTAACCTTTCTTCATGCCGCTGTGGACGCGCCGGCCCAACTCGATATCCAGGTCCAGATCGCCCTCGACCAGCAGGCCCTTCACATCCTCGCTGTGCTCGGCCAAGGAGATCGGGTCCCTCGGGTTGTGGAACCAGAGCACGGGGAAGAGGCCGTCGTGATCCTGGATCGTCTTCTTGAAACAGCCCTTATCGAAGAACGTCCCGTAGGAGTCCTCGACGCCGAATACACTGCTGTGCGCGACGAAGTGGCCCTCGACGGTCACATCCTTCTCGTCCATTCGGAAGGCTCGGAATTGCAGCTCTCGCATCGTCTTCACTCCCCTGTGTCGTCGCTGTCGACTGGTTTGTCGCTCGCCGGCGGTGGTTCAATTACCAGCATTACCGTGCTCCCATCGCGCCACTTGATCTCTGTAGCCCCGACCGCGAAGGCGGCGAGCATGGCGTGAACGTGGCCTCTCGGCATCACGCTCACTACCCCTGGCGAGATCCGCATCTCCCGCGCGTGCTGATCGACGGCGACGAAGTCCGTGTGCCCGCTCGGGGTGCGCTCGGATCGCACCGCCACATTCAGGCCATACGCCGCCTCCCGGATGGTCCGCTCTGCCTCTGCTAGTTGCTCGGCCGTCATCTCAGCCTCTCGTCTTCTGCCGTGGTGGCACATGGAGCAGGAGTGCTGTGAGTCCCCATGCTGCGTATAGCCGCAACCACCGCGGCCCGCCCGTCAATCGCCATGCGCTCCTGAACACTCCTGGCAGCCGAACCACTCGCCGCCAGAGCGGTCGTCGTCGTATCACGAACTCGATCGCGAAGGTCCCGGTCATTGGCTCGCCTCTTTCAACGCCTGGAGCTGGCGCGCCAAGTCGGCAGGAGAAGTCCCCGCCGGCGCGACGGCGAAGAACCGATCGGCGGGGGCCATGGCGCCTATGAGGCTCTTGTCCTCCTCCGTCAGCTCCAACACGATGATCTGCTTGGCATCGTCAGACCATCTTCCTTCGCACCAGACTCTCATGCCAACCTCACTCCATTACCGGATCATGAGCAAAGAGCCGATCAACGACCCTCTCGGTTGCAGCTGCGACCTGTGCCCGGAACACGTTCTCACCATCACACCATCGGCCTATGCGTCGGACGGTGCGACGCACCCGCTTCTCCAGCGTATCCCTGAACACTCGCGCCAAACGCCCAGGTGGTCTTACGAAGGCCCGCTGCGCCCTCCCGATAGCCTCGGGCTCCGGCTCTCGCTCGAGCGGCGGCCACTGCCGCGCCTGAACGAGCACGCACGCTCCCCTCGGCGTCACGGTCGGTATCCACTTGCGTGTCATCTCACGCCCCCTTTCCCGCCGCCTCAGCGTCCTCTGCGAAGTGCGTCACCCCCTGCGTCACGCCCGCGAACAAGACGTCCACCGCGTTCATGACCGGCAGCGACACCGCGGCGTCTTTGCGCGCCCTCTGCCATCGCCTCGCAGTCAGTGGGCGCGTCTGCACAACGATCCACTGCCCGCCGATCTTCTCGTAGCCCCACCCCCGCCATGTCCGAAATAGCCACCGACAGAGCCGTCGTCGCATCATTTTCGCCCGCCCCTTATGTCTAAGAGTGTCACGTCACTCTCTCCCCGCGTTCGCTTTCCGTAGCGCCTCCTCGACGAGCTGATGCTCCCGCCGAAGTGGCCCGATCAGCCCCCGGCCGAGTGCCCGCGATAGCTTCGGGGCGAACGTGACCAGGGACAAGGTCCCATTCTCTACGTCCGCGAGGTGGCACCGCGCGATCCCCGTCCGGCGGGCCACCTCGCGCAGCCCCAGCCCCTTTTGCTCCCGCAACTCGCGCACCGCGTAGCCGACCTCCAAGAACGCCATCTCACCCTCCACCCGGCGTCGTCCCAAAGCTCTCTGCACACCGGCACTGGATCACCTCAGCCGCCGGGCCGCCTGCCTGGTTCGGGTAGAGGAGCCCGTTGCTGTACGGTTCATCCAGTGGCACCGTCTGTCCGTCGATCGCTACGTGACTGTCCCGCACCCGCTCGTCCCGGCTCGAGACCCAGGTGTGTGTCTTCACGACCTGGCTCTGCTCCGCCGCCGTGTGCGTGCCATAGTTGGCCGCCCCGCCCACCTCCGTCCGCGCGATGACAAAGCTCCGATGACGCCCGAAACCGTCGTAGAGTTCCCGGAGCCGCTTCGCGATCTGCGGGGTGCCCTCGGAGGCCGCGAGTCCGGCGGCGATCTCCCTCCGAACCGCCATCTTCGTCGCGAGACTGATCTGCGTGATATGGTCGCCGACATGGTCGGCGACGAAGGTCTGCGCGGCGGCCGGCCAGGGGTCCCACACTTCGCGCCCCGAGATGCCGTCGAATGTGAGCACCTGCTCGCCGGTATCGGGGTAGTAGGCGAGTCCCGGGATCTGCTTGAGCTCCATCCCGAGCGCCTTGGCCGTCTGCGTCCCGAAATGGTCGAAGACCGCCCGCCAGAGTGCAGTGAGCAGCTGTTCCCACGCCGGCAACTCGCTCCCGATCACCATGTCCAGATCCCGAACGCCCGCCTCGAGTTGCTTGAGCAACACCGCCAGCTCGGCCCCGAATCGCTCCTTGATCTTCGCGGCGGCGCCGCGCTCCCAGCCCTGGCGCTGCCGGTCGAAGGCCCGCCAGTACGCTGCCTTCTGTTCCTCCGTCTCGAGGTTCACCACGCGCAGCTCCGGCGCCGGCGCCGTCCGTTCCCCCTCGCCAGCGCTGCTCGTCGGCAACAGGATCGCCGGCAAGTAGCCCGTATCCCCGCCCGGCACCGGGTCGAACCCGAGCCCGAACTGCTCGTTCACCTGGTTGAACGGCACCCCCATGCTCCACACCGTCTTCGCCTGTTCGATCAGTTCGCCCCGCGCCTCGAGTATGGCCGGGGTCTGGGAAAGATCGAAGTCGAAGAAGACGTCCTCGTCGAAGATCGGAGCGAGCTGGAGGTTCATCGTGCCCCGCACATCCACCAGATGTGCGATGATCGTGTCCTCCCAGGTCATGCGCCGGCCCTGGCGCGCATTCTCATACTTGGCCTGTACGATTCCAGCCCACTCCGGCCGCACCCCGAAAATGTCACAGATCTCTATCGCGTTCGCCTCCCGCCCCTTGAGGAAATCCATATCCGTCGGCGAGAAGCCGTGCTGCTGCCACTGAAGACCGCCCTCCAGCAGCAGCGGCCTGCGCGCGTTGTCTGGCCCGGCGATCTGCTCGTCTATCTCGGTCTTGAGCCTCGCGTACTGCGCATCGGTCAGCTTGTTCGGAGCACTGAGCGCGCCAGGGGGCCGAGCCTGATTCCTGAGAGCGGCCCAGTTCCAGTCGATCGCCGCATTGTCGGTATCCACCACCCTGGAGGCGGCCTGCAGCGGGGCGAGCCCGAGCACGTCATTACCCGGGTCGATGAAACGGAAGTGGATTACCGCCATGCCCCGCTTATCATCGCGCACTGGCAGCGTCATCTTGTTCTGGCCGACTTTCCACTCATAGCCCGAGACAAACAGCTTCTCGTCCGGGATGGGCCGAACCCGATCGGGCCGCAGCCGCCAAAGCTCCTGGGCCTTTCCCTTACGCAGAAGCAGCCAGTATGCATTTCCGCCCAGGTTCAGATCAAGCGTCAACGCCTGCATCATGTCCTGCCAGCTCCAGCGCGGGTTCGGTCTCGCCAGCAGTTCGGCCGCGGGATGATCCTCGACCTCCTCGTCGCCCTCCGCCGTGCGCCGCTTGAGGACCCAAGGAACCGAGGAGGTCGCATCCGATAGCCGCCGGACGCAGGTGTACACGACGGAGTGAGCGCGATAGCCTTCCTTGATTGCCTTCGCGATTGACCAGTCCGACGCTGCCGGGCGCCCACTCTGCCACGAAGAGACCCAGGAGATCGGAAGGCCGATCGCCCTCTGGAGCCATCCCTGTATGCGCTCTCGCATCCCCATCATAGGCGCCTTATCCGGGGCTCGTCGTCTTCGTTGAGTAGCAGGGCCCACAGCGCCCACACCGCGGCGTCCAACCGGTCCGGGCTGTCCTCGCCCCGATAGCCCGACGGAGTCATGCGCACGAGCTGGGCTTCGAGCTCGTCGAGTGGCCCGACATGGTGGACGCGGCCGAGCTCGTACTGCGCCGCGGCCGGTTCCGACCTCACCGCCTTACCGCGACTGGCGCGAACCTCGATGAACCTCACATTGGGATCCACACCGCGAATATTGGCCTCGACCAGGTCGCCGCCATTGTTGACCTCGCCCACGATCGCGTCGGCCTTGTAGCGGTCGACGGCGCCGACGGCCACCCCCGCCCAGCCGGCCG
>Ga0307380_10004829_pt1 | contig 18034 bp, 13 predicted proteins | sample UN3MG_FD_202239 | JGI IMG/M metagenome (GOLD analysis project Ga0307380, IMG submission 202239) | Soil microbial communities from Risofladan, Vaasa, Finland - UN-3 | ecosystem: Environmental > Terrestrial > Soil > Coastal area > Acid sulfate soil | place: Finland: Risofladan, Vaasa | collected...
GAATGGGAGGAGCTTTACTCCAGCAATGTAACAGAGACACTTTTAAGTTCGCAATTAAATGTTCAGCAATCCATAGAGATATGCAATGGCAACCTGTCTTCAAGAAACCAAAAACGGATTCTGGAAAGAACTCCAAACAGGGACGGTTAGAACTAATCCAAACAGATGGAGAATTTAAGACCGTCCCAATGGGATCAACAAAGTCCATGAATCTCCTTTCGGAAGTTTTCCGAAGAGGAAGGTTAATGAAAGAACATACATTCGATGAAATTAGGGCCAGAGCAACAAGAGGTGCAAAATGTTTACGTGTTTAGCGTTTAATAAGTTTGCTAATGGTGGAGTATATGCATTGGAAACAAAAGATGGATTGATTATTGAAACTACGGATACCTTTCTTCCGTGGTACACAAAGGATGCCGTTGGGAGTAAACAAAATACACTGAAAGACTCTGATTTGGGTAGCCGTTTGGAAAGATGGATGATTGGTGTCTCTGTAATGCATGGATGCCCCTGTAAATGTAAATTTTGTGCTACTGGACAAATGCCGAAATGGGCTGTGTTAACAGCGGAAGAAATAGTAGCACAGGTTGATTTTATCCTTGATACAAACCCTGAATTTGACCCTATGTCTGCAAAAGAATTCAAAATTAATTACACTAGAATGGGAGAGCCTTTTCTGAATTTAGAAAATGTAAAACAAGCCATCGCCATTTTAGATAAAAGATACAATGGGAAAATACATCACTATGTTTCTACCATTGGGGTAAAAGACAGTGATTTCTCTTGGATAAAAGGGAACATCACTCTTCAAATTAGTCTTCATTCTTTAGACAAAAAAAGAAGAAATAAGTTGATTCCATGGCGGGGAAAAATGTCAATTGAAGAATTAGGAAAAATCAGGACTCAGAGCAATTTGATGACGACTCTTAATCTCACTTTGGTTGATGAAGATGATTTTGACATCGAAGAACTTCAAAAGTTTTTTGATCCAAAATATTTCTTCATTAAGTTGTCACCAATAAATAGGAACGCAGTGAGTGACAAGAACGCATTAGGGAAAGGAATCATTGAGGCTCGTAACATAGCTTAAAGAAAGGAGGTTGCCATGGGAAAGACACAGAAGATTGCCAAACAGTTAGAGAAGGCTGGCTACAAATACGCTGTCGCAATTGCTACAAATGCCGAAGTCAAGGCAGGAGCAGCTTGTGGACAACTAGCCATCGTAACCAAAAAGTAAAATATGATTTCGATCAACCTCCTGACTTGTAGAATCAGGTCAGGAGGTTTTATATGCCAAAAATCATTCTACTCGGTGACATCCATTTCAAAGCTAAAGTGTTGGAAGACATTCATGACGCTTGGTTAAGGTTGATATCTTTTGCCAAAAATAATAAAGTTGATTTGATCTTACAGGCCGGAGATGTGTTTGATTGTCCTAATATCCATTCCAAAGAACATGACGTAGGCACGATCCACCACGCCTTCAGTAACCCTTTGTATACAGCAGGCATCCCATTCTTAGCTATAACGGGAAACCATGATATTGGAAGACCGATGGATAAGGATGCTCTCGCTACAATCGAAACCATCCCCAATGTGTTAGTTGTCAGGCAACCTTCTTTGGTTGACGTGTCAAGTATTGGTGGTCCTAAAAATGTGTCTATTGCAACCCTTCCTTGGCTTTACTTCCAACATGTCCTATACAAACTAAAAGCAAAAGGTGTTGAAGATGCCGAAGATAAGGTAAAAAACCTCAGACAGCTTATTGTGCCTAAAATCACAGAAGCCGTAGCCAAAGAGAAAGAAAAGGGTAATTTTGTTATTCTTTTGGGCCATCTGGAGGTTAGTGGAGCCAAATTAAACGACAAACAGTGTCAAATGGATGGTTCATATGAATTCTCCCCAATGGACTTGGCTAAAATAAAAGCTGATGTTTATGCTTTGGGGCACATTCATATCAGACAGCACATCCAAGGCCTTCCTAACGCAAATGACGGCTATCTGGGAACACTTTGTCAGACAAGTTATAAAGAATGCGGCAATAGTACCGGTTTCCGTCTATTGACTGTCGAGGACGGGAAGATAAAAGAAGACCAGTTTATCGAAAACAGCCATTCACCTAAGTACTTCAAAGTAGATAGTTTAGATGGTCTACTCTTCAGGAAAAATATCGATAAAGTCCTTGTTTCAGCCGCACAAAAGCCAGTTTCTCTTCCAGAAGGAGTTGAGTTCCAGAAAAAGCCAGTCATAAAAGAAGAGCGTGACGATGGTTATGGACTTAATTGTGATACTTCAATTGATGATCTTTTGAAGGTATGGAAGGAAGCCAATAAGTGCAAACTGTCTTTGGATGTTCTGATTTCCAAAGCAAAAGAATTAACAAGCAATGTCTCTTTGGGAGTCGATTCAATAGGCTCTCTGGAAAAGATTAATCGTGTCTATTTAAAGAATATAACCTGCCACACAGAAACTACCCTAGACCTTTCCAATGTTAAGGGAGTATGTGGCGTTGAAGGGAACAATGGTTCGGGAAAGACAACTGCAATGGAAGCCATTTTGTTGGGCTTCTACGGAACTACCCCAAGCAGACCATATTTGCCGTCATTAATTAGCCAAGGTTGCACAGCACAGGGTGTTGTTGAAATTGATTTCACTAGTCACGGGAAGAAATATAACGTCCACAGGGAAATGAAAAATGGCAAAACATTTTCTCATAAAGCCCTTCTAAATGAAGAAGGATCTCCAGATCCTATTGCAGGTCCAAAAGTAGAAGAAGTCAATAGCTCATGCTCTCAAATAGTTGGCGAGAAAGACTTGGTTTTGGCTGGCATCTTTAGTTCGCAGGGAGAAGCTGGCAACATTCTTGAGCTTAGACCGGCTGAACGAAAAGACGTTTTTGCTAAACTGCTGGGGACAGACAAGTTCTTAACTCTATCAGATTTAGCCAAGAAGAAAGCCGCTGCTGGAAATACTGAAATAGAAACCTCCACTTTCAGACTTGAGCAATTACACCGTGACATTTCCACTGAAGCTCAAGACATTTCTAACCTTGCAGAAACGAACAAAAAGATAGCTGATTCCAAGAAGAATAAAGAGGACGCAGAATCGAATTTGGCCCTAGCAACAGAATCCCTGAATGAACTTCAGGCCTTCAATAAAAAGAGAATCGAACAACTTGATAAAATCAAGAAGGTCGATGCAAAGATAGAAGAGATCAAGAAGCAAGCCAAAAAAGAAAAAGACAAAAAGGAAGAGTTGGAAAAACTTCCTAGCGAAAAATCTCTCGCTACTGAGATAAAGAAGATCAAGAAAGCGGAAGAAGAATTAGAAGAACTCAGGGAAGAAGCTCGAAAGATTACCGAGCAAAAGAATCAGGTCCTCGTACATGTCGGCAAAACAAAGGATCTTTATTCTAAAGCCATAGAAGAACGTTCTGTCAAATACAGTGTATATACCCGTAATTTGGGGCAGGTAAGGGAAAGAGCCAACAAAGAATATTCAGAGAAGAAGAATAGTCTTCTGGTTCTGAAAGCCGAAAAAGAGAAAGAACTTCAGGGGTTAAAATCTTCTCTTGAGAAATCAAATAAGAAGGCTGCGTTGGTGGAGGGAATCCCCAATCAAGCTATCTGTACCACGTGCCCTTTAGCTAAAGACGGGTTAACTGCTAAATCTGAAATTGTAGATGCCCAAACGAAGATAGCCGAACTGGAGAAAGAAATATCTGAAATCTCCAATGAGGCATTCGCTAAACTTAAAGAACCAAAACACGAAAAAGAACTTTCAGTAGAAGAGTTTGATATTGAAGCAGATAAACAAATCAAGGCTTATTCGGCTTCTATCTCAGAAACAGAAACCAAAGCTGCCGGGATTGGGCCAACCGATGAAATGAGGAAAAAAGCCCAATCCATTCAAGCTATTATTGCCCAAAAACCGGGGATTGAGAAGCAAGCTGAAATTGCCAAAACAGCTTCAGTTGATATCGCCAAAATAGAAGGCACAATCGCTTCACTCAGGAAACAGTTTGAAGAACTTCAAAAAGAAAAAGAAGAAATAGAGGTTGACGACGAAAAAGATGAAGGCCCGACCACCTTCTTGGTCAAGAACCTCCAAAAGCAGATAAAAGAAACCGAAGACAAAATTTCTGCTCTGATCAAAGATCAGGGTAGACTAGAACAGATATTGGAAACACACAATAAGAAAAAGACAGAGATAACGACTCTGGAAAAATCAACTGAATCAGTCAGAACGGAAACAGATGTTCTAAACACTTTGAATCAGGCCTTTGGAAGGGACGGTATTCCACAACTCATTGTTGACTCAACAATTCCACATTTCGAAGATATTATGACAAGATTAATTGCTGACTTTGATGGTTCATGGGAGATACAAGTTAAGAGTCAAAAAACCAGTAAAAGTGGAAATACCCAAGAGGTAATAGATATAATCGTAGATGACGGGAATGGTCCCAGAGAAATTTCGACGTATAGCGGTGGAGAGAAGAAATTGTTAAAAGCAATCATCAGAATTGCTTTCAGCACATTGCAAGCTGAACGATCTGGAAAAGGTCTTAAAGTAATGGTTTTGGATGAAGCAACGGATGGGATGGATGGAGAAGTAGCTCCAAACTACATTTCCATGCTCTCTAAATTATCCTGCTTCAATCAGATATTCGTAGTGACACATAACGAACGGGATCTTTCAACGTTCAGTCAGACAATAAGTTTCTCAAGGAAAAACGGACATTCAACGACCGTTGTTTTAAAAGGAGTAGCCGGATGAATATTTTGTTAGACATGGATGGTGTTTTGAGCCAATTCGTTGATGCGAGTTGCAGATTCTTTGGAACTACAGAAGAGGAGTTGATAAAAAAATGGCCTCCCAAAGAATATAATATTGAGACAGTGCTTAATGTCACCGAAACTGAACTTTGGGGAAAGATCAATGGTGCTGGCCAAAAATTTTGGTCAGAAATGCCTGAATATACTTGGGCTAAAAGTCTTTATGAAGAATGCAAAAAATACGGAGAAGTCTATTTCCTCACAAGTCCGTCTTCTGAGCCCTGTAGTTTGGCTGGAAAACTTGAATGGATTTATAGATTCACCGGAGATCATAAGGCTCGAAACTTTCTAATTGGTTCTCCGAAATTCCTCTGTGCTAACATAGATCATGTACTTATTGACGACAGCGATAAAAATTGCACTGCCTTTGCAATGAACGGTGGAAACATTATCCTCTTCCCTCAACCTTGGAACAGCAACTACGAAGAAGAGGATAAAATTGGTTATACGTTTGCCAAACTTGAAAAAATAGGCAATAGTCCTAGACCATTAAGTTCTTTAGCTACAAGTACTTGTACTTAAAGACGATGCAGGATCGTGTCTATCCATTGACGAAAGCACTATCTGAGGTATAGTGTTTGACACATAAGGAGCCACGATCCCCTATGGCTAAGTTTCTTGTCATTGTCGAAAGTCCCGCCAAGTCCAAGACCATAACTAAAATCCTAGGCAGGGATTACAGAGTCCTTGCTTCATATGGTCACGTCATGGATTTGCCCAAATCGAAACTTGGCGTGGATGTTGCCAACGGTTTCAAAGTTGAATACGAAGTCTCTAAAGAAAAAGCAAATGTTGTTAAGGACTTGAAAAAGGCTGCTGAATTGGCAGAGAAAATATTCCTTTGTTCAGACGGTGACCGGGAAGGAGAAGCCATCGCCGCCAATCTAGCTGATCTTATTAATGACAGATCAAAAATTGTTCGGGCTACCTTCAATGAAATTACCGAAAAAGCCGTTAAAGCAGCAATAGCCAATCCGAGAGGCATAAACTCCAATCTTGTTGATTCACAGCAAGCCCGTAGAGTTCTAGACAGGATTGTGGGTTACAAAATCAGTCCCATCCTTTGGGACAAGATCAAAAGAGGTATCAGTGCTGGTCGCGTACAAAGTGTTGCTGTTCGTATAATCGTAGAAAGAGAACGTGAAATACTTGCCTTTAAACCTCAGGAATATTGGTCTATTGCTGGTCGGTTTTTCGATCAAAAGAATACCATATCAGCAAATCTTAGGCTGGTTGATAGTTCGAAAGTTGTTTCTTCGGCAGAAGAAGTAGAGAAATCAGAAACCAACAAGAGTTTTCTAAGAATAAAAGATAAGGGTTCAGCAGATTTGTTCGTGGGTACTATCAAGGCAAAACAACAATATATTGTTTCAAATACCGAAACCAAAGAAGTAAAGACTTCTGCATATCCACCATTCCACACCAGTAGCTTACAAATGGCTTCCGCTAACCGGTTAGGGTTTGATGCCAAACGAACCATGCAGATAGCCCAATCTCTGTACGAAGGCGTGGATATGGGAAGTGGTCCGATTGGCTTAATTACGTATATGAGAACCGATAGTTTTAATATAGCCAAAGAAGCTCAAGACGAATGTCTTGCTCTTGTCCAACAGAAATACGGGCAGAACTTCGTCCCTGAAAAACGTAATTTTTACAAATCAAAAGCTGGTGCTCAACGGGCACATGAATGCATCCGTCCAACCCATGTTGATTTAACGCCAGAAGACGCAAAAGGGAAATTGCCACAGGAAGCTCATAGACTCTACACCATCATTTGGCAAAGGTTTGTTGCCTCTCAAATGAGTCCTGCGGTATATGATGCAACGAGTGTCGAGATTCAATCAGAAGGGGATAAGCCTATATTTACCTTCCGAGCAACCGGAAGAAAGACAAAGTTCGCTGGATGGACAGCCGTTTACCAAAGTGAAGACGATGAAGAAAATACTCTTCCACCCATTACTTCTGGAACCAAAGTAAAGATACAAGATGTTTCCCCAGATCAACATATGACTCAGCCACCACCAAGATACACGGACGCTTCGCTTGTTAAAACTTTGGAAAAAGAGGGCATTGGAAGACCCTCTACATATGCTTCGATTATCCAAACAATCCAAGATCGAAAATACGTAGAAAAGGCAGGCCATGGTGGTAAGGCTCCTTTTAAAGCCACCGATTTAGGAATGACTGTAACAGACAGTTTGATTCAAGGCTTCCCGAAAATCATGGACCTTGGGTTCACAAGGGATATGGAAAAGGATTTGGACGATATTGAAGAAGGCACAAAAAAATACATCGATATTCTTTCTTCTTTTTACAAGCCATTCGAAGAAAGCTTGAAAGAAGCTAAAAAGAAAATGACATCCACCAAAGGAGGAGAGCCAACTAATGTTGATTGTCCGAAATGCCAAACCAAACTTATAAAACTTCTAGGCAGTTTTGGTTACTTCCTTAAATGCCCGACTGAGGGCTGTGGTCATTCTCAAAATCCAGATGGTTCAACCCTTAAGAGTCAACGTGAAGAGACCAGTCTGGTCTGTGATAAATGTGGAGGGAAAATAGTTAAAGCAACTGGGAGATTTGGCCCCTATTATTGCTGTGAACATTACCACGATAAAAAATGTGACTTCACAATGAAGATGGGAAAGAAAGGTCTCCCTCAAAGAAAGTTAAAAGCTGAATCAACAGATATAAAATGTGATAAGTGCAAAGCTCCAATGGTCATACGGGTGGCTTCCAGAAAGAAACAACCCAATGCCTTCTTAAGTTGTTCGAAGTTCCCAAAGTGCAGAGAAAGCAAGCCTCTTCCTGACGAACTAAAGAAAGAAGGGGATCAAATGCTTTGTAAGTATAGTGAAATCCGTAAGAAAGATCAGAAAGACGCCGAGAAATTACAAACGGATTAGTTCTAATAAGTCGTTGTCGTAGAATGGTTTAGGAAGAATTGGGGGAATTATTACGAGAAGATAAAAAAGCCTTCTTGACAAGAAACAAATTTAGCGTATCATTGAGACTACTGAACTTGCTTCGAGAATATCTCTCGAAGCTTTTGTCTCACGCACAGCGTGAGAATGTTGAAAGGAGGCCAATCATGGCCAACAAGAATCTGTTCTCTACCAAAAATATCAATGGGAAAGCAAGTAAGACCGGCTCCCCAGCTTCAAGGAACGTTCGTGTCCCTAAGACGGACACTATTAATGAAGCTGGCGGAAAGGCTTATTCATTCCCGCCAAAACACGGTTTGGCCCAGTATGTCTCAACGGGATGTCTGGGAAATACCTACTACGCTGGTGGTGCTGAACAGCTTGAGATGATTCTGAATATTTCATCCAAGTTGAGCGTGGAATTTTTGGCGAAATGTGCCGTCTACGCCCGTCAGAAGGCGTTCATGAAGGATACTCCAGCTTTGCTGCTTGCCATCATTGCAGCAAGGGCGAAAACTGATAAAGAAAGAGATCTTTTCTCTTCGACTTTCAACCAAGTCGTGGACAATGGAAAGATGCTCCAGAATTTCGTCCAGATTGTCCGGAGTGGCAAGACGGGAAGATCGAGTTTTGGATCAAGACCTAAGAAGCTGATCCAAAATTGGCTAACTTCTGTTACTGACAAGCAGATCATCAACGCCAGCATTGGTAATGAGCCTTCATTGGCCGACATTATCAAGATGGTTCACCCTCATGCGGAAGACAAGAAGAGGGAAGCTCTGCTTGGACACATCATTGGAAGAAATGTCAGCGCCAAATACCTTCCTGAAGTCCTGAGAGATTTTGAGGACTTCAAAAAGGGTGAGACGGATGTTGTTCCGGACATTCCATGGTTGATGTTGACCAGTCAGGAATTGTCTGAAAATCAGTGGAAAGCCATCGCCAAGAACATGAAGTGGCATGCTTTGAGAATGAATCTGGAAACCCTCCAGAGACATGGTGTTTTCAAAGACAAGAAGATGGTTGATTACGTTGCCAGACAGTTGACGGATGAGGAACAAATTCGGAAGGCACGAGTTTTCCCTTACCAACTGTTAATGGCATACACTGCTTCTGTCAATGTGCCTGACAAGTTACACAAGGCATTGGAAGATGCATTGGAAATTGCAACCCAGAATATCCCTGAATTTAAGGGAAGTGTGGTCGTATGTCCTGATCACTCTGGTTCAATGCACTCTCCAGTTACTGGTCAAAGAGCGGGAGCCACAACCCAAGTCCAGTGTGTGGACGTGGCGGCTCTCATTTCGGCTTGCGTCTTGAGGAAGAATCCTGAAGCAAGAGTTCTTCCGTTCGCGGAATCAGTCAATCAAACCATCAGACTGAATCCAAGAGATACGGTCATGAGCAATGCCAATGTTCTGCGGAGACTCCCTGCTGGTGGAACAAATTGTTCCGCTCCGCTGCAACTGTTGAATCGGGAAGGTTCTTCACCCGATTTGATCATCTTCGTAAGTGACTGTGAATCGTGGAAGGATTTCACTCCAGATCGTGGCACCCAAGGGATGAGAGAGTTTGCGGCCATCCAGAAGAGGAACCCAAAGGCTAAGCTGGTAGCCATTGATTTGCAGCCGAATTCTTCGACTCAGTTTAAGGAGTCGAATTCGATCCTGAATATTGGTGGTTTCTCGGATCACGTATTCGAGTTAATCGCTGATTTCTCCAAGGGACATTTCAGTGGTGATCATTGGGTTGACATGATAGAAAAGACGGAGATCTAAAAATAGGGCGAATGCCATTGGGACTACATCTTGTCGATAACAGTCTCAATAACTCTTGTCGCCTGAATTTCTAGGGAGGGCTTGTGGAATGAGATCAACTCAGTTTATCGGTCTTACCAAGAGGGCAGAGGAGTTTGTTAAGAAACTAACTCCTTTGCCCTCTGATCGGAAAACCCATGGGCTAGCTGAAGAAGAGATCTCATTGCGGCGATGGGCTTGGCCTCAGAAACTATACCCCATTAAATTTAAGGAACGCCTTAAAACCGCTTGCATTCGAGAAATTGTCCAATCAGTCCCTTGGTCAAGTGGCCCAATGTTCTTCACTTGTTTGGAGTTAGATTGGGGATTCCCCGATAGAAACCCCGACACAAACTTTACTAAAGTTCTTCAATGGGTTGATGACCCATCTTTGGCTTTTGTGGACAAAAACGATGTTCGTAGTGGACCAGAATATGATGTTGACCAAGGCGTTTTTTGGGTATAATACCACCTTGGTTACGACAACATAAGGGAAAGGGATAAGATGAAAAGCTTCCTCGTTGAGATGAAACCCAAAGACAAGTCAGAGGACACTCGTTCTCACAAAATCAGTAGCCAAGATCAACAAACAGCAGAACTGTGGGGACAAAAATGTCTTTTGGCTCAAAGAAGAGACCCTTCCGCATATAGAATTATTGCGACAGAAATCATTGAAACACCAGTAGTTAAGCCTGTGGAAAAACCAAAGGAAGAAGTCAAAGAAAAACTCAAAGCAAGACCGAAGGTCAAGAAGAATACCCTGAAGACAGCCGTAGATCAGGCTGTTAAGAATCAACAAGCCTAATCGCTTGGATCTGTGAAAGTGGGACAAACCATTGTTGTCCCCCTAAAGATAAAGCCAAATAATCTTCTCCCACTTTAATAATCGTTCCCTTATGAATCTCTTTAGTGTAATATATCTCGATAATCTGTCCCACATTGTTTTTCAAAAGAGTCCTGAAATCATCTTTTAAAGATGATTTGAAAAATCCAAACAGATAGCCCCAAATAATCCCTATTATTTTACCCATTGGAAATCCCTTGAACTCTTGGTTGCATCAATGCAACTACTTAGCTTTTGTCTAAGAACTTTAGATAATGGGCCTTTATAAAAGGAAGGGGTGTTGCAGGACATTGTTTTACAAACGACGGGGTACTTTTCTACAAAGAAGTCAGCCACATAAACTCTGTCCTTTTTCCAAGGTTTCCAAATTTTTGTCATCTTCATTACAGGATCTGGGATCTCAATCCCTGCGGCTTTTAGAGAAATAGTTCCTAATTCGGTACAATATAAAGATTCGTCACAGTCTGAATTAAATATGAAATCATATTTTTTACCTACGTTCCCTAACGCTGTTTTAACAATAGCTTCTTGTTGAAGAGCAGTTGTCCAAGGTCTTATCACAACCAATTCGTCGTAGTGGCTAAAGACATCTAGCAAATCTTGTGTCTTTACTCCCTCTGATTCAGCATGTGTAATTGTTCTTCGGAATCTATTTGGGAAATATTCGTCTGTGTCTACTTTGTAACTTACACCATAAGATAAGGGGTCAACAATTGATTCCCCATTATAATGTCCAAAAACAGTTCCTGTATAAACCATCAAATGTTTAAATGTACCGGGGATAGCTGAATTAGACCCCTTATATTTATCCTGTGTTGTTAGAAGAATATCTCCCGGAAGGAGAAGAGAAGAAAATAACCTATAGTCATTTCCTCTAGTTCTCGTTCTGTAAGGACCGTAAGCAACTAAAGGATAAGGCCATAAGCCAACCATGTTTTTAGAAGTCCAAATATCTCCAACTATTGTTGCCATTTTGGCTTGTATCTCTGCAAGCATATTTTTCTCCTCCAGTTATTCAAAAAAAAAAGGCACTCTTTTGGAGTGCCCTTTTTTCGGAACTTATTTTTACAGTAACTATCTTTACGAACCGGAAGTTACGACGACTTTGGCAACAGCGTAGTCGTTCATCACGACAATACCAATTTCTTCGTAAATTACCCATCCCAGACGCAAATGTCTAGGATCATCGGCAGGAAGTACGGTAATATCCTGACGAATTGGGAAACAACCAACGTAATCGGCTGGAGCAAGCAACAGAACCGTGTCCGTTGGCATTCTGCTAGATACGTGAATATCAGCAGTGAAAAGGTGACCAAACAAACCACTGGTCAAAACTTCTCGCTGTGATGCTTCATCGTAAACAGTCTTACCAAAGTTACGGACATCGCCGTATCTCTGGGCATGCATGACAATCTTCGCAACGGTCAAATCGTGAGATTCGATGGTTACGAAAGCCTGATTAAGAGCAGTCAACGTGAGTGCTCCACCAGTTGCCGTTACAGTATGAGCGGCGTTGACAGCAGCTAACAAAGCGGTGAAGATGTTCGTATCTTCTTCCTTTTGGATAGCTTCTTTGGCCTTGATCTGGGCTCTATCAACAATGAAGAACCTTCTGGCCTTGATTTCCGACATACGAACAGTCGGATAAACCGAAATTTCGAACAATGGGACGAGAACTTCTTCGCCATCTTGAATCTGAAGAGGAACTCCACCACGTCTCGAAATAACGTTCGCAACGCTCATTACGTCGCGTTCGTAACGGGCCAAAGCACCCTGAGGAAGCTCGTCAACCATGAGCAACTTTCTGCCCACAGCTTGATATTCCAACGCTCTGCGGATGGGTTCAACCATTGCTTGAGCGAGGGCAACTCTGCCTTCGTCGGTGTCAAGAGCCTGAGCAATCAGGGCTTCTTTTTCCGCGTCTGACATATTAGTTTTGGTAAACATTGTGTTTAACCTCTCTTATCTAAGGATGGTTCCAGTTTTTCCGAAACCATCCTGATCCTTTTCCATACTGGTAATTAAATTACCTGACTGTATTCCAAATAATCTCCAAGGCTAATTGAGCCCTGAACATCAGTGCCCGGAACTCCCGAAGGATATGCACCGGGAACTTTTACTACTCTGCCTACGATCTGAGTTGAAGCAGAAGCGGCAACGGTCAACTTGCCGTTGCCTGAAACATACAACGGATCATTGATCGCATATGAACCCGCTTCAAACTGATTCGTGGCAAATACGCCACCATTATGATAAACCGTCATGCGTCCTGAAGCCTTCGTTTCATCAAAGGTGTCAGAAACACGATTGATGAACTGCTGAGCAGTCGCGGCAGCCCCAATGTACGCACTGTTCGTTGAAGGAAGACCGGAAACACTGGTTGACTTCGTATCAGCAGCAACACCAAGAGCAATTTCTCCACCCGCTCCTGTCGCCTTTACGATGGCACCCGTGGGGTCCAACTTAACAAACATTCCTTCGATGATTTCTTGTCCAGCCACAACTGGATAATGATCAGCGATAATGAACCACTTCTCGATGAGAGCCATTGTTATAATCTCCTTAGCAATTTGCTCATTCTTATACTTCTACTTCTATGTCCTTTTTCCTTCAACAATTTACAAATATTATTTACTTCTCCATTTCATCCAAATTATTAAGGTCATTCGTTAATTTGAATGCCTCAACCAATTTGTCTTTGAGCGACTTTTCATTAGAAGAAGAAGCAACTACGATTGGGATACATATCCCCGCCGTTTTCTGGTTTCCTTGTTTCTCAGCATTTACCTTGATGGCATTCATGGCTCTCTGCCTTGCAACTCTTGTGCTAGCTGCTAAAGCTTGGATTGCCTGAACTGGCATCTTGGCGTATTTTTCGAGCGTTTCGTTATATTCATTTTCGCCAATTTCTCCATTCCTGAGTAAATCGGCTACGTAAGCTGAAGCGGCTTTAAGTCTGGCTTCCCGTACTTCGGAGGATACGCTGTTCGGTTGATTGTTAGCGATAATAGTTCCTTTAGTTGACAAATCTCCTCCCGTAAGCTCTTCGTTACCAAGAGCGGGACCACCAGCCGGTACTTTCGGCCCTTCCTTCGCAGCAGGCTCTTCGTTGCCCATAAGGCTCTTGTCGCCTGCACTTACGTCTGACTTTTTAACTTCTGCGGCGTCAAACTTCTCTTCATTACCCATTGTCTTTCCGTCTTGGAATTTGCATTCTCCATTTGGGAAACCTTCTTGTGTAAGGTTGCCTTCCGAAATAGGTTTCGGATCTTCAACTTTCTTATCTGCGGCTTGCTTCGTGGTCTTATTTGTCGCAGCTTCGGCTTCCTTCTCTCCTTTATTGGTGAATTCATCTCCCTCTTTCTTGCCGGTATCAATCTTGACCTGACCCTTTTCGGAATCGGGTTTCTTACCATTACCCTTTGAAGTGGCTCCACCGTCATCCGGTTTCTTTTCGCCATCATTGGTGAATTTTTCGGCTTCCAACTTGCTTGTATCCGTCTTCAAGCAGCCATCTTCCTCAACGCATTTTGCCTTCTTGAGGATAGCCAATGCAGCTTCGGCGTAGGCTTTGATATCTCCATTGAATGAAATCTGGGAAATTTCTTTCACAATATTTTCAGTCAAATTAGAGACCTTGCTTTCAACAGAAACTGATTCGAATGGAGAAGCGATTCGCATTCCACTGTCATTTAAAGTTACATTGACAGCCTTGTGGGCTTTCTTTGCGGCTCTAAGTGCGTTGGCAGCGAATTTCTTGGCATCTCCATCGAATTTAACTGATTCGATAGCTTCCTGAATAGCCTTCATAGCTGTATCATTGGTTCTATGGATAGAAGCTTTGGCGAGGAATTTCTTGCCATCTGGAGCCGTTACCAGAATTCCTTCTGGTCGGATAGAAGCAATAATTGTTCCCTTGGTAGATACGTCTCCACCAGTTAATTCTTCATTCTTAATAGGAGCACTTCCGGCTGGAACACTGGCTTTGCCTTCTGGGTAACTTTCGTCTTTACCCAAAATGCTAGCCTGACCACCGGTAATTTCGCTGCGATTTACTTCTTTCGCATCGAATTTCTGTTCGTTCTTCATAGTCGTTCCGTCTTGGAATTTCTTCCCATTTGCGGAATAACCTTCCTGTTCCAAGTTTCCTTCATTGATGGGCTTAGGATCTTCTACGCCCTTTTCTTTTGCAGGAATCTTCTTATGGCCAACTTCTTGTTCGTCGGCTTGAGCAACCTTCGTAGTTTTCTTGGCTGAAGCTTCCTTCATATCTTTGCCTTCCTTTTCTTCTGATTCTTCACTTTCTGATTCTTCTCTCTCTTCGCCTTTATCGGTCATTTCTTCATGACCTTCTTTGTGCTCATCTTCTAGCTCTTTACCTTCTTCATGTTCTAGTTTTTCTTCGGCGGGAGTTTCATTTTCTTCGTGTTTCTCATATTGTTCAGAAGTTTCTCCTTCTGGATGTCCATGAGCTTGTCCCGGTTCTACCTTCCTTATTTCATAAACTGGAGCAGCAGCCATTGTCGAACCGCAACCTTTGCAGGTAGATGTTTCGTCGCTGACTGTAACTGATTTTCCGGGTTGCTGAAGTTCTTCGGGTTTTCCCGGAATTCCAGCTTCTGGAGCGGCTGGTTCACCAAGGCCTTCTGAGGATGGATCACCAAGACCGTCAAGACTTTCTTGGGCCGGTTCGTCAAGACCATCAAGACCTTCTTCGCCTTCCGGGTCAGCAACGCCGTCAAGACCATCAAGACCTTCTTCTGTGGTACCAATTTCTCCACCTGAAGGAAGACCATCCAAATCCCCTTCTCCACCCAATTGAGATTGGAGAGATTCAAGGATCTGTTCGGCAAATTCTTTAGGAACTTCAAGATTAACTGTTTCTTCTTGAGGAGCATCGCTAAGGCCACCTTCCATATCCATATCGCCTTCCGGCTCAACGGACATATCAACTTCAACCTGCTCATCCTGACCCTGTGGATCAACCAAATCAACTTCTTCGGTCATTACTTCAGAAGATTCTGGGCTTCCCAATCCCTGCTCTTCGTCACTGACAACTTCGTCAGCGAGATCAGAAACATCATGTTCGGTTTCTACTTCGTCCATCATCTGACCGAAATCTGCTTTCATCATGTCATCCATGGCGTAAGCACGGAGATATTGAGTAACTTCTTTGGCTGCATTCTTTTCGAATTTCATTTCTTTCGAAAGATATTCCTCGCATCGATCCGTGTCATCGTTCTTCGACAGGGTTTCTGCGAGTTTCATGGCTAATTTAACAACCTTATCTTTGTTACCAGCAAAACGATCATTGATGGATTCCCATCGATCATTTAATTGGTTGCAAACGCAATCTGCCAAAGCCGCTCCTTGGCAAGGTCCGCTCAAGGCAACAGCATTTAGGCCCCAACGTCTGGCTATTTTCGCCTTGCATTCATCCAAGGGAAAAGCTTTTTTGCTATCGATAAGTGCCTGTTCGGCCTTCTTGACTCTTGGCATTTCGTATGTCTCCTTGACTTAATTTAAAATCCTACAAAAGTCCCTGATCATGTAGAGAAGCAATAATAGAAGCTTTCTCATCGAAATTCGCAGCTTCAAATTTCTCTATAAGACTTGCTTCCTTCAATGCCTTCAACAGACAGGCTTTCTTTTCTTGCTGGTTATTTATTTTAGCTACTTTGGTAATATTACTGGGTTTCCAAGCAACTCTAGCTTCGAGATTTTTCTCTGAATCAACAGAAACATCTACACGATATGGTTTCTTACAATCGTGACATCGGCCAATTCCTGTGCCATTCTTAAAAGCAAGTTTGACTCCGTTTACGCCACAATGTGGGCAAACATGTCCAATTGGTTTATTCTCAGACTGCTTAACCATTTCTGGTGTGATCTTGAAGGAAGCCGCGATTCCACCGATTCCGCCAGCAGGACCACCAACTGGTGGCATTGCTGCACCGGGGCCACCAGCCATATCACCGATACCACCTTCGTCAGCTATTTCGTCTCCAAGGCCTTCCTCTTTTTTCGATGAAGGTCCTTTTTCCTCAATAACTCCGGGGAAGGTATGAACTTTAACAACGAACGACATTTCGCCTTCGGCTCCACAATTATTGCACTGGAATTCCCCAGATTTAACATCAACATCATCCTGTCCGCAAACTGGACAAATTGATCCCGGAGGAACAGCTTCGCCTGCACCAGCTTCTTCATCACCTAAACCTTCTTCGGCCATGGGATCGGCAGCCAATGAACTGACTGGAGCACCAGCGGATGGATCTCCGGGCATCGGAGTTGGCATTGTTGTCCCGCCACCACCGCCCATTGGTCCACCAGCAGGAGCAGCCCCCGGCATTCCACCACCGGCTGGCATCTGTGCTTCTACTGTTTTTCGAGCTTCTTTTCTGGATTTAGCAGATTCTGCTTTGGCTACCTTCTGTTCCTCTTCCGTCATCTTTGTACCAGCAACTGAAACATGGACTTTGGTCCCATCTTTCTCGACGGAAATATTTTTTGTTACTTTAATTCCATGATCACTGGCAACTCTGGAAGCGGCTTCGAAAGCAGCTTTCGTGAAATCCTGAGATTCTGGAGCAACATCAATTTCTTTGACATTAAGATCAACCCGAACTGATTCTTCAGTATCTTCGTTAAGGGCTTCCTTAAAGAAGTCAGTCTGAGGAACAGTCTGTTTGGGCTGCAATGCGTCAGCTTCGACTTTTATCTGTTCGGCAATAGCTTTTAGAGGTTCCTTGGAATTAGCAAAGGCTCTAAGAGCCTTCACCGCAACTTCTGCACACATTCCGCTATCAGCCAAACTACCGAGTAGATAAGTTCCTGAAGCATTCGTCAAAGATGTCCCATGGAAAGCCGCTCTCTTCAACAATGAGGAGCGTTCGTCTTTCTGGCTTGCCAACTTATCAAAGTTTTCCATAGCCTTGATAGTAGTAACTGGGTTTTCAATGATTGACAAACCGATAGCCATGATCTCGTCTGGGGTAGCTTTAGTTGCAATACAAGTCTTGGCCATAGCTGATTTTACAGCAGACATGGCTTTCTTTGCGTCTTCAACGCTGGAAATTCTTCTGCCCCAAGGTTCTCCCTGATCTTTAAGCTGTTTTTCTGTGATTTCGTGTTTTGGAGAATGAGTCTTTTCAGCGGATTCCCATTGGCGAAGTTGATTTTCCGTAATGGTTTCCTTCTGATCAGAAACCCCAGAGGCTCTTTCTTTCTCGCCAGCGGGGTTGGTATTTCCTTTAATTCCATTATCACGAAGCTGAAGCTCAGTGATTTCTTCATTCTTCTTATCTACACCCTGACGATCAAATTTATCACTAGGAACATCATTAAGCTGTTTCTCGGTGACAGTTTCTTTTGGATCATCTTTTCTGGTGTGAGTGTCATAACCAGTATGTTTTTCATCCAATTGTTTCTCGGTGATCGATTCTCTGATTTCTTTTTCTCTTGGATGAAGAGGAGGTTTTTGGGTTTCCAACTGAAGTTCTTGAGTTTGTTCTATTTGTTCGGCAGTATTTGTAGGAGCTTTTTCAGCTACTTTAGTCTTAAGTGCGTTTAACATATAATCTCCTACCATTTTCGGGTTTTCGTTTAGCATTTCCTGAACATCTGGTTCGAGTT
>Ga0307380_10004831_pt1 | contig 18030 bp, 17 predicted proteins | sample UN3MG_FD_202239 | JGI IMG/M metagenome (GOLD analysis project Ga0307380, IMG submission 202239) | Soil microbial communities from Risofladan, Vaasa, Finland - UN-3 | ecosystem: Environmental > Terrestrial > Soil > Coastal area > Acid sulfate soil | place: Finland: Risofladan, Vaasa | collected...
GCGCCCAACACCCACACCTGCCCCGTATGTCTGGGTATGCCCGGTGTGCTCCCCGTCCTGAATAAAAAGGTGGTTGATTACACCCTGCGCATGGCCGTTGCAACACACTGTGAAATCAACCGGGAAAGCAGATTTGCCCGTAAAAACTATTTCTATCCGGACCTACCCAAAGGATACCAGATTTCTCAGTACGAATTGCCGATCGCCCAAAATGGATCGATTGAAATAGAACTAAACGGCCGGAAAAAACGGATCGGTATTACTCGAATTCACATGGAAGAAGATGCCGGCAAATTGACCCATGATCCTGACCGCCCATTGAGTATGGTCGATTTCAACCGAACCGGCGTGCCCCTGATGGAGATTGTCAGCGAGCCGGACATCCGATCTCCTGAAGAGGCCGGTGCGTATCTCCGACAGATGAGATCCATCGTCCGCTACCTCGGCATCAGCGACGGCAATATGGAAGAAGGGAGCTTCCGGTGTGACGCAAATGTGTCCATCAGACCCAGAGGATCCGGCCCCTTCGGGACCCGGACGGAATTAAAAAATTTAAACTCCTTCAAGCACGTTGAGAAAGCGATTTCGTTTGAGATCAACCGACAAAAGGAAATCCTGGAAGACGGCGGCCAGGTGGTTCAGGAGACCCGATTGTGGGACCCGGACAAAAACAGAACCACATCCATGCGGGGCAAGGAGGAAGCTCATGACTACCGCTATTTTCCGGATCCCGACCTTTTGCCGCTGGTCATCGATGATGACTGGATCGATCGGATCAAAACAGCCATTCCTGAACTTCCGGATGAAAAGAAGCAGCGGTTTATGGATGAATACACGCTCCCGTCATACGACGCCGAACTTCTGACATCGAGCCGCGAGCTTGCGGATTACTTTGAGGCCTGTATGGAAGCCTTCCCAAAGCCCAAGCAAGTCAGCAACTGGGTCATGGGGTCTTTGCTGGGTCTGTTAAATGCCCAGGGCATGTCCATTGCCGAGTCGCCGATTTCCCCCGAAAATCTCTCCCAACTTCTTAAACTGATTGACCAAAAGATTATCAGCGGTAAAATCGCCAAAACCGTATTTGAGGAAATGGCACACACCGGCCGGCCGCCCAAAGAAATCGTGGGAAAAAAGGGACTGGTTCAGGTGACCGATGAATCGTCCATAAAATCGGCGGTATTAACGGTGCTCCAACAGTGTTCAAAGGAAGTGGACGATTATAAAAACGGCAAGACCAAGCTTTTCGGATTTTTCGTCGGCCAGGTCATGAAGGAGACCCAAGGCAAGGCCAATCCGAAAATCGTCAACGAAATATTAAAAAACCTGCTCGGCGAATAGTGGGGGTGCCTTGGATGATGATGCACCTCACCCATTAAAGGCAGGAACAAAATCGAAGATTTTTTGTAAAACATATTTATCGGCTTTCGTCTAAACAGCCTAAGGAGGACAGTTTTTGAAAACCACATGTTACACAACCTTCAGGATATTTCTTCTTGGAATGATAGTTTTTATTTTCATTTTCGGCATCCAAGTCCATGCCGCCGCCAAACCGGTTCAGGTCGCGGTTGTCCCCTTTAAGGTGAATGCGGAAAAGGATCTTTCCTTTTTAAGAGACGGCATCGTTGATATGCTCTCATCTCGACTCTCCTGGGCGGACAAGGTCACGGTAGTCAACAGCCAGGAGACCCTAAAGGCCCTTAAAACGGTTGCCGGTCCGCTAAATGAAGTCAAAGCACGGGAAATGGGGACCAAACTGGACGCCGACTTTGTTCTGTTCGGCAGTCTCACGGTTATCGGAAACAGCGTAAGCATCGACGCAAAAATGGTGGATGTTTCCGGTGAAAAGGAAACCCTCTCTTTTTTCAACCAGAGCCAGGGGATGGACCCGGTGATTCCGGCCATCAATGTTTTTGCATCAGACATCAATGAGAAGAAGTTCGGCCGTGTTATGCCGTCCCAGAAGACGCCGGCAGCGTCTCAGGCCCAACAGACTCAGACACTTCAGGATCAGCCCCAATCCGATGCCCGAGCCCATCCGGAAAAACTGATTGTCGGCGGATATGCCGGCGGTGAAACCCAGGAAACCCAAAATGCCGCCCCGGGCTCCGCTTTTATCGCCACACAAATGTCCAAAAGCCAGTCGGCTCAATTCTGGAAAAGCCGAAATATAAAACAGCGGATCACCGGTGTTGCCTTGGGAGATATTGACAAGGACGGCAAAACAGAGACCGTCATGATTACCGATCATTCGGTTGAAGCCTACCGGTTTGACCATAAACGGTTCTTGAAAATAAAAACCATCGCCGAACGGTCTCATGACTATCTCATCGGGGTTGACGTGGCGGACATCAACGGCAATGGATATCCTGAAATTTTTGTTACCGCACTGAATCCTTCGAGAGAGTTCGTCAAATCCTTTGTGCTTGAATTCGACGGCAAAACCTATATTGAAATCGTTAAGAAGAGCAACTGGTATTTTAGAACTGTTGAAACGCCGGAACGGGGCAGAATTCTCCTCGGCCAAAAACAGGGGATAAACAGTCCGTTTGACGACCGAATCTATGAACTGGTCTGGCAGAATTCCGAATACGATGCGGCCGAACCGGTCATGCCCCCCCGTCGGGCCAACGTACTGGGCCTTGCCTCCGGCGATGCCCGGAACGACGGCACTCAAGTGGCCGTGCTGTTCGACAAACTCGATTATCTAAGGATATACGATTCAAAGGGGGACGAAATATGGAAAGACGGAGAACACTCCGGAGGAACACCCCGTTATTTTCAGATGCCCAACCTGGGCAGCAAAGACACCGAGAACCATGCATATTATCCCATGCGAATTCTGATTCGGGATATTAACAAGGACGGAAAAAATGACGTAATTACCGCCAAAAACTACCGTCTCAGCCAAATCCTTTCCGCCAGAATGTTTCAAAACGGAGAACTGGAAATCCGTTCCTGGGACGGAATCGGGCTTGCCGTGCTCTGGCGAACACGAAAACTTTCAGGCCATATCAGTGATTTTGCCATCGGCGATTTTGACAATGACGGTGCGGACGAACTGGTGGCAGCCCTTGTTATCAAGACCGGAGCTGTGGCGATGACAACCCCGAAAAGTGCGCTGATTGCCTATGAATTGCAATAGGCGTTGGTCACTTGTCACTTGTCATTGGTCATTGGTCGATTGTCATTGGGCATTGGTCACTGGTCATTGGTCACTGGTCATTGGGACAAGTTTTTAAATCAAGTAATGCAACCGCATCTTTTGTGATGTTTTTATCTGATTCCAGCAGCGGGGGGTCAAGGGGCCAAGGATTCCAGGCTTCAAGTGAATGCTTAAGAATTAGAGAGAGCTGAAAGTTTGCCAAAGGTCGTGCAGACGCGGAAAGGGTTCAAAACGCAGAACCCGGATCCCAGAACTGTAAATAGATAGAATCCCACTAAACCCATTACACCAACGCTCCAATATTCCAGCTTAACCGATTGAGATGGCACAGCCCTTGTTTCTCATCGGGGCAGAGGCATGGCCCTTCGAAGATTCCCCGTCGCGGGGGAGGACCAGGCTTTTCAGAACCAAATAAAAAAACCCGGAGCAGATGCCCCGGGTTTTTTTTTGTTGTACGTCAACCTGTTAAGACAGGATTACTTGAAGTCGATCCTCCAGAAAACACCAACAATGGTGTTATCGCCATTGTCGCTATCAACACCGGCTGTGGTTGTCTCCATATTGTCCTGAAAGATGAATTCCGGGATAATATAGAAACCAGGCGCCACGGTGTATTTATACAGCAACGCAATCGCCTGTGTTTTATCTTCATATGTTCCGGGAAGATCGTATTCGGAGGCTACGTAGGAATAGTTGGCTTCAATGGTATTGGAGTCGTTAATCTTGTATCCCAATGCCAATACACCGCCCCATGCAGTGGTATCTTGCACATCAGTGCCATCAAATTGTGCATTTTCGTTAATCGCGGTCCAAGCACCGTAGTTGCCGCCGTTCTGCCGGTAGGTAAGTGCAGCACCCAGATAGGCCGGGCCGAAATCGAACTTTCCGCGAACACCTGCAACCCAAGAGTTGATGGTCACGTCGGAGTCGGCGACATCGACAGCTTTATAGGTCTGGAAGCCGCCGATAAAGTCGAGTTGGCCCCAATCCCCCTTCAGATCATAACGGGCTTCGATTTTGGGGAGCATTACATCGACATCTGAAGTATATGCTCCAACGCCGCCCGCGTGGGTATCCGTCGGCAGGAATGCGATCCGCAAATTATTGATGGTGAACCGCATCTGGGAGGTACGCGCCATTGTGATTCCGATACCGCCGAACTGCTGAAGACCGCCGGAATAGTAGTTGATCCCGGAGACCGGAGCGTCATACAGCGGATAATTCTGACCAACCATGAACTGCCAGGAACCAAAATCGTATTCGCCCCAGAGAAGTCTCAGTCTCAAATTCCCAAGACCGGAAGCGCCGCTGTCCGATTCGATGTTACCGGTTGAGCCGCGGCTGCCTGCTCTGGCATCTATTTCAAACTTGCCGGTGATTTTATCGGATTTAAAATTGGCGCCAAAACGGGTCAGATGTCCCATCCGCCATTCAAGATCGCCATCCGTGAATCCATTACCCTCACCCGGATCAGCATCATTATAGTAGGTTCTGAAACGGGCGCTGCCGTACAGATCTACATCTGCCATGGCGGTTGCGACAGCCGCACCCACCATTGCAAAAGCTGCAACAAATATGATAAATTTCTTCATCTTCAATTTTCCTCCTTAATGGAATTGAATTTACGTTAAACAACTTAACCTAATATTTACCTAATAATTTCCGGTTCTTCTTTTTGCCGATTCACCTCCTTTCTCCGCGCAGCAGATTCCAACAGGAAAATTGGCCTCCAATACGCTGAATTAATTTCCAAATGTTCCATCCATACCAGTACAGACAGAACATTTGGAATCCAAATACCAGTCCATTGCCAAAATGTCAAGGATCTTTTTTGACAAAACAATCACGAAAATACAAAAAATTGTAACAGGTTAGCCTTAAAAACGCAATGTCTCAATACGGTTTTATATGGAAAAATGCAGATATTTTTTGGGTATCATGGGCTGAAAATTTTATTATGTCAAGTAGAATTATATATAATTTATATATAATTCTATTGAATTAGGATATGTTGTATGTTATTAGAACAATTTACTATATATTGTGCAAACGCCCAGCAAAATTATGTATAAAATCGAGCTGTTTTCCGATAATTTAACGTTTATGTACCGTAATTACTCAGGTTTAACGTTCCATGGTTGACGGCTTCGTAAAAAGTCCAACTTCTGCGTTGCGCTGCATTCCTCGTCATTGCGACGTACGATAAGTACGTCTCATTCCTCGGAATTTGCGCGCCTTGAATTTGAAGCTTTTTACTTTGCCGTCGAATTTTGACTTTTTACGAGTTTATCATGGTTCAAGGTTAACTGATAAATTGAACGGTTTTAAACTATTGAGGCGTGGCAAAAAGCCTCGATAATGATCAAAGTTGCGTATAATGTATTTGACTTTTAGGTCATTATCTTCTAAGGCAAGCATAATCCAAGTTCTTCTCAATCCGAATATACCCTATATTCTATGAAGCATCTCAAAAAACAGGTAAATCACACCCTTTATATGCAGATCGACCCCCGTGACCTGCCGGATATTAAGTCGACGTTTCCCGAGTTCAGTAGGGTTTCTAAACGATATATCTTTTTAACCAGACAATTTAACAGGAGGTGTTAAATGAAAAAGCTTTTCGTTTTTCTGTGTGTTGCAGGCCTGATTGCTGCCAGTGCGTCTCCCCTTTTTGCCGGCGGCATTGACAACAAAACCAATTGGAGCGCGGAGTACATCAGAACCCTTAACCGGAATGCGGCAACCGACGCTGCCGATATCGTGATGTACAATCCGGCCGGTGTAATGAAGATGGATGATGGATTGTACGGCAATCTCTCCGTTCAATACATTCTCAAAGATTACACCAACAACATCAATGGCGTGGATTTAGACCAGGATGAACCTTCGCTTATACCTGGGTTGTTTTTGCTTTATAAACAAGATCGATGGGCCGGTTTCTTTGGCCTGTCCAACGTGTTGGGCGGCGGAAAAGTCGATTTTGAGGACGGGGATGCCACCACCACTTTTATCGGCTTGGGTATCCTTCCGTTTCTTCCGGCCGGTTACGGTATCAGCAATCAAAACTTAGAAGCGGAACATATCGGATTGGGCTACACATTTGGCGGGGCGTTTAAAATTAACGACATGTTCTCGGTTTCTCTGGCGGCGATGTATGTGGACACCCAAAAAGAAGCCAACGGCAGTGTCACGTTTACAAATGTTAATCCTTTAGCTCCCGATCAAACCGCTAACGTGGATTATGAGGAAGATGCTAATGGATGGGGCGGAGTAATCGGCGTGAACATTTCACCCACCGAACAGTGGAATATCGGCCTTCGGTATAACACCAAAGTCAATCTAGATTATGATCAAACCGTTAATCAGGACAACTTTGGGGTTCTGCCCAGACAGGGCATCACCAACGGCGGAGAAAGCACCCGCGATCTGCCCGCCATATTAGCACTAGGAGTATCCTATAAGTTGAACGACAAAATTCGACTGGAGACCAACTTTACCTACTATTTCAATGAGGATGCCGACTGGAGCGGTGATGAAGATCTTGTGGATAACGGCTATGACCTGGGGATCGCCCTTGAATACACCTTTAACCCCAAGCTGAAGGGGAGTATAGGATATTTGCACACAGATACCGGAATCGATGCCGAGTACATGCTTCCGGAGGCCCCGCAGCTGAACGCCAACACCATTGGCACCGGTGTTGCCTATGAAGCGATTCCCGGCATGATTTTGAACTTCAGCCTCGGAAATGCTTTCTACGAAAAAGATTCCTTTGGTTCGGTAGAATACGAAAAAAACAATTTTTTCATGGCTTTCGGCATTCAATATAAGTTTATGTAAAAATATCATTCCTTCACGATGTTATACAATCTAAAAGGGCCGGGTTTTACTCGGCCCTCTTTATTTTTAAAACCAAACCTTCGAAAAAATTTACAGTTATCGGACTGCGATAAATCGGACTCATAAAATATTCGGACCAAAGCGGTTCTGTTGAAGCTCCGTGCAGCCCCATTGGAACGGGAAATCCGCTTTGTTCCGACAAACTGCGAGAATGTATTCATTCTTGCGGTTCAAAAAGTTGGCAGGTAGCGTGATATTAACTTAAAACTTGGCATATTATCTATGCTTGTGCTATGTTCTGTATAGATATGAAGTATACACAACATTTCAAAGATATGATGAAGGAACGCTTAATCCAACCAACTTGGGTAGATATGACCTTGAATGAACCAGAAAAGGTTGATGACAAACCCGATGGAACACGACATTATCTTCGGCGAATTCCAGAACATGGAAACCGATGGCTCCGTATTGTTGTAAACGTGAAAGCTAAACCCAATAAGGCTGTCACCGTATTTTTTGACAGAGGAATGAAAGGCAAACAATGAAGTTAAAGGTAGATAAAGAAAATAATGCACTATATTTCCGGTTAGATGAAAATGCAATAGTGGAATCAGAGGAAGTCCGTCCTGGTGTAATTCTTGATTTCGATAAAAATGGTCGAGTGGTAGGGGTTGAATTTCTTGATATTTCAGAACGAGCCGGTCAGGATGCACTAACAACCTTGCATTTTCAAACCGTGTAGTTTCAATATTGCAGGAACAGGATTTGTCTTGTCACTCGTCACTATTCACTTTTTTCATACAATTCTTTTGAACAATTTTTCAAGATCCTTGAGGGTCATTTTAATCCAGACAGGCCGGCCGTGGGGACAGTTTGAGGGCTGATCACACCGATCGAGCTGCTCCAGCAACCCCTTGATTTCTTTATCTGAAAGCTGCTGGTTGGCCCGGATGGCTCCGTGGCAGGCCATGAGCATCAGACACGCGTCAATGGCTTTTTCAAGACCGGGCGCAAAACCGATCTGGGCCATCTTTTCAACCATCTCGATGACCAGGGGTTTAATCGCTCGGTCTTTGAGAAGTGCAGGAACCGCCTTGACCACAAAAGTATCCCCGCCAAAGGGTTCTATTTCCAGTCCCAGTTCATTCAGATCCGGAATCAGTTTCTCAAGAATTTTCGCTTCCCTGTATCCGAGATCGAAGGTTTCCGGGATGAGAAGTTTCTGGGCCGTCTTTCTATAATCTAAAGAGCGGTTCTTGAGTCGTTCAAAAAAGATCCGTTCGTGGGCGGCGTGCTGGTCGATGAGAACAAGCCCGTCAGCGGACTCGCAGAGAATATAGGTGTCATGAAACTGACCGATCACTCTTAAATCGCTGAACATTTTTTTTGACCAGAGCGCCGTCTGGGTGCCGGTGGGCGTGAAGCCAAAATTCCGCTTGCTCGGGGATGCCGGTCGTAGCGGAGCAAAGATCCCGTTTGATCGGGGATACCGGTTGTTGGTTGCCGGATGTCGGGCGTTGATGTTTTGTTCGGGTATTCCGAAATGGGCTGTTGGTTCGGCAACACCCGGCTGTTCGGCGGACGGACGGCTTTCCCGGGTTTTCTTCAGGGTCCATCCGGGCTGATCCGAAAAACGCAATCTATCCCTCACAACCCCGGCAACGGTATCATGAACCTTTTTCTGCTGGGCAAACCTCACCTCGTGTTTGGTGGGGTGAACGTTAACATCCACCTGGTCATAGGGCACACGGATAAAAAGGACGGCCACCGGGTACTGTCCCTTTACCAATCTGCCATGATACCCTTCCAACAGGGCATGCTGGATGACCCGGTCACGGACATATCTGCCGTTTACATAGACGTAGATTCCCCGGGATGTACTGCGGGTAACCCTGGGAGTAGACATCCAGCCGGCCATGGAAAGACCATCTCCGGCAAATTCCATTTTCAAAAGATCATCTTTGATTTCTCTGCCCAGAACATCGACGATCCTGTCCGCAGGATTGTCTGTGGCCGGCCAGTCTTTAACACGTCTGTCGTTGTGGGTAAGCCTGAAGTGGACGCCGGGCCGGCCCAAGGCCGTACTGGAAACCGCATCTGCAATGTGCCCCATCTCCGTGTTTACGGTCTTTAAGAATTTTCGCCGGGCAGGCATGTTAAAGAAAAGCTGTTTAACGGTGACCATGGTCCCCCGTGGCGCGCCGATTTCCGAAACTTTTTTGAGGGTGCCCCCTTCAACAATAATTTCGGTTCCGGCCTGGGAGGTTGGGTCCCGGGTTACCAGAGAAAATTTTGAAACCGCGGCGATGCTCGGCAGGGCTTCACCCCTGAATCCAAGGGTGTTGATTGCAAACAGATCTTCGTCTTTGTGTATTTTACTGGTTGCATAGCGTTCCGGTGCCAGAAGGGCATCATCCCGGTTCATTCCGGTACCGTTGTCGGAGACCCGGATCAGAGACCGCCCCCCTTTTTCCACTTCAATCATGATTCGGCCGCTGTCTGCATCCAGGGCATTTTCGACCAGCTCTTTGACCACCGAAGACGGGCGCTCCACAACTTCCCCCGCGGCGATTTTGTTTGAAAGGATTTCAGGGAGTATTTTTATTTTAGACATAATTGATACGCAAAAAGACAGTGACAATCAACGAGTAACGAGAGATAGGTGACAAGTAAAATTCGCCGATCAACCATTACGCGTCACTCGTTCCTCTTTTCTATTCACTCTTTACTATTTTCTGTTTTTTCAAGAAGTTTGCGGCGCAAGAAATCCTCGCATAGGGGTGACAGATCGAATTTGGCACAGGCCTCTTGGATGACGGCTGTTAATTCCTTTCCGGGATTGTACTTTCTTTCATCAGAGACCCATTTGACGGCTTTTCTTAAATCTTCCCCTGTTGGCTGAATACTCATATTCTGTTTTTCCTTTTTTTATAACCGCTGATTAACGCGGCCAAATCGTCGGCTCATCTGGCCGGCCATTAAGTTTCATGCCTTTGTCTTTTTATTTCAATCGACAGCGCATTTTCATAGATTTGGTTTTTTCTTATGAAAATCCGTTGCTTGCTCGAAATTGTATGCCACCTTGAAGAGCTTTCCCTCCTCAAAATGTCTTGCCATTATCTGGAGCCCGATGGGAAGGCCTTCCGATGAAAATCCGCAGGGAACGGAAATACCGGGTATCCCGGCAAGATTTGCCGAAAGCGTAAAGATGTCTGACAAGTACATGGTCAGCGGATCATCGGTCATCGCCCCTAATTTGAAGGCCGGTGTGGGCGCCACCGGTGCCAAAATCACATCACAGGTTTCAAAAGCTTTGTTAAAATCTCTGACAATCAATGTTCTCACCTGGGATGCCTTGCCGTAGTATGCATCGTAATATCCTGCCGAAAGGGAATAGGTCCCAAGGATAATCCGGCGCTGAACCTCGGGACCGAACCCTTTAGACCGGGTGCTTTTGTACATTTCCATAAGACTGTTATTATCTTTGTCCCTGTATCCATACTTGACACCGTCATACCGGGCCAGGTTCGAGCTGGCTTCAGAAGGTGCGATGACATAATAGGCTGCCACCCCATATTCTGTGTGAGGCAGGGAGATTTCAACGGGTTCGGCGCCCAGGGCTTCGATTTTTTTAACCGCACGTTCAACCGCGTCAGAGACGTCTGGCTCAATCCCCTGCGTCGTGCCGTATTCCCTGGGAATGCCGACGACCATGCCTTTTAAACCATTTTCAAGAAAGGACGTATAGTCCGGTACATGCTCGGGCACGGATGTGGAATCCGCAGGATCATAGCCTGAAATAGAATTCATCAATATGGCGCAATCGGTGACATCCTTTGTCAAGGGGCCGATCTGGTCCAAGGAGGAGGCAAAAGCGACGAGACCAAAGCGGGAAACCCTCCCGTAAGTGGGCTTCAACCCGACCACGCCACAGTGAGATGCGGGTTGACGAATGGAACCGCCGGTATCCGACCCCAAGGATCCAATACACATGTCCGATGCAACAGCCGCCGCCGATCCGCCGCTTGAACCGCCGGGGATTCGGGTCAGATCCCATGGATTATGGGTCAGTTTGAAACCGGAGTGTTCGGTGGATGATCCCATGGCAAATTCATCCATGTTCAGCTTTCCAATAATCACGGCGCCGTCTTTTTTTAATTTCTTTACCACCGAGGCATCGTATGGGGGAATAAAATTTTCAAGAATCTTCGAACCGCAGGTTGTCCGGAGGCCTTTTGTGCAAATGAGGTCCTTGAGGGCGATGGGAATCCCGGTGAGGGGTGTAATGCGGCCTTCTGAAATTGCCTTGTCGGCAGTTTCAGCCTGTGCCATGGCCGTTTCAGAGTCCACGGTGATATATGCACCCACCTTTTCATCTACCGCATCTATTCGATCAAGAACCCCACGGGTCAGTTCCTGTGAAGATATGTCTTTCTGTTTTAATAGCCTGTGGGCTTCTTGGATTGTAAGTTCATAAATCTTCATACCTGCTAATCCTTTTATTCTGTATTATTGAAACAAGCTGATTTCAAAGGAGATTCAGGTGTGATTAAATTTTGTACTGGAAACTGTCTGAATGGATTAGGGATCGTTATGAAAGAACCATAATCTATTTGATTTAATGCTAAAATATCCTCTTCAAGACAAACCTTTATTAATAACCCGGGCCGGTTCTTTCATTAGGAGCCCTTATCCATGAGTTTTTTCAGTAAAAATTTAATTATACCTGAAGCGGCAATGTTTTTAAAAATCTAAAATCCGCATTCCGAACTCCAAAATCGATTAACCCACCACCTTTGGAACAATAAAATTTCCACCCTCTTTATCCGGAGCGTTGGCAAGGGCTGAATCCCTGTTAAAACTTTGCTGTTCATCATCCTCTCGAAAGGCATTGGTCATTGAAATGGCATGAGAGGTCGGCGTCACCCCTTTTGTGTCAACACTTTTCAACATGTCGACATATTCCAGAATCGTCCCAAGCTGTTCGGCAAACTTGTCGATCAATTCTGTGTCCACGTCAAGACGGGAAAGATCTGCCACATGGATCACTTCTTCTCTGCTTATTTTCATTGTATCTCCTAACCCGGCACCACCGGAAGAAATTGCCACAAAGACACAAAGAAAAACTGTTTGTTAAAATTCATCTTCGTGTCTTGGTGTCTTGGTGGCGAATATGTTTTGACATAAAATACACAGAATTTATTTTTAGGGAACTATCGCTGAACGATGATCGCTTCTATTTTTTCGTTTTTTAACCGTTCGATGGTGCCGCGGGCTTCAGCCCTGTTTTTAAAATACCCAACCCTAACTCTGTACCAGATGCCCTTATCCGGAATCTTTCCGATACTTCGATAGGCAGGGTATCCCCTTTTTTTTAACTTGGCCACCATTTTGTCGGCAGCCGCCGAATCCTTTAATGAAGCAATCTGAATGGTAAAATTTTCATTGCCTTCAGCCGATTTTTTTAAGTTGACCGTCTTCTTTTTTTGGGTTGTCTCGAGCTTTTTCGGCGGGCTTGTGTTCTTTGTTTCTGACTCGGCCTTTTTGGGCGGGCTTATTTTTCTTGTTTCGGACTCGACTTTTTTGGGCGGACTTGTTTTTTCTGTTCCGGATTCGGTCTTTTCTTCAGCCAATGGCTTGCTTTTTTGTTCAGGGATATCATCTTCAAGGCCTTCATCACTGCCGTTTTTTTTCAGTGTCTCATAAAAGCCCATTTTGGTTTTATCAATGTCAGCATTTGAATCTATTTTGTACTGATCCAGTTCTTTTTTGACAACAGCTTCCTTGAGAGCCGCCAATTCGTTCTGAAGTTTTTCCATATTAAACTTTACCGGCACCGTCTCTCTTCCCACAAGGATACCGAGCACGAACATCCATCCACAGGCAAACAACGTCAAACCGATCCATACGGCCAATCCTTTACGCGGCGGCGAAGGCGGAGACTTCTTTTTTTCCGGTGAGGCCTTTTCTTTTTTTCCCATTATTTTTTATGGGTTAATATACCCGAAGGGACAATATTTTAAAAAAATTAAAGTATTATCCCATTTTTTTTGTTTTCATGATTGTTCATTTTCACAAAGGTTTCAATTCATAAAGACTTTTCATTTCCAAGTCAAGACACTTTGAAGGCAAATTTGTCTCACCGTACTTGAAGCTTTTTCGCTTTTATGAGATAATCGGGTTGTCAATAATTGAAAGCATAAAATTGTAGATGGAAATCAAAACCTATTCAGAAATAATCGGTGGTCTAAATTAATGCAGGAGGAACAAAGATGCTGGTTAAAAATTGGATGAGCAAAGAGGTCGTAACTGTGGATGCTGATGATTCCATGCAGAATGCCATTTATATTCTACAGGAACAAAACATCAAAATGCTCCCGGTCATGGATGATGGAAATCTTGTAGGCATCATCACCGACAGGGACCTGAAAAAAGCATCCCCTTCCGATGCAACGACCCTCGATATGCACGAGCTTTTATTTTTGATATCCAAAATAAAAGTCAGGGATTTAATGAAAAAACCTGTTTATACGGTTCCGCCGGACTATACCGTGGAAGAAGCGGCCGCCCTCCTTCTGGAAAAAAAGATTTCAGGTCTTCCGGTGGTCGATGAAAACAATCGCCTGATCGGGATTATTACCCGCAGCGATCTTTTCAGAGTAATCATCTCCCTGAGCGGACTGGGGAAAAAGGGCATCCAGTTTGCCATTCGCATCAAAGACATGCCGGGCACCATCAAGGAGATCAGGGAACTCATCCACGAATATGGCGCACGCACCGCCAGTATAGTGAGTTCATCGGACAATGCGCCTGTCGATCATTTAAATTTCTACTTCAAAATTTACCAGATCGACAGACAAAAACTTCCCTCTCTTTTAGCGGATATTAAGGAGAAAGGGACCCTGCTCTATATGGTGGACCACCGGGAAAACAAGCGAATCATTTACGATTCGTAATTTTGTATTGACATAAACCATTTAATGATTTAAACATTTTTTAGAAAATTGCGGTCAGAAGGCTGCAGTAAAAATTCAATTTATCAAAAAAACAATCAAAACCACGAAGGTATGGATATCAAGAAGATTTCATAGCTTTGTGGTTTTTTTTTGCGGTAAAGGAGGCCCCATGAAAAAAAGCTCGATTTTCATACTTGTCGTTACAATGACGGTTTTTTTGGCAGGAAAGACTTTTGCCCATTTCGGCATGGTGATTCCTTCGGATTCCATGGTCATGCAAGACGAAAACAGAACTGTGACCCTTAAAGCATCCTTTTCTCATCCCTTCGAAGGCGTGGGTATGGAACTGATAAAACCTGAGGTTTTCGGTGTTCTGGCCCATGGTAAAAAACAGAATCTTCTCGGCAACCTGAAAAAAATTAAGATCATGGATCATACGGCCTGGGAGTTGGGCTATACCGTGAACAGACCGGGAATATATATGTTTTATATGGCGCCCAAACCCTACTGGGAATCTGCAGAGGATTGCTTTATCATACATTATACAAAGACGGTGGTAACGGCATTCGGTGACGATGAAGGGTGGGACACGGAAGTCGGACTCAAAACCGAGATTGTACCGCTTTCGAAACCTTTTGGGCTTTATACCGGAAATCTTTTTCAGGGGATCGTCAAACTCGACGGAAAGCCTGTCCCCTATGCAATGGTGGAAGTGGAATATTATAATAAAAATGGAACGTATAAAGCACCCAACGATTACATGGTCGCCCAGACCGTCAAAGCGGACAAAAACGGTGTTTTTTCCTATGCCGCGCCAAAAGCCGGATGGTGGGGTTTTGCCGCGCTCAACCAAGCGGATTTCAAGTTAAAGCAAGCCGGTGAAGAAAAAGACGTGGAACTCGGTGCAGTTATTTGGGTCAAGTTTCATGATATGAAATAATATATTTTCCCAGGGAAACTACACCTCAAATCGACCCGGTTGATGAGAATCAAATCCTGTTGCTTTAAACGTAACGATGCTGGATACTGGATGCTGGATACATCAAAAAACCCCTTCTTTTTAATCCAGCATCCAGAGACCGGCATCCGGAATTACGTGATAACCAATGAAAATTCAAATTAAAGCTTGGCATAAATTATAACACCCAATCCATTATAGATAGAGCAATGCATATATCCGAAGGCATATTATCACCCGCCGTTCTCATCGGCGGAGCGGCCCTTGCAGCGGCAGGTGTTGCTGTGGGCATGAAAAACTTCGATCAAAAAGAGATTCCCACCATGGGCATTTTGTCGGCGGCCTTTTTTGTCTCCACTTTAATCCACGTTCCCGCAGGTCCTGTTTCCGTGCATCTCATTCTCAACGGCCTGGTGGGTTTGATTTTAGGGTGGAAAGCCTTCCCCGCCATACTCGTCGGTCTCGCACTCCAGGCACTCCTTTTCCAGTTTGGCGGTATGACAACGCTCGGCGTGAACACGCTGAACATGGCGCTTCCCGCCGTTGTCTGCTACTATGTATTCGGAAATGGCCTGAAACCCGGAACCGGGCGGTCTGTTATCATTTTTTCGGCCTTTGGGGCCGGCTTCTGCTCGGTGTTGATGTCCGGCATTATGGTGGGATTTTCCTTGTATCTCACCGGCGAGGCGTTTTTGCCCGCCGCAAAACTGATAGTTGCTGCGCATGTGCCGGTAATGTTTATCGAGGGCATTTTGACGACTGCCTGCGTCCTGTTTTTAAGAAAGGTTAGACCCGAACTTCTGGAGGAAGCCAATGTGCCAAAACAATCTACATAAAACAAATGATATCCGGTTAAAGACTAAAATTTCAGGTCTTGTTTTCGCAATTTTATGGTGTTGGTTTTTCCCTGCTTCTGTATCTGCACACAAGGTCACTATTTTTGCCTGGGTAGACGGAGATACGGTTCACACCCAGAGCAAATTCAGCGGGAGCAAGCGGGTAAAAAATGCACCGGTACTTGTCTATGATCCCAAAGATGTTTTGCTTCTTGACGGAAAAACCGATAAAAATGGAATGTTCTCCTTTAAAATACCCCAAAAAACATCTTTAAAAATTGTACTGAAAGCTTCCATGGCCCATATGGCTGTTTGGAAAATACCGGTGGAGGCGTTTGGCGGGACTGAACCGGAGAATGCCGCCAAAACGGACGCTCTTCAGAATTCCCTTAAAACCCCTTCAGATTCGGTGAATATACAGACCCACGAACACGTTTCCGGATCTTCAGCCGTTGCTTTGGGAAAACGGGAAATCGAAGACATCATCGATGCAGCCCTGGATAAAAAGCTGGCGCCCCTAACTGAGATTATAGCAGATTCTATAGTTCGCGGTCCCGGGTTCACAGAGATTGTGGGTGGAATCGGTTATATTTTTGGACTGGTGGGCGTCGCCCTTTATTTTGCAAATCGAAAAAGAAAAACTGATGATTGAAGAACTTGCCAACGGAGATTCTTTTATCCGGCGACTCGATCCTCGCGGCAAGATCGTTGTCGTGTTCCTGTTTTCAATGGTCGTTGCCGCAGCCAACCGGCTTCAGGTCCTTTTGTGCGCGTTGGTGCTCGGTTTGTTGATTGTGCTGGCAGCCAAAGTTCCGGCAAAGGAACTCGTCAGAAGACTGATTCCCGTCAACATGCTGATTCTTTTCCTTTGGCTTTTTCTCCCTTTTACTTTTGGAGGAGAGCCGCTTTTATTTATAGGGCCCCTGGCTGTCACCCGAGAAGGCGTATTCTATGCGACCCGGATCACCCTTAAATCGAATGCCATGATGCTCATGCTCATCGCGCTGGTGGCATCCACACCCATCTCTACCATGGGCCATGCCATGCATACATTGGGAATCCCCAAAAAAATCGTACATCTGTTTTTCTTTACCTACCGCTATATTCATGTCATATACAGAGAATATTTCCGGTTGAAAAATTCAATGAAGATCCGAGGCTTTACACCCAAAACCAATCTGCATACCTACAAGACTTTTGCCTATATGGTGGGGATGCTTCTGGTCAGAAGTTTCGACAGGGGACAGAGGGTCCATAACGCCATGCTGTGTCGCGGTTTCAAGGGGAATCTTTACAGTTTAAGCAAGTTCTCCTTTAAAAAGAGCGATATCGTTTCCGTGGTTTTTATGCTGACGCTGATTATTCTTTTGGGAGTGCTGGAGTGGAAAAAAACGATTTGATTATTCATCTTCAAGGTATCTGTTTTAACTATCCGGGCAGCCCGAAGGTTCTCGACAGGCTCGATTTAAAACTTTACAGAGGGAACCGGATCGGGTTGATGGGGCCCAACGGCAGCGGGAAAACCACCCTCTTTCACATTATCATGGGTCTGTTAAAACCGTCTTCCGGATCCATCGAGATATTCAATCGCCCCGTAAAAACGGAAAAAGATTTTATCCGGGTCCGTGAGAAGATCGGCCTGCTCTTTCAGGATGCGGATGATCAGTTATTTTCACCGACGGTCTTGGAAGATGTCGCCTTCGGCCCTTTGAATATGGGCAAGTCCCGGGATGAAGCCATGGATATTGCCCGCAACACCTTAAACTTTTTAGGCCTTACCGGTTTTGAAGACAGGATCACCTACAAACTGTCCGGAGGGGAAAAAAAGCTGGTTTCCCTTGCCACAGTCCTTGCCATGGAACCCGAGGTGCTTCTTTTTGATGAACCGACCAGCGGTCTTGATGATCGGACAAAGGCGACCCTTAAAGACGTGCTGGCCGGTCTCGATCTATCCTATATTATCATATCCCATGAAATCGACTTTTTGGCCAAAATCGCAAATTCTATCTATTCCATGAACAACGGCAAGATGCTTTTCGACAAAGAGGTCCACGTCCACCAGCATGTCCATGCACATCCCCACGGAGCATATAACCACAAACATACTTAGGGACCTTTGAAAAACGCCCTATTTTACCCAATCCCTCCGCCTGCCCCGTGAAATGCGCAGCCTATTTCTCTGGGGTCAGGCTCAAATTCTGCATAAAAAAAGGGGTTCATCTTCACAAATGACCCCTTTTTTCCAAATTCTCAGAATTGGTTTATGCCAATCCG